>JGI12109J20283_10042972_pt1 | contig 51030 bp, 48 predicted proteins | sample ElkSlonscriptome_12_FD_20283 | JGI IMG/M metagenome (IMG submission 20283)
CGCGTTTCCGCGCATGGCTGGAAGTCCGCTATGGCACGGCGCAAGCGCTCAACGACGGCATGGGGCAATGTGTTCTGGAGCATGGAATATCGCTCTTTTGCAGAGGTTGATCCACCGCATCTCACTGTGACCGAGGCGAACCCGGCGCACTGGCTGGATTACCGCCGCTTTGCCTCTGACGAAGTGGTCAGCTTTAACCGCGAACAAGTCAGCATCCTGCGGACGCTTTCGCCGGGCCGCGATGTGACGCACAATTTCATGGGCTTTTTCACCGAGTTCGATCACCACGATGTGGGTCGCGATCTCGATGTGGCGACGTGGGACAGCTATCCGCTCGGCTTTCTTGAGCAGTTCTGGTTCTCTGCCGAAGAGAAACGTGATTATCTGAGGCAGGGCCACCCTGATATCGCCGCCTTTCACCATGACCTTTACAGGGGCTTAGCTTCTCGCGGGCGCTGGGGGGTGATGGAGCAACAGCCCGGCCCTGTGAACTGGGCGCGGTATAACCCGGCGCCTCTACCTGGCATGGTCAAGCTGTGGACTCTGGAGGCGTGCGCTCATGGGGCGGAGTTCACATCCTATTTCCGCTGGCGCCAGGCCCCCTTCGCGCAGGAACAGATGCATGCAGGCCTCTTGCGACCCGACGGTAGCGAAGCCGAAGCCTCGCCAGAAGTGCGCGAGGCGGCGGACTGGCTCGATTCAGCTGGCGCAATCAAGCCTGCCGATCCGCAGGTCGCGCTGGTTTTCTCGTATGAGGCGGCGTGGGTGTGCGGCATTCAGCCCCAGGGCGAGAGCTTCCGTTATCTGGAATTGGTGTTTGAATGGTACACCGCCCTGCGCCGCCTTGGCCTGAACGTCGATATCGTATCACCCGATGCAGATCTTGCGCTGTATCGCATGGCTGCGATCCCGACGCTGCCGATCCTGCCTGATGGCTTTGTCGAGAAGCTTGCGGGGCTGGACTACCCAGTCATCATCGGCCCGCGCACCGGCAGCAAAACTGCGAGCTTCTCCATTCCCGACGGGCTTGCTCCGGGGGATCTGCGCGATGTGATGTCCTTCACTGTGGAGCGGGTGGAGTCCCTGCGTCCGGGTGCGGAGGCACGGGGGAGCGATTGCGCCCTCACCCGCTGGCTTGAGCAGGTGCGCCATGATACAGATGTGGAATTCGCTTTGGACGATGGCCGCCCTGCGGTGCTGCGCCGGGGCAATTTGCGCTATGTCACGGGCTGGCCCGATGCGGCTTTCCTGCGCGAGCTGGTGACGCGATGTGCGCAGGATGCGGAGATCAGCACGCTCTCCCTGCCAAAAGGTCTGCGCGTGCGCCGCACCGCCGATCATGTGTTCGTCTTCAACTATTCCGTCGACCCGGTCGACGTCAGGCCACATCTTGATGGCTACTACGACATCGCGCTCGACGATCCGCCTTCCACCACGCTCGATGCGGCGGGAACGGCCGTTTATGCCATATCTGCAGAGCCCTGAAGACGGGGCGCTCTTGCACGCCCGCACGCTATCTCTAAGGGAGAGCCGACGGGAGAGCGCATGAGCGACACATTCACTTACGCCATCATCGGCTGCGGCATGATGGGCCGTGAGCATATGCGCAATCTGGCTCTGGTGCCGGGCGCAAAGCTGGTGGCGATTGCTGATCCCGATGCGGGCTCTCGCGAGGAAGCCAAGGCGCAGGCCAAGGCGCTGGGGCAGGTTATCGCAGCCTATGATGATGCAGAGGCAATGCTGGCCGAGGCGCAGCCTGATGCCGTGATCATCGCCTCGCCCAACCACACGCATATCGACGCCGTTCGCCCGGCGATGGAGGCCGGATGTGCAATCCTGCTTGAAAAACCGATGTGCACCACGGTGGCTGACGCGAAAGCGTTGAGAGAGGCCGCCCACGCCTATCCAAAGCTGTTCTGGGTGGGGCTGGAATACCGTTACATGCCGCCCGTAACCCGCTTTATTGAGCGGGTGCACGCGGGCGAGGCGGGCGATATCAGGATGCTGAGCATCCGCGAACACCGCTTTCCCTTCCTTGAGAAAGTTGGCGACTGGAACCGTTTCAATCGCAACACCGGCGGGACTCTGGTGGAGAAATGCTGCCATTTCTTCGATCTGATGCGGCATATCCTGCGTGATGAACCCGCGCGCGTGTTCGCGAGCGGCGCGCAGGATGTGAACCACCTTGATGAACGCTACGACGGCGAAGTTCCCGATATCATCGACAACGCCTTTGTGCTGGTCGATTTCGCAGGCGGTGCGCGCGCGGTTCTGGATCTGTGCATGTTTGCCGAAGGATCGCAGGAACAGGAAGAAATCAGCGCGGTTGGCCCTGTTGGAAAGCTGGAAGTCAAACTGCCGGGCGGTAACGTCACATGGTCACCGCGCGACAAGTCCGGACCCGTCATCCAGCATATCGACGTGCCGCAAGATGCGTTTGACGCTGGATCGCACCATGGCGCAACCTTCTATCAACTGTCCGACTTTCACGCAGCACTGGAAGGGGGCACAAAGCCCCTGATCGACGCTGAAGACGGCTACAGATCCGTTGTGATCGGCGCAGCGGCGCAGGAAAGCATGGCCACCGGATTGCCTGTGAGCATCAATTTCGAGGGAAAGAATTGAATATGCCTGATGAAATGCCACGCATCGGCTTTGGCCTTTGGAAAATCCCTCAGGACGACACCGCCGATGTCGTCGTCGAAGCCGTGCGGGCAGGCTATCGCCATTTCGACAGCGCGGCCGACTACGCCAATGAAGTGCAGACAGGCGAAGGACTGGCGCGCGCGATAGCCGAAGGGCTGGTGACGCGCGATGATCTGTGGGTCACATCCAAGCTTTGGAACACATTCCACGCCGCGGAGCATGTCGAGGAAGCCTGCCGCAAAACGCTCGCCGACCTCCAGCTCGATACTCTCGATCTTTACCTCATCCACTTTCCCATCGCGCTGAAATATGTGCCGATCGAAGAGCGTTATCCGCCCGAATGGCTGCACGACCCTGACGCCGCTGAACCGGCAATGGAGCGCGCGCTGGTACCCCTGCATGAGACTTGGGCGGCAGTGGAAGCGCTGGTCGATAAGGGCCTCGTCAAGCAGATCGGCATTTGCAATTACAATTCCGCCCTGATCCATGATCTGATGAGCTATGCCCGGATCAAGCCTGCGATGCTCCAGATCGAAGCGCATCCCTATCTCACGCAGGAGCGCCTGATCCGCTGTGCGGGCGATTACGGGATCGACGTAACCGCGTTCTCCCCGCTCGGCGCGCAAAGCTATTTCGAGCTGAATATGGCCGACGCCCGGGAAAGCCTTCTGGGTGCAGCGCCCGTCATGGTCGCCGCGCAGGCCCATAGCAAAACACCAGCGCAGGTTCTACTGCGATGGGGCATCCAGCGCGGCACCGCGATCATTCCCAAAACGACCAAGCCGGAGCGGATGCGCGAGAACCTTGCTATTGATGATTTTGAGCTTAGCGCGGTTGAAATGGCCGCGATCACCTCGCTCAATCTGAACCGCCGTTTTAACGATCCGGGCACCTTTACAGAGGCCGCCTTCAACACATTCCACCCGATCTATGACTGATCAAGATTTCCCCGCCATCATCGCCGGTAAAGGCGACCTGTCCGCCTATATCGCTGCCAACAAAACGGCTGTAGATGCTACACTTGATAAGGCAGGCGCTGTGCTGTTTCGCGGGTTTGACGTGCCTGATCCACACGCATTCGACGCTGTGGTTGAGGCCTATGGCGAACCCGGTTTCACTTACGAGGATTCGCTGAGCAACGCGGTGCGCACCAACGTAACGCCGCGTGTCTTCACCGCCAATGAAGCGCCGCCTGCAACCGAAATATTCCTCCACCACGAAATGGCGCAGACGCCGATCTACCCGTCCAAGCTGTTCTTCTATTGCGAGATTGCGCCCGGCTCCGGCGGGGCGACCCCGCTGTGCCGGTCCGACCGTGTGCTTGCGCAGTTGAAGCGCGCGGCCCCCGAATTTGTCACCAAAGTTGAGGCAGAAGGCGTGCGCTATACCAATGTGATGCCCGGGGATGATGATGCGGGCTCCGGTCAGGGCAGGTCATGGCGCAGCACTTTGAGCGCGGACACGCGTAAAGCGGCCGAGGCACGGCTAGCCGCATTGGGATATTCATGGGAGTGGATGGAGGATGGGTCTTTACGCGCAACTACGCCTGCATTGCCTGCTGTGCGCAACCTGAAGGATGGCCGGCGCAGCTTCTTCAACCAATTGATCGCGGCCTTCAGAGGCTGGTCCGACAGTCGCAATGATCCGAACCGCAGCATCACCTTTGGCGGCGGCGACCCGATCACCACGCAGGACATGGCTCCAGCGATCGCGATTGCTGATGAACTGACCTTCGATTGCGCGTGGCAGCCGGGCGATGTCGCTCTGGTCGACAATTTCGCTGTGATGCACGGACGCCGACCGTTCGAGGGAAAACGCCGCGTGCTGGCCAGTTTGATTGCTTAGGCGTTTTTGTTGCGCAGGCCCCAGCCCCAAATCACGACGTTGCCGACCACTATAAGCGCCATAAGTGGCGCGAACCATGCGCTCACCCCGCCAGCGCTCGCCACGCCCAGCGGCGAGAACAACAAATAGGTCGCGACAACACAGGATAGCAATGTCCCGGCCAGCGGTTTGGCATAGCGCCACTCGGTCATGTCTACCTGTTCGTTGCGAATAAAACGCCACGTTTCGGCGCGCGGCTTAATAGCTCCGCAGGCGAGCATGATGCCCACCTCTATCACGAACAGAACCGCATACTGGTGTATGAAGTGCAGCGTCACCTGATCCTCGAATGCGAAGCGCAGCAAGGCATAGGCGGTTACGTGGAAGATAATGGCGATCTTCGCACCCAGGGCTGGCACGCGGCGAGTGAACAGACCGACCATAACGATCGCGATGGTGGGGATATTATAGAAACCGGTGAATTTGCGGATCACCTGAAACAGCCCCTCGGATGCAAAGGTCAGCATCGGCGCGATCACGAACGAGGCCAGCGCTATGACAAGGCTCGCGATTTTGGCCACCCGCACCAATTCAGCGTCGCTCGCCGCACGCTTTAAAGCCGGCGCATAAACATCCAGCGCAAACAGGGTTGCGGCGCTGTTGAGCAGGGAATTGAAGCTCGAAAACACGGCCCCCAGCAGCACAGCGAGGAAAAACCCACTCATCCAGACCGGCAACACGTCGCGGATCAGGCGCGGATAGGCTTCATCAATGCTGCCCAATCCAGGGCCGTAAAGGTGAAAGGCAATCACTCCGGGCACCATCATCATGAACGGCACCAGAATTTTGAAAAAGCCGGAGAACAGGACGCCCTTCTGCCCCTCGGCAAGGCTGCTTGCGCCCAGAGTGCGCTGGATCACATATTGATTGGTGCACCAGTAAAACAGGTTTGCGAAGATCATGCCGGTGAAGAGCGTTCCGAACGGTGTAGGATCATCCGCGCCGCCAATCGCGCTGAGTTTCTCGGTATGCTGCGTCCCCAATTGCGCCAGCCCCGCGCCAAAATCTCCGCCGCCCAAAGCGATCAGGCCGAACACCGGAACCGCAATCCCGATGATCAGCAAGCCAACGCCATTGAGCGTGTCTGACACCGCCACCGCGCGTAAGCCTCCGAACACGGCATAGACCGATCCCAACACGCCGATCACGATCACGGTCGCCACCAGTGCGCTGAAATCGTCAAGGCCGGTCAGCGTGGGCACATCGAAGAACGCGATCACGGCAAGGCTGCCCGAATACAGCACGCTGGGAATGGTCACGAGGCCATAGCCGAGCATGAACAGCACCACCGACATGCGCCGCACGGCTGGGTCGAAGCGGTCGTTCAGAAACTGCGGCAGCGTGGTGAAGGCCCCGGCCAGATATCTGGGCAGAAACACCAGAGCCATCGCGACCGTCGCGATGGCGGCGGTCACTTCCCAGCCCATGCTGGACAGATTGTGGCCATAGGCCGATCCGTTCAGCCCGATCAGCTGTTCGGCCGACAGGTTCGTCAGTAACAGAGAGCCTGCGATGAAGGTCGCACCCAGCCCTCTGCCAGCGAGGAAATAGCCGTCCTTTGTGTCCGCCGTGCCGCGCGTCCTGGCCCAGCTGATCCAGCCGACCAACGCCATGAAGACGGCACAGCTGGCCGCTGTAAAAACCAGATTGCCTTCGCCCAAAACGCGCCCCTTGCTGTGCAGGTCAGGGCGTAGCTTGTGCAGCCCTATCGGGCAATTCGCGCGCAATCAGATCGGTGTAGTGATCGCGCAGAGTGTCGCTGCCATATTCAGGTGTCGCCTCGGCATCGTACTCACCGGTTTCAGGGTTGAGCACCAGCATGCTTTGCGTCGCGTAATATTTGGCGATGCGGGCATATTCGGCCTTTTCCGCAAACCAGCCGCCTCCCCCGAACAGGCGCGCGCCCAGCCCCAGAACCCGCGCTGCGATATCGAACACGCGCACAGGGACAGACCGGTATTTCGGCTCACGCCCGGTGATCTCAAAAATCAGTTCGCCCTGCTCTTTCAGGGAGATTGCCGGACCCGGACCGCCGACCGGCAGCGTCGCACCACGAGCCGCCGGATCGCTGAGGCAACCGACGATAAAGCGCGCAAGGTCCGCATCCGAAATCGGCTTGCACCGCGTCAGCTCGCCATCACCGAATATCAGAAAAGGCTTGCCCTGCATCACGCGCTTCACCTGCCCCGAAAGCGATTTGAAGAAAGCCGTGGGACGCACGATCGTATGGATGATGGGAGCACCGGCCAGCTCCGCCTCGAACGCCAGTTTTGCTTTTTGGAAAGCGAGGTACGGTTTTTGAACGCAGATCGCGGAAAGCAGCACGAAGCGCTCGGTTCCGGCAGCCAAAGCCGCGTCGAGCAGGTTGCTGTTCGCCTGATAATCAACCCGGCGCGCATCATCGGGCGCCCCGCTGCGCGAGGCTATGCACGAAATCACAGCGGCAGGGGCCGTGCGCGCCAGAATGTCATGCAAGGCTTGCGTATCATCCAGAGCAACCACCTCGCATTGCGCGGACTGCAACTCGGCAAGGTCACCCGCACCAGCAGATCGCACCAGAGCAAACACGTCAAAACCGCGCTGGCTGCATTCCTTGACGACTGCACGACCAATCGTCCCGCTCGCACCGGCGATAACGATGCGCGCGGCCACATCCGTGCTGTTTGCTGGCGAACCCATGGTGCCCAGACCCTAGCCTGCGCAGCCATCAAGGCAAGTCGTCCCGCGCATCAGTCGGACTGACGGCCAAGTCTGGCGAGACGTAAATTCTTGTAAAAGATGCAACCAAAACGGGTGTATAGCCTTCCCGAAAGTCAGCAGATGCGGCTAAGATACATTTTAACGACAGGTAAGACCGGAACCCGCCGATGCCTGTTGAAGTCGGCTGACTTTAGGCCGCAACCCGATGACTGGAAGACACATGAGAATTGCCATCGCTGATGACGATCCGGAGTTGCTTGAGCAGCTCCACAGCGCTCTTGACGATACCGAGCACCAGTGCGAGCGGTTTCGATCTGGCGACCATCTTATCACCTCATTGAAACGCGAAACCTATGATGTCGTGCTGGTCGACTGGAACATGCCCGGCGAAACAGGTCTTAATGTTATTGAATGGGCCACGCAGACGCTGGAAAAGCCGCCTGCCTTTATCCTCATCACCAGCCGGTCTGACAAATCGGACGTTGTGCGCGGGCTTGAAGCGGGCGCGGTCGATTATGTTGTGAAGCCGGAGAGCAAGGAAGTGATCCTTGCCCGCATCGAAGCTGCCAATCGCCGCATGCGCCCACCCGAAGCGAACCGTTTCACACGATTTGGCGATTACGAGATTGATCGCCTGCTCAAAGTGATCACGTGGAAGGGCGACCCGGTAAAGTTGACGAACAAGGAAGTGGAACTCGCCACCTTGTTCTTTGACAACCTCAACCGCCCGCTTTCGCGCGCCTATATCTTCGGTCAGGTGTGGGGCGGCGTTCCCGATGTCGAGAGCCGGACGCTCGATCTGCATGTCAGCCGGGTGCGTTCAAAACTGCAATTGCGCCCTCAGCACGGATTTGCGATTCAAACTGTCTTCGGTTTCGGCTATCGCATGGATCGATGCAACGAACCCGGCGAAGAATCCTGACTTTCGGCAACAGCCGTACAAAGTCCCCAAACAATGGCCTGATGGCCCTTGGTGCTGCTGTAAGCATGGCCGCGATGCTGGCGTCGTGTGCCGTCGCGAAACCGCTGGCCATAACCTCAGCCGGACCAGGTATCGCGCGCGGCTCCACTGTCGCGATCACCATGCCCGAGCAACGCTTGAGCGAGCGCGGGCGCTTCTCCGATGCGTTGAGCAAGGCGATGATGGCGCGCAATGTGCAGGTGAGTGAGGCCCCGCCGAGTGGGGTAGAGCGTGACAAAAAGGCTCAATTGCTCGCTGATTTCAGTGTCTCCACGACTGATGCATCAAGCGGGGTTCTCAAAGGCGAAGGCCGATATGCCGAAGGCGAGGCTGAACAGGACTGGATCACCCCGCCCCGCCGTGACCGCCGCTTTGACGAATGCGAGGCCAAACGCCTGCGAGCCACGCTCGTCCTGTTTGACGCAAGCACTGGCGAGATGGTCTATCGCGGCTCTGGCGAGGCTACCGATTGCGAATTTGACGATGCGGAGCTGACAACGCTGGCCGGTCAATTGGTTGAAGATGCGCTGACTCGTTCGGGTCGCTAAGCGGCCTAATCAAGTGGAATTGTAATCGTGAAGCGCGTGCCTTCTCCAGGCTCCGAATGCAGCGTGATCGTGCCCTTGTGAATATCCACCACCCGCTTCACCAGAGCCAGCCCGAGACCGGCGCTTGGCCCGGCATGGGTGGCATGCGCGCCGAACCGCGCGAACGGATTGGCCAGACGCGCATCGGACAGGCCCGGCCCCTCATCTGAAACCTCGATCACCATCAGTCCCTTTTCACAGCCGCTCAGCGACACGCAAATGCGTGTACCTGCGTCCGAATATTTGATGGCATTGCCGATGAGATTGTCCATCATCCGCGCAATCAGAGAGGCGTCCACATTGGCAAAGCATGGCTCTTCCGGCAGGGTCTGCGCAATGGTGATCTGCTTTGCTTCCGACGGAGCATAGGCCCTGTCGCATGCCTCCTCCAGCAAAGCGCCAATGTCGCTATCTGCAATCTGGAGCTTTGGTGTGCTCAGCCGTGCGAGCTGCACAAAGTCGTCTGCCAGTTTCAGCGTGCGCTCTGCCTGTTTGCGAATGCGTTTGACCATATCGCTGTTCTCGCCCGACCTGTTGGCCTGATTGGTCAGCCCCACAATCGCCACCTGCGGTGTACGCATGTCATGGCTCAGGAATTCGAGCATTTGCTGGCGTTCATCATCCAGCGCGCGAAGCTCGCTGACGTCGCGCAAGGCAATGATCGCGCCCGCTTCGACATCGCTAGCCTCCCCGCTCATATCGGCACTCATAGCCCGACCCATATCAGCGCGCGCGATCAGGAATGTCCGCCCGTCCGCAGTCACCAGCTCGCTCCCGCTTTTTTCGTGCCGCGCCCCGGAAAACAGCAGAAGTTCGGTGAATGTTGCCTCTTCCAGCCTGGTCCAAGCTGGGAACAGCTCCATCGCCTTTTCATTGAGCATTTCGATCCGGCCGGACCGGTCTAGCACGACAATCGCATCGGGAGCGGCTTCGATAACCTGCCTCAGGAAAGTCAGGGAATCGCGTACTGTGCTGATCAAGCGGCGCAATTGGTCGATCTGACGGGTGACGTAATCCAGCCCCTCGCTGGCCACGGGGGCCGGATCATCAGCGATCAACCGGTTTGCCTCACGGTCAAGATAGCGGCTGACATTGCTGAGCCGGCGCCAGCTCCACAGCGGATATGCGAGAATAATGGTCATGATGATCGCACCTGGAGCAAACCAGATACGCGCAGTGCCAAGCAGGATGAGCGAGGCCAGCAGCATGGCAATCGCCAGCCCCGCCGCACATACCAGCACATAGCGTGGAGGCAGGTGCCAGAACGCCATGAACAATACGAACAGCAGCGCCACTGCAACGGCCCCTTGCACAAACAGACCGGTTGTCGTGATGAGAGCATCGTTTTGCAGGGCATTGAGCAGGTTGGCCTGCATACCGACACCAGTCATCAGGCCGACGGTGCCTGCCGCCACGGAATAGCGATCCCCCATCCCCTGCGCAGTTGCGCCGACCAGCACGACTTTGTCCTTGAAGAAACCCGAGATGGTGCTGCCGGCCAGTACGTTCGACGCGGATTCTTGCGGGAACGCAGCCTCGGGATTGAACGGGACCAGCGCTTCGCCACCTTCATCCAGAGAAGCCAAGCTGCGCCCCTCACCCTTCCCTCGCCCGTTTTCTCTCAGCGCATCATCCACCAGCAATGCGACATGGGGAAAGGTGCTGGTATCTGTCTGAAGCATAAGATCGAACCGGCGCAGAACGCCATCCCCATCTGGCTCAACTACGGCATGGCCTACACCCGCGCTGGCGGCGGTAAGCTGTGGCAAGGGCATCAGCGGATCAACGCCGCTTACAGCGTTCAGCCTGCGCGTGAATGTGTGCGGCAAAAATACAGAACCGCTGCGCGCGATGGAGTCTGCCAAAGCGGTATCGGCTTCGGCATCGGTCGCATCGAGAAACAGGATGTCGAAGACTACCAGTTCGGCCCCGGCCGCATCCAGACGGTCAATCATTTGGGCATGCAGCGCGCGCGACCATGGCCATGTACCCTGCTCCGAAAGGCTCTGATCATCGATGGCAACGATGACGATATCCTGATCGATTTCCGGCGTCGCCAGCGCCGCCGCCCGGTCAAACAGCTGATTGTCAATTCGGCCAGTCAGCCCGGTGCTCTGCGCATAGAGAGCTCCGACAATGGCAAGGGCAAGCAGGATTGCCCATTCCAGCATCAGGCGCGCGGCGTTCATAGTTCGGGCATCAATCGGGCAGTGTCCTGAGGTCCGCGATTATTCGGATATCTTGAGCTTTTGAGTCGGTCCCCAGACTTTCAATAGCCCATCTGCCTCTGCCTGAACCGCCGCGACGCGCCAACTGTAACGGCCCGGTGCAAGGTCTGTCAGCACCATCTCCGTAATCGTCAGACCCGCTTCATCGATCATCAGCGAGGCTGGGTCGCTGCCCTCATCATTCGTCTGCCAGAGTTGAAAGGCAAAGGTTGCTTTTGGATCCCCTTCGGCAACCCATTTGAACACGAAACCGTCAATCAGATCAGATGGGCCGGTGGACGCATCGACACCGAAGCGTTTGCGCCGGAACCGTTCAACTTCCTCTGTCGAGAACCCTTCGATCCCGCTGGCCGAGATCGCCCGTGCGCGCGCGAAATAAGTTCCGTTCGACAGGTCTGTGAATACCGCTTCTTCGCCGTCCATAACGACCCCGCTGAGAATATCGAGAAAGCCTGCATCGCGGGCCACCTGAACGCGGTACGCCGTGGCCCCGGCGACGGGATCAAGGCGGAAACGTACCTGTTCATCGGTCTGTATCTTCGCGGGATCTATCAGTTTGGGGGCAGGCAACAGGGCTTCCGGCTCTGCGAGGCCTGTATCCGAAGTGGCCACGCCGAAGCCCTGCGCAGCCTCGATTCGGTCCTTTCCGGCAGCAACCTCGACAGTTCCTTCGGTGACTTCGGTAATGCTTCGCTCTGCCACATCATCGAACGCAACGCGAAAATTGGTGCCGCGAACGGCGGTGACAGCGCGCGGCGTTGTCAGCAAAAGCTGGTCATCGCCTTGCAATTTGGGTGATGAGGCAGAGCCGCGCCCATTTTCGATCTGGAAATTCACATCAAGGGCGTTGCCAAGGATATAACGCCGCGCACGGACCAGGCGTGCGCGTGAGTTGGAAGGCAGCGAGATACGGCCACCATATTCGGTGCTGAAGGTGACATAGCCGTTGGCCCGTGTCGCAACGGTCTGCCCTTCCCTCAAAACGAGGTTGCGCGCGGCGGGGGAGTTGGCAATCAGAACCTGTCCAGAAAACTCCAGCACCTCCAATTTGACGTCCTGAAACTTGAGCAGGGAGCGGTCGATCTTCAGCATCTTGCCAATCGGCATCCGGCGTGGATTGGCAATCCCGTTGGCGCGCTGCAGTTTCTTCACCACATTGGCCCCGCGCAGATAACGCTGTGCGATCTGGAGCAGAGTGTCGCCGGCTTGCACTTCGTAGGTGACAACGCGCGGTAATTGCGCGCTCGACGGAGCAGCCGTCACCGAGCACAGCGCAGCCAGCACAAGGCACAGGTTCCGGATCATCAGCGCCCTTTCCTTTAACAACGAGCCATGACTGTGCCACGCTTGACCCGATTTCGCCAGCTGAAGGGCGCGAATTTACAGGAAATTACGTGGGATCCGACAGGGCGAGCGCGTGCCTTCGCCGGGAAGCAAGTCATTGTTCTGCTGAAAAGTGTGGTGCCGCTTAGAGGATTCGAACCTCTGACCCCATCATTACGAATGATGTGCTCTACCAACTGAGCTAAAGCGGCACTGTCGGACCGCGCGGCAGCACGGTCGCTTGAAATCTGGAGGCCCGAGCCGGAATCGAACCGGCGTGCAAGGATTTGCAGTCCTCTGCGTAACCACTCCGCCATCGGGCCGAGCCGCCTGTCACCGGCATGTGTCGGCGCCAGACGGAAGCGGCCCACTAGCGCTTCGCGAAAGGCATTGCAATGGGCTTGGCAGCGGTTTGGGCAAAGGGTGCCGCAGGATAAAAGGCAATTGGATCAGTTGAGAGCACCTTACGTTACGTCACCACTGGACCGGGCGCAGCAGGCACGGCAGGGTCTCACCCATGACGATTGCAAGCCTTCTCGAACCGATCACCGGAAAATCTGGCGCGGTGCGCCTGTCCCAGGCAAGCGACTGGATGCAGGGCCGAACGCTGTATGGCGGTGCGTCTGCTTTGGTGGGATATACGATGGCCACCAGAGCTTTCACCGATCTGCCTCCCCTGCGCGCGGCTCAGGTTGGCTTTGTCGCTCCTGTCGGAGAGGACGTGGAACTGAGCGCTGAAATCGTCCGGCAGGGGCGCAATGTCACACAGGTGCGCAGCGAGATCCATTCCGAAGGTAAGGTCGCGCTGACAGCGTTCTGGCTGTTTGCCAACGGCCGAGAAGCCAACGCGGTGCGAGCAGCGGACCCGATGGAGGATTGGCCGGGTGGGCCCGATGAAAACCCCCAGGCGATGAAGGGGCCCGGTCAACAAGCAGGGCCATCTTTCATCCAGAACAATTTTGAGATCCGGTTTGGGCAATCGAAAGAGGGTAATCATGGCGCGACCATCAAGCGCTGGGCGCGGCTGACGGAGGATCATGATCTCAATCCTGTGGCAAAGCTGATTCTGATGGGTGACGTCATGCCTCCCGGCGCGATGCGGATCATGGAGCGCCCCGGCCCGATCAGCTCGATCAACTGGTCTTTCAATGTGCTCGATCCCGAAACACAGTCACCCGACGGCTGGTATCTCGCCGAAAACGCCAGCAAGCACGCGGACGCTGGCTACTCGTCAGAGCGGCTGCGCATGTGGGACGCGGAGGGCAAGCAAGTGCTTGAAGGCCTGCAATGCGTTGCCGTGTTTGGGTAGAATCGTGTTCGCCTAGGTGCTTGACACCCCCCGCCGATCACACATCCTCGAATTTGGGCGTGCGCTTTTGCATGCCTGCCATCACCGCTTCCATTTGGTTGGGCGTGCGCATGATCGCATGCTGTTCGATGCTCTCTTCCAGAAGAATGGCATCGGTATCGCGCTCCATCATCCCGGCCTGCAAACGCTTGGCCGCGCGGATCGCCTGCGGATTGCGATTGGCGATATCGCGCGCAATCGCGGTGGCCCGCGAAAGGGGGTCGGCATCATTATAGGTCGCCAGGCCAAGCGTCAGAGCCTCTGCACCGGAAAACTCCCGGTTTGTGTAGATCAACTCGCGCAGCACATCATCGCGCACCAACCCACGCCACAAGGCGTAGCCGCCCATGTCAGGCACCAGCCCCCATTTAAGCTCCATAATCGCCATGCGGGTATCCGGATGGACAATGCGGATGTCCGCGCCGCTCGCAATTTGAAGGCCACCTCCAAAACAAACGCCATGGACCGCCGCAATCACGGGCACAGCCAGCTTGCGCCATGTCATCGCGACTTGCTGGAACTTGTTGGCATTGCCATGCGTGCGCTCTGTCAGCTCCGGTTCGCCGGCATCAGGGGTGCGGCCAAAGCTGGCTGTATCGAGGCCGGCACAGAACGCACGGCCGTCGCCTGAAAGAACGACAACCCGCAGCCCATCCAGCTTTGCCAGAACATCGCCTGCATGAATAATCGCAGTGAACATCTCCGGATCAAGCGCGTTCATCTTGTCACCGCGCGTAAAGCGCACCTGGGCAACACCGGTATCTTCCAACGCAATCGTGATCCGATCATCCTGATGGACGATGCGCGAGTTGATGTCTGCCGGGTTTCCCGCTTGCGTTGCTGTGTCTGTCATGTGCCCAAAGCCTGCCTGATTTCGATATCCGTGCGTAAATCTGGCGCAATGGCTCGGCCAAGTCCAGCGCCAAAGCGCACCCTAATCGGCTGGAGCCTGATAGAATGTGTAACTGCTCGGCCCAGGGGGCGCATCCAGATAATATCCACCCTCCGGATCGGTCGCGAGCATTCTGGCCAAGCCAAAAGTCGTCAGCTTCGCGCGCACCCGCGCGACATGCACAGCGACACTGTTGGTTTCAGGCTCACACGTGATGCGCCAAACATCGGCGAGAAGCTGGCGTTTGCTAAAGCGTTTGCCAGGTTCCTGAGCAAGCCTCCAGAGCAGTTCAAACTCGCGCGGATGCAGGCCAAGCCAGCGATCCTCAACGCGCCCGTCCCTGTGAAGCAGGTCGAGCGTGACATCCCCCGCCTCCCGAAAACGCGGGATCAGCGCATCGTCGTCAGGAAAGATGGTGTATACCGAAGTTGAATTCACAGTGTGTCCCCTGCACGCATCGAAAAGACGGCGGTGTTGGTGAAGATCAGATGGTCGATCAGCGCAATGTCGAGGGCGTTTGCGACTTCCGATATACGGCGCGTCGCATTGATATCTTTCTCGCTCGGTCTGCAATCGCCGGAAGGATGGTTGTGAGCCAGGATCATACCCTTTGCATCGGCGGAAAGCGCATGGGTAAAAAGATCGCGCATTTTCAGCGACAACGTCCCGGTTTTTCCAATGATGACTGGCGAGTCCCCCACGATCGACGCGCGATGATCCAGAAAGATCGCATGGAACCGCTCGCCCGTTGCAGGCGGACGGAGAATAGCCCAGCGCAGCCTTGCCATGAGCGTTGCCAATTGGCGTTCCTTGCAACGATCCGAACCGCTCCAATCAGGAGATGCCACGGTTTCGGCCAGTGTCATTGAATGCGACACTCTGGAACGATCTGCGAACTGGATTAGTCCCATGACCTATACGTGTCCGTCAGTCTTCGCGAGCAAACCGCCGAAGCGCACGGGCACTCGCCATTCACGATAGGGGCCGAACGCTTTTTCCCGGCGCCTGTGACGGAAAATTCCCGCACCTAGCACAGCCAGTTGTATCCAGCTTGGGGCAACCACCATCGTCGCGTAAGATAAGGGAGAGATCACCTCAATCATACCACGCGCAACGTGCGCGATCATGACCAGAACCTGCATCGCAGCAATCCAGAGAGGATAGTTGCGATTGGCATTCAGCGCCACTGCAACAAAAATCAGAACCGCGCATAGATCAATAGCAGCAAGGCCCAGATCTATCTCTTCAAGATCTGGCAGAGTTCGAAAAACTTCGAGATAGATTACAGCCACTATCTTGAACAGTATGAACCAAGTTACCGCGATAATCTTTTCCGGGCCGCGCCCCCAAAGGAACGCGGCAACACATACCGCAACTGCTATTCCGTCTTGAATATACGGGCGGTACTCGGAAAAAAGAAGCGAAAGCATCGTTGAAGCGTTTGATCGTCAAGCGGTTTCGAGAGAGGCTGGCGTGTCAATTTGCAACGACGCTTCTTCGACATCAGTCGGAATATGCATATCACCCGCCATCTTTTCACGGGCAACCTTGCTAAGTTCATCATGCACGCGAAGCAGGCTGGTCGACATGGCCAGCGCCTGCGCTTCGGCCTGGTTAAGACGCATCAGGGCGCGCTGGCCGGTATCGACCTCAACGCCGGGATTCTGTCGTGCAGCGATCATCGCCTGCTTCAGCTTGGCAAAAGTCATCATGGACTCATCGGCGAGCGCTTCGGCTTCGCGAACCAGTTTCTTGAGCTTCAGGGCGTCAGAGCGAATTGTGTCGGTCATTGAAGGTATCTCCGACTTCCCCCGTGCTCCTCAGGAAAAGCCTTGTTGGTCAACGGGGATGTCAGCACGACCGTCCAACGCTTCGCTGATACTCATCGCAGCGGTCACGGTAAGGACAACCGCTGCGAGAAACCCGACAGCGATCCCAATGATCGCTGCCAACCGAAACATGACGGCGTGCTCGCCATCGAGCAGCCCGGGGACGACCTTTGGTTCCCCTGGCCTGAGCCAAGGTGCCCTTTCGATCAATGGCAGCACGTCGCTCATTTCGACTGTTGCTGCGCTGTCCCGACCATCGTTATCGAAGCCAAACACCGGATCGGACACCTGAGGAAAACTGTATGTATCTTCGCTCAAGGCCTTACTGGAAGTTTGAGGTTGCTGATTTTCTGCTGTTTTTTCGGAGGATGAAGCCTCATTCCCGATTGCCAGATCGGCTCTGTATTCCTCGACGAGGTCGCCGAGATTGGTGACGTCATAGATATTTTTAAGGGCCCGAATGTGCTGATTGATTCGCGTTTCGGACACGCCCATCTCTTGCGCGATAACCTTGATCGGGACACGCCGATCAATGCGCTCCATAACCGCGGCTTGCCTTTCGGTAAGAGGCCGCGATTCCGCCTCGGCCATGCTACCCTCCTATTATTTTTTCGCGTCGTTAACAGAACCAGTCAAGCGCAATTCGATCCGCAAAATTTGCAGACTACAGTTAATTGGGCATCACGTCGCAGTGCTATTAATACCGCAGGACGATAAATATCGCCTAATATTGCGTGCCGCTTGCCGCAGCCTTTGTTCATTTTCAACCATTGCAATACGCACAAAGCCTTCACCTTCTTCACCGTAACCAACACCGGGAGCCACAGCAACTTGTGCTTCTGTCAGCAATTGTTTTGAAAATTCAAGGCTTCCCATGTCTTTCAGGGCTGGCGGCAACGGTGCCCACGCAAACATCGAGGCCGCAGGCGAAGGTATCTCCCAACCTGAACGGCCAAACGCTTCGACCATTACATCGCGGCGGCGACGGTACAAATCGCGGTTGCTTTCGACAATGTCCTGGGGGCCATTCAGGGCAGCACAGGCTGCTGCCTGAATCGGTGTGAATGCGCCATAATCCAGATACGACTTCACTCGTGTGAGCGCCGCGATCAGATCGCGGTTGCCCACAGCAAAGCCCATTCGCCAGCCAGCCATCGAATAGGTTTTGGACATGCTGGTGAATTCAACAGCGACATCCTTTGCGCCGGCAACCTGCATAACCGAAGGTGTCGGTTTGCCATCATAATACAACTCGGAATAGGCAAGGTCGGACAGGATCCAGACCTCGTTTTCCTTCGCCCACGCGACCAACCGTTCATAAAATGCAAGATCGACCGTCTCGGCCGTCGGATTGGAGGGATAGCTCACCACCAATACGCTGGGGCGGGGGACGGTAAAAGCCATCGCGCTTTCCAGCGAGCGCCAATAATCCTCGTCCGGCGTCGTTGGAACAGACCGAATCGTTGCGCCTGCGATAATAAAACCAAACGTGTGGATCGGGTAAGACGGATTGGGCGCGAGCACGCAATCACCAGGCGCAGTGATCGCAGTCGCAAGACTGGCCAGACCCTCTTTCGACCCCATCGTGACAACCACCTCTGTATCGGGATCAAGGTCAACTCCGAAACGCCGGCCATAATAATTCGCCTGAGCGCGGCGCAGGCCGGGGATTCCCTTGGACTGGGAATAGCCATGTGCATCCGGTTTTGAGGCTACCTCGCACAGCTTGTCGATCACATGCTGCGGAGGGGGCTGATCCGGGTTGCCCATGCCCAGATCGATAATGTCCTGACCGGCCTTGCGCGCGGCATGCCGCATCGAATTGACCTCCGCGATGACATAGGGCGGAAGCCGCTTCATGCGGTAAAACTGGTCGTTCATTGCTAATCCCACTAATTTCGTTGCGCGGCCATCGCGATTGACCGCGCATTTCAATCCTAGGCCATTATCGGTCGCTAGGGGAAGGCGTTTTCGCTAATGTTCACACCGTAGTCCTGTCGTGTAGGACAACACCTGCGCCCAAAAAATTTGCAAGAGGGCCCACAAAGATAACTCCGGGAGTCCAGTGCCATGTCCAGCCACAGCAAAAAGCCAATCGATGAGGCACAACCGTTCAGCGCATTGTTCGATATGCCATTTTTCGACATGAAAGGCGACGCGATGAAGGCCATGTTCGCCGGTGCGCTTCCGGGCATGACAGGCGGCATGGGGAGGGACGCAGAAATGAAAGGCGATGGCGTGTTGGCAGCCACTTTTCCAGATGGTGTCGATATCAGCGATCTGGGCGAATGGGCCAAAGCTGGTGCACAATTGCAGCAGATGTGGCTGGAATTTGCCGGTGAGCAGGCCAGAGAGGCGGCTGAAAAGGCCACAAGCGGTGCTGGCGGAGCCTCAGCAATGCTGGACCCGACGCAGTGGCTCGTCATCTCGCAAAGCATGATGCAGCAATTGCCGAAGGGCATCATTGAAGCGCAGGCTCAGCTGGCGCAGGACTCTTTTCAGGTGTGGCAAGGCGTGCTGGGCCGCATGGCTTCATCCATCCCCGACCTTGGCATTCCCGGTCTTGGCGGGGCCGAAGCTGACGCCAATACGCCTGCCGCAGGTGTGCCAGACTTGCCAAAGAAAGATCGCCGCTTTGCCGATCCAGCCTGGGCTGAGCATCCCGCATTCGCGCTCCTCCATCAGACCTATCTGATGCTCACCGAGTATTTCCGCCAGTCAGTTCAGTCGATGGAAGGGATCGACAGTGAGAAACGCAAACAGCTCGAATTTGCCGTAAGCGCCCTGTCCGAAGCGATGAGCCCGGGCAACTTCCTGCTCACCAATCCTGTCGTAATGAAACGCACCGTAACAACGCGCGGGCAAAATCTGGTGCGCGGGATGCAACACCTCATCAACGATCTGAAGCGCGGCCAACTGACGCATACTGACCCGCATGCCTTCACACTGGGCGAAAACCTTGCCTCCACTCCGGGAAAGGTGGTGCACGAAACCCCACTCTATCAATTGATCCAATACAGCCCTGCGACCAAGGACGTGCTTAAGACGCCGCTGGTCATCTTCCCGCCATGGATCAACCGGTTCTATATCCTCGACCTCACTCCGAAAAAGAGCTTCATCAAATGGGCGGTCGATCAGGGGATCACGGTTTTTGTCACAAGCTGGAAATCGGCTGACGAGACTATGGCGGACATCGTGTGGGACGATTACATCCGCGCCCAGATGGATGCGATCGACACGATCCGTGACCGCCTCAAGGTGCCCAGCGTGCATACGATCGGCTATTGCGTGGCGGGCACCACCCTCGCCGCGACGCTTGCCATTCTTGCGCGGCGCGATGAAGCAGACAAAGTGAAGAGCGCCACCTTCTTCACCGCCCAAGTCGATTTCGAGCGCAGCGGTGATCTCAAACACTTCATCGACGATTCTCATCTGGAGATGATCGGCAAGCTGTCGTCTGACGGCTATCTTGACGGGCGGTATCTCGCGGCGACCTTCAACGCATTGCGAGGCAAGGACCTGATCTGGAACTACGTCGTCAACAATTACATGCTGGGCGAGGATTACCCCGCCTTTGACCTGCTCCACTGGAACGGCGATGTCACCAATCTCCCGTCCAAATGGCACAATGATTATCTGCGCGACCTTTACCGCGACAACAAATTGGTAAAGCCGGACGCATTGGAAGCGGACGGAACATCGATTGACCTGACGCAGGTCAAGACGCCCGCCTATGTGCAGGCCGGGCGCGAAGACCACATTGCGCCTGCGGAAAGCGTGTGGCGCATCACAGAGCATTTTAAGGGGCCGATGGAATTCCTGCTGGCGGGTTCTGGCCATATTGCGGGGGTGGTCAATCCACCGGCAGCGGGCAAATACCAGTATTGGTTAGGCGACAAGGATGCGCCGAGCCTCGACGCCTATATCGAAAGCGCGACCGAGCATCCGGGCAGCTGGTGGCCGCACTGGCTCGAATGGCTGGAAGCGCAGGACCCGGACAAGGTGCCTGCGACGGGTAAGAGGAAGCCCGGCGGGCGCGGTGACACAGTGATAGAGGACGCGCCGGGCCGCTATGTCAAAACGCGCTAGATTGATGCATTACAGCCGTGCGGGATGATTGAAAAAACTATTCACCGGCTCGATTCTCTCTGAAATACAGTGCCTTGTTCATTAATTGTGCAGTGCACAAAAATGCTTGACTTCATGTTGCAAATGCCTATTTTGTGCAGTGCAACATGAAGTGAGGACGTTATGGCTGAAGCCAATACACAATCAAAGATCGATGCCGCTGCTGATAAGGCCTATTCGGACGCAGCTGAGAAAAAGACCGTCGCTGCGAAAGTGGCCGACGCTGTCGAAGCAGATGTGCCCAAGGCGACCACCAGTGCAGCGGCCGTAAAGGAAGCCGTCGCCGCTCCGGTGAAGAAGCCTGCTGCAAAGAAGGCTCCCGCCGCAAAGACAACCACGGCCAAGACAGCTGCGACCAAGAAGCCGGCCGCGAAGAAGGCGCCTGCCAAGCGCGCCGCGACGAAGAAACCCGCAGCCAAGAAAACACCGGCCAAAAAGGCTCCTGCGAAAGTTGCTGCAAAGACTGCGTCGAAAGCCCCGAAGTCGACCGGCGCGACCAAGACAAACCCTGTTTCAAAACTGAAGGATACCATCATGGCTACCGCAGAAAAGACCGACATCACCGCCCAGGCCAAGGAAATCGCCGCTGACGTGCAAGAGCGCGTAAAGAACGTCTATGCCAAAACCGGCGAATTCACTGGTGAAATGGGTGAATTCAGCAAGGCCAACGTCGAAGCCGTCGTTGAGAGCGGCAAGATCCTCTTCAGCGGTGCACAGGAAATCGTGCGTTCGGACGTCGAAACCGGCAAGAGTGTTGTCGAAACCGTAACCGAAGACGCCAAGAAGGTTGCCGCCGTCAAGTCGCCGACCGAACTGATGCAGCTTCAGGGCGAGATCACACGTCGCAACTTCGACGCTCTGGTTTCGTTCGGTTCGCAGCGCACCGAGACGATCATGAAGCTCTACAACGATGCTTTCGCTCCGATTTCGAACCGCGTCAGTGTTGCTGCCGAGAAAGTTTCAAAGGCTGCCTAAGCGCCTTTGAATGAGTTTTCTGGACCGGGCCTCTCCTCTCTCTCCCAAACCCGGTTTACGAAAGCGCGCTGAATAAGCGCAAGGGCCGGACGTCCCCAAGCGGGTTGTCCGGCCCTTTTTGCTGTCTTGGCGCAAGCGTTCAAACCTGACTTGGCAACAGAAGCGTATTTTGGCGGCTTTCACTTGCGATCCCGCATTGGAATCCCATAATACCCAACAGATGATTCACCCCGCTATGCCTGATGACGTGATCTTTGCCGGTCTGCACCCTGATCCATGGGCGCAGATGGATCTGGTATGCGTGCGCGCGGCAGACGAGGGTGATGGCGGGAAAGACGATGACGGGGGCGGTGACAGCGAAATTGGCATCGCGACCAAGACCCGCACCAAACCCAAAAAGCCCAGCCAGTACAAAGTCCTGCTGCTGAACGACGATTACACACCGATGGAATTCGTCGTGATGGTGTTAAAACGCTTTTTCAGCATGGATATTGAACAGGCGACGCGCGTGATGCTGCACGTCCATCAAAAGGGCGTCGGTGTGTGCGGCATCTTCACCTATGAGGTGGCCGAAACCAAGGTCAATCAGGTGATGGATTTTGCCAAACAGAACCAGCACCCGTTGCAATGCACACTCGAAAAAGCGTGAGGCAGGCCACCGGAGCTAGGGCATGACCCTGTTCGGCCAGCCAAAGCCCGATCCCGTCGGCCCGGGGCAGGAAAGTGTGTGGGATTATCCCAGGCCGGCCATTGCCGAGCCGACAAAGCGCCGCATCCAGATAACTCATCGCGGTGTTCAACTCGTCGATAGCACCAGTGCGTGGCGCACACTCGAAACCAGTCACCCGCCGACATATTATATCCCGCCCGAAGATGTGGCGATGGAATATCTCAAACCCAATCCGCGCCGCACGATGTGCGAGTGGAAGGGTCAGGCCCGCTATTGGGATATTGTGGTGGGGGATGACCGGATTGAAGCCGGCGCATGGGCTTATGGCGATCCCACACCGCCCTTTGCAGGGATTGCGGATTACCTCGCCTTCTATCCCGACCCGCTGGATGAATGCCTTGTCGATGGTGAGAAAATCACTCCGCAACCCGGACAGTTTTATGGCGGCTGGATCAGCCAGTACGAAGCCGGCCCGTTTAAAGGCGGGCCCGGAAGCCGTTTTTGGTGAACTCTCCCGATGGCCTCATCTCGGCTATCGCACCGCCTACAATATGCCCCATGACCGCGCTGGCATTTCGCGCTATGGGCCGCTCACCACTGCAACTTTCAACACTGTAAATGTGAGGCCATTCAACCGCCCGTGACGCGCTTTTTGTCCAGCCTTATTCCCAGTATCGACCGCTACATCGCGCGCCTGGTGATTGTCCCGATGCTGGGCGTCTTTGCACTCGCGGCCTCGCTGCTGCTGCTCGACAAGATGCTGCGGCTGTTCGATTTCGTCGCGGTCGAAGGCGGGCCGGTGAACGTCGTGTTCAAGATGCTGGGCGCGCTCATTCCCGAATATGCCAGCCTTGCGATCCCGCTTGGCCTGCTGCTCGGCATCCTGCTGGCTTTCCGCAAACTCGCCACATCATCAGAGCTGGATACGATGCGCGCGGTCGGCCTGTCCTATCTGCGGCTGCTGCGCGTGCCTTACGTGATCACGCTGGTTCTTGTCGCGGTGAATATCGCACTGGTGTTCTATATCCAGCCGATCAGCCGGTATTATTACGAACAGATGGAATATGAGCTGCGCTCCGGCGCGCTCGGGGCCTCGATCAAGGTCGGGGAATTTACGACGCTGGCTGACCGCATGGCCTTGCGGATCGAGGCGAGCGAGGATGACGGCCGAAAGTTGAAAGGCATCTTTGCGCGCGTCGCCAATTCGCAAGGGCAAGTGCTTTCAGTCAGCGCTCGCGAAGGGGCTTTCCTGTCCACCAGCGATGATCCTGACACCATCATCCTGCGCCTGACCGAGGGTACAATTGTGCAGGACACCGGCAGCAAGACCCCGCGCGTGCTAAGCTTTAGCCGCCATGATCTGCCGATTGATCTGCCTGCAATCGAGAAATTCCGGTCTCGCGGGAATGAGACGCGCGAATATATCCTGCCCGAATTGTTGAAGATCGGCTGGAGCGACACCGCCAAAGTTGATCAGCGCGACGCGAGTCAGGCCAGCTTCAATTTCCGCTTGGTCGAAGTGGTGATGATGCTGCTGATGCCGTTGCTCGCGGTGGCTTTAGCAATCCCGCCCAAACGATCGACGAGCGCGCTGGGCGTGTTCGTCTCGATCGTGATGGTGGTCGCCTATCACAAGGTGAACCAGTACGGCGAAGACATCGCGGCGCTGGGCCGGATCGACCCGATCATCGCGTTGTGGGGGCCATTTGTGATCTTTGCCGCGCTGATCATGTGGATGTATTATCAGGTCGCCCATGTGCCTGGCGGTCAGGCCATCGGCTGGCTGGAAACCGGCTTTGCGAAGATCGGCAAACGACTGGCCAAGCTGTTCGGGCAAGGCAAAGCAGAGCCCGTTCCCGCGCCCGATGAGGTGGGCGACAGCATCAATCCGAACGCAGCGGGCGACAATTCCGCCCTTGCACCTGCACAATAGCTGCGTTCATAGGCCGGTCCNATGCAGCTCGACTTTTTCCCTTCACGCACACTCACCACCTATCTCGCGAAACTCTTTGTGGTGCGCATTCTCGCTGTACTGGTGATGCTGGTGCTGGTCCTCATGGCGCTCGATCTGCTGGGATCGACGGGCGAGATACTCGCTCCCGAAGGCAACGGACAGGCGGAAATCTGGCGCTATGCGACATTGCGCATCCCGCAGTTGATATCGCGGTTCCTGCCCTATTCTGTGTTGTTGGCGACCCTGATCACGCTGGTCACGCTGAACCAGAACAGCGAGGTTGTGGCGATGAAGGCGGCGGGGCTTTCTGCCCATCAGGTGCTCTCTCCGCTGCTGCTGACATCGGCGATCATCGCGCTGGTCAGCTTTGCCTTCAACGAACGGATCGTCACCCGCGCCAATGCCTCGCTCAAGGCTTGGGAAGCTGTGGAATACGGCCCCGTTCCGCAGGAAACGGGCGTGCGTACGAATGTTTATCTGATCGATGGTGACAACATCCTGACCGCATCCTCACTGACGGGATCGGGCAAGGACATCGCGCTGAATGACGTCACCTGGTATCAACGCGCGCCCGGCGGCCTGATCCTTGAACAGGTGCGCGCTGACAATGCGAGCTTTGCCGCGCCCGGCTGGCAGTTGGCGAACCCGGTGCGCTTTGATGTCGCGACCGCGGAAACACAGGCGTTGGAAACACTGGTGGTGGGGGAAACACTGACGCCTGAGCGAATTGATGTGCAGTCGGTTGATCCTGATGGACAGAGCTTTTTCGAGCTGTACCGGACGATCGAGGCCTTCGATGCGCTGGGCCGGCGGACAGCAGAGATGCGGGCAAAGTGGTGGCACCGGATTTCAGGGCCGCTGTCTGCCCTGTTGATGCCACTGCTGGGTTCTATCGCGGCCTTTGGGCTGGCGCGTTCTGGCCAGTTGTTCGTGCGTGCGATCATCGGAATGGCATTGGGCTTTGCGTATTTCGTCGTCGACAACGCTGCGCTCGCGATGGGTTCTTTCGGAGGATACCCGCCCTTCCTTGCTGCGTGGGCGCCATTCGCGCTGTTCTTGCTGGTGGGTGAGACTGTCCTGATCAGGACCGAGGAGTGAGCGCCTCCGCTACGGACCAGTCGTGGTCACTGCGCCTCGCCCGCCCTGATGATGCCGATCACCTGCCCGCCATTGAAGCGGCGGCGGGCGCTCTGTTTCAAACCATTCCTGAGCTCACCGGTGTCGCAGGCACGCATGAAATCCCGGCAGACCGCCACCGCCGCCTGATCCGCAAGGGGCATTGTCTGACCGCTTTTATGGGCGACAAACGCGTGGGTTTTATCGCGACGGAACCGTTTCGCCGTGAATTGCATGTGTGGGAAATGTCGGTTCATCCGGAGGCTCAGCAGCGCGGGATCGGCGCGGGCCTGCTGCGCGCATGCCTGATCGATGCGCGAAATTCCGGTTTCAGGGCAGCAACGCTCACCACGTTTCGCGATGTGCCATGGAACGGGCCATTCTACGCGCGGCTAGGCTTTGAAGAAGTCACCGCGCTGGATGCGCATCCAAGGTTAGCGGGCGAACTCGCAAACGAAGCTGATGACGGCCTGCCAATAGAGCGCCGTTGCGCTATGATCGCGTTTCTGGATTGACGGTTTCGGAACTATAGAGACTGGAGTATTGTTCATAAGCCAATACGCCAACAGGAGATACGTAATGAAAAAGTTCACCGCCCTCGCTTTGATCGCCCCGCTCGCGCTGGCCGCCTGCGCTGAACCCAATGCTGGTCCTGACGCGGTGGACGATACAAAAGGCAATGCTCTGGTGGACACAGATGACGCGACAACAGCTCCTGTCACACAGCCTGAAGGTGAAGTTGATCCAAGCGGTGCCGGTCCTGACGAAGCCTATGGTGAACGTGGTGATGAAGGTGCACCCGAAACCATCGTGCCAGAAACGGGTCAGGCCGCCGACATTGGCGGCGAAGGCGATGACACCCGCATTGCCGATGACTGATGCTGAGGCGCGGCGCTGAAAGGTGCCGCGTTTTTGGTATTAGTGCACAGGCGCTACCGCCGGACCATTGTGCTCCTGGCGATGCGACCCACCAGCGTCAGCATGCCGGGATGGTTCGCGCCTTCATAGGTGGAGACGCCTCCCGTTTCTGTGGGGGCCAATTCCTTTGCAAGACGGCGATGCGCCTCGGGCAGGTCGTGATATGGCATGGACGGCATCAGGTGATGCAGTGCGTGATAACGTAGGCCCACCGGAGCCCAGATTTCGGCAGCAACGCCGGGCGGCGGGACATTCACGCTGTCGAGGAACTGTGCAGTCACCGTCATTGGCTCGCCCTCGTTCTCCCACAGATGCGCCACCAATGTGCGCAGCTGGTTTAACAATGCGGTGAGCGAGACGATGGCCAGCGCGATGAGCAAGGGGCGCCAGCCTAACCAGTATGTGCTGGCCAGAACGGTGATCGCCCAGATCGCGGCGCCCGCCTCCTGCCAGCGCACCTGACGCGCAAACGCACCTTCGGGTGGCTTACGGCGAAAGTCGGGGTTGATAGAAAGCGCGCTGAACCGCTCCCAAGTAAACGTCCGCACTGCCGGAAACACCGCGCCAAGCGGGATCAGCACAGCTGCGCGCACCAGCAATGCAACCGGAGCGAGGATCGCCACCAACACAAATAGCGGCAGGCTCCACGGCTTCATCAGCGCCAATGGTAGATATTCCGGGTCTTCGGGCGTGCCGTATTGCGTGCGTTTGTGATGGATGGTGTGCACGCCTTCATACATGAAACTGGGCGTGAGCATCGGAATGCCGACGATCAGATTCCACCCCAGCCGGAAACCGGGCAGCGCATCGCGGTGAATATGCGTGAGTTCGTGAATGAACATGAGAGAGCGATACAGCGCCAGCGCCGCCACCAGACCGGCAATCACAGCGACAGCAAGACTATCCGTCAGGATCGCGGTCGCAATCCCGCCATAACCGACCGCGGTCGAAACCAGCATGTCCGTCCAGTAAATGCCGGGGCGCGCCTCACCCAGATCCTTGGTCAGATCGCGGGCCGCGCGCAGCATCGCCTTGTCATCGCTCGTTTGGAAATCGGCGCGTTTTGCGCGCGCGGATTTCTGCGGGGAACGCACAGTTGCCGGTTCGGCGGTGACGGAAGAGGGTTGCATATTCATTCGGTTCTAACCTTGGTGTTGCGGCGCTTTACCGCAAAAGGCAGGCGCTTGCCAAACAGGCATTCCTGCTCACACTGATCGGGACACCCTTTGAAATAGTGATCAATTCCCAGATCGCCATGGTTGCGCCCAATTGCTGGCCGCGACTAGGGATGCATTGATACAGGACAAACGGGTTAAACGGATACTGCAATGCATACGGGGCAAACAGCGTGAAAGACGCGAAAATTCGCATCGAACCGGTCAGTGGTAAACGGGGACGGGCTGTGTTTGTCGATTGCGGACGCGATTTCGCCGCACGCACGCTCAATTATGTGCCGCAATTGCGCAGCGAGCAGCTGGAACTGGTCGACCCCGGCAAAAACCCGTTCTTCGGCCACGCCCGCGCGCAATTGTTTCTCGCCTATGAGGGGCAAAAGATCGTCGGGCGCATCTCCGCGCATATCGATGAAGTCGCCCTCACCATGCCTGCAGAGCAAGGCTTTGGCCCGGGAACAGGGTTTTTCGGATATTTCGATGCAGACAGCCAGGAGGTCGCCCGCGCGTTGCTGGCCATGGCAGAGCAATGGCTGCGCGATGAGGGGATGAGCCGCGTCGTGGGGCCGATATCAATGTCCGTCTGGGAAGAACCTGGCCTGCTGGTCCACGGGCACGATCACCGGCCCATGATCATGATGGGACACCACCCGGCGCATTATCAGGCCTGGATCGAAGGTGAGGGATATGAGCGCGCGCAGACGCTTTACACCTATGATCTTGATATCACGGCTGAATGGTCTCCTCTGGTCAAACGCATCATCACATCGGGCGAACGCAACAGCCGGATCAATGTGCGCCCCGTCGACAAGTCGCGCTGGAATGAGGAGGCAGAGATTGTCCTGTCGATTCTCAACGATGCATGGTCAGACAATTGGGGCTTTGTCCCCTTCACCCCCGATGAAATCGCCTATGTCGGCAAAAAGCTGAAAACCATCATTCGCGAAGATCTGAATATGATCGCGGAGGTAGACGGGCGTCCGGTCGCCTTCATGATGACCTTTCCAGATATCAATGACGCCCTGACCCGCATCAATGGTAAGTTGTTCCCGTTTGGCTGGCTTCACCTGCTACGCTGGCTGAGAAAGCCGCTGGGCGCAGGGATGCGGGTGCCGCTGATGGGCGTGCTGAAGGAACTGCACAATACGCGTATGGCGGGGCAGTTGGCGTTCATGATGATCGAGAAAATCCGGCTGCACGCCATCGGACCGCTGGGCTCAAAACGCGGCGAACTGGGCTGGGTGCTGAAAGACAATCAGGGAATGGTCGCCATCGCCGATACGATCAAGAGCAAGGTCAATCGCGAATACGCGATCTACGAAAAGCTGCTTGGCTGAGGTGTAGGGGAGCATCCCGCGAGCCCGATTATTCTGATCCCAACCGAAAAAAGGCCTCCACTCGGGAAGAGTGGAGGCCTTTCGGGATCGTATCACCAGCCGCTTGGACGGGAGGGGGGTCTCGGCGGTGACACTGACTAAATGCGCCGCCAAAGAAGCGGTTCCCGCGTGTCCAATTTTTTCGCTGATCACAACTTTTATGGAGCACCGTGCGGTAAGCGATGCTGGTCGCTTCACGTTGGTTTACCGCCACAAGGCGGCACCTTGGGCTGGCATCTGCTGTTTTGGGGTTTGCCTAGCTCAGGCAAATCGATCAAAGGGGCGTTGAGAGCAACCCTGCGGACCCGCGAGCCTGCGGATCATGACGGATTGCAAGACCGATATCGCACGCCGTTCCCGGCAGGAGAAAACTATGGCCCTGGGTCAACAAGTCGCAACCAACCTTCCCTTTTTGCGCCGGTATGCCCGCGCGTTGACCGGCTCTCAGGCGACCGGTGATGCCTTTGTGCGCGCCACACTTGAAGCAGCCTTGGCTGACGATGACCTCAAAGCTTCTCTGGAGGGCGGGCGCATCCAGCTCTATCGCGCCTTTAACAAAGTCTGGGCCAGCGCCTTTATGGATGCTGATCCTGCTGCGGGTCCGACCAGCCAGGCTGGCGGAGAGCATGAAATGGGCGCACAGGCGCGTCTGGGCGCGGTGACGCCGCTCAACCGTCAGGCACTATTGCTGACTACGCTGGAAGAATTCAGCCACGCGCAGGCCGCTCAGATCATGGATCTGGATGTCGCCGCAGTAGATGGTCTGGTTGCCGAAGCCGTGGCCGAAATCGACAAGGAACAGGCCACCAGCGTCCTGATCATCGAGGACGAGCCGTTGATTTCGATGCAGCTTGAGGATCTTGTTAAAAGCCTTGGCCATGAGGTGTGCGGAACAGCGGCAACCCGGACGCAGGCGGTCGAGTCCGTCGAAAAGCGTACCCCCGGCCTCGTTCTGGCGGATATCCAATTGGCCGATGGTTCATCGGGTCTGGATGCAGTGGATGATATTCTGGCGATCGACAGCGTTCCGGTTATCTTCATCACCGCCTATCCCGAACGCCTGCTGACAGGCGACCGGCCCGAGCCGACCTATCTTGTGACCAAGCCGTTTCAGGAAAAGACAGTGCGCACCGCGATCAGCCAGGCGCTGTTCTTCGGATCAAGCCGCCCGATCGAATAGGCCGGACGACGCATACCGGCTACGTTGCGACCGCTTCCCTGATCTGGAAATCGCTGCGCACCCGTACCGGCACCCGCATGGTGCAACGCACGCCCTCACGCTCAAATGCGAGCCGCACCGGGTTGCGCAGTTCATGGGCAACGATCTTCTCGATCAGCTCTGTGCCAAATCCGCGCCCGCGCTCTTCTTCAACGAGCGGGCCATTACTTTCATGCCACTCAACCTCGACCAGGTGATCGTCGACAAGGCGCCAATAGACGCTGACTTTGCCATCGGGCACACTGAATGCGCCGAATTTGGCCGCGTTGGTCGCCAGCTCGTGGATCGCCAAACCAAACGACAAGGCATCATTTGGTGCCAACTCGACCGGAGGGCCGTCAATGTTTACAATGTGGTCGCTCGCCGCACGAAAATGCTGCAATTCCGCTTCGAGTACAGACCGGATTGGCGTGGTTCCCCAATCTGTGCCCGTCAGCAGATCGTGCGTGGCGGATAATGAACGGATGCGGCCCTCCAGACTATCCGCAAATTCATCGAGGGTCTTTGCCCGCCGCTTTGTCAGCGACATGATCGAAAGGACGTTTGCGAGCGTGTTTTTGACCCGGTGATTCAACTCCCTCGTCAGCGAGTTACGGATCGAATGTTGCTGCTCATAAAAGGCAAGCTTTGACTGATCCTCGAAAGCTTGCTGCGTCAGCAGACGCGACAGCAGCATCAACAGGCTCGCCACTGCCAGACCAAACAGCAACGTTACCATCGACAGCGGGGCAAGGCTACTGCCTTTGGGCGCTTCGATCACCAGTTCAAATTGCCGGTTCGCGATCTTGACAGGCTCCTGCACCCGTGCGCCGCCCCCATCTGCGAGCGAGCGCGCAACCAGCAGATTGTTCGTCTGGGTCGTGCCGTCATACAACCGCACGCCAAGCGAGGATGGTGCCATGCGATCCAGCGCTGACTGGAGAAACTCGTCTGCGCTAAAGGGACTGTAGACAAATCCGGCCAGCGCGCGGTCGACCGGGCGCCCCCCGGCAACGCGACGATAAGCCGGCATGAAGATGATGAAGCCCGGCGCATTTCCCGCCCCCTCTTGCGCAAGCACGATCCTGGCCGAAGCGGTCGGGCTGACAATCCGCTTTGCCTCAGCCATCGCCGCAGCGCGAGCAGGTTCTGAGTACATGTCAAACCCCAACGCGCGGCGGTTACGCTGAATATCGGGGTAGAAATAGGTGACCGGCGCAACCGTTTGAGTCGTTTCGCCAATCGGTGGCCGGATATCGGGGAAGTCCGGCTGCACTGCCCGCTCCCGCGCGACAAAGGCGTCTTTTTCGCCAGCGGGAAGGACTGTGATCCAGCCAATCCCTTCGGCCCCGCGATATTCCAGATCCAATCGCAGCTCGCTGACGAACTGGCGAAATGTCTCTGGCTCGACTTTTTCGGTGGTTGAGAACAGCGCGGCGCCCGCCCGCAGATAGGAGGCGAAATTGTTCCCGCGCCGCTCCAGCGCGGCCGTGATCGATTGCGCATATTCGCGCATCTGCGCGTCTTCGCGCGCCCGCGCGTTGCTCTCGATTGCAAAGACGCTAAGGATGGTGACAGCAGCAATGGCAATAAAGATCGCAAGCGGCACAGCGCGCGGATAGCTGATCAACCAGCGCCGGGCACGGCTGGTTGAAGGCGCTTCGATTGCGTCGATTGCGCCGCCTCCACCGACCGTGTTGTCTGCCGTTGATCCCATAATTGCTTAAAGCGCTGACTTGCTCCCTGTGGCCAGATGGCTGCACACTCCTCGGAACCAAAGATCACACGCTTCGTTCCCAAGATGCCTGCCGCGTTATGTCCCATCGGACCGAAAAAGCGTAATGCGCTTATAACAATGCTGGCATGCTGCACTGGTGCAGCGTGGGATCAGAGGTCAATACAGTACGATGGCAACCGGATCTTCCTCCGAAGACCAACCGCGAAGAGCGTCACAGGATGAGTCTGCAAAGCAACAGCGCTCTGACAGCGCCACTCATGCAGCACAGCCCGATTGGGCAGACGGACTTCGCCAGCTCTACGATTCAGTCGTTGATGAACCTCTGCCTGACGCCTTCACCGATTTGCTGAACAAGCTTGATGAATCCGGATCAAACGACAATGCAAGCGATGCTGATGGCCCCGCCGGGGGCGCCAACTGATGGCGCAACCGAAAGACGGAACCAAAGGTGGAGCGAAGGAAGCGGTGAAACCGACACCCACTCGCACTGCTTCTGAAAAAGCCGATTTCAAGCGTGAGCTGACCGAGGTGGTGCCGCATTTGCGTGCATTTGCGCGCGGGCTTTGTGGTCGCCCGGATATGGCCGATGATCTGGTGCAGGAGACCCTGCTTAAGGCATGGGCCGCTCAGGATCGCTTTGAGCCGGGCACGTCAATGCGCGCATGGACCTTTGTAATCCTGCGCAACGCTTACCTCACCGACATGCGCCGCAACCGATTTCGCGGTGAGTATGATGAGGGCGTGGCAGAACGCATACTGACAGCGCCCGCCGGGCAGGAGGAACCGATCCACCTATCGGATATGCACCGCGCGCTGCTAACCCTGCCTCCCGAGCGGCGCGAGGCGCTGTTGCTCGTGGGTGCTGGCGGTTTTTCCTATGAGGAAGCGGCGAATATCTGCGGTTGCGCGGTCGGCACGATCAAGAGCCGAGTGGGACGTGCGCGCGCTGCGCTCAATTCGATGCTGGCCGACGGCGATATTCCGCAGCGCTCAATCGATGATGCCACCGCACACCGCGCGATCCTGCAAGAGCTGGACGATGTGGCGGCAGGCAATAGCGAGACGGCCAAGTCTTAAACCCAACGTTTAAGCGCGCTCGCCAGTCGCGCCTTTGTCGACCACTGACGTAACCGCGACATTCATCGTCACGTTCCCGAGCGTGCGCATGATATCGGGCAGCATCTCAACCGCGACCAGCAGCGCAAGCGGCTCTATAGGAACTCCCATAGCCAGTGCGATGGGTCCGATGGAGACGACAAAGCTGATCGACCCCGGCAGGCTGACAGACCCCACACTGATCACCACCGCGACCGCGATGCCAATCGCAACAAGACCGGGCGAAACCTGGACTCCCGCCAGCGCCGCCACATACAACGCCACTGCCAAATTCATCGCGACACTGGTCGCGCGGAAAATTGCGACCGCCAAAGGTAGCACGAATTCCGCCGTACTGGGCCGCAAGTCCAGACGCGATGCGCTGTCCAGCATTGCTGGCAGGCTGGCCAAAGAGCTTTGCGTGGAAACCGCGACAGCTTGCGCTGGCAAAACCGCGCGCGCAAATCGCGCTAGCCCAATGCCGCCAAGTCCCCATGCAAGCGCATAGGCCAGCACAAGGATAAACCCGCCCATCGCAGAAACCACGGCGATATAATGGGCCAGCGTCGCAAAGGCTCCCGCGCCGCTTTTCAGTCCGACACCCATGGCAAGCGCCAACACTCCCACAGGCGCAATCCACAGCACCCAGCCGATGATCTGCAGCATCGCGTTGGCGAGCGCGTGAAAGAACCGCAGCATCGTCTCGCTCTGATCGGATGGCAAGCGGGTGATCGCCACCGCCAGTAGTGCAAAGAAAATCGTGAGTGGCAACATCGCCGTTTCACTTGCGGCGGCGATAATATTGGGCGCGATCAGCGATTTCAGAAACTCCAGAATACCCGGAACAGCGCCCGCATCATCGGGGATATCAGCCAGAAAATCGCTCGCCGATTGCGGGATCGGCAGCACATCCAGCACCAATGGCAACATGATCGCGGTGAACACACCGCCTGTCACAGCCACGCCCAGCACCAGCGCAACAAACCGCCGCGCAGACGCGCCAGCGCTTGCGGCGTCTATCATCTGCGCCAAACCGAGCACCAGCAGGCTGGCGACCAGTGGGATGATCGTCATCTGCAATGCACGCAGCCAAAGGCTGCCCACAAGCGCAATGCTATCCGTCAGCCATGCAGGTATCGCCACATCGGACAGGATAACCCCCAGACCGAGCCCTGCAATCAGGGCAGCGAAGGTCGCCAGCACCGGCAACCGGATCGGCGTCAGCTCAAACCGCTGACCTGCTGGCGGAACCGCATTTACGGCCGCATTCTCAGATGTTCCGGACAAACATAACCCTTCGGTACACAATTGTTGAGGCAGCGATACATTCGCACTCTTCCCTTCGCGCCCTAACCGCGCCAGAAGCGGCTGACAAATTCGCCGCATTTAAAACAGGAACCTCCAACAGGTATGTCACGCAAGTTCTTCGGCACGGACGGGATCAGAGGGCGCACCAATGCTGGCGTCATGACGGCGACAACCGCAATGAAAGTGGGACAGGCCGCCGGTCGCCATTTCGTGCGCGGTGCCCACCGCCACCGTGTTGTGATCGGCAAGGATACGCGGCTGTCCGGCTACATGATGGAAAGCGCGCTGGTCGCCGGATTTACCAGTGTCGGCGTGGATGTGATCATGACCGGCCCCTTGCCCACCCCGGCCATCGCGCTGCTCACCCGCGAAATGCGCGCGGATATGGGTGTGATGATCTCTGCGAGCCACAATCTGTTTCCCGATAACGGGATAAAGCTTTTCGGCCCGGACGGCTATAAGCTGTCAGACGAGGCGGAGGCGGAAATCGAGCGGTTGCTGGAGACCGACATTCCCCTTGTTCCGGCGGAAAAGATTGGACGCGCGCGCCGGATTGAGGATGCACGCGGACGCTATATTCACGCGGTAAAGGATTCGGTTTCGACCGAGGTCCGTTTCGACGGGCTGAAAGTGGTCGTCGATTGCGCCCATGGCGCTGCCTATGAGGTTGCCCCCTCGGCAATCTGGGAATTGGGTGCAGAGGTGATTGCGCTGGGCGTCGAGCCCAATGGCACCAATATCAATGACGGTGTTGGCTCCACTGCAATTGAGGCATTGCAGGCGCGCGTCGTCGAGGAAGGCGCGGATATCGGCATCGCTCTGGATGGCGATGCGGACCGGCTGATCGTGGTCGATGAAAATGGCAAAAAGGTCGATGGCGATCAGATCATGGCGCTGATCGCGACGCGGATGCACGAAAAGGGCGCATTGACCGGCGGCGGCGTGGTTGCAACAGTGATGTCCAATCTGGGCCTTGAACGCTATCTGGAAACTATCGGCCTGACCTTGGAACGGACGAAGGTCGGGGACCGCTACGTGCTTGAACGCATGAAGGCCGGCGGCTTTAACGTGGGCGGCGAACAATCGGGCCATATGATCCTGACCGATTACGGCACCACAGGTGATGGCACGGTCGCCGCTTTGCGCGTGCTCACCAGTCTGGTGCGCAGCGGCAAGCCGGCGAGCGAGATCCTCCACCTGTTCGATCCGGTACCCCAATTGCTGAAGAATGTGCGTTATGACGGGGGCCAACCACTTGAAAATGATGCTGTGATTGCCGCTATTGCTGCCGCTGAATCCCAACTTTCCGGCAATGGCCGCCTTGTGATCCGCGCATCGGGCACGGAGCCTCTGATCCGGGTGATGGCCGAGGGTGACGATCCCGCGCGGGTAGAAAGCGTGGTGGACGCGGTGTGCGAAAAGGTGCGCGCGGCAACATGATCGCCCTCACCAAGGACCCCTGCTGATATGCTGGAAATGCGCCCTGATTGCGAACGCTGCGGTCTCGATTTGCCCTCTGAAGCGCCCGGCGCGTTCATTTGCAGTTTCGAATGCACCTTTTGTGCAGGCTGCGCTGAGGAGCTGGACGATCAATGCCGTAATTGCGGCGGCGAATTGATGGACAGGCCCACGCGCGCAAAAAAGCTGCACGATGAATACCCGCCTTCGACAGAGCGTAAATACGCTGATGGCTGACGCTTCGCCCCCCAAACCGCCGCGCATTCTTGCCATCGCGGGATCGGACAGCTCGGGCGGTGCTGGCATTCAGGCTGATATCAAGACGATCACCATGCTCGGTGGTTATGCGATGACGGCGATCACATCGGTCACCGCTCAGAACAGTGTCGGCGTGCAAGCGATCGCGCCCATGTCAGGCGATGTGGTGGCGCGGCAGATCACATCCTGCATCGAGGATATCGGCGTGGACGCGATCAAGATCGGCATGCTGCACGATGAAGAAATTATCGCTGCGACACTGGAAACGCTGACCGCGCTTAAGCCCGCGGTTCCGATTGTACTGGACCCGGTGATGCTCTCCACCAGCGGCGCGGCCTTGATCGCGCCTGAGGCCATCAGAGTTATGCGCGAAAAGCTCTTCCCGATAGCAACCCTGCTTACGCCCAATGTCCCGGAACTGGGCCATATCGTCGGCAAAGGTCTCGTCACCAGCGCACAAATGGCAGATGCCGCAGATGAGCTGGCAGAGGAAAGCGGTACTGCGGTGCTGGCCAAAGGCGGCCATACTGACGATGCACGCATTATCGATATTCTGGTGGACCCCGATGGCCGTGCCGTGCAATTTGATCACGCCCGCATCATCACCCAGCACACGCACGGCACCGGCTGTACGCTCTCCTCAGCAATTGCGACCCTGCTGGGACACGGGCAGCCGCTGGAGCACGCCGTCCGGTTGGGTCGCAATTTCGTGCTGCAGGCGATTGAAAACGCCCCTGGCTATGGCGCAGGCAACGGCCCGCTAGGCCACCAAGCTGTGCGCTCGTTAGACTAGCCGAGCACTCGTGCGAAAATTATGCCTAACGATCCAGCTCGTAAAACTCGGCGACGTGCGCCCAGGCATCTTCGGCGGTTTCGCACCAGTGGAACAGGTCCAGATCCTTTTTCGAGATCGTGCCTTCTTCGGCAATCGCTTCGAAATTGACGACGCGCTTCCAGAAATCCTCGCCAAACAGCAGGATCGGGATCGGTTTCATCTTGCCGGTCTGGATCAGCGTCAGCAGCTCGAAAAATTCGTCAAACGTACCAAAGCCACCCGGAAACACCGCCACGGCGCGCGCACGGAGCAAAAAATGCATCTTGCGCAGGGCAAAATAGTGAAAATTCAGGCTGAGATAAGGCGTCACATAGGAATTGGGTGCCTGTTCATGCGGCAGAATGATATTGAGCCCGATACTCTCGCTGCCCGCTTCGCTCGCGCCGCGATTGCCCGCTTCCATGATCGAGGGGCCACCACCCGTTGTCACAACAAACTGGCGCTTGCCGTCTTCGATGATCGCCTTTTCCGAGACAAGCTTCGAAAGCTTGTAGGCCTCGTCATAGTATTTCGCTTTTTCGGCAAGGCGCTGGGCGACCTTCTGCTCGAATTCGTCCTTGTCCTTCGCCGCGTCAATCCTGGCCTGCGCCGCTTCGGGAGAAGGAATACGCGCAGAACCATACATCACGAGTGTTGAACCGACGCGCGCCTCATCCAGCAGCATTTCCGGCTTGAGCAGCTCAAGCTGAAAGCGCACCGGGCGAAGTTCCTCGCGGAGCAGGAAGTCCGTGTCGCGGAAGGCCAGTTTATAGGCGGGATGGTCGGTTTGAGGCGTGCGCTCGGGCGCTTCCTCGGCGAACCGGCTTTCCTCTTCTGCGCGGTAGAATTTGCGGTTTGTCAGATCGTGATCGGCGTCTTGTTCTCTCATACTCCTCGCCCTAGGCGCGCCGATTGAACGCGGCAAGCGCACTGACGCGTCGAGTTGAGAGAAAACTTGCGACAAAGACAAAAGCTGGATGCCCCGTGAGGATTCGAACCTCAATTGACGGAGTCAGAGTCCGTAGTCTTACCATTAGACGACGGGGCATTATCCAGAGTTGGCTGAGAGGATGTTGGAATCCCCCTGTGCCAAGAGAAGCGCGCATCTAGGTTTGCCCGCGCGTCAGGTCAAGAGCATCCGTCCCGCACATCTCGCCAACGCCCCTGATCGTTCAGCTTCTTGCTCTCTCAGCCCACATAGGTTAGCTTTTGTTTCAAGTGCTCATGCTAAGTGCGCGTGAGTGAGATGGAAGATTTGAATTATGGCGGATGCAGTTCCGCCGGACGAAGACAGGAGGGCTGGAAAGAAAAAGGGAGCCAAGACCGGCAAAGTGGCCGATTTTCGTTACAAGCGCCCCTTCCAGTCAAGCAACTCCGGCCAGTCAGGCACGTCCGGCCAGCCAAAATCACCGGGTCAGTCCGGAAAGTGCGGCTCCACACGCAAGCGTGGCCGCAACGGATACACTGTTCAGTCCGGTGCTCGGCGCATTGCGCAGTCCGATGCTCAGCCCGGTCTCACGACCTGCGATCAGTCCGGTGCTAAGCGCAAGACGGACGCCGCCGATCAGGCCAAGGCATATGCGAAGCACGCCGCTGGCAAATCACATAACACAGCCACGTATCAGCACGGCGCGCATAATGGCTTGCGCGGGAACGAGGCCTATGCCGCTCTGGACTTGGGCACGAACAATTGCCGGTTGCTGATTGCGCGGCCTTCCGGCCCTGACTTCACCGTGATTGACGCCTTTAGCCGGGTCGTGAAACTGGGCGAAGATCTGGCGACAACAGGCAGGCTTTCCGACCTTGCGATGGATCGCGCACTGGGCGCGCTTTCAATCTGCGCGGACAAGCTGCGCCGCCGCAATGTGCGCCTCGCCCGGTCTGTCGCGACCGAGGCCTGCCGCCGCGCAGCCAATGGCCCTGCTTTTATTGAGCGGGTGCGGCAGGAAACAGGCATCGCTCTGGATATCATCACAGCCGAGGAAGAGGCACGGCTGGCGGTTCTGGGTTGCCACATCCTGTTAGAGGAAGGCGATAGCCCCGCAGTAATCTTCGACATTGGTGGCGGATCCACCGAGCTGGTTTTGCTGGAGCCAGCGGGTTCGGGCAACGGCAAAATCCCGCGTATTCTCGACTGGCAAAGCGTTCCGTGGGGCGTCGTTTCGCTGACAGATACCGTGGGCAATTGCGAAGATAACGAGGCGGCTCGCCTCGATCGCTATGCCCGGATGCGGCAGATCGTGTCGGAGAGCTTTGCCCCATTTGCAACGCGGATCGGCGATGCCGCCAAGGGCCATGATATCAGGCTGCTGGGGACCAGCGGCACTGTCACCACTCTGGCCAGTCTGCATCTCGAACTGCCGCATTATGATCGCAAGGCGGTGGACGGTCTGATCGTTCCTAGCGAGGCGATGCGCGCGATCAGCGCGGATCTTTCGGGCATGTCACCCATACAGCGCAGCGAGCTGCCGTGTATCGGTCATGATCGGGCTGATCTGGTGGTGGCGGGATGTGCCATTCTTGATTCGATCCTTGACCTTTGGCCCGCACGCAGGCTTGGCGTGGCGGATCGCGGCATTCGCGAGGGCATTTTGCGCAGCCTGATGGCCGCCGAACGCCAGAGCGAGAAAGCTTTGGAAGCTCTCCACGAAATCCGCTCAGCCCGCTCTTAGGTAAGGATCGCAATGTCCCGCTCTGGCCGCAATCCCGAACGCCGGGTGAAGACCGCGAAGAAACGCACTGAATCCTCGACCCGCTGGCTTCAGCGGCAATTGAACGATCCGTATGTGAAGCAGGCAAAGGCCGATGGCTATCGCAGCCGCGCGGCCTATAAACTGATCGAGCTGGATGAGCGGTTCTCGCTGATTCGGGGATCGAAACGCATCGTGGATCTTGGCATTGCGCCGGGCGGCTGGAGCCAGGTGGTGCGGGCCAAAGCGCCGAAAGCTGGCGTGGTGGGAATTGATCTGCTGCCGACCGATCCGATTGACGGGGTCACGATTTTCGAGATGGATTTCATGGATGATGCCGCACCCGCCGCTCTGGAAGAGGCGCTGGGCGGGCCGCCCGATCTGGTGTTGTCAGACATGGCTGCCAACACGGTGGGACACAAACAAACCGATCATCTGCGCACAATGGCTCTGGTGGAGGCGGGCGCATGGTTCGCGGTGGAAACATTGGAGAAAGGCGGAGCCTTTGTGGCCAAGGTGCTGGCAGGCGGCACTGATGTGGAACTGCTCAACCTGCTGAAAAAGCACTTCAAAAGCGTGAAACACGCAAAGCCCCCTGCAAGCCGCAAGGGATCATCGGAATGGTATGTGGTGGCTCAAGGTTTCAAAGGGCGCGACTAAAGCGTGCCTCTGATCAATCAGCTTTCAGCTTCTTCGGTAATTGCGCCCACCGCGTCGTCAGCGACGTCCACTTCCTCGGCGACCGGCCCTTCTTCGACCGAGGGCTCTTCGGCAGCGGCGACAAATTCGGGAATGGGCACGTTTGACCCCTGTTCGTTCATGTAGAGCGCGACAGCAGCGCGATCTTCAATTTTGCCGAGGCCTGCAAAGCCCATTTTCGTGCCTTCAACGTATCCCTTGGGATTTTTCAGCCAGGCATTCATTTCTTCCCAACCCCACTGGCCGCCCTTGGCTGCCAATGCGCTGGAATAGGAAAAGCCGCCTTTGGCCGCCATGTTGGAGCCCATAATGCCGTGAAGGTTCGGGCCGACACCGTTTGCGCCGCCCGCCTCGATCGTGTGGCATGCCTTACACTTGGCATAAACTTTCGCGCCCGCTTCCGCGGTGACCAGATTGACAGCTTCAGCCATCGTCATTTCGACTTCTACCGGTCCTTCAGAAGACACCACGCCTTCGATCACATAGCCCAATTGCTCGGGGCGTTCAGGGTCACTGCCGTGGAAATACTTCCCCGACAGGATCGACAGGCCAAGCCCGAGACCCGCTGCGAACAAGACCCAGCCTGCTGCTGTGTTAAAGAGGTCGCCCCCGCCTTGTTCGGCGTTAAGCCCCGCGTCCGATGTGTTTTTATCAGTCATCCCGACGCCCCATTAGTCATGCCGCTTATCCCGCGCAAGAGTGATCGCAACACCAAATGGTGCAATTCACGCAATCCTCTTTTTCTGCACCGAAATGCACCCTCTAATCCGCATCCCAATCCGCGTTTTCAGATCAACATCGGCTTGCCGCGAAAGGTTTGCCGCTTTAGCAGCATCGCCATGCGTAGTTTTCCAGGTCCTGCCCTGCCCATTGTCGACAAGATGCGCGATGCCGCCGCAACCGATCCGTCGAAAGCGATAGCATTTCAGGGATCGCCCGGCGCCAACTCCCACCGCGCCGCGGCCGAAGCGCGCCCGCGATCCTACCCGCTGCCCTGCTTCAGCTTCGAAGACGCTCTGGAAGCGGTAAAGGACGGACGGGCGGGCGAGGCGATAATCCCGATTGAAAACTCGCAGAACGGACGCGTCGCCGACATCCATTTTCTGTTACCGGAAAGTGGGCTGTCGATTGTCGGCGAATACTTCATGCCCATCCACCACGCGTTAATGGCGCCGCCTCTGGCGAATGGCGTGGCGCGCGGCGGGTCAAGCGACGAAATCGAAGCAGCCTACAGCCACCCGCAGGCACTGGGCCAGTCGCGGTTTTTCCTGCGTCAGCGCGGGATCGTACCGCTAAGCTATGCTGATACGGCCGGCGCCGCCGCCTATGTCGCTGAAAAAGGCGATGCGACGCTGGGGGCAATCGCGCCTGCTATCGCGGCAAAGCTATATGACCTTGAGATAGTGCAAAACCATGTCGAGGACAGTCAGGACAATATGACGCGCTTCGTCATTCTGGCGGACAAACCGACCTTCCTCACTACAGAAGAAGGGGTGCCAACGATGACAACCTTCATATTTGAAGTGAAGAACATCCCCGCAGCCCTGTATAAGGCAATGGGAGGTTTCGCGACGAACGGCGTCAACATGACAAAGCTGGAAAGCTATCAGCATGGCACCAGCTTTTCCGCGACACGCTTTTATGCTGACATTATCGGCACTCCGGGTGATCCGGCGGTTGATCGCGCGTTGGAAGAATGTGCGTTTCATTCCAAGGAATTGCGCGTTCTGGGCACATATAAACAAGCCCGGCCAAGAGGCTGATGCGCCGCGGGGAACGGGCCGGTAGCATCACGCGTGGCCCATGCTTTGCAAGATGACAGATATGCACGGTTACACAGAGGCTTGCGCCATGACTTGCGCCATGCCACCACGCGCGCGGCATGACCACCGGGGTTCCCTCAGGCATTGATGATGACAAAACGTCCGATTGGTCGGCGGATACGCCGAACAGTGGAGACGTGATCGCTGCGCCCGGTTCTGTTGAATCGCAAAGCGGCCTAGCTAATTCCGACTTGCCCGATAGCTACAGCGATATTCGCGAAAATGCCGATATCCAGTTCTCTCCGCTTGAGCTCAAGGATATCGAAAGACGCGAACCGGGTTGGTTTGAGGAATGGTTCACCAGCATCTTTGAATGGCTGGCGGATGCCTTTGCGCCAGTGAGCAATGCTTTGGGCAGCGCATGGCCGGTGCTTAAATGGGTCTTGCTCGCACTGCTGATAGCGTTTGTCGGCTATTTCATCCTGCGCCTGATTGGACCGCTGGCGGGTCGCGGACGCAATTCTGCGTCAGAGACGGGCGATATCGAACCAGAGTGGCAGCCCGATCGCGAAGAGAGCATCGCATTGCTGGAAGATGCCGATGCTCTGGCCGCGCAGGGCCGCTTTGACGAGGCAGCGCATTTACTGCTCAAACGCAGCGTCAGCCAGATCGCGGCGGCGCGGCCCGACTGGGTTGATCCGTCCAGCACCGCACGCGAACTCGCTGCTCTGCCCGCTTTGTCCGATACAGCACGGCGCACCTTTGCGATCATCAGCCTGGCGGTTGAGCGCAGCCTGTTCGCCCTGAAAGAATTGACCCGCGAGGATTGGGAGACGGCACGCGCGGCCTATGCTGATTTTGCGCTGGCGCGGATCGCGGCACGCAGCGAGAAAGCGGTATGAACGCGCAATCCTCACAGGCCCCCGCCGCAGTAGGTCCGGAAACAGGTTCGGGCCGTGCGTCCCCCTTCACCCGCACCGGCGTGCTGGGGATTGTGGTCATCGGCTTTGTCGCATTTCTGGCGATGCTGTATTTCCTCAGCGCAGGCGAAACCGGGCCGGACAACAGCAAGAACGGTCGCGCCCATGCCGAATCGAATGGGCTGAACGGGTATTCCGCGCTCGTCGATCTGATTGACGCAGACGGCTTTTCCGTCACCAAATCGCGCGCGCAAAGCAACCTTGCGACCGACGATCTGCTGATCCTGACGCCGCCGCGCTACATGGACCCGGAAGATCTGATCAGGATCATCGATGATCGCGAATATACCGGGCCGACCATGGTCATCCTGCCCAAGTGGAACAGCGTGATGGTCAACCGGCTCTTTCAGGTAAAAGACCCGGACAAGATAAAGGATGGTTGGGTTTACCTGAACGGGTCCAGCATCCCGTCATGGGCGGACGAAGAGGCAGGACCGCTTGCCCTCGGCCTTGAACGCGGCGGCGTGGACGGCTTGCCCGACGAAGACATTAGCTCCAACCCCATGCTCGAGCTGATGCTTGGTCCTGAGGCCGGGCAGCAGGGCGATGGGGTGGCCGAAGCCGCGACGAAAAAAGCCAAAGAGCCGAAACAGCGTTTTTCCACGCTCTACCCGCTGCCTTCGATATCGGGCACCTTGCCGACAGGACGCGGTTTCTACGCCAAGGAGAACGTGCTGCATGAGCCGCTGGTGCTGGACCAGAATGGCCGCGCCATCGCAATCAGCCTGGAAGGTGTCGGCTACAGCTCCCCGTTTAAGGATGATGAGGGCGATGAAATGGAACGAACCGATCCTTCCAATTGGGTCGTTTTCGTGATCGAGCCGGACATCATGAACAATTGGGGGCTGGCAGACGAGGCCCGTGCCAAGGCCGCCTTGTCGCTGGTGCGTGAGATGAATTACGGCGGGTTTGATGCCGTTGTGTTTGACCTGACGCTGAATGGTTTTGGCGGGGCGATGAACCTGCTGACGCTGGCGTTTCAGCCGCCATTTCTGGCCGCGACATTATGCCTTTTGCTGGCGATGTTCATCATCGGCTGGCGGGCCTTCCTGCGTTTTGGCCCCGCTGCGGTCAGCGCGCAGGGGCAGGCCTTTGGCAAGGCGCAATTGATCAGTAACGGTGCCGATCTGATCGTGCGCGGCAAGCGCCTGCGCCTGCTGGCGGAACCTTACATTGCACTGAATTCGCGGCGATTGGCCCGCTCGCTTGGCCTGCCAAAACCGGACCCCGAAACGATTGACGCTGCCCTTGCCCAGCGCCGCCCGGGCGAAATATCCCTTACGCAAGCCGCCAACAATCTGCGCGCGGCAACCAAACCCGCCGACATATTGCGCGCCGCCCGCGTGCTGAACCAGCAGACAGAAAAGACATGAAGGGACACCCGATCACATGAGCATGAGCCTAGAGGAACTGCGCGAACTGGCTGATGCCATCCGCGCTGAAACGGCCAAGGCGATTGTCGGCCAGGACAGCATGATCGACCAGTTGCTGGTTGCCATGATCGCGCAAGGCCACGTGCTGATGGAGGGGCCTCCCGGCACGGCCAAGACCTTACTCGCACAAAGCTTTGCGACGGCTCTTGGCCTTGATTTCGGACGCATCCAGTTCACGCCCGATCTGCTGCCGGGCGATATCCTCGGTTCCAATCTGTTCAACTTTCAAACGAGCACATTCACACTGACGCGCGGCCCCATATTCTGCGAGCTGTTGCTGGCGGATGAGATCAACCGCACCCCGCCCAAAACACAGGCCGCACTGCTCGAAGCGATGCAGGAGCGCCGCGTGACACTCGATGGGGAAACGCACGGCCTGCCCAATCATTTCATGGTGATCGCGACCCAAAACCCGATTGAAAACCAGGGCGTCTATCCTCTGCCAGAGGCGCAGCTGGACCGTTTCCTGTTCAAGCTGCTCGTGCCTTATCCCGATGCAGCGGAAGAGACGAGAATCGTTACCAGCTATGGCGGCAGGCAAGGGGTTCAGCGGCCCGCCGATCTGGGTGTCAGCGCGGTAGCGGATGCGGGCAAGCTGGCCGCCGCCTCCTCTGCATTGGAGCATGTGACGGTCGCGGAGGAAATCACCGGCTATGTGGTGCGACTGGTGCGCGCCACGCGTGACCATGCCGAATTGTCGGTTGGCGCCTCGCCGCGCGCAGCGGTGATGCTGGCCAATGCCGCCCGTGCCCGCGCTGCGCTGGACGGGCGCGCCTATGCCATTCCCGATGATGTGAAGGCTCTGGCCGTGCCGGTCCTGCGCCACCGCCTGACGCTGTCCCCCGCAGCCGAGATCGAAGGCCGCGATATCGAGGCGCTCGTCAGCGAATTGGTCGAAAGCACCGAGGCGCCGCGCTAGGCCAACCGTACCGTGCTCGCTCGCATCACCTCGTTTATCAGCGCATTGCCCCCGCTGCCTATCGTCCCCACGCAGCGGGCGGCGTGGATAATCGCCATCTTTGCACCGGTTGCCGTGGTGATTGCGGCTGTGACCCCTGCGTTGTGGATCATTGCTCCTGTCGCAGCAGCGGCTCTGATTGCGCTGATTATCCTGGATGCCATGATCGCGAGCCGGGTTTCGAGCTGGGATGTCAGCGCGCCTGCCGATACCGAAGTGGGCCAGCCAGCCACCTTAACTGTCACCGCGCGTTTTCAGGGTAGAATAGTGCACGCGCCTGAAGCGGCGCTGGAGTTTGATCCACGCCTTGCGCCCACGGGCAGAGCGACCTTCGCATTGCTCCCCGATCAGGAGCGACAGGCCTATATCGGCGAATTCGAAGTCCGGCCAGGGCGACGCGGGACTGCCGATGTGACGCAGGGCTGGCTGCGCTGGACCGGCCCGTTCGGGCTTGGCGCGAGGCAAGTGGCCAGCCCGCTGAAAAAGGCTGTCCGCATCTGGCCCGATCTTTCGTCGGTGCGTTCAAAGGAGTTGCAGACCTTTCTGCGCGATTCGCAGGTCGGCCTCATTGCCCGGCGGATACGCGGCGAAGGCACACAGTTTGAGGCGCTGAGCGAGTATGAGGCTGGCATGGACCGCCGCCGGATCGACTGGAAAGCAAGCGCACGGCACAACCACCTCTATGCCCGTGAAAACGAGAGCGAGCGGGACAACCAGATCGTCTTCGCCTTCGATTGCGGTCAGGCCATGTGCGAACCTGTGGACGGAATGCCCCGCATTGACCGCGCTGTATCCGCCGCGCTGGCCTGTGCCTATGTCGCACTGAAAAGTGGAGACAAGGCAGCCCTGTTCGGTTTTGCCCAGCGCCCGCAAGTGATGACGCCCTTCGTCTCTGACAGCCGCGCATTCAACCGCCTGCAAAGCGCGGCGGCAGGCCTCGATTACACCGCAGCAGAGCCGAACTTCACCCTCGCGCTGGCGACGCTTACAGCCAAACTGCGACGGCGATCACTGATTGTGCTGTTTTCCGATTTCACGGATCCGACAGCTGCAGAATTGATGATTGAGAGCATCGGGCGGCTGGTCGACAAACATCTTGTCCTGTTTGTCACAATCGCGGACTCCGAACTCGACGAATATATGAACGAGCCGCCGGGCGATATCGCCACACTTGCGCGCAGCGTGACCGCTGAAACCTTGGATCATCAGCGCCAGATCGTGCTGCAACGGCTGCGCCAGATGGGTGTGAACGTGATAGAGGCCCCGTGGGACCAGATTGGCTACAGCCTGATTGACCGCTATTTCAAGATCAAGAATTCGGAGGCAATCGGATGAAGGCTCCGCAAAGCGCATCGAAGATCATCGGCGGCATCGGAAGCTTTTTCGGACGCGCGGCCATCGCAGCCCCTGCCGATATTGAAAGCGCAGCCCTGCGGTCTGACAGGTTCCGGCTGGAGCGTGAAGGCGACTGGAGGCGGCTGGAAGACATTGTCGCGCGCATGGAACGCGGTGGCCTGCGCCGAATTAATGACGAAGACCTGCTGGCGCTACCGACGCTTTATCGCACCGCAGCCTCCAGCCTTTCGGTCGCGCGCGAAACTTCGCTGGATCTGGCAACCTTGCGCTATCTGGAAAGTCTGGTGCAGCGCGCCTGGTTTCAGGTCTATGGCCCGCGCCGGGGTCTGTTCGGCTGGTTGCGCGAATTCTTCATGGGCGGGTGGAGCCGCGCGGTTCAGGCGATCTGGCTGGATGTATGCATCGCCTTGTTCGTCATGGCGGCGGGCACGATTGTCGGCTGGCTCCTCGTTGCGCAGGACACCGAATGGTATTACCGACTTGTCGGGGAAGGGATGGCTGGCGGACGCGTGCCGGGCGCCGAGCGTGAGACGCTGGAAAAGACGCTGGCAGTGGAGAACTCCGCTGATGGGCTTTCGACCTTCGCCGCCTTTCTGTTCAGCAACAATGCGGGCGTGTGTATCCTCGCTTTTGCGCTGGGCTTTGCGTTTGGCATCCCTTCGCTCATGCTGCTGGTCCACAATATGGCTGTGCTCGGCGCAATGCTCTGGGTGTTTTCCAGCGCGGGCCTGGGGTTTGAATTCGGCGCATGGCTCAGCGTCCACGGGACAACTGAGATTTTTGGCATTTTGCTGTCAGGGGCCGCAGGTATGCATATCGGCCGATCAATGGCGTTCCCGGGCAATGTCAGCGTTTTGGACGCTGCTTCGGCTGCTGGACGGCGCAGCGCCATCGTGATGCTGGGTGTGGTTATCATGATGATTGTCGCGGCATTTCTCGAAGCGTTTCCGCGCCAACTGGTCGAAGAAGCCGAAAACCGTTACGCCATCGGCGGAGCGTTTCTGGTATTTTGGCTGACTTATTTCTTCCTCTATCGCACTGACGCACCTGATGGTGACCTGTCAGGCGAGGCGGCTTCTGCAAGAGGCACACCATGAGTGTGGCGAACACAGCTGCCGCTTCATCTGGTCGCAGCAGCCCCAGCGCGGGCCTTGACGATTTGACGTCAAAACGCGAGCGGATGCTGATCACACCTGAAGGGATCGCGGTCCCGGTGATCATCGCCTCGCGCTCAAGTCGACTGGGCGCGCTGATAATCGATTTCCTGCTCTATTCCGTTGCGACCATCGTAGTCCCGTTGGTCCTCCTTTTGCTGGCGTACAGTTTTCTCGATGATCTGGGTTCAGGGGCCGGTACCCCGGGAGAGGATGGCATACCGGGGGCGCTGGAATTTCTGATCATCCTGTACTTCCTGCTGACCTTCTTTGCGCGCTACGGGTATTTCATGGCGATGGAGCTTGGCCCGCGCGGCGCGACCTATGGCAAACGGATCGTCGGTATCCGTGTTGCGGCTCGCAATGGCGGCAGGCTGACGCCCGAGGCTGTGATCGCCCGTAACCTTCTACGCGATATCGAGATTTTCATGCCGATCGGCTTTCTGACCGCCGCGCCTGAAGGCGCCGATGGCTATTTTGGGTTGGCCGCTCTGGTGTGGTTCGCGGTTTTCATGGCGTTCCCGTTCCTGAACAAAGATGCCCTGCGTGCTGGTGACGTGATTGCGGGCACATGGGTGGTGGAGGCTCCGCGAACGAAGCTGGCCGATGCACTGTCGACCCAAGGGGCGGCTGCTGCGGGCTCGAGCACTCTCACCGGAGCCCGCTACCAGTTTGGCGAGGCCGAGCTATCCGTCTATGGCGAGCATGAATTGCAGACGCTGGAGCGGATGCTGCGCGAGGGCAATGACGAGGCATTAAGCGCGGTCCACGCAACCATTTGTCGCAAAATCGGATGGGACCCGGGTGCGGGCGATGAACGCGCTTTCCTTGAGACGTTTTATGGCCAATTGCGCGCGCGACTGGAAAACGACATGCGCTTTGGCAAACGCAAGGCGAACAAGCACGCATGAGCCCGTTCGAAATCGCGCCTGACCCTCTGGAAAGCCGGGACGTTCTGGATCTGCTGCGCCTGCACCTTGCAGAAATGCACGCCGCCTCGCCAGCGTGCAAAGTCCACGCGATGTCGCCAGAGCGCCTGCGCCAAGATGATGTCACATTCTATGCGCTGCGCTGCGATGGGGCACTGGCGGCTGTGGGCGCACTAAAGTCTCTGGGCCACGCGAAGGGCGAACTAAAGTCAATGCGCGCGAGCCCTGCGTTTCGCAGAAAAGGCGCTGGCAGGGCTTTACTGGAGCATCTGATCGAAGAAGCGCGTGCGCGGGGATATACCTGGCTAGGGCTTGAAACAGGCCGGACCGCCGAATTTGCGGCAGCGACAGCCCTTTACGAACGCTACGGCTTCAGCGAATGCGATGCCTTCGCGGATTACACGTTCGACGAGTTTAGCATGTGTATGGAGAAACAGCTGTGACCCTATCAAGACGCGGTTTCGTCGGCGGTTCTCTGATGTCCGGTTTGGCGCTGGGCGTATCGGGCTGTGTGCCGCCTGATCAAAGCCCGGCGGGCCGGTTTGTCGCGCAATTGCGCATCATTGAAGCAGAGGCCGACGGCGCTCTAGGCGTCGAGATTTACGACACCGGCACGCGGCGTTCTGTCGGGCTGAATTCCAATCGCCGCTTTGGCCATTGCTCCTCTTTCAAGCTCAGCCTTGCCGCGAAGGTTCTGGCCGAGGATGCGCGCGGACTGATCGATGCGGACCGGCGGGTAATGTGGACGGCCGATGATTTGATGTCTGTGTCTCCGTTCACAAAACAGCGCTTGGGCGAAGGCGCGACCTTGCGCGAACTGGCGCGGGCAACGCAGATTACGTCTGACAACACCGCAGCCAACGTGTTGCTGAGAGAATTGGGTGGCCCTTCCGCGCTCACTGGGTTTTGGCGCACGATCGGCGATGAAGTGAGTCGGCTGGACCGCATTGAGCCATATCTCGGCAATGTGCCGGTGACCGAGTTTCGCGACACAACCACTCCGGCGGCAATGGCGCGCACCGTTGCAAAGCTGCTCTATGGCGATGCAATGCCAACTGCGCAGCGTGAGACGTTGAAACAGTGGATGGTGGAAACCAAAACCGGCTTACGTCGCGTGCGCGCTGGCCTGCCCGAAAACTGGCTGGCAGGTGACAAGACCGGCACTTCGATCTGGCCGGGCATGGGCAGCCTGTTCGTCGATATCGGCTTTGTCGAGCCAGCGGCTGAAAGCGACTTTACACCGGCGCCGATCACCTACGCCGCCTATTTCCGCACGCGTGAGCCCAAGGACGGGATGGACCCGGCAGCCGAGAATGCCTTGGCAAAAGTCGGCGGAGTCATCGCCACATTCGGCGAAAAGCAGGACTGGTTTCCGTTCTGACATTCCCGTTCCAGAATGCCTGTGATAGCCTCGCGCAGGGGGGAGGGATCATGGAAACCGTATTGAGAACGCTGGCGCAATTGTCGCCAATCCTGTTCGCCGTTGCCTTTCTGGGTCCCGTAATTGATCAGGGCATGCAGGCGCTGGGTCTGGCCGCGCCGCTGGGCGTCTCGACACTGACTTTCGCTCTGTTGATCGGCGGGGCGTGGGGACTGTTCGCGCAGATGACGGGGCGATGGATATGAACGCCCATAGCCTGGTCAGCGCCGATCTCTCCACTTTGACGGACGCCGAGTTGCGCCGACTTGAACTGAAGATCGCGCGCAAATATTCGGGCAAAATGCCATGGCGCATAGTGATCTGGGCGTTCGGCAACCTCGCTGTCTGGCTCAGCCTGTGGCCGCTTGTGATGAGCAGCATTATGCCGTTGTGGCTCGCATTTCCGATTGCCACGATCAACATCGCGCTGGTCTATCTGCCCACGCACGAGGCTCAGCATGATATCATCGCGCGGCCCGGCACAAAGCTGCGCTGGCTCAATGAACTGGTGGGCCATGCGACAAGCTGGATGATGATCTACCCGTTTGAAGTGCTGCGGATCACGCATCTGGACCATCACCGCCACACAAACGATCCCGAACTCGACGTGGACATCACCACTGTGGCCCCCGGTCCATGGTCCGCGATCTGGACGACCATTCGCCAGCGCCAGCCAAAGGCGAAGCGATCGATGGATTATCTCGCCGCGCTTGCCCGAGCCAACCGCCCTGATCTGATTGTGCTGGCAGTGCTCTATCGGCTCGGCTTTATCGCCATCCTCGGTGCGCTGGCGTGGAGTGGATACGCGCTTGAGGCGCTATTTCTGTGGTGGCTGCCGTACCAGATCGCCATAACCTACATCATCTTTTTTCTGAGCTGGGCACCGCATCACCCGGGCAATGAGCGGTACCGTTATCGCAACACGCGCAGCTGGAAATCGAGCGTCGGCAATATCGGATCAATGGGGATGCAGTTCCACATCGTGCACCACCTGCACCCCTATATTCCGCTGCACCTGACCCCCGCCGCTTATTACGAGATGCGCCCGATACTGGAAGCGCGCGGGTGCCGG
>JGI12109J20283_10726493_pt1 | contig 50941 bp, 48 predicted proteins | sample ElkSlonscriptome_12_FD_20283 | JGI IMG/M metagenome (IMG submission 20283)
ACAAGAGCGGTTGTCGGCATAGGTTCCGGCGCCAATCACCGGTGCGTCGCCAATCCGGCCCCAACGCTTTCCCGTCATCCCGCCGGTTGACGTTCCCGCCGCCAGATTGCCCTCCATGTCCAGCGCCACCGCGCCCACCGTGCCGAATTTATGATCCACATCCAGCGCAGAAAGCTGTTTCGCCTTCATGCGTTCAAGCGATTGCTTTCGGCTCTCGGTCGCGAACCATTCCGGCCCCGCTGTCTCGATCTCCTGTGTCGCGGCAAAACCTTCTGCACCCTCGCCCATCATGAAGACATGTGGGCTGTCGGTGCGGACCTTGTCCGCCAACAGGATCGGGTTCTTGATGGTGGTCACGCCGGTCACCGCGCCAGCCGAACGGTCGCGCCCGTCCATGATTGAGGCGTCGAGTTCATTACGCCCTTCCCACGTAAACACCGCGCCGCGCCCGGCATTGAACAGCGGATTGTCCTCCATCGGGATGATCGCGGCCTTGACCGCGTCCATCGCGCTGCCGCCTTCGGCCAGCACTTTTGATCCGGCATCCAGCGCGACCTGCAAGGCTGCTTCATACGCGGCGCGCTTTTCCGGCGTCATTTTTGACCGCTCCAGCGTGCCTGCCCCGCCATGGATGGCGAGCGACCACTTGGCTTTCTGCTCATCAGGAGCCGCTTCGGTGTGACCCTCCGCAAAAGCAGGTGCGGCGACCAGACCCGCAACAGGGGACAGCGCGAGCGCGAGCGAAGTGGCGGAAAGTGAAAGGAAGTTGCGCATCAAAGAAATCTGACCTCACTAAAATACAATGGTTTACACGCGAGCCGCGCGAAGTGTGTTAAGATACATTTAACGCGTCCGGGCGCCACGGCCCGACACGGACCCACACACTCTTTCCTATGGGGGATCAGAATGCAAATCGGAAACTATGCCTGGGATGGCGAACTGGCGATGCAACTCGCCGAAAAAACGGTCTATGCCGCCGCGATACTGATCGTGACTTGGGCCTTGGCCAATTCGGCAAAATGGGCGTTTGAGAAACTGGTAAACAAGCTTTCAGTGCTGCGCCGCGCGGATGGCTCGGGGGAAAGCGTGGGCGCGTCCCTTGCAAAGATTGCCTCTTCGCTGGTCTGGCTGTTCGGCCTGATTGCGGTGCTGCAGGTGCTGGGCCTCGACAGTGTCGGCGCGCCGATCAACTCCCTGCTCAACGATGTGATGGGCTTTATCCCGAACATCGTCGGCGCTGGTCTGCTGCTGTTTATCGGCCTCATGATTGCCGCGATCGTGCGCGATATCGCGGTGACGGCGATGCAGTCGATCAATCTGGACAAATGGGCAAACAAAGGCGGCGTTGACGATGCCACCGGCAACACCACGATCTCGAAGACGTTGGGCGTGGTGGTCTATGCCCTGATCGCGATCCCGGTTGTGATCGGCGCGCTGGGTGTTCTGGATATCGACGCGATCTCCGGTCCGGCAACAGAAATGCTCGCCCTTGTGATGTCGGCCATTCCGAACATCATCGCTGCGGGCGTGTTGCTCGCCATCGGCTATCTCATCAGCACGTTCGTCGTCAGCATCCTGAGCGAGCTTCTGACGGGCCTTGGCATCGATATGCCAATTGCCGCGCTCGGCGTGCTGCCGGGGGATACCAAGGCGTCCTCAGTCATCGCTCGCATCGCGCAGATTGGGATCATCCTGTTCTTCGCCATCGCCGCCACCAAAATGCTGGGCTTCCCAGAGCTTACGTCAATCCTCGATGAAATCCTCGCTCAAGGCAGCAGCGTGCTGTTTGGCGCGGTGGTGATCGGGGTTGGTTTTGTCATCGCCAATGTGATCGCAAAGTTCGTCGGGCCTGCAACGATGCAGGGCATGGTTGTGCGCTATGCCACCATCCTCGTCTTCACCTTCATGGGTCTGCGCAAGATGGAAGTCGGCCCGGAAATCGTCGATGTTGCCTTCAGCGCGGTCGTGATCGGCCTTTCGGTTGCCGGCGCGCTCGCCTTCGGCCTTGGCGGCCGGGATTGGGCGGCAAAAAAGCTGGAGCAGTTCGACACGAAAGACTGAGGTTAACACCTCTCCAGACCAATTAATGACGGCCAAAAAAGTGACGGGGCGCGGTGGCAATGCTATCGCGCCCTTGTCTTTTTGGCTTCATTCTTTGGGAGAGGAAACCTCATGAGCGCGTTCGACAGATACTCGACTACAGACGATGTGCTGGAAGGCATCGACCTCGCGGGAAAGACGGTGTTCATCACGGGCGGCAATTCCGGCCTGGGTAAGGAAAGCGCGCGGGCGATGGCGGCAAAGGGCGCGCATGTTGTGATCGCCGGGCGCGATCAGGCGAAACTGGATGATGCGGTCATGGACATCAAAGCGGCCCATCCCGATGCTAATGTCGAAACGATCGTGTGCGATCTGGCTTCACTGGACAGCGTGCGAGCGGGCGCAGCAGAGGCTAATGCACGCTTCGAACAGATCGACCTGCTGATCAATAACGCCGCCGTCATGGCCTGTCCCAAATCGCACACGGCTGACGGGCACGAGCTTCAATTCGGCACCAACCATCTGGGGCATTTCGTGCTGACCAAAGGACTGATGCCGCTGATCGAAAAGGGGCATGATAAGCGCATCGTCAACCTGTCCAGCCGCGGGCATTTCATGAGCGACGTTGATTTCGACGACCCCGATTTCGAGAACCGCGATTACAATGAATGGGTCAGCTATGGGCAGGCAAAGACGGCGAATGCGCTGTTCACCGTCGGGCTGGAGCAGCGCTTTGCAGATAAAGGCATCCACGCCCTTGCTGTGCATCCGGGCGGAATACAGACCAATCTGGGACGGCACCTCTCCAAGGATCAAGAGCAGGCGCTGATGGACAATATCACAAGCTCCAATCCCGATTTCGAGTGGAAAAACATTCCGCAAGGGGCCGCCACGCAAGTCTGGGCCGCCACCGCGCCTGAACTCAAGGGCACAGGCGGTGTCTATTGCGAGGACTGCCATGTTGCGCAGATCGACAATGAGAGCACCAAGGACGGCGTGCGCTCCTACGCGCTCGATCCAGAGGGCGCAGAGAGGCTTTGGGCATTAAGCGAGGAACTGATCGGCGAAAGCTTTAGCGCCTGACACTACTCGGCGAGGAAATCCTTCAGCAGGCTGATCGTATCCTTGGATTCGCGACTTGGTGTGATCGCCATGAAGACATGCGGCGCGGCCTCATATTCGTACACCTTTGCATCGACACCGGCGTCTCGCAGGCGCCCGGTAAAGGTGCGCGAATCCACGATGAAAAGGTCATGCCGCCCGGTCCAGATACGGGTGGGCGGTAGGGCGCTGAGCGCCTCTGTCGTGGCATAAAGCGGGCTGCACGCTGGTGATGCGGGGTCGCGCACATCCGCCCAGACTTTGCCCATGGCGCGCAGTGCATCGGTCTTCAGCATGATGTCATGCGGTTCGATTTCAGCGATAGCCGGATCGGCCATGGTCACATCAAGCCAAGGAGCAAACAGCGCCAGCTTGCCCGGCTGCGACCCGCCTTTTGCTGCCAGCCTCAGCGCCAGCGAAAGCGCCATATGCCCGCCCGCGCTATCCCCGTTCAGGATGATACGGGCAGGATCGTGGCTCTCGGCGATCTTGGCGAACACTGCATCGGCCTGCGCATCGGCGCGCGAATAGGGGGCTTCGGGTACAACATCATAGAGCGGGACGGTGACGCTGATCCCCATCGCATCAACCATCGCGCCGATCAGCGGCCAGTGCTCTTTGAAGATCGGCAGGACAAAACCGCCGCCGTGGAAATAGATCATGTGCCACTGACCCGCCCCCGCCTTGGGGTGCAGAGTGACAACCTTCTGCCCCTCGCTCTCCCAGTTCTCCACGCTGTATCCGCGCAGGAACCTAGTGGGCATCAGGGCATCGCGCGGCGGGCGTCGATTAGAGAGGAATTCGGGCACCGTCTCAGGGTTCTCAGGAAAGACATTGCGCCGCTTGCTCATCACCCAAGTGGCTGCGCGCATGGCAAAGCTGGGTTTGGGGCTGCGCAGTTCGATGGATGTGTCGCTCAGCATGGTCTCTCCTGTGAGCGCGCGAGAGTGGCGGATCACCGCATCAAGTCAAGTGGCGCGAGTTACGCCTCAAAACCGATCACCAGTCCTTCATTCAGCCATTGGCCCAGCATTGCGCCCGCCAATTGTGCCGCGTTCTGGATGGCGTCTGGATCAGGCTTCCCGTCCGCGCCATTTCCGGCGAGCAGGCCAATAAGATCACCATAGCACGCGCCATCCTGCATCGCGGCAAAGGCGCGGGCATTGTCGGCATCCACCATCAGGAATGTGGGCCGCTCGCCCTCACGCCACGCAAGGCACCCCTTCGGACTTTCGTAACCGCGCAGGTCTCTTTCATCGCCCTCGTCATTGAGGGATTTCCACAGGGCGGTGAGATCATGGGTCACCATCTTCACCGCCGCGCCCGGCTGAAACGTCAAGGCGAGGGCCATCCACTCCGCATCGCCATAATCCGCGCTGCCCTGCGCGAAATCCTGCGCATTCACGGGAACCGTGTCCGGCGCGCTCGCCAATTCGAGCATGGTCCATTCAAGCCATGCCAGTTCCGTGACTTCGGGGTTGTTCGGAAACAGCTCAGAACAGGTCCGATCAAAACCCTCGCCCACCGCATCAATCGTCCAGTGCGCGGGCGGATGGGCGATCAGATGGTTGATCCCCGCCTGCCGGAATGCATCCTCGCCCATATATCTGGCGGTCCGTTCAAAGCTGGTTTCCAGCGCCCGCATCAAAGCGGTGCGGTAATTACCGCGATAGACTGAGAGGCCAAGCGCATGGGAGTTGCCCCACCCCTCCGGCAATGGGGCGGTCTCGTCCAAAATAGCGCGCATGAACGCTGCCTGTTTATCTGCGAGGCTCATGCCGGTACCAGTGCGCCACTGGCATCCCGCGCACGATCCAATTCGGTCAGCAGCTCTTCCAGAAGCGGGATATGCTCGTCACGCTCGATCATGGTGGCGACCGGCTGATCGATCATCGACATCGCCTGTGCGTATAAATCCCACACCGCGTCGGTCACTTCGCGATCATGCGTGTCGATAATGACGGGGCGCTCGTCGGTCGCAGGGTCGTGGCCTGCCAGATGGATCTGACGCACCCGGTCCAACGGCAGGCCGCGCAGATAATCCATCGGGTCAAAGCCATGGTTCTGGCTCGCGACATAGATATTATTCACATCCAGCAGCAGATAACAGCCAGTACGCCGCGCCATCTCGCACAGGAATTCCCATTCGCTCATCTCGTCCTCTGGAAAGGTGAGGTAGCTGGACGGGTTTTCCAGCAGCATCGCCCGGCCCAGCACCGTTTGCGCATGGTCAATATTGGCGCAAACGACAGCGAGCGCTTCGCCGGTCAGCGGCAGGGGCAACAGATCGTGGCTGTTATGCGCGCTGGTTCGGGTCCAGCACAAATGATCTGAAACCCAGAGCGGCTCAATCCGCTGCGCCAGCGCATTCAGGCGCGCAAGATAATCATCGTCCAGCCCACCTGCCGATCCCACCGACATTGAAACGCCGTGCAGGATGACTGGATAACGCGCGCGCACATCCTCCAGAATGCGCAGCTGCCGTCCGCCTTCGATCATGTAGTTTTCACTGATCACCTCAACAAAATCGACCGGCACGCGGCGGGCCAGAAAATCATCGTAATGAGCCCGGCGCAGGCCAAGTCCGAAACCGCCAAATCGCTCTATCGGGGGATGCTGCATAGTCATGAGGCGTCATCCTATCAGGCAACGGATTGAATTTGCAGCCCGCTTGGCTCGCGGCTGCTTGTTGCCAAGCATTTCGCATTGCGCGCATCATGCGTTACACCGCCTCGATACGGCGCAGATGGGGATCGGCGCTGTAGGGGGTGAAAAAGGGGAACGCAGGCCATGTACTGCGAGCAAAAACGGATTTCTTCGACGATTGTGTAACCGTTCGCGCCTTTGCCGCGAACTGCATGTCAGTCCCGGCAAACAGACGGGCACGACATTGAAGCAACGACGCGATCTTAGGAGAACACCCATGAACAAGACATCATTTGCAGCAGTCGCCAGCCTTGCCCTCACCGCAGGCCTCGCAGCGACCGCCGTATCAGTTCCAGCAGCATCCGCCGCTGGCGCGAAAGAGAAGTGCTACGGCGTCAGCCTTGCAGGCAAGAACGATTGCGCCGCTGGCCCGGGCACAAGCTGTGCCGGAACCTCGACCCGTGACTATCAAGGCAATGCCTGGAAGTATGTCGACAAGGGCACCTGCACCACGATCAAAACACCCAAAGGCACCGGCTCGCTGAAAGCGATCAAGCGCTAATCCGACGAGTGCCGTGGCCACCACGAGTAAGGACCATCACGAGCGGGTCAGGCACAACGGCCGCTCCTGATAGCGTTTTCCAAAGAGGAAGCCATGACCAATTTTTATAACCGCATCACCGCTTTGCTTTCAGGCACTTTGGTCGAAAGTGTGGCGCTGTTGCTGGCCCGCGTGGCGCTCGCCGGAATATTTTGGCGGTCTTACAAAACCAAAGTGGAAGAGGGGACCTTGCTGCAAATCAGCGATGTCCAGTATTTCATCTTCGAAAATGAATTTGCAGGCCTGCCCCTTGCACCCGATCTTGCGGTGCCGATGGCGACCTATGCCGAGTTTCTCTTCCCCATCCTGCTGGTCATCGGTCTTGCATCGCGCTTTTCCGCGCTGGCATTGATGGTTATGGCCGTGGTTATCCAGATTTTCGTCTTCCCGACGATGGATCACTTCCTTGGCTGGGCCATCACTGTGATCGCACTTGCCGCCTTTATCGTCAGCCGTGGTCCGGGACTGTTCTCGCTCGATGCGCTGATTGGAAAGGTAACAGGCGGGAAAACCCAAGGATTGGCAGCGTAAATGGTTGCCGACGAACCCACCCTCGCCCGGCTTATGGTGGCAACCCAAGACGGCGATAAAGCCGCCGCCAATGTGCTGCTGTCAGAGGTCGGGATCTGGCTGGAGAGGTATTTCCGGCGCCGCGTCCCCCCGCACCAGATTGATGATCTGGTTCAGGAAGTGTTGATCGCTTTTTACACGAAGCGGGCAACATGGGACCCGGCCCGACCATTCCTGCCATGGCTTGCGGCGATCGCACGGTATCGGTGGGTCGATCACTTGCGCAAAGTGTACAAACACGATGGCAAGGAACTGATGGAAGAAGACGCCGTAGAGGACTCCGAAGAAGAAGTGGTCCTTGCACGCGTCAGTCTAGATCGCCTGTTCAGGCAGCTGCCTGAAAAGCAGTCAGAGGTGATTGAAATGGTCAAGATTGATGGTCTCTCGATCCGTGAGGCCGCAGAAAAAACCGGGCAGAGTGAAAGCCTTGTGAAAGTGAACATCCATCGTGGCCTGAAAAAGCTGGCGACCTTGGTTGAGGAAGCAGATTAAAATGCAAAAGCAACAAACCCGCGAAGACCTGATCGCTGCGATGACGCAGGACCTGACGCCGACAAAGCGTGTGCGTCCGCGTGATGGTGCAGCCCTCGTCACCTTCGCCACAATTGTCGCAGGGATTGCGAGCATCGCGATATTTGGTTTCTGGTCAGGCATGATCACCGGCGAAGCCTCCCCGTTCTTCTGGATCGTGAACGGCCTGCTGGCGATGGTTGGTGCATCAAGCACGGCGGCCCTAGTGTCGGGGGCCTTGCCGCGAGTGGGCACACGCGGGTCCGCCCCTTTCTGGAGCGCGGCCATGTTGGGCGTTATTCCCGTGGCCACGCTCATCACCTTGCTGTCTGTCGAAGCCGGACATGATCATGGCACCAGCTTTGCCGATGCCGCGACATCCTATTGGGAATGCGCTGTTTACGGGCTGGCCGCTGGCACTCTGGTCGCGACCGCCTGTGTGATGTTCCTGCGCCGCGGTGCCCCTGTCTCGATCAACCGGGCTGCTTGGCTGACAGGTCTGACCAGCGGATCGCTTGGCGCGCTGGCCTATGGCATAACCTGCCCGCTGGACACGGTCGGCCATGTCGGCATCTGGCATGTCGCCCCTGTGGCTCTGGCTGCGCTAGCCTGCCGGTTTGCCATGCCGCCCCTCATTCGCTGGTGAGCGGCGGTTTCCTACAAAGGGCCCGCTTTGTTACAAGAGGGCCATCTTAAGTCTCGCAAAACGTCATTATAATGGCCATAAAGGCTTTATCGATACTGATCGCCTGTCCTACAGACTTTTCTGACCCTTGGACTGTGTGTCAGGTGTGTCACGGTTCAGCTTGGAAGACGGTTACATGAACGCAATACGCCCATGGCGCACGGTTGAGCGGCGCGACTGCCGACAGATCATGGTTGGGGATGTGCCGGTGGGAGGCAACGCGCCGATCACCGTGCAGACGATGACCAACACACCGACAGAGGATGCGGTCGCAACGATCGACCAGATCCGCCGGTGCGAGGAAGTTGGCTGCGACATCATCCGGGTCTCCTGCCCGACCGAAGAAGCGACGGCAGCCTTTGGCAAGATTACCAAAGCATCCCGCATTCCGGTAGTCGCGGATATCCACTTCCACTATCAGCGAGCACTCGAAGCGGCGGATGCCGGGGCGGCATGCCTGCGCATCAATCCGGGCAATATCGGCTCTTCCCAAAAGGTTGCCGAAGTCGTGCGTGCAGCCAAAGCCAATGGCTGCGCGATCCGCATCGGCGTAAACGCAGGCAGCCTCGAAAAAGACCTGCTGGAGAAATACGGCGAGCCGTGTCCCGAAGCGCTGATTGAAAGCGCGCTCGATCATATCAAGCTTTTGCAGGACCACGACTTCCACGAATTCAAGGTCGCGGTGAAAGCCTCTGACGTGTTCCTGGCGGTGGCCGCCTATCACGGGCTGGCCGAAGCGGTGGATTGCCCCTTGCACCTTGGCATTACCGAGGCGGGCGGGCTGATCGGCGGCACGGTCAAATCCAGCATCGGCATGGGCTCGCTTCTCTGGGCAGGCATTGGCGACACGATCCGCGTATCGCTCTCCGCTGAGCCCGAGGAAGAGGTCAAGGTCGGCTATCACATGCTGAAGGCGCTCGGCCTCAGGACACGCGGCGTGAAGGTGGTTTCCTGCCCCAGTTGCTCGCGTCAGGGCTTCGACGTGATCCGCACGGTTGAGACCCTGGAAAAGCGGCTTGAGCACATCAAGACCCCGATGAGCCTGTCTGTTCTGGGCTGCGTCGTAAACGGTCCGGGCGAAGCGCGCGAGACCGATATCGGCCTGACCGGCGGCGGCAATGGCAAGCATATGGTGTATCTGTCCGGCGTGAAGGGCCACACGATTGATGATGAGGATATGCTCGATCACATCGTGAAGCTGGTCGAAGACAAGGCCGCCGCAATCGAGGCGGGCGAAGCGGTGGCGTTTGATCCGCATGCCCAAGAGCAAAACACGCCTGCCGAAGCTGCCGAATGATCAAGCCGATTGTCGCGGGACTGCTGGCCGCATTATTGTTGACCGGCTGCGCAGCGGTCTTTCAAGCGGTCAGTGGTGGCCACGACTACCCTGAGGCCGCCTCCTACGACGTATCCGAGAATGCCGGAGCAGAAGTTGACGCTGCCTTTATGCGCGCCGCCGAAAACGGAAAACGCGTGATGCTGGTGATGGGCGCAAACTGGTGCCACGACAGCCGCGCTCTGGCCGGATGGCTGGAGACGCCGCGCTTCGCCGGACTGATCGAACGCGAATATGAGCTCGTCTTCGTCAATATCGGGATGCCGCAAAGGGGGGACGGCCATAATCTGGCCATCGCTAGGCGTTTTGGCCTCAAAGATCTGCCCGGAACGCCCAATCTGCTGGTGCTGACCGCCGATGGCGAGCTGGTGAACGCAGAGACAGCAACGTCATGGCGCGACAGCGCCAGCCGCGAGGCGGACGCGATTTATGCTGAGTTGAAAACATTGGCTTCGGTAGGAGTCTGAACTCTGCTCCACGTCGTCCACCACGCCGATTACATGGCACCCCGCCCTGATCGCGGCACATTCAAGTTCGACAAATACTACCTCGTCATGGAGGAACTGCGAGCCTCGGGCGCAAGCGTCACAGAACACGCGCCCGACCCGTGCCCGCGCGAATGGCTCGAAGCGGTGCATGATCCCGTTTACGTGGATGAAGTGTTCCGGGCAGATGTCCCGCGCTCCAAGGAACGGCGTATCGGCTTTCCTGTAACCGACCGCATCCGCGACCGCGTGCGCCACACAAATGGCGGCACGTGGCTGGCTGCACAGCTTGCGATGCAACACGGCTATGCCGCGAACAGCGCGGCGGGCAGCCACCATGCTCTGGCTGATACGGGCGCGGGCTATTGCGTGTTCAATGATCTGGCGGTGGCGTCCAACCGGCTGATCGCACAAGGGCACGCGCGCCGCATCCTGATCATCGACCTTGATGTGCATCAGGGCGACGGCACTGCCAGCCTGACCGCAGGGCGCGAGGATATTGCGACTTTATCCGTCCATGCAGAGAAGAATTTCCCGGTGCGAAAGGCGCGCTCCAACATCGATATCGGCCTGCCCGATGGCACCAATGATGCAGGCTACATGGCAGTCTTGGCCAATCACATTCCCAAGGTGCTGGACGAGTTTGCACCCGATTTTGTGTTCTATCAGGCAGGCGTTGATCCGCACGTCGATGACAAGCTTGGGCGGCTCTCGCTCTCTGATGACGGGTTAAATCAACGTGATCGCTTCATCGTTGATCAGGTGCGCGCGCGCGGCCTTCCCGTCGCCTCGGCACTGGGCGGCGGCTATGGCGATGACCAGCGCGAGGTGGCGGCGCGTCATGCCCGCTCAATGCTCACCATGGCGCAGGCCAACACCGCATACCCGTCACCCGACAGCATCCAATCGGCGGCTTTCAAAGAGCTTTAAGGTTCCCGCGTTAATGCAAAGGGATGATCGGCCGGACCGTCGCCTTTGCCGCCTGCGTATGCGGATTTGCCATCTTGATGGTGCCCAGAGAGGGCGCCGACGAGGTGGAGAGCGCAAAGTCATCCGTCAATGCGGGTTCCTCGACGTTCGCCGCCAGCACCCAAAGTAGCTGGGCGAGCGGCGATCACACGCTCGACCGCCAGAGCGACGGGCATTTCTACGCCTCCGCCAGCGTCGATGGCGCGACTATACGCATGATGGTGGACACGGGCGCCAGCGTGATCGCGCTCACCGGAGCGGATGCGGATGCTGCGGGCCTGCGCTGGGACGCAGCGGAGATCCGCATCATCGGCCAAGGCGCAAGTGGCGAAGTCTATGGCGTGCCAGCGCGCCTGCGCGAAGTGGAAATCGGCGGGATCGTGCGCCGCAATGTGAACGCGGTGATCATCCCGGAAGGTCTTGGCATATCGCTGCTGGGACAGTCATGGCTGGCGCAGGTTGACGGTGTGGAAATCACCGACAACCAGATGGTCCTCCGTACAAACTGACCCCCGAAACTCTGGTTAGAAATAGATATCGATATAGTCGGTGAGACCGTCGCACCATTCAAACTCACGCAGACGCCAATACTTACGGTTCTGCGTAATCTCGAAACGCCAACCGCGCTTGCTGACATTGCACAGCCGATCACGCGAGGGTGAGCCCAGTATCTTGATCGTCCCGTCATACAGAAAATAATCGCGACCGATCTCTGTGACAAAGCCTTCAAGGCTGAGTCGCTCTCCGGATGTACCTTTCTGGTCAGCTGTCGCCAACCAATAGCCGCGATCATCCACCGCCACCCAGGTGCGGCCCGGCGTCTCCCACCCGATCCATTGCAAGGTGATACCGGTGTTTGCGAACAATCGCTCAGCCATTTCCGGGTCGAGAATTTTGGTGGGACTGTCCGGGATCTCTCCTGCTTCGACTGTCAGGGTCTCAGGCGCTTCGGCGATATTGCTGCGCACCAGCGTAAGGTCTTCCAGAGCGGGCAGCTGAGGCCTGTCGACAGTCACCGGCGCCGGCACTGGGGGCATCGGCGTAAGCGCAGGCTTTGCCAAGTCTGTTGCTGGCGAGCCAGCAACCTGAGCCGTCTGGTCAGCTGCCGCAACGCACCCTGACAAACCCGCTGAAAAGCCCATTACCGCTACAGCCATTGCCCAGCGCAATTGCGTTCGCACCACCATTCAACTTTCCCCTTTGCAGCGTTTCGCCTAGCACAGCCACAGCGTATAGAAATCGCGCTTACTTCGCCCGCAAGGATAGACGCAAAATGCCAGCAATAGAAACGGACTATCTGATCATCGGCGCAGGCGCAGTCGGGCTTGCCTTTGCGGATACCCTGCTGGACGAAGACGCCGATTGTCACATCACCATCGTGGACAAACATGCCAAGCCCGGCGGCCACTGGAACGATGCCTATCCCTTTGTCGCACTGCACCAGCCCAGCGCCACATATGGGGTCAATTCGATGGAGCTGTGCCCGGACCGGCGCGATACCACAGGGCACAATGCCGGTATGTTTCCGCTGGCACCACATGCCGAGATCCTTGCCTATTACAGCAAGCTGATGAGTGAGCGGATGATCCCCAGCGGCAGGGTCACCTATCTAACGCTGACCGAATATAAGAGCGGTGAGGCGGGCCAGCATCTGGTGAAAGGTATCCTGTCGGACGAGGAAACCAGCATCAGCGTGCGCCGCAAACTGGTGGACGGAACATGGTTTCAGACTTCGGTCCCTTCTACCCACACCCCGTCTTTCGAGATTGCGCATGGCACGCGCTTTGCCATTCCGGGCGATTTGCCAGGCCTTTGGAAAGACGCAGATAATCTGCCTGATCGCTATATCGTGATCGGTGGCGGCAAGACCGCGATGGATACCGCCGTCTGGCTTTTGGAAGCAGGCGTTGCCCCGGAGAATATCGGATGGGTGCGACCGCGTGACAGTTGGATGTTCAACCGCAAACTGCTCCAGCCAGCCTATCACGAGATTGAGGGACTGGTGAAATTCCAGACCGATCTGGTCGAAGCGGCCAATATGTCCGAAAACGGTGATGAGATGTTTGCCGAACTGGGCCGTCGCGGCACGATGCTGCGAATTGACGAGAGTGTGACGCCCAAGATGTTCCACTTCGCGGTCATTTCGGAAGGCGAAGTGGACATGCTGCGCCAGATCGAGACCGTCTATCGTCAGGGCCACGTCACGAAAATCGAACCGGGTACGTTGCATTTCGCGTCGGAAAGCGTGGAGCTTCCGCAAAACACACTCTTCATCAATTGCTCGGCGAGCGCGGTGCCATTTGAAGTGCGGGATACGGGCCGCAAGTTCTTTGATGGAGACCGGATTACGCTGCAATTGGCGCAGGTGCCCTTTGTGCCCTACAGCGCATCGCTTGCCGCGTTTCTCGAAGCCAATTTTGACACGGATGATGAAAAGAATGACCTGTGCCCACCGGCCCCGTTGACCGATGCGACCGATACCTATCCCTATGCGGTAATGGCCAATCTTATGAGCACCGCGATCCTGTCGGCCAATAAAAAGGTCAACGCTTTCAACGCCCGCAGCCGCCTGCACCCGACCGGACCTGCAGTCGCGCGGATGATGAAGGAAGGCGACCCGCGCCTTGCAAGACTGGGCGGTATCGGCGGCACGATCAAGGCGAATATGCCCGGCGTGATCAAGCTGGGCATGGCGGCCAAGGCTGCGCACGAGGCGGCGAACACGGCCTGATCGCACCGGATCCTGACATTTGCGGGGCAACCTTTTCGTTCACTTTTGCGATACTATCCTTATATTAGGGTGAGTGATCATGAAACGTCGCGATCTTCTCAAGGGAACTCTGGCAGCCGGCGCTGCGCTGGCGGCGCCTGCGCTCGCCCCGACGCGACTGTTCGCCCAGCCAGCAAAAGGCTCGCCCCGTGATCGCGCCCTATTCAAAATTGCCAGCGATGAATTGGCTCGCGCGGGGGATGCCATCTGGAAACGCGATATCGTCGGCATAGCGGATTACGGTCTGCACTCGGCCCAGCGGCGCTTTCACTTCGTCAATCTGGAGCGGCAGGAAGTGCAAAGCTTTCGGGTAAGCCACGGTGCGGGGTCCGATCCCGAACATGACGGTTGGCTCAACAAATACTCCAATGTCGAAGGTTCCAATGCGACCAGCCGCGGTGCCTATGTGACATGGGAATGGTATCAGGGCCGCTATGGCACGTCGGTGCGGCTTGGCGGGCTGGACGAAACGAACGATGCGGCGCTGCGCCGCTACATCGTCATGCACCGCGCCCGCTACGCCGAGGCCTCGCACCTTGAACGATGGGGGCGGCTGGGCCGCTCCAACGGCTGCTTTGCGATGGGTGATGCGGATTTCAAGCTCGCGCTGCTGAATCTGTCTGGCGGGCGGCTGTTATTTGCGGATTCCCTCGGCTTGCAGGACGACGGCAGCGTCGCCATGCGCGGCGATCTGGAGATGCTGAAACCGGATCGACCAACCGTGGCGCAGAGATACATTCCGGGGACGTTTTAGGGCGCGCCTTATGTGCCCCCGCCGCGCTCACTATCGCAGTTAGGTTATGCTCTTTTTCCCAAGCAGACTGAACCGCCGCCTCACCCCCCGGCGAGCGGATTGTTCTCGATGACGATGACCTCGTCATCGCTCACCGTGGCGCGGTTTTCCATGCGTGGCTGGTCCAGACTGGCGAGCACCGGCGCATCGCGGTCATAGATGTCTTTGAAGGTCGCAAGGTTGCCTTCGGTATCCGTGCCCATCGTGAAATAGGTGATATAGGCGGGGATTTCGCGGTTGATCGGCACCTTGGTGTATTCACCAGAGGTTGCGATTTCGACCGCTTTGTCTTTTGAGGCACCCTTTCCCAGGATCGCCACTGTCATCGCCAGTTCCAGCGCGCGCTCGGTGCGGATGCAGCCATGGCTCAAAGCGCGATTGACATTGCCAAACAGGCCGCGCGAAGGCGTGTCGTGGAAGAAAATCGCATGGCGGTTCGGCATTTCCAGCTTCATCCGGCCCAGAGAATTGGTCGGCCCGGGCTGCTGCACCACAGTGATCCAGCCATCTGCGCCCTTGGTCGCCTTATAGCCCTTTTGCTTGGCCCATGCGGGGTTGTTGAGCACGCGGTTGCCCAGCCCCTCGCCCTTCACGATGCTTTGCGGCACAGTCCATGTCGGGTTGAAAACCACACCGGAGACGTTCTCGGCCAACTGCGGGGTCGCCGTGCGGCCCGGCTTTCCGACAATGGTCTTGTAGGTGAACGTCTTGGCCCCGGCCCGCAGGCGCAGCTGGTATTCAGGCACATTGGTGATGAGATGGATCGTGCCAAGATCACGCGCCAACCAGCGCCAGCGGTCCATATTGGCGCGGATCAGCTTGCGCTTGTCACCCTCGGCCTCGGGTGTCGCTGCTAATTCGGCCCGCAGAGCGGCGTAATCTGCATGGACCGGATGCAGCCCGTTCAGCACGCCTGCCACATCGTCCGTATCCGTCGCCTCGGCAAGCAATTTCTCTGTGCGATACACATCGCGGTCAGGATCAACGACGAACCACTGTTTGCGCGCATCCATCGGCGTGCGACCATCGCGCAGGTCTTCGACCAGCCATTTGAAGTTCTTTGAAGCCAGTTGATCCAGCTCCGCGCTCGGCCCGGTCTGCGCTGACGCTTTCAACGCCTGCACATCATAATCAGCGGGGTCGAGGCCTTCTACCGCGATCCCATCGATATAGCTGATCAGTGCCTGCACCGCATCCAGCGACCAAGGCTGAACATCTGGCAACGCTTCGATATCTGCGCCTTGCTCCACCGGGTTCGAGACCGTTTGCGGAAACGCCTGATCAAAGTTGGCGTTTTCGTTCGCAGGTGCTGCTGCGGGCGGCTCTTTTTCGGCGGTGGTTTGAGCAGCCGGCTCTCGCGCCGCCTCGGGTAGCAGGTTTTCAGGCTGCTCTTGTGCCAACGCACCGCTGGAAACCATGCTCACAGCAATCAGTCCGAGCGCCGAAGCGCCCGCCCGTTTTCTCGCTCCGGTAGCCTTTTTTGCCGTGCTCGTGTGGACCCACTTGCGCATATTCGCCTCGATTATCTCAAACCCTGCCGCAAAGCGCGGTGGTCTTTCGTTTGTATGATAAGCATACCCCTGCTTGCTTTCCAGTATCAAGCAGACACGCTGTCGCTGCGATGAATCTGCGCATATTTCCATGGCACTCCTCGGAAAATCTGGTGCTTATGCCGAAAAAGCAGGGTGCATCCGGGTCACCAAGCTCAGGTGACGTGTCCCGATATTCCGCTTAGGACGCTCAGCCATGTCTTCGCCAGCATCTTCGCCAGCATCCACGGCCTTGCCCCCACACCACCGTTTTGCACCGTTTGTGGCGGCAGCAGCTGGTGTCGGCTTTCTGGCATTGATGGATGCGTTCATGAAAGACGCTGCGCTGGCCGCGGGCGCTTACACTGCGACGGTGTTGCGTGCCCTAATCGGAGCGGCGATGATCGGTCCATTCTGGCTCGCGCAGCGCACCACATGGCCATCGCGCGCCGTGATGAAATTACATCTGGAACGGGGCGTCATCTCGGCATTCATGGCACTCAGCTTTTTCTACGCGCTCACCACGATGCCCATCGCAGAGGCCATCGCGATCAGTTTCATCGCGCCGATCATCGCGCTGTATTTTGCGCACCTGTTTCTGGGCGAGGATATCCGGCGGTCTGCAATCATGGCAAGCGTGCTGGGCTTTGCAGGGACAATAGTGATTGTAAGCGGGCAATTGGGCCGGGAAACTATCAGCCCGCAATTGTGGAGCGGTCTGGCCGCGATGGCGTTTTCGGCGTTGCTTTATGCCTACAACTTTATCGTGATCCGGCGACAATCGCAGCTGGCCGGACCGGTCGAAGTCGCCACATTTCACTGCGGCGTTGGCGGACTGGTCCTGTTGTGCTTTGCGCCGTTTTTCTGGCAGACGCCCGCTGGCGGGACGCTGGTGTCGCTGTCCGCCGCCGCCGTGCTTACAGTTGCCGGTGCGATGTCGATTGCATGGGCCTATGCGCGCGCCGAGGCCCAAGTCCTCGTCCCGATCGAATATTCGGGCTTTCTATGGGCGATCCTGTTTGGCTGGCTGTTCTTCCGCGAAAATGTGTCTGTGCCCACGATTGCGGGGGCTGCGATGATCGTTGCGGGGTGCTGGATCGCGACACGATCCACCAGTTCCGCATGACCTGATTGGAACGATTGGAAGCCGGAACTGCTGTCCCCACGCCGCTCCGGCTTCCTAAAGTGCCGACACGCGCGGTGCCGGCGATCTCTCAGGCTGCGACCCCTGACGCCCCCTAGCGAACGGCGTGCAGCATTTCAGCGCCGGCAGAGTGTGACTGTGTCGCGGCGATTGTTTCGCTCACCGGGCTCCAGTCGGAAAAAGCCAGCGCTACACCGAAACAGACGATCACGATCATCACCGTTGCCGCTACTCCGGCCCGCAAGCTGGCAGCCTGTGATGCGAGCTCCTGCTCGGTGTTCATATTGCCCCCGCTGCGCATGACCCTTCCCAATCCGTCTCCTATGATCCCAATGCCGAAAGACGCCGATTCTGCGAAGTAAACTCTCGTAAACTGTGTTTTGCGAGCTGCGCAGGTTCGGGCCCATTCGCAATCGACTCGCAAGAACGCTTGCACCACTTGACCTTGGCCGCGCAGTCTAGCAGTTGCGTGCTTGAGAATACTCTCCGGACTGGATCACCGGATCCCCCTGACCACCCCGTGCGACAGGGCCAGCAAAACAAGGATTGGACACCTGCGATGACTGCTATCGGCAAGGATACGCTCGCAACGCGATCAACACTTAACGTAAACGGCAAGGACTACGCCTACTACTCGCTCGCCAAAGCGGCAGAGCAATTGGGCGATGTTTCCAAGCTGCCTAACTCGATGAAAGTGCTGTTGGAAAATCTGCTGCGCTTTGAAGATGAAGGCTTCACAGTCGGGCGTGAGCACATTCAGGCGATTGTCGACTGGCAGAAGAACCCGAAGACCGGCAATGAAATCCAGTACCGCCCCGCGCGCGTTCTGCTGCAGGATTTCACCGGCGTGCCTTGCGTGGTTGACCTTGCGGCAATGCGCGACGCGATCAAGGAGCTGGGCGGCGACACTCAAAAGATCAACCCGCAGGTTCCCGTCAACCTCGTGATCGATCACTCAGTCATGGTTGACGAATTCGGCCACCCGCAGGCGATGGAAGCGAACATGGCGCTCGAATATGAGCGCAATGCAGAGCGTTACGACTTCCTCAAATGGGGTTCGAAGAGCTTTGAGAACTTCTCTGCTGTTCCTCCGGGGACAGGCATCTGCCACCAGGTGAACCTTGAGCACATCGCGCAAGGCATCTGGTCGAGCGAAGATCCCGACGGCAACATGGTCGCCTATCCTGACACCTGCGTTGGAACTGACAGCCACACCACCATGATTAACGGTTTGGGCGTGCTGGGCTGGGGCGTTGGCGGGATCGAAGCCGAAGCCGCAATGCTGGGCCAGCCGATCTCCATGCTGATCCCCGAAGTCGTCGGCTTCAAACTGACGGGCGCGATGGCCGAAGGCGTGACCGCGACCGACCTTGTGCTGACCTGCGTCCAGATGCTGCGCGAAGTTGGCGTGGTGGGCCGCTTCGTCGAGTTCTACGGCCCCGGCGTTGCCAATCTCACCCTCGCTGACCGTGCGACCATCGCCAATATGGCGCCGGAATATGGCGCCACCTGCGGCTTCTTCGGCATCGACGACAAGACGATCGAATACATGCGCCTGACGGGCCGCTCAGAAGAAAACCTCGCACTCGTCGAAGCCTATGCCAAGGAACAAGGCATGTGGTTTGACCCCGAAGCAGAGCCGGTTTTCACCAAAACACTGGACCTCGACATGACCAACGTTGTGCCGAGCCTAGCCGGACCCAAGCGCCCGCAGGATCGCGTGATCCTTCCCGAGGTGGATGAACTGTTCAACGGGGAATTGAAGTCGGTTTACAAGAAAGACGGCGCGGTCCGTGTCGACGTTGAGGACACCGCACACGATATCGGCGATGGCGACGTTGTGATCGCAGCCATCACCAGCTGCACAAACACGTCCAACCCGGACGTTTTGATCGCTGCCGGACTGGTCGCGAAAAAGGCAGTTGAAAAGGGCCTCAAACCCAAGCCCTGGGTGAAGACCTCGCTTGCGCCAGGATCGCAGGTAGTCACCGACTATCTCGTAAAGTCTGGATTGCAAGACGACCTGAACGCAATCGGCTTTGACCTTGTCGGCTATGGCTGCACCACCTGCATCGGCAATAGCGGTCCCCTCGCCCCGCCGATCAGCAAGGCGATCAATGGCAATGACATCGTCGCGGCCAGCGTGCTTTCGGGCAACCGGAACTTTGAAGGCCGCGTTTCTCAGGATGTGCGCGCGAACTTCCTCGCCTCGCCTCCGCTCGTGGTGGCCTATGCGCTGAAGGGTACGGTGACAGAAGACATCACCACCACGCCGCTGGGTCAGGATACGCAGGGCAATGACGTTATGCTCGCCGATCTGTGGCCGACCAATGCGGAGATTGCAGAGCACCGCGCGGCCAATATCGACCGCTCGATGTTCGTGAAGCGTTATGCCAACGTCTATGACGGTGACGAGCACTGGCAGGCGATCACGGTTGAGCCGTCCGACACCTATCAGTGGCGCGCAGGTTCCACCTATATCGCCAACCCGCCCTATTTTGACGGGATGGACATGACACCGGCGCCAATCACCGACATCACGGATGCAAAGCCGCTGGCAATCCTCGGCGACTCGGTCACCACCGATCACATCTCGCCCGCCGGCGCGATCAAGGAAGACAGCCCCGCAGGCTCCTATCTCAAGGGCAATCAGGTCGCGAAGAAGGACTTCAACTCCTACGGTTCGCGACGTGGCAACCATGACGTGATGATGCGCGGCACTTTTGCCAACATCCGCATCAAGAACGAAATGGTTCCCGGGGTCGAGGGGGGCGAGACCACTTACAACGGCGAGCAGATGCCGATCTATGACGCGGCGATGAAGCATAAGGAGGACGGCACTCCGCTGATCGTTGTCGGCGGTAAGGAATATGGCACCGGCTCCAGCCGCGACTGGGCAGCCAAGGGTACAATCCTGCTCGGCGTGCGCGCCGTTGTCGTTGAAAGCTTTGAACGGATCCACCGCTCGAACCTTGTCGGCATGGGTGTGCTGCCATTGCAGTTCAAGGATGGCGACACTCGCGAAACGCTCAATCTGGATGCGGACTGCACCTTCTCGATTCTGGGGCTGGCTGATCTGACGCCAGCTCAGGATATCGAGATCGAAGTGACCCGCGGCGATGGCACGACTTTCACTTTCGCCGCCCTGTGCCGCATCGATACCGCAAACGAAATGGAGTATTATCGCAACGGCGGTATCCTCCATTACGTGCTGCGCAAATTGGCGGCGTAAGCCAATGCGTTTGAACCGAACAGCCATGCTGGCATCGGGGGTTGGCCTTTCACTCGGGACCCTTGTGCTGGCTGGCTGTTCGGGAAATGCGCAGGAGAATGGTTCCGGGGACCCCGAAAGCTCCGGCCAAAAGCCTGCCGACCCACCAACTCTGATGCCGGGCATTGAGCTGGCGTCGCTGGAGCAGACGAATACGCAGACACAACCGACAGTGATTGATCTGAGCGTTGAACAACTCCAGCCTTTAGTAGCAAGCGGCCACCTTCGCCTGATAGATGTCCGGACCGCCGAAGAAGTCGCTGACGGGATCATTCCTGGTGCCCGGCACATTCCTCTGGATGGATTCGACCCGGCGTTGCTCGACCCCCGCAGTATCCAGAACGTTGTGCTGTATTGCCGGTCGGGTCGACGCTCCGCAGCCGCTGCGCAAAAACTGTCGGCATTCACAGGTAAACCAGCACTGCATCTGGCGGGCGGTATTCTGGAGTGGCAGGCGGCGGGGCACACCATCGAATAGGCATTCAGTCTTCTGAGACGATTGCTGCTGCATCATCCAGTGCAGAAGTAATTTATGAAAACATTTTGCGGATTGATCCTGTCATCACCGCTCATGCTGGAGGCGATTGCTTATCCTGCTTTGGCCTCCCCTGCGCCGAGCGAGAATGTAATCGAGTCGTCTCCGCAGATTGACTATCGCGGTTTTGCAGTGCTGACACTTGAAGTTGCTGACTTGCGCAGGCAGCGGCACTTGAGCCGCGAGGATTTCTTCGCCCGCGCCGCAGCCGGTGATGCCGTCTTGCTGGACACACGATCAGCCGCAGCGTTTCAGATGGGCCATGTTTAAGGGGCGGTGAATCTGCCCTTCTCTGACTTCACCCAAGATAAGCTGAAGGCAGTCCTCGGCGACAATCGGGATCGGCCCATCTTCATCTACTGCAACAACAATTTCACCGATGATGCCGTGCCCGTTGCGAGCAAGCTTGCGCCGCTCGCACTCAACATACCGACATTCATTAACCTGGTCGGTTACGGCTACACCAATGTCTGGGAGCTGGGCGACACCATAAAAACGGCCTAGGTTGACTGGGTCAGCGAAGCGGCAATCGCGCCCTGACGAGCGTCAGGGCAGACGCAAAAAGGGCGGCCCCGTTTTGGGAGCCGCCCCTTTTTGTTCATGTGCCGACCAGTCAGGCTGCGAGTTTCTCGTCAGCACGCTTGTCCTTCGCCTTGCCAAAGCGGCGGCGACCCAGGATCGCTGCGGCGGCGAGGCCGAACAGTGCCATCATCGGCGGGGCGGGGACTTCGGTTCCGCCGCTGGTCGATGTGGTGGTGCCGCCCGAAGTCGACGACGATGAGCTGCTGCTCGAAGAGCTCGAGGATGAGCTCGAAGACGAGGATGTCGCGCCCCCCGTGGTCGAGCCGGAGGACGAAGACGAAGAGCTGCTAGAGCCCGAGGAAGAGGAGCTGGTGCTGCTCGTCATATCACCCGAAGTGCTGCCGCCGCTTGTCGCGCCGCCCGAACTCGAAGACGAGCTGGACGAGGAGGAGCTTCCGCTCGACGATGTGCTCGACGTAGCTCCGCCTGTCGTCGTGCCACCGGTCGTGCTGCCGCCCGAAGAGCTGGAGGAGGAAGACGACGAGCTACTCGATGAAGAGGAGCTGGACGAAGACCCGCCGCTAGACGCGCCACCAGTGCTGCTTGCGGTGCCACCCGAGGAGCTGCCGCCCGACGAGCTGCCACCTGACGAGCTGCCACCTGATGAGCTGGATGAGCTGGATGAGGAGCTGCTCGATGACGAACTGCTTGATGAGGAGCTCGTGCTACTGCTGACATTGCCTGAAGTGCTCGTGACGTTGCCCGAGGTCGAGCTGGAGACGTTGCCACTCGTAGTGCTCGACACGTTGCCGCTGGTGCTCGTGCTGGAGACATTGCCCGAGCTGGTGCTCGACACGTTGCCCGAAGTGCTGGAGCCTGACGTGCTGGAAATGCTGCCGGTCGAAGTGGACGATATGTCGCCGGTCGAGGTGCTGGTCACGCCGCCCGTTGTTGTGCTGGACACATTGCCGCTCGAACCGCCGGTCGTGGTGGTTGTCGTCGTCGTGCTGACCCCGCCTGTCGTGGTGGTGGTTGTGCCGCCATTAGTGCTGGCGCCCGAAGTCCCACCCGAGGTTGATGTCGAGCTGGAACCGCCGGAAGTCGAACTGCCAGAAGTCGATGTTGAACCGCCTGACGTAGACGATGAGCCGCCGGTGGTCGTCGTGGTCGAAGAACCGCCAGTGGTGGTGCCGGGATCACCGCCGCCCGATGTGGTTGTGCTGACGACATTGACATCGCCGCCGCCGCCACCGCCGCCACCGCCGAAGAACCCTCCGAAGAAGCCGCCACCAAGTCCGCCGCCAAAGCCGCCAAGCCCTCCGCCGATGACAACCGGCGCGCCGCCGCCGCCGCCGCGGATGGGCGGAAGCGGAGGAAGCGGTGCGGGTGCATAGGCCACTTGTGCGATTGGCGGGCACTCATTGGCATCGATATATGCGCTGGTCGCGCCAGCGGGGAGCGGCGCGGATTGAGCAACCGAGCCTCCGCCACCGAAGCCTTGCGGGATCGGCTGACATTCAAGCGTGCGCTCGATCACGCGGCGACGGCGCTGTTCAGGAACGGGAAGCGGCGGCAGTTCACGGATACGCGTCTTGATGTATTTCGGATCGCCAACTGCCTGCACCGGAGCGCCCTTGATCAGTTTCCCATCGGCATCAGAGCTGTAGACCGGGTTGTCGGTCACCATCGGCTCGGCCACGCGCACGGCGCCTCCTTGCTGAGCAATCTGCACTGCGCCCCCGGTCATCAGAGCGACGCCAGCAGCGGTGGCGGAGAGCTTTGCAGCAGCCAGTTTGATCGACATAATCGCGGACCTTGTTCATTGTGTTGGGTCGGCCCGGACAATCCGGACCTTCACCAAATCCAATGCTCTAATGATCAGCGTTCGCTTGGCAGAACAATGCGATTAACCACGTTCAGCGACCCGCAGGGCGCCTAACCCTGCGAAATCAGGCCTATTTCAAGGTCGCTGTCCCGATATGATACCGAAAAACCGGTCTCTGTTAGCAGAATGGTTAGTCTGCATGATCAACTTTGCCCGCCGCAACGTGCGATCACCCTCCATTCGCATCCTCGTCAAACAGACCCGATTGCCGAGTCGCATCAGAGCCAGCGGGGCGTTTCGGAACACCCAGCCCCAGATGCTCCCAGCCAGCATCATTCAGCACGCGCCCGCGTGCCGTCCGCGCCAGAAGGCCCAGTTGGATAAGGTAGGGTTCGACCACATCCTCGACCGTGTCGCGCGGTTCTGCCAGGCCCGCTGCCAGCGTTTCAACACCCACAGGGCCGCCTTTGTAAGTCTCTGCAATCATTGAGAGATAGCGCCGGTCCATCGCATCCAGTCCCAGCCGATCAATCTCCAGCCGCGTCAAAGCATCATCGGCAATGGCGCGGGTGACAGTCTGCTGGCCCGCCACTTGCGCAAAGTCGCGCACCCGCCGCAGCAATCGCCCTGCGACACGCGGAGTCCCACGAGAACGCCGCGCAATCTCGCGCGCGCCATCCGCCTCGATGGCCAGCCCCAGAAGCCGCGCGCCGCGCGTCACCACCTGATCCAGCTCATCATGGGTGTAGAACTGCAAGCGCACCGGAATGCCAAACCGATCGCGCAGCGGGGTGGAAAGCAGACCCTGCCGCGTCGTCGCCCCGATCAAAGTGAAGGGCGGCAGGTCGATCCGCACACTTCGCGCCGATGGCCCCTCGCCAATGATGAGGTCGAGCGCGCGATCCTCCATCGCTGGGTACAGCACCTCTTCCACGACCGCGCTCATCCGGTGGATCTCGTCAATGAACAGCACATCATGCGGCTCGAGATTGGTCAGCAACGCAGCCAAGTCTCCCGCCTTGGCAATTACCGGGCCACTGGTGGCGCGAAAGCCAACGCCGAGCTCACCCGCAATGATCTGAGCCAGCGTCGTCTTGCCCAGCCCCGGTGGCCCGAAGAACAGCGTGTGATCCATCGCCTCGGCCCGCGCCTTGGCCGACTGGATGAACACCCGCAGATTATCGCGCGCGCCCTCCTGCCCGATAAACTCGGCAAGCGACTTGGGCCGCAGCGCCGTGTCAGGGTCGCCTGCTTGGGGGGTTGCGTCGTGGATGGGGGTGTCTTCGTTCATAAGCGTGATCCATGGCGGTAGTCGTCACCCTGAACTTGTTTCAGGGTCCATTTCTCGGCACGCTCCGTACCATGCAATTCGATCGGCAACCTTGCGTCTACATCCTGGCCGGCAAGCCCAACGGGACGATTTATATTGGCGTGACCAGCAACCTTCTCACGCGGCTTTATGAGCATAGGGAAGGCACGGCGCAGGGCTTTACCAGTCAATACAACGTCAGCCACCTCGTCCGCTACGAGATGTTCGGCGACATGGCCTCGGCAATCGCCCGCGAGAAGCAGCTCAAGCGCTGGCACCGGCAGTGGAAGATCAACCTGATCGAAAGCGAGAACCCTGATTGGCATGATCTTGCGGTCGGGCTTGGTCTGCTTCCGATTGATCTGAGCGGCAGGCAGAATGGATCCTGAAACGAGTTCAGGATGACGTTTGTGAGCAATAACGCTCATCACCCAGCCGCCTTCTTCAGTGCCACGCGGATCAAATCTCCTTCGCCTGCGTCCTCGCCCAGTTCGGCCACCGCGCGGGCCACGGCTTGCGCGGCCACTGCTGGCTTGAAGCCGAGGTTCTCCAATGCGCTCACTGCGTCCGCGCTGGCTCCTCCCGCCGTCGCGCCCGCAGCGCCCACTGCAACACCCGCCATTCCGCCGCCGGGTCCGGAAGCAGGCAACGCGCCGGCCTTGTCCTTCAGCTCATTCACGATGCGCCCGGCCAGTTTTGGCCCCACGCCGTTCGCCCGCGCTACACTCGCCGCATCGCCCGCCGCGCAGGCATCGCGCAATTCTCCGGTCGACAGCGCGGACAGGATCGCCAGGCCCACCTTGCTGCCGACCCCCTGAACCTGTGTCAGCAGGCGGAACCAGTCGCGTTCGGCGCTTTCGGCAAAGCCCAAAAGGCGCATGTCATTCTCGCTCACCTGCAAATCGGTGTGGACCGTACACGCCTCGCCCACCTCTCCCAGCGCGCTCAGCGTCCGGGCCGAACAGTGCACCAGATAGCCCACGCCCTGAACATCGACGATGGCCCAATCTTCGCCGGTTGAATCCAGCCTGCCCGATAGCTTTGCAATCATCGCTCATCACTGCCGCATTCCCCGGGCCATGACCAGAGGAGGCACCCGCTTTTCCGCACGTCATGCAGCGCCGCTTTCCACTCGGCTCATCGCAGTCACAGAACGCCTGACACACCTGACACACTGTCCAAAGGGCAAAATGCAATCGATCACAGTCATGCCATACAATCGGGAAAAGCGATCACAGCAGCGAAGGGCTGGCGAAAAGGCAAATCGGGAGTGGCACTCGTCATCACTATTCGCTCTTACCGTCGCAACCCGCTGTAGGAAAATCGCTCGCATTCTCGACACATCTGCCGTTTTCGCTAAGGCAACACGCATGAGCTTAAACACTTTCGGGCGCGTGCTGCGCTTTACGACATGGGGCGAAAGCCATGGGCCGGGGCTTGGTGCGGTGCTGGACGGGTGCCCGCCCGGGCTTCCTCTGCGCGCCCGCGATATTCAGCCCTATATGGATGCGCGCAAACCGGGTCAGAGCAAGTTCACCACCCAGCGCAAGGAAGCGGACGCGGTCAAGATCCTCTCCGGCGTGTTTGACGATGCCGATGGTCAGCAGGTCACCACCGGCACGCCGATCCATCTGATGATCGAGAACACCGATCAACGCTCCAAAGACTATTCGGAAATCGCCCAAAGCTATCGCCCCGGCCATGCCGATTACGCCTATGATGCGAAATACGGCATCCGCGATTATCGCGGCGGCGGACGATCGAGCGCGCGCGAAACCGCCGCGCGCGTGGCGGCGGGCGCAGTGGCGCGGGCGATCATTCCGGAGGTCACAATCATCGCCTATGTCTGCGAGCTGGGCGGCGACGCGATTGAGCGGGACGCGATCAATTACGACGAGATCGGCAAGAACCCGTTCTTCTGCCCGGACAGCTGGGCCGCAGTGCGCTGGGCCGAGAAGGTGGAGGCCGCGCGCAAGGACGGATCATCCCTCGGAGCGGTCGTCGAATGCGTGGCCACAGGCGTACCCGCCGGATGGGGCGCGCCGGTCTATGGCAAGCTGGACAGCGATCTGGCCGCTGCCATGATGAGCATCAACGCGACGAAGGGCGTGGAAATCGGCGACGGGTTCGAAGCCGCGCGCCTTACGGGCGAACAGAACGCCGACGCGATGAGCCCGGGCGAGGATGGCACTCCGGTCTATGCCAGTAACCATGCAGGCGGCACGGCGGGCGGCATCTCCACCGGACAACCGGTGGTGTGCCGGGTGGCGTTCAAGCCGACCAGTTCGATCCTGACGCCGGTGGATTCGATCAATTCCGCTGGCGAGGCCACGCAAGTGCGCACCAAAGGCCGCCACGATCCGTGCGTCGGCATCCGCGGAACGCCGGTTGTCGAGGCGATGATGGCGCTGGTGCTGGCAGACCACAAAATGCTGCACCGCGCTCAAGTAGCGAAGCGGTAGCGCGTACAAGGACTCGCTGGGCGACCATGGGCCACACACGAAACCACCTTCGGCTTGAGCTTGCGCCCCATCAATGGTCTAGCAATCCCATGATCACCCTCCTGAGACAATTGCTGCTTGCATCCCTGTTCGCCGGGCTGTTGGCGGGCTGCGCGTCCCTGCCAGAGCGCTCGGAATTCACCGCCAGCGATCAGGCTGCTGCGCGGATTGCGGGCTTTTCAGACATCCGCGTGCGGAGCGACGCCCCTGCGCAGGTCTGGCTTGAATGGCGCGCGCGGTTCCAACGGGACCGCTCGGCTGCCGGAACCGAGGCCGGAGGCGCTGACCCGCTGGAAATGCTCGCGATCTCGAGTGGTTCGGACAAGGGCGCGTTCTCCGCAGGCTTTCTGAATGGCTGGAGCGAAACCGGCCGTCGCCCGGATTTTGACATCGTCTCCGGTGTGAGCACAGGGGCGTTGATCGCGCCCTTCGCGTTTCTCGGGGAAGAGGCCGACTCGGATCTCAAGCAGCTTTACACCACGATCAACGCAAGCATGGTCTATCGCGCCACTCCGGTCAGCGGCGTTTTCGGAGGGCCATCGCTCGCCAGCACAAAGCCGCTGGCCAAGCTGATCGAGACCTATGCGGATGCTGACTTGATTGACACAGTCGCGCGCGAACACCGCAAGGGCCGGCGGCTGTTGGTGCAGACGACCAATCTTGACGCAGAGCGCGGTGTGGTGTGGGATATGGGCGCAATCGCGACGAGCGAAAGCCCCTCGCGATACGACCTGTTCCGCAAGATCCTGATCGCATCCGCCAGCATTCCGGGTGCATTTCCGCCGGCGCTGATCGACATTGAAACGCCCGGCGGGACATTCGCCGAATTGCATGTGGATGGTGGCACCACATCGAGCATTCTCGCGGTACCATTGCCAGTTATCCTTAATCGGCAACCGGAGACGGGCGCTGGTAACGGGGGCGGCAACGGGGGCGGCAACGGGGGCGGGAATGGGCGCCTCACGATCCTGTACAACGGCACGCTCCAGCCGGTTTTCCGCGTATCAGAGCCAAAGACTTTCGCTATCCTGGAGCGCGCGCTGACCGCCTCCATCAAAACGGCAGACCGGCGTGCGATCAAGGTGCTGCAAGCGTTCGCGCAGGAAAGCAGTGCGACAGTGGATGTTCAGTCGATCGGTGACGAAGCGTATGATCCCGAAGCCGAATTGTTCGATCAGGCGTATATGCAGAAGCTGTTCGATCTGGGGCGCAAGCGTGCGCTTCTGGTTCATGGTGCCACTGATAACGCCGACTAGACTGTTTGCACCAGCGCAGACGCGTTCAGAAAAGCACAACAAAACGAGCGAGAACAGGCGCGCGGAACAAAGCGCGCCCCTGACTGTTTTGATAGGCAGGATAAAATCAGGAAGTGCGCAGGCATCATGTGTTCAAGACTACACGGTGCCAGTTTTAGCCTGTATAGCTCTTAGGCCATGCAAGCGCTGCGCTGGCCCGTTTTTTTGAGCCGGAGACCGGTTCAGGTATCATCACGTATGAGGCCCGTTGGCAATATGAATATCCAGTCCACTCTGGACCCTGCATCCTTGGATACCGCCCCTGGACCGGGCGACGGCCCACTTGCGCTCAATGAAACCGCAAGCGGCCCGACATCCTCGCCCACTTGGCGCAGCGGGATCGGGCGAAAGACGCAGATCGTGGTGGTCGGCGGCGGTGCTGGCGGGCTGGAGCTGGTGCGCAAACTGGGCGCAAAGTTCGGGCGAAAGGACCACGACATCATTCTGGTCGACAAGAACCCCAGCCACATTTGGAAGCCCTTGCTGCATGAAGTCGCCGCAGGCTCGCTCGATGCCAATCTCGATGAGGTCGGCTATCGCGGGCATTGCTACAAATGGGGCTATCGCTTTTTTCAGGGCACCTTGTCCGGGATCGACCGGGAGCGCCGCGCCATTCACATCGCCCCCGTGCTGGACGATGACGGTAGCGAGCTGATTTCCGGCCACACGATTCGGTATGATTACCTTGTTCTGGCGGTCGGCTCGATCTCGAACGACTTTGGCGTCAACGGGGTGAAGGATCATGCGATCTACCTCGACAGCCGCGAACAGGCCGACCGGTTCCGGACCAAACTGCTCAACCATTGTCTGCGCGTCAGCCGAGTGATGAGCGCTGATCCCGATGCCAATGCGCAGGTGCGGATCGCGATTGTCGGCGGCGGGGCCACTGGCGTGGAGCTGGCCGCAGAGCTGTATAATGCGGCGGGCGCCTTGCGGCATTACGGACTGGAAGTGTTTGACGAAAGCCGCCTCAATGTGACCCTGCTGGAAGCGGGAGAACGGATTTTGCCCGCTCTGCCGGACAGGCTATCGGATGCCGCGCGCCAGGAGCTCGAAAATCTCGGCGTCGAAGTGCGCACGCAAACCCAGGTGATTAAGGCCCGGCGGGGCCTCGTCCTGACGCGCGATGACGATGCGATCCGCGCCGATCTGATCGTATGGGCGGCGGGCGTCAAAGGCGCGTCCTTCCTGACGACTTTGGGCCTTGAAACCAATCGCAACAACCAGATTGTCGTGCGCGATACGATGCAATCCATAGAGGATGACCGCATCTTTGCGATGGGCGATTGTTGTTCCTACACCCCCGAGGGCGAAACACGCCCGATCCCGCCGCGCGCGCAGGCCGCGCATCAGATGGCAGACACCGTGTTTGCCAATCTCAAGATGGTGATGCACAACGAACATCGCGCCAAGGCGGACAAATCGGAAAAGCCGCTCAAAGGCTTTGTCTATCACGACAATGGATCGCTCGTATCGCTCAGCCGCTTTTCAACCGTGGGCAGCCTGATGGGAAATCTTGTCGGCGGCAGTATGGCGGTCGAGGGTCGGATCGCGCGCTTCATCTATACATCGCTGTATTCGATGCACCTGCTGGCGATCCACGGTTGGCTGAAAGGTGTGTCATTGATGGCGATTGGCCGGGTCAACCGGATCGTGCGGCCCCGGCTCAAATTGCATTAAGGGGCCTCAAACTGCACTGATCTCTATCTTTTCTCGACGGGCAGGCGTAAGTGCGTACATGCGCCTTGCACAGGAAATTTCGCGATGAAACAGATGATTTACATCTCGCAGCCCTTCGGTTTCGACAAACCGATGTTGGCCGGAGTCCTGTCTCAAGCCCGGCGCAACAATCCGAAAAACAACATCACCGGCGCGCTTATTTGCCGGCAGGATATGTACATTCAACTGATCGAAGGCCCTGAAGCCGCGATCGACGCGCTGTTCGCCCGTATTGCCGAGGATGATCGGCACGCCAATGTGCGTGTCCTGCTGTCACAGGCGGTGAATGATCGGATGTTTTCCGATTGGGCGATGCTGGATGATGAAGCGCGTTCGCTCACATGGTCGCGCGAGGAGATTGAAGCTGGCGCCATAGCCAACGCTTCTGATGCGGACCTGATATCTGTTTTCGCCGATTTGGCAGAGCGCGCACGCAAGGGCGGAACGGCCCCGGCCTAGTCTGCATTTATCAGCGGCTGTTGCTGCGTCCGCATTCGGTGTGCAAGTCACCCTTCGCCCAATCCGCCATCAGATCATAGAACCCTGCGGTCACGTGCGTGTAAGTGCGCGTTCCATCATTCGCTTGTGCAAATTCCCACATGCCATGATCTGTTTCGGGAAAGACGCGAATAGTGATCGACTTACCCTCTGCGCGCGAGGTTTCGAGACGCGACAGCGTCGTCGCAATCGGCGCTTCGCGATCCGCGCCCGCCAAGGCCCATAATTGCGGTGCCTCGACCTGCCTTAACACCGCCATCGGCTTGATCGACCAGTCGATATCGAGCCGGTCGAACATCGGGATGCCCTTGGTACGCAATTCCTCGCTCGACATGCCCAGTAACACGCCGGAAAACCCGCCCTTGACCACCTTATACCACGGTTGCTCGCGGTACAGGTCGCGCAGGCGATCCAGATCGTCCAGCCCATCTTTATAGCCGGACACCGCCAGCCGAGCTGTCACGTCGCTCAACTGGCGCGCCTTTGCGACCTCCTCGTCGCTAAAGCCAGCCTCGCGCAATTCCAGCTCAATCTAAGAGGCGTCTTCTTCAAGGATATCGACCACCAGACCATAGCCGATGCCGATAAAGTCAGCCCTGGCCCGGTCTGCTGCAAGCGGTGCGATCCAGCCGCCCTGGCTGAGGCCGATCAGCCCGAAGCGTCCAAATCGCCCCGCAGCAAGCCGCCTGGCCTCGTTCGACGCGGCAACCAGATCATCGGCAAGGCGCGGAAAATTCTGGCTGTATACGCCGCCGGATTGACCGGTTCCGCCCTTGTCATAGACGAACACAGAAACCCCGCACACGGCCATCCGGAAGGGATCACGAAAGCTCTCGATCCAGCCCAGTTCCTCTGATCCGTGGGCATAAACTACCAGAGGGTTTTCAGTGTCAGCACCGACGGGCTCAATCAATTGCCCGGCCAAACTGGCAGTCCCGCTGTCAAAGCGAGTGTCCGTGATGGAGAGTGGAATGCGGGGCCATTGGCCCCCGCCGAATGTCACGGCATCATCAGGCCCGCAGGAAACAGTTTCGTCCCCCATCCCCGTCGCTGCAACACCGCCCGTGCGGCCGTCAGGCAGGGAATAACGGAAACCCGAGGCGCTGCGTGTGATGACCACGATCCGGCCTTGTTCTTGCCAGCCATAAATGCGGACGCTGCACTCTTGCGCGAGCGGGACATGCTCGGCGGGTTGCGCAATCGGGTTTTGAGGAAGCTGAGCGTTGGCCGATACGGCAAAAAGGACTGAAAACAGGCAGAATAACGAGCGCATAGACAGAAGGCTCACTCCGTTACGTGTCCACATCCAGCGAGGTGGGCAACCAACAAGACTTTGCCATAGTCGCCTCGTTCAACCGGCAATCACGCTCGATCAGGGGGCGCAAGACGTGCGCGGCCTGTGCCACTGCGACTGCACCCAGATCGCTGCTCGGAACAATCCCGAAAGGTTCCCGTTCTTGCCATTGAGAAAACCGATCAAGACAATCGGTTTATTCCGCTTTTGTGCAGCGCAGCAATGACTATCTGCATTGCAACAGACTTTATCTCTTACCAACCACCACCAATTTCCAAGGGGAAAACACTATGGGTATTATCGGTTCAACCATCAAGCCGTTCACCGCCACCGCGTTCAAGGCTGGCGAAGATTTTTACGACGTGACCGAAGCGGACATTGCCGGCAAGTGGGCCGTGTTTTTCTTCTATCCGGCTGACTGGACCTTTGTCTGCCCGACAGAACTCGAAGACCTTGGCGAAAAGTACGACATGCTTCAGGGTATGGGCGTCGAAGTGTTCGCCGTGAGCACTGACACGCATTTCAGCCACAAGGCATGGCACGATAATTCGGACAAGATCAGCAAGTTGACCTTCCCGTTCCTGGGTGACCAGATGCACATCCTGTCGAACAATTTCGGCGTGTTGCGCGAAGGCGTTGGCCTGGCTGACCGTGCGACTTTCGTGGTCGATCCCGACGGCGTGATCCAGATCATGGAAATCACCTGCGAAGGTGTTGGCCGCAACGCCAACGAACTGGCCCGCAAGATCAAGGCCGCCCAGTATGTGCGCGCCAACCCGGGTCAGGTCTGCCCCGCAGCCTGGGAAGAAGGCAGCGACACGCTGGCTCCCTCGCTCGATCTGGTCGGCAAGATCTGATCAAGTATTTGGCGTCCAGTAAAGACGCCGCCCCAACACACGGCGCGAGGATGGTCCCCCCTCCCCCCCTCGCTGTCTTCGTGTCGTGAGTTGCCCGCCGGGCTGGGCCGTTTGGCTCAGCCTGAGGGTCGCAAGCCGGGTCCGGTGCATCGCACCTCGTCACCCCCTATAATGACGGGGCGATGTCCGGGCCCGCACTTGCGCTCTTTTACAGTATTCCGTTCTCAATATCCGTCACCGAAAGGACACCCTCATGCTCGACGCAAACATGCAAGGCCAGCTTAAGCAGTTCCTCGCCAATCTGCGCGAGCCCATTGAGCTGGTCGCCACTTTGGATGACACTGAAAAGAGCACGCAGACCCGCGAACTGCTGACCGAGATCGCGGAGCTGCACGACATGGTGAGCGCCCGTTTCGACGGCAGCAATGCCCGCAGCCCCAGTTTCGATATTCGCCGCATCAGCAACCCTGACAGCAGCGTCACCTTTGCCGGGCTGCCGATGGGGCACGAGTTCACCTCGCTGGTGCTCGCCTTGCTGTGGGCTGGTGGCCACCCACCAAAGATTGATGCCGATCTGGTCGAACAGGCGCGCGCATTAGAAGGCAGTTACGAGTTTGAGATGTTCTTCTCGCTCACCTGCCACAATTGCCCCGATGTGGTGCAGGCGCTGACCTTGATGGCGCTGGAAAACCCCAATGTCACCGCGACCCTGATCGAAGGCGGCACGCACAAGGAAGAGGTTGAGGCTCGCGATATTATGGCGGTGCCCGCGACCTTCCTGAACGGGGAGAGCTTCTACAACGGCAAGATGGAACTGTCGGAAATCCTTGCAAAGCTCGACACAGGTGCGGCTGATAAGGCGGCGGCGAAGATGAGCGCGAAGGATCCGTTCGAAGTCCTGATCGTGGGCGGTGGCCCGGCGGGCGTGGCCTCGGGCATTTACACCGCGCGCAAGGGATTTCGCACCGGCATCGCAGCAGAGCGTTTCGGCGGCCAGTTGCAGGACACGCTGGGCATCGAGAACCTTCCCGGCACACACTACACTGAAGGCCCGAAGCTGTCGGATAATCTCAAAGGTCAGGTCAGCGAGAACGGTATCGACATGATGGATCTTGCCCTTGCCAAGGCGATCAAACCCGCGAGTGAAGCGGGCGGTATGCATGAAGTGCACTTCGAAAATGGCGCAGTGCTGAAATCGCGTTCGCTCGTGCTTTCAACCGGTGCGCGCTGGCGCAATCTCGGCGTTCCGGGCGAAGACGAATATCGCAACAAGGGCGTGGCCTATTGCCCCCACTGCGATGGCCCCCTGTTCAAGGGTAAGCGGATCGCAGTGATCGGCGGCGGCAATTCCGGCGTTGAGGCGGCGATCGATCTGGCCAAGATCGTGGGCCACGTGACGCTCGTGGAATTCGATACAAAGCTGCGCGCGGACGAGGTGCTGCAACGCAAGCTGCGCTCGCTTTCCAACGTCGATATCATTGTGAATGGTCAGACAACCGGGATCACCGGTGCTGATGGCAAGGTGAACGGCATGATCGTGAAGGATCGCGAAACTGGCAAGGACCAGACCATCGAACTCGAAGGCGTGTTCATCCAGATCGGCCTGGTGCCAAATACCGAATGGCTGAAGGAAAGCGGTCTGGAGCTATCAAAATTCGGCGAGATCGTGATCGACGAGGAAGGCGCAACCAACCTGCCCGGCATCTTTGCCGCGGGCGATGCGACCACGGTGCCCTACAAACAGATCGTGGTCGCCATGGGTGAAGGCTCCAAGGCAGGGCTGTCGGCATTTGACTACCTGATCCGCAACGAGCCGGTCGACGAGATCGCGCAGGCGGCGTGATTTGTGGACGAAGGCCCATCCGGGCCTCCGTTCTTGCGATGCCTGTGGCGTCGTTACTGCGAACAGAGCCGACTAAGGCGACGAGGACGCGCCCGAGGATGCGAGTGCGCAAAACGGGAAGCCAGCCCCCATCAATCTACCAATCCGATCAATCTTTGCGCTTTAATCGCTTGGACTAATCACAGGCACTCTGTCATTTTCTCACCATTGAATGAGAGTATCCCGATTCCCTAACGGAAATGGGCTGGGATGCTCAAAAACTGAGGAGAGAGAAAATGGACGTGAAGACCGGAGAAATGGATGGATGCCCGTTCCACGCGGACGGCGGGATGCGCAGTCTTTTGGGCCGCACCAACCGCGATTGGTGGCCCGAGGCGACCCAGCTCGATATCCTGACGCAGGAAGGCAAAAGCGCCAATCCCTATGGCGAAGACTTTGATTATGCAGAGGCGTTCAACACGCTTGATTACACCGCACTCAAGGCCGATCTCACCGCCCTGATGACGGACAGCCAGAGGTGGTGGCCCGCCGATTATGGGCATTACGGCCCGTTCTTCATCCGCATGGCGTGGCACGCCGCGGGCACCTATCGCACCGGCGACGGGCGCGGCGGCGCGGGCAGCGGGCAGCAGCGTTTTGCACCGCTCAACAGCTGGCCTGACAACGGCAATCTGGACAAGGCGCGCCGCTTGCTGTGGCCGGTTAAGCAGAAATACGGCAAAAATATCAGCTGGGCCGATCTCTTCATCCTTGCCGGAAATGTGGCGATTGAAAGCATGGGCGGGCCTGTATTCGGCTTTGGCGGTGGACGCGCAGACGTCTTTGAGCCGGAGTCAGTCTATTGGGGCACCGAAGAGCAATGGGTGAATGAAGGCGTCGCGACCCGCATTCAGCCCAAAGAGGGCATGGCGCTCGAAAACCCGCTGGCCGCAATCCAGATGGGCCTCATCTACGTCAATCCTGAAGGCCCCGGCGGCAACCCAGACCCGCTCGAAAGCGCGCGTGACATGCGCGAAACCTTCTCACGCATGGCCATGAATGACGAGGAAACCGTCGCTCTCACCGCAGGCGGCCACGCCTTTGGCAAAGCGCACGGTGCGCATCCCGCTGACACATTCGGCGGCGCACCGGAAAGCGAGGAGCTTCACCTTCAGGGGTTTGGCTGGCTCAACGACGAAGAAGAAATCGCCAAAGGCAACATCACCACTTCCGGCATTGAAGGAGCGTGGTCGAACAACCCGACATCGTGGAGCCACGATTATTTCCGCCTGCTGTTCAAATATGATTTTGAGCTGGTCGAGAGTCCGGCAGGTGCAAAACAGTGGCAGCCGATCAACCAGTCCGAAGAAGACATGGCCCCCGATGCCCGCGACCCTTCAAAGAAGGTCCCGACCATGATGACCACCGCCGATATGGCGCTGAAAATGGATCCGGATTATCGCAAGATTTCCGAGCGCTTTCACGAACATCCGGAACAGTTGGATGACGCGTTCGCGCGCGCATGGTTCAAACTGTGCCACCGCGATATGGGGCCAAAGGTCCGCTATATGGGGCCGGAAGTCCCTGAAGAAGACATGATCTGGATGGACCCGGTTCCCGCTGGATCAACGCCTGCCGAGGCCGAAGTCGCGCGCTTCAAGGATGCGATTCTTGGCAGTGGCCTCTCCATCAGTGAACTGGTGAAAGCAGCTTGGGCCTCGGCCTCGACCTATCGCGGATCGGACCATCGCGGCGGCGCAAACGGTGCGCGTATCCGCCTCGCCCCGCAAAATGGCTGGGCGGCGAATGATCCTGACGAACTGTCAAAGGTGCTGGGTGTGATCGAAGAGCATCGCGGCGAGTTGAGCATGGCCGATGCCATCGTTCTGGCTGGCACCGCGGCGGTCGAGAAAGCGGCCAAGGATGCAGGCCACGACGTTTCCATTCCCTTCATGGGCGGTCGCGGTGATACCACGGCAGATCAGACCGATGCGGAAAGCTTTGAGCCGATGGAGCCGTTTGCTGACGGTTTCCGCAACTACCTCAAGACCAAAGCCAATGTCCGCACAGAGGAAATGCTGATCGACAAGGCGCATCTGCTGGGCCTTTCGATCCCTGAGCTGACCGTTCTTGTCGGCGGGATGCGGGTGCTGGGCGCGAATGCGGGCAACACGCCGCACGGTGCCTTCACCGACCGCGTCGGCACTCTGACACCGGATTTCTTCCGCAACCTGCTGGACATGGGGACCAAGTGGACCCCGGTCGATGGATCAGGTGACGAGGAATATGTCGGCACCGACCGTGCGACCGGCGAGCAAAAATATCGCGCCACCCGCACCGATCTGGTCTTCGGCTCCAACTCGCAATTGCGCGCGCAGGCTGAAGTCTATGCCGAGGCGGGCAATGAAGGCATGTTCGTGTGCGATTTCATCAGCGCATGGAACAAAGTGATGAACGCCGACCGCTTCGATGTAACCTATTCGAAGTATCACGCGTAATAGCCTTTGAGCATCGCGATTGCCCCCTCAATCCATGCTCGAAAGCCCTAGCGAGCAGCCCCTGACCATCCCCCCTTAGGGTCAGGCTAGAGCGCTAGGATCGTAATTGACCCCCGGTGCCACAAACGTGTCCCCCTGCACGTTGTGGTACACCGGGGGGTCTTTTTGTTGCCATCCTGCACGCTGGCACTTGCCCGCCACCCGCGCTAATTCAATGCGCGGCATAGGGCGGTAAGGGAGAAGCGCATGCAACCAGTATCAGTGAGGGCGGCCGGCGTGGATCGGCGTGAGGCGATTGTGCAAACCATCACTCTTGGCTTTGCAACCGATCCGGTCGCGCGCTGGGTGTGGCCTGATCCGGGCACATATTTCAACATTCAGCCGCAATTCGCCGATGCCTTTGGCGGAAACGGTTTTGCGCATGGCAGCGTGTATGAAACCGGTTGCGGGCGCGCGGCGGCGATGTGGCTGCCACCCGAAGTCGAGCCGCAGACCGAACGCATGCTCCTCCTCGCCGCGCAAAGCGTCGCGCCGGAGCGGATGGAGGAAATCGGCGCATTCATGGCGCAGATGGATGACTTTCACCCGCAAGAGCCATGCTGGTATTTACCCATGATCGCAGCCGATCCCTTTGCCACCGGACAGGGGCTGGGCGCGGCGCTGATGAAACATGCGCTGGGCGTTGTGGATGCGTCGGGGATGCCAGCCTATCTGGAATCCTCAAACCTGCGAAATATCTCTTTGTATGAGCGGCACGGATTTGAAGTGATGGGAGAGATCCAGCACGGATCATCGCCCGTCATGACCCCGATGATCCGGCCTGTGCGCGCCTAAATCCAGCCCGCCTCTTTCAACTCGCTGACTTGGGCGCGGCTCACCGGAGCCTCCAGCCCGCGCGCGAGCCGCAGCCTAACATTGCGTCCCTCGCGGCGCACATCCTCCACTGCAAGCCGGGCGACCCACCAGCTGCGATGAACCTGCCGCCCGTCGATCTCGCTCACATGCGCCATCGCATCGCGCAACCGCATGAGCACCAGCCCACTGCCCAAGGCGGTGTGCACACGGACATAATGATCCTCCATCTCCAGCGCGACAATCTCGCTTCCCAGCTCTGGCGGTAAGGCGTCGAGCAGAGAATTGGCCGGTGTTGAGGGAGCCGTGTTGAACGGTTCGGGCGGGGGTGCGGGTGACGGTTCTTTTGAAGGAACAGGTGCCACTGGCGCAGCGGGCGTGTCTGAAGGGTGTGGCGCTGCGGTCCCACCCGCTTCGATCATGTAGAAAAAGCCTGTGATCCCGCCGCCGACGATGAAAACATACAAATATGAAGTCAGCCCTTCCTCCAGGCTGGGCGCGCGGATCGGACCGGGCAAAAAGCCGATGGACCAGACAATTGCCGTCATCGGCACGGTCGCGATAATCACACCGATTAGCCATGCAAACGGGCGCGGCAGATCGAGCCTTGCATGCAGGCGATCCACAAACCAGCTCATCGGGCTGTAAATCGCATAGCCGACCCATGCAAAGCAGACCCAAGTGACGAGGCGATGGGCCAATGGTTGGGCAAAGGAACCAAACGGTCCGATGAATGCGAGCACCACGCCGATCACGGTCATGATCGTCAGGTCGATCACGATTTTGCGCGCTGTGGGCGGTTTGCCAAGTGTCCCATCGGCGGTTTCGGGTGCAGCCATGTCCTCTACCTGACTGCCCCTTGGCGCTTCGTAAAGTGGCAATGCCCCGAAATACCAAGGCAAATGCATGGTTTTCGCTGACCTGCCGCCCCATTTACGCAGCATCGTGACGATTGGCGAAGGGATGATTGCGGGCGAATGGGCGCGCGGCATTCTGGCTCCAGAAAACGCAAATCGACACTTTCGGAGCATCATCATGACCACCGACACCGCCCCCTCAACGCTCAGCCCCACGCCCAGAAAGGCAATCAAGGGAGCCATCGGCGTGATCCGCAGCCTGCCCATCCCCTTCATTGCCAAAAGGCCTTCCGGGCCGCTGGATACAAAAATCGGCTTTGACATCTCGCCCAGGCTGCGCGTGATCATCTGGGCCGCCGCGATTGCGATGTCTTCGGTGACGATAATCGCACTGTTTCGCGGGCTGACCGGCATCGCGCCCGCTCATGGTGCCGCCCGCAGCATCGCCATCGTGCTGCATGTCATCACCGTGCTGCCCGCCATTCCGCTGGGCGCTTATCTGCTGCTGACCCGCAAGGGGACGAAGCTTCACAAGCAGCTGGGCAAGCTGTGGGTCGCGCTGATGCTGGCCACCGCAACCTCGGCGATCTTTATCAAGAGCGGCGGCAGCTTCAGCTTCATCCATATCTTTGTGCCGATGACCTATATCGCGTCGTACAAGATCATTGCCACCGCCCGCCGCGGCGATATGAAGGGCCACCGTTATGAGGTGATCAGCCTGTATCTCGGCGCGCTTATGATCCCGGGCATTTTCAGCTTTGTGATCGACGGCCGTTTGATGAATGTCTGGCTGCTGGGTTGAAGGGGAAGGATGTTAGGTGAGCGTCAGCGAGCTCCAGCCCCATCAACGCCGCTTGAGCACCAGATACAGCGCGCCATCGCCGCCATGGCGGATATGCGCGCGGCGGACCGCGGCGATGTTGTCGGCATGATGGCTGACTGCAAGCCAATCAAGCAATTTGGCCCGGATCGCTCCACGCTTTGAGGCCCGGTCAGCGGGGTCCACCGGGCGTTCGCGGCCCGCAACCACCAGCACCAGCCGCGCATTCATCGCGTTCGCCTGATCCAATCCGCTCATGATCCGCGAATAGGCGCTGTCGAGCGTGTGGCCGTGCAGATCGAGCGTGTAGTCAGGAGCGATCTGGCCGTTCTTCAACTTACGGTTCCAGCGCGAATCCAGCTCGGAATGGAACGCGCGCCGGGCCGTAGCAGGTGGCGCCACCACAAGTGGTGTGGTGCGTGAAGCGACAGGCGCCTTTGGGGCGACCTTGCGCTTTGGCTTGACCTGATTCGCGGGCGCAGGCTTCGCCGCCGCTGGCGCGGCAGTCACCTTGGCCACCGGCATTGCCTTACGCACGCGGCCCGCAATGGGCGTGACGCTTTGCGCCAGCTTTTCCCAAGCGGCGCTTTCCTCGGCGGTCAGGCCGCGTGGATGGCTCATCGTCCGGTTCTCACGGCTTTTCGGCATTTAGGCGCGCAACCGTACCCTTGGGCAGCAGCAACAGTGCCTGTCCGCGCCCTGACATGCCGCCGGCAATCGTGCGCGCATCGGCTCCGGCACCCCAGAACGTGTCAAACCGGTTCGCGCCCTTGATCGCGCCGCCGGTATCTTGCGCGATCCACAATCCGTCCGCCTCGTTACGGTCCAGATCAAGAAACACCGGCGCGCCCAACGGGACAAACGCCGGATCAGCAGCGACAGAAGCCTCGCGCCGCACCGGCACACCCAATGCGCCGAGCGGCCCGTCGCCGGTTAGCTCGCGAAAGAAAATCCAGCTTTTGTTGAGCCGCATCAGATCACGGCCTTCCTCGGGATTTTCGCGGATATAGGCCATGATGCCCTGCATTGATCCAGCGTATTGTCCGGGACCGTCGCCCAGCAATCCGCGTTCGCGCATTACGCCGCCAATGCCGGTATAGCCTCGCCCGTTCTGCCCGGCATAACCGATGCGGATCACCTCGCCTTCCGGCGTGCGCAAACGGCCCGATCCCTGAATTTGCAGGAAGAAGAATTCGACCGGGTCTTTCGCCCACGCGATCACGCGGGCGCGGCCTTCCAGCGCGCCGTCCTCTATCTGGGCGCGGTCGTAAAAGAGGGTGAAACGTCCGTCTGCGTCATACCGGCCCAGAGGTGGGCGGCCCGTCCGCTCTGCGGCAGGCATATCATCGGGCCAACCCCGCACCAGATCTTCGGGCACGGCATAGACCGGCACATATCCGGGGCGACGGATGCGCGAACCGGCGATTTCAGGCTCAAAATATCCGGTGGCGAACGCCTCGCCATTGCTGACGCGCGCGGTTTCGAAATAGCGGGTGAAAAAGCCCTTTGCCTGACCGACAGGCCAGCGCGCGGCAGCATCGCAGGCCGATCGCCACTCTGCATTGTAGCTCAGCCCGCTGACATCATTGCGCTTGAGCAATTGCGGACAGGATTCGACAAATCCGGTCAACGCCGTCGCCGCGTCGCCTGCGCTGACGGGCAGCGAAGCCACATCAGGCCCGGTCGCCACTCCGGCAAAGGCGGCGCTCGCAGCAGAGGAGATTGCGGGTGCGGGAGTTGAGGGCGGATCAACCTTGGGAATGATCGCGCAACCCGCGAGAAGCAGCGACAAAGCCCCCATCACCGGTAGTCGCAGTGGCGAACGCATCGGCAGCCGAAAAGAGGATGCCGACGGGGCGCTCATGTCATGGTGCTCCTAAAGTGGCGCTGATCATGCGGGAACCCGGTCCCGAGCTCAGTTTGAGTCCACCCGAAATCAACCCTCGTCGGTTTCGTCCAGAACCCAGTTCAGATCACTCGACTTCACATTGCGGGTGAAGGTCCAGACATCGCGGCTTTCGATCGCATCATCCAGCGAACCGGCAACGACATTGCCATCCTTATCGCGCGTCACCGCAGCGATATCGGCAACAAACAGCACTGAAATGCGCGCCAGACGCCCTTCGAGCGACGCGGAATGAATGCGCGTTTCCTCAATCCGGATCAGCGAATTGTCCATCGTTTCGCCCGCTTCATCGCGCGCGGTGATCGCTGCGTCAAAACCGGCGTAGACATCATCGTCGCACAATTCACGCAGGGTATCGCGGTCGCCATCCCAGAATGCTTCGAGCACCATTTCGTAGGCAGCCCTTGCGCCTTCCATGAAAGTGCCGAGTTCGAAGCGGTTGTCAGCCGAGGCAATTTCACGCACGCCGCGCTCAACAGCGGGCATTACACCTTCGAGATGGACCGGACGCGCATTGGCTGCGTTGGCCGCATTCACCTGATTCGATTGGGCCTGGCCGGGTGTGGCGTCAGACTGATTGTCTGGCCCTTCAAAACGGTTAGGCACCGATTCTTCCTCATGCTCTGCACGGCGGCCAAGCACGGAATAGAGTCGGTAGCCCAGAAAGGCGGCGATCATGGCGAGAATGATGATTTCCACGTAGAGATCCATCTTTATGATTTTCCAGTTTCAGTCGCGGTGATGACGCCGCTTGCCCCTGTAACGGAGCGCCTTCACGATTTCCTACATGCCTAACATAGGGTTCAAATACAATTCGACAACAAAGGATCGAGGGCATTTGAGCGCTTTGCCAAGGCATTGGTGTAACATATTTACGCAATGCGCCCCGATATGGTTTCGTTCCGCCAATAAGTTTGCCTTCGACATCCCACCCGATCAACGCTTTGCCACATACCGCGCTATATTGCGGGGCGACCCTGCGCCTGCTAGGCGCGCGCCAGCTTTGCAAAGTAGCATACACTGCATGCGGCTTTCGCAACTGATGACAGTTTCTCGTAATTGAAAGATGTGACCACCATGGCCGAAGAAGGCGACGTTCTCACCAATCTCGACAATCAGACCGGCGCAAACGGCGCGGATGATCAGCCAACGGCGGCGATCATCACACAATATGTGAAAGACCTTTCGGTCGAGAACCCGAATTCTCCCGATGTCTTCCAATGGACCGACCAGCCACAGATCGATGTGCAGTTCAACATCGGCGCCGAAGCAATGAGCGAGGAAGTCCACGAGGTCACGCTGAAAATCAATATCGGCGCGACGGCCGAAGCCGGTCAGGTCTACATCGTCGAACTCGCCTATTGCGGGCTGGTCGGTATCCGCAACGTACCCGAGGAACAGGCGCATGCCTTCCTTTATGCAGAGGCCCCGCGCATCCTGTTTCCGTTTGCCCGCCGCGTTATTGCCGACGCCGTGCGCGATGCCGGCTTCCCGCCGCTGCTCGTCGACCCGATCGATTTCAACCGCCTGTATGCACAGCAGCTTTCACAGCGGCGCGAAGAACAGGGTTTGGGTGAGGGCGAAATGCCCAAGCCTCAAGGTCAGGCCTGAGCCCCTTACGGCTAATGCACCCGAGGCGGTGACCAGATGAGCCTCCTCAAAAATGTCGGCACTATTGGCGGTTTGACCGCCGTCAGCCGGGTTTTCGGCTTTATGCGCGACATCCTGCTCGCCCGCGTCATGGGCGCGGGCGGAGCGGCAGATGCCTGGCAATTGGCGTTTCAACTGCCGAACCTGTTCCGCCGCCTGTTTGCCGAGGGAGCCTTTGCGAGCGCGTTTGTCCCGCTGTTCAACCGGCACATGAATTCAGGCGACAGCGAGGCGAGGCGTTTTGCCAGTGAAGTGCTGGCAGTGCTGTTGCCGATCCTCGTCACATTCGGCGCGGTGATGATGCTGGCAATGCCGTGGGTCCTGTGGCCGTTCGCCAATGATGCGATGCAGGCGGACGCGGACACCTACAATCTCGCCGTCACGATGGGCCGGATCGCTTTCCCCTATCTGTTATTTATGAGCCTCGCGACGCTGGTCGCCGCTGTGCTCAATTCGCTCTCGCGCTTTGCCGCAGCGGCGGCGGCTCCTATCCTGCTCAACATCTGCCTGCTCACCGCATTGTTCTGGGGCGCGGCCCAGCCGGAGGGCGCGCAGACGCGTCAGGCCGTCGGTTTCTGGCTCGCGGTCGCAGTGTCCGTCAGCGGAATTGCACAACTGGCATGGCTCACTTTCTTCATGCGGCGCGCGGGTTTTGGCCTGTCGTTCAAGTGGCCCCGCGTCACCGCCCAAGTCAAAGAGATGGGCGTCCTTATCATTCCGGCTGTGTTTGGCGCGGGCATTTACCAGATCAGCCGCTTTGTCGATCTGGCCTTCTATGGCCAGCTGCCCGATGGTTCACTGACCTATATGGCGATGGCGGACCGCTGGAACCAACTGCCACTTGGCATTATCGGCATCGCCTTGGGCACGGCAATCCTGCCCGCGCTTTCGCGCCATATCGGCAAAGCAGAAGATGACGAAGCTACGCGCCTGCAATCCAACGCAATAGAGCTGGCGATGCTGTTGACGATCCCCTGCGCGGTCGCGCTGTTCTTTACCGGCACCGCTTTTGTGCAGACATTCATGCAGGGCCGCGCTTTTACCGCGCAGGATGCGCTGACGACGGGGCTTGTGGTCAAAGCGCTGGTTATCGGTTTGCCTGCCTATGTGCTGGTAAAGGTGCTGACGCCCAATTTCTTTGCGCGCAAGGATACCCGCACACCAGTTTATACCGCCGCGATTGCGCTGGTGGTGACGGTGGCACTCAATTTCCTTTTCATCTTTCAATTCGAACTGGGGGTCGTCGGCCTCGCATTGGCCGGCGCGATTGGCGCGTGGGTGAACATTACGTTGCTCTCGATTATCCTCGCGCGGCGCGGGTTCTTTCGCATGTCCGCCCGCGTCATCGGGCGGATCGCGCGGATCATCATCGCATCGGTGGTTATGGGCGCCGCTTTATGGGCGCTGATGAGCCAGATTGCCCCATGGTTCACCGGCAGCATGATTGACAAGGCGCTCGGGCTGGCCGCGATCATGGGCGTTGCCGCCCTCACCTATGGCGCATGCGGCGCGGCGCTCGGCATACTCGACAAGGCCACGGTGCTGCGCCTAATGCGCCGGGGGACCTGATGGTCTTTGGGATAATTCAGAAAGAAACCGCATAATGAGAGTCGTCTCCGGCATTCAGCCCACAGGCAATCTGCACCTTGGCAACTACCTCGGCGCGATCCGCAACTGGGTGCGCATGCAGGACGAGATGGATTCAGAATCCGAATGTCTATTCTTCCTCGCTGATCTCCATGCCATTTCACAGCCGCATGAGCCCGCTGGGCTGCACGCTGGCACGTTGGAAATGACGGCCGCGCTGGTCGCTTGCGGGATTGATCCACAACGATCGATCCTGTTCAATCAGGCGCAGGTTCCCGCTCACGCAGAGCTGCAATGGTTGCTGGGCGGGACCGCGCGGATGGGTTGGCTCAATCGCATGACGCAGTGGAAGGACAAAGCGGGCAAGAACCGCGAGGGCCAGTCCATCGCGCTCTTCACCTATCCCGTGCTACAAGCTGCCGATGTGCTGTTGTATCAGGCGACTCATGTGCCTGTAGGTGAGGATCAGAAACAGCATCTGGAACTGGCGCGCGACATTGCGCAAAAGTTCAACAACGATTTCGCTCCAAAGAATCCAGATGGCTCGGAAGACCCTGTTTTCACCCTGCCCGATCCGATCATCCCGCCCGAAGCCGCGCGCATCATGTCGCTCCGCAATGGAGCGGCCAAGATGAGCAAGTCCGACCCGTCCGAGATGAGCCGCATCAACCTTTCCGATGATGCCGACATGGTGATGAAGAAAATCAAGAAAGCCAAGACCGATCCGGAGCCGCTGCCAAGCGAGGAATCGGGTCTCGCCGAGCGCGCGGAGGCATTGAACCTTGTGACAATCTATGGCGCGCTGACCGGCCAAAGCGTTGAGGCCGTGCTTGCCGAAAATGGCGGGCAGGGCTTTGGCGCGTTCAAGCCGAAGCTGGGCGAGGTTCTGGTTGAAACGCTCAGCCCCATTTCCGAACGGTTCCGCGCGTTGAAAGACGATCGCGAAACGCTCGATGCAATCCTGGCGCAGGGCGCAGCCAAAGCGCGCGAACGTGGTCTACCAACTCTCGATGCCGCCTATAAAGCGCTGGGTCTGGTGCGGGGCTGAGTCGCAGACGGGCTGAACCGTTTGCTGCCCGCGTTCAATCGCTATTCAGACCCATTCGCTATTCTCAACCGGAATAAGATAAGAGGCGTTGTATCTGTCCCGGTTCTCTGCGCGTACTCCCTTGCAAAAAGGGGCTTGTGCATCTGGAGGAGAGTTATCGGGTGATACGCATAAGCCTTTGGCGAACGGCCGGTGTTCGGCCATAAGGTAATACGAAAAAAGGGAATGCCATGAAGAAGTCATCACATTCGCGTCGTTTCTCCAGCGTTGCGCTCGCTGTCACTTTGGCGGCTGGTCTCTCGGCTTGTGCCACGCCGTTCAAGGCGGATGTTTCGCGCTTTGCGACGCAACTGCCCGCACCCACCGGTCAGACTTTTGCTGTGGTTGCCGAAGACCCCAAACTGGCAGGTGGTCTGGAATTCGGCCTCTATGCCGATGAGGTCGCCGGCGAAATGACGCGGCTCGGCTATACTGAGGCTGCTTCACCAGAAGCGGCCAACCTGCTGGTGCGCTTTGATTACGGCGTCGACGATGGCCGCGAGCGCGTGCGCACGACCGGCGGATTTGGTCCGGGTGTCGGTGGCTTTGGCCCTTGGGGCGGTTTTGGCGGATTCGGTTTCCGCCGCAACTTTGCCTTTGGCTTTTATGACCCGTTCCTCGCCGGGCCCAATGTGCGCAGCTACACCGTCTACACCGGAGATATCGACCTGAAGATCGACAACGGCGCCACCGGAGAGCGCTTGTTCGAAGGCCGCGCCGAGTCGGTCTCTCGCAGCAACCGGTTGCAGATGATTGTCCCCAATCTGGTGGACGCACTATTCACTGATTTCCCTGGGAATTCCGGGGAGACGCTACGCATTACCATCCGTGAGGATGAAAAGACCGTGCGCCGCGAGGATTAATCGGATACACTTCGGGTTCGGGACAAATCTTGGATGGGAAAAAGAAGAGGCGGCGCAAGGGGTCAGCGCCGCCTTTTTTGTGTCTGTAGTTTAGACCTATGAGACAGTCGCTCAGGATTATGATGACAAGCCTGTCCGCGTTGCCGCTGGTAGGTATCGCGTCTGCACTGCAACCTGCACCCGAGGCGAACCAGTCACCGCTGGCCTCACCTCCGACCAACCGCAAGCCGCAACCCATTGATCAGGACCAATGGATTGAGCCTGCTGTGATCGAAGCGCGCGCGTGCCGCGGAGAGCGGTGCTTTGTCGGGTTCGTGGGCTATACTTTGCTCATCAATAAGGAAGGGCGCGCCACTGATTGCGCGGTGACCCGCACGAGCGGCGATCGGGCGCTGGATGTGGAGACGTGCAATTTGCTGTTGCGGCATGCGCGGTTTGTCCCCGCGACCAATACCAAAGGTGAGCCGGTCAAAGGGCGCTATGCTTCGTCGGTTACCTGGACCGGACGCACACTTTCCGCCGATACCGAACCACTCGGGCAAGAGCCGCAAGACTAATCCTGCTTTAAAGCCGCGCTCTAAAGCCCCGCCGCGCCGCCGGTTGAGCCAAAGCCGCCCTCGCCGCGCGTCGTTTCGTCCAGCTCGTCCACCTCATCCCAAACCGCCTGAATCACGGGCGCGAGCACCAGTTGCGCCACGCGATCACCGCGCGCGATGGTGAATGCTTGTTTGCCGTGATTGATGAGCAAGACTTTCAACTCACCACGATAATCGGAATCTATGGTGCCTGGTGTGTTGGGCACAGTGATGCCATGTTTGAAGGCAAGGCCGGAGCGCGGGCGGACCTGAATTTCAAAGCCGTGCGGGATCGCCATGGAAAGCCCTGTCGCCACCGGATGGCGCGCGCCCGGCTCTATCGTCACATCCTCTGCCGAGACCACATCCATGCCCGCTGCGCCATCGGTCGCATAAGCAGGCAGTGTGAGGTCTTCGCCGTGCGGCAGCCGCTTCAGGCGGACCCCGATGCCCATCAGCGTGCTCCCGGCCTCCTTCCCAAAGACTCTGGGACTGCTCGCGTTGCGGTCGCTAATCGGGCTCATTCTGCCGCTTCTGCTGTTAAAGACCGGGCGATGCGCATCGCCAGTTGCAGCGCGACCGCGCGCTTGCTCATCGGTTCAAGGCTTTCCACCCCATCACCACTGACAATGTGCACTTCGTTTTCGTCGCCGCCCATAACATCGCCCGACACGTCATTGGCGATAATCCAGTCAGCAGCCTTGCGCTTGCGCTTCTTCTTGGCGTTGTCGATCAGATCATCGGTTTCAGCCGCAAAGCCGATCACGAGTTCGGGCCGTTTGTCGCTGCCGCCAAGATTGGACAGGATATCGGGGTTTTCGGTCAGCATTAGCGCGGGCGGCGCAGAGCCACGCTTCTTGATCTTCTCACTGACATATTGGCGCGGCCGCCAATCGGCCACGGCGGCGACCATCACGGCAGCATTTGCGGGCAAGGCCGCGCGTACCGCCTGATTCATTTCCGCCGCGCTTTCGACATCGATTCGGTCCACACCGTCTGGCGTCTTGAGCGACACCGGTCCGGCGACCAAAGTGACGCGCGCGCCCAGCGCGGCGACAGCGGCCGCGATCGCAAAGCCCTGTTTGCCGCTGGAGCGATTCGCGATGTAGCGCACCGGATCTATTGCTTCCCATGTCGGCCCGGCCGTCAGCAACACATGCTTCCCAGCCAGGGGCTTGTCACCCTCGCCTACATCGAAGCTGTCAACCAGACCCTCTTCAACCTCGATTTCTTCGACTTCGATTGCCGGTGCCTTCGAGTTCTTACCTTTCGCCTGTGATGGAGCGGGGGTAGGTGATGCGGGTGTGTCTTCCGGTTCGTCCGGCGCGTCCTCATCGGCTTCGGCAGGCACCGCCTCCTCGATGCCCTCATCCTGCAAGACTTCCGGCGCGGACTGGCGCTCGTTCACCTCATGATTGATCGCATCGGGATCGCTGGGCGGCGCTGCCCCTGCATCACCCTTTTTCGCCAGCAGCGGACCTTCGAGGTCGGGATTGAACTCGATCTCCTCTTCCTCAATCGGCGCATCGGGATCAAAACCCTCGGGCATTTCGAGATCCTCATACTGGGCCTCGATGTCCTCTTCGGTGCGCTTTGCCGTGGAGCGCGGGATGATCTTGGACAACAGCCCGCTGAGCCCTGTCGTCGCCGCGCCATCGTCGTCCGCTTCGATCGCTTCGATGCCATCATTCGCATCATTCGCAGCCACCGGAGCGGGCGCTTCCTCCACCTCAATTCCGAAGTGCCCTGCAATCGCGCGCCATATCTGGTCAGGTTCAGGCAAGCGGCCATAGCCAAACTCGCCGCAGGCCATGGGGCCTTCGTCAGGGTGCAGGACTTCTACGCCAGCCTTGCGCAATTCGGTGACGTTGCGCTGCGTTGATTCGTGCTCCCACATGCGCACATTCATCGCCGGGATCGCGATCACCGGCTTATCCGTGGCGAGAATCAGGGTGGTCGCCAGATCATCAGCGATGCCCGCCGCCATTTTCGCCATCAGATCGGCGGTGGCGGGACATACGACAATCAGATCAGCTTCGCGGCTGAGCTGGATGTGGCCCATCTCCGCTTCGTTCTTGAGATCCCACAACGTTGTGTAGACCTGATTTTCGCTGAGCGCGGCGAGCGACATGGGTGTGACGAATTGTTGCCCGCCTTTGGTGACAACGCAGGTGACGTCGCCCCCGCCCTTGCGGATCAACCGGACAAGCTCGCACGATTTGTAGGCCGCGATCCCGCCGCCCACGACAAGAAGAACCTTTGGCCCGACAACCGCCTGCGCCGCCGTACTCATAAGCATGCCCTTACGAGACTGCTCGCGCAAAGAGGCATCAGGCCGTTCATCGTCTCAAAGCACTCCTTTGGCTCACCGGATCCGCGATGCCGCTTCATGGCACCACTTGCACGCAAATTCCATTGCGCAAGCGTCTAGCGTTACTGGTCGCCCACGCCAACAGTCTTGCACAACAGGCGCGCAAGGATGCCCCTGCGCGTGGTTTGGCCGAAGTCTTTGCGATATTTTGGTTAATTTCCGCCTACCGCGCGCCGTTTCCCGCAGCTTTCGGCAAGGGGTGTGCGGGCAGGCTTTGTGCCCTGCAAACAAATGTGGCACCACGCGCCTGCTTCGGGAGAGCGGCGACACATCGCCCAAAACACAAAAGCGAGAGAGACAATGATTATCGCATTGCGCGCCATTCTGGTTCTGGGCGGGTTGCTGCTGGGCTTTATCGGTTTCGGCTTTTTCATGGACCCTGCCGCATCCGGCGCGGACTTCGGCATCAGTGCAGACGGCGCGCATGGGCTCACATCCATCCGCGCCGATTTTACCGCGTTCTTCGTTGTCGGAGGCGCATCCCTTATCTGGGGCGCCGTGGCCAAGCGCGGAGATGCGCTGGCAATTGGCGGAGCGCTAATGCTGGTGACGCTGTTCGGGCGTATCGTCAGCCTGTCCATCCACGGCAGTTTTGAAGGCTTCCTGCCTCCGATGGCGGTCGAAGCGGTTCTGGGCATCGCTGCGCTGATTGGCGCACGGATCTTACCGCGCAGTTAGGTGCTGCTAGCCGAGCTTAGAGCAAGCCCGCCGCAGACGCCGCCCACATGGCACCCGCGCCTGCGAGACCTGCGATGAAATAGCCGATAAAGCCCCCGCCTGCCCCTGTACCAGAGTGCTCGGGACGGTCCGTCAGCAGTCTGACTTCTGGCAGGGGCGGAGCATCGGGCGCGCCGCCCTTGGGCGGGAATTTCTCTTCCAGCCGCCGGATCAGGCCGGGCAGGCGGAACAGGGTCTCTGTGTCTTCCTTGATCCGGTCCGCCACAGCCGCCTCCGGCCCCAGCTCATCACGGATCCAGCTGCGCACATAGGGCGCGGCGGTGTCCCACATGTTGATCTCGGGATTGAGCTGGGTCGCGATCCCCTCAACCATCACCATCGTCTTTTGCAGCAACAGCAGGTGCGGCTGGGTCTGCATGTCGAAATCGCGGGTGATCGCAAACAGCCCATCGAGCATTTGACCTACGCTCAACTCCTTCACCGGCTTGCCGCGCATCGGTTCACCCACCGCGCGCAGGGCGGTCGCAAATTCACCGACCGAGTGATAGCTGGGCACATATTGCGCCTCGA
>JGI12109J20283_11901722_pt1 | contig 50550 bp, 43 predicted proteins | sample ElkSlonscriptome_12_FD_20283 | JGI IMG/M metagenome (IMG submission 20283)
AGCCGCTGGAACTACTGGCGCTGGAGGACGACAACAGCGCGCCGAGTGCGGGGAATGCGAAGGTGCGGATTGTCCACGCCGCGCCCTTTACCAGCACTCTGGCGGCGACCGAGGTGGATATTCGCACGGAAGCGGGCGATCCGGTCAACAATCTAACGAACGTGCCTTACAAGGGCAACAGCGGCTACTTTGAACTGCCGCCGGCAACCTACGATCTGAAGATTACCGCTCCCGGCGACCCGGATACGACCCTGATCGATGTGCCGCCCTTCACCCTGAGCGATGGCAATATCGTGACGGTCTTTGCCGTGGGTGACGGCAGCAATCAGCCCCTCAATGTGCTGGGTGTGGGCGCAAGCCTGGGTACCGCCGAGGTGCTGATCGCGCATCTGGCCCCCTTTGCCGCTGAGATCGGCGCAACGTCCGTGACTGTTACTGCTACCGACACTGACGGAACTCCAACAACCCAGGACAACTTCACCTTTGGAGAGACAACCGATTATCTGGAGCTACCCGCAGGTAATTACCAGATCAACGTTACCCCGAGTAGTGTCACCAATCCGGTCATTACCAGTACACTGGCTTTCCTGGGAGGACAGGACTATACTGCTGCGGCGATTGGTAACGGCCCAGACGAAAACCAGCCCCTGGAGCTGCTGGCGCTGGAGGACGACAACAGCGCGCCGAGTGCGGGGAATGCGAAGGTGCGGATTGTCCACGCCGCGCCCTTTACCAGCACTCTGGCGGCGACCGAGGTGGATATTCGCACGGAAGCGGGCGATCCGGTCAACAATCTAACGAACGTGCTTTACAAGGGCAACAGCGGCTACTTTGAACTGCCGGCCGGCGACTACGATTTAAAGATCACCGCCCCCGGCAACCCGGATACGACCCTGATCGATGTGCCGCCCTTCACCCTGAGCGATGGCAATATCGTGACGGTCTTTGCCGTGGGTGACGGCAGCAATCAGCCCCTCAATGTGCTGGGTGTGGGCGCAAGCCTGGGTACCGCCGAGGTGCTGATCGCGCATCTGGCCCCCTTTGCCGCTGGTGATGCTGCGGTAACGGTCGAGGTCAACGGCGATGCGGTGTTGACTGACTTTGCGTATGGTAACACCACGGACTACTTGCCGCTGCCGGCGGGCAACTACACCATCAACATCATCCCGAATGGCGCGAGTGATCCGGCCATTACCGGCAGCTTTGCCTTCCTGGGTGGGCAGGACTACACGGCGGCGGCAGTTGGCGACGACACGAACCAGCCGCTGGATCTGCTGGTGCTGCTGGACAACAACAGCCCGCCCGCGCCCGGCAAGGCAAAGGTACGCATTGTCCATGCCGCGCCCTTTGATACGGATACGGTCGCGCTGGCGAGTACCGCCGTTGATGTGTTGACCGATGACGGCGATGTAGTTCTGGCAAATGTGGCCTTCGGGGATATCAGCGACTACCTGAGCCTGGAGCCGGGTACTTACGATCTGAAGATTACGCCGGCCGGCGACCCGGACACGACCCTGATCGATCTTGCGCCGTTTACGCTCAAGGCCGGTGATATTGTCACTGTGTATGCGGTTGGCATCGGCGAGGGCGGCAATCAGCCGCTGGGCGGGCTGCTGGTAAGCGGACAGACGTTGCAGATCTTCCTGCCAATTGTGGTGAATTAGGGGTTACGGGTTAGGGGTTACGGGTTAGGGGTTAGAATTTGTAGTGCAGGCATGCCATCAGATGCACTGCCTGGCATTCGCACCGTTTTTGGCCTGCATCAGCGAAGTGAATGCGTGTTGTAGTAGTACCCTGACACGATCTCACGAACCTGCCGTTGATCGAAGTTGCGCCGGACCTGACATGTCAGGTCCGGCGCAGCTTTTGCTTCTGGTTAACGCGACGTACGCGGTCGGTTGCAAACCAGGCGTTTATCTAAATAACCGGCCCGACTCGCCTGCGGCAGCATGGTACATTCGGGTTCTTCCGCCCTGCCGGCGGCGATATCCCCCGCCACATGCGGGCTCGCCCGATCCATGGCAGCATTGACGGTTTCGCGGGTTTCGCGCATGTCGTGGTGTTCATGGTCCACATTCCCACCGCGTAACTTCTGTGCTTACATCAAGTTCTACCGCACTACTGTTGGCAGATGAACCCAGCCATCGGGTGCTGCCGGAGTATACCCGCTCACGGCAAACAGCCCATCGGCGAGGGCCTGGTGCCCGGCCTGGCGCGGATGATAGTCCAGCTTGCGCAGCAACTCCGGATCAAGCGGTGAGTCGGGGTAGGGGCGCTCCACAAAAATGTAGCCGGCTTCATTGCCGACAAACGCCGTGCCCACCTCGGCGACCGGAATGCCCCTGGCGGCAGCAACGGAGCGGATGGACGCATTAAACTTCGGCACCCACTCATCGGCCAGTTCGCCAATGCCCAGCAGGGGCAATCCCGGATAGGGATTGTACAACTCCATCACTAGCAGATCGCCCTGGACTACCCCATCGCCATCTTGCAGTGCGGCCTGCAACCGGTCAAGGATGGTTGCGAAGTTGGCCTCGAATGTGGCAAGCACCTCGGCCGGCTCGTCGCCACCGGGGAGTAAGATCGACACAGCATCGTTCCCGCCAATACTTACCGTAACCAGTCCAACCCGCTTCCCGGCTGCGCCCACTTCCTGGATGCGGGCAATCGCCGTGTCCAGTTGTCCGCCCGCTGCCAGCATGCTGCTGCTGGTCTCGCCATTAATCGCCAGGTTTTCATAGCCCAGGGCCGGGTTGATGCCCTGCGCATGCGCCAGCAGCATAGCCGGGTAGCCCGGCAGATTATCATTGTTGCCCGGATACTCTGTCCCGGTCGCCAGCGAGTCGCCCAGTGCCATGTAAACATCGCCGGGTCCGGCGGGAACATAATCCGGGGGAACCAGCGCATAGGCCGTCGGGTGCCGGCCCAGGCTAATAACGACGATCAATGCCGACACCATAAAGATGAGTCGTAAGCAATGCCGCATACATGAACCTCGCTTCGCTTGTGGGTTTCCAGTGACGTGTGATGCGTGGTGTGCGTGTACGGACACACCCGGTTTGCTGTTCAAATCCGGGGAATTATACACCAATTGGCCTGGATGCATGCGCCGCCTGAACAAATCGTTGCGCCAGGTCAGGGTAGGCCAGGAAGTGGAGATGCACATATGAAGCGATGACGTTATTCACCTGCGCCCCCTCGGAGCGGACTTCTGCGCGCATGGCATCCGGCAGTAGCTCATAGACCGGGGGTAATCCGGCGGGCAAATCGGGACAGACCGAGTAGTGAAACTCGTGCCCGCGTACCGTTTCGCCCGCCCGCCAGAGCCAGGTATCATGCAGCGCTCTGACCGTGCGGTAGCCCAGCGTGAGCCGCCCGGTCATGTGCGATGCGCCCGGCAATACCCCGACCATGGGAAAGCTGCGCCCCTCGGCATCCCGGATCGCCTCCGTCAGATACATCAACCCGCCACACTCGGCATAAACCGGCAGTCCGGCCTCCACCGCGGCGCGAATGCCGGCACGCATGGCTGCATTCGCCGCCAGATCGGCCGCGTATAGCTCGGGGAAGCCTCCGCACAGGTAGAGCGCCTGCGTTCTCGGCGGCAACGCCTGATCCCGTAGCGGACTGAAGAAGACCAGTTCGGCCCCCGCCGCCCGCAGCAGGTCCAGGTTGTCCTCGTAGAGAAAACTGAAGGCTGTGTCCCGCGCCACGGCAATCACCGCGGTATGTTCCGGCGAGCGGGTTGCGTTCGGTAGAGTGGGCGCGGCGAGGGGAGGCGCGGTCTGCGCGAGGGCGCGGATCTGCTCCAGATCGACCGTGGCGGCGATGGTTGCGCCCACTCGCTCTACCCAGGCCCGCCAGCGCCCCGGCTCGGCGGTCGGGATCAGGCCCAGGTGCCGCTCCGGCAGGTGCAGTTCTTCGTCGCGGCCCAGGTAGCCCACTACCGGCAGCCCCAGTGTCCCCTCGATCGCATCCGTGATCATCCGTGCATGCCGCGCGCTGCCCACCCGGTTGAGCAGCACTCCGGCAACCCGCAGGCGCGAGTCAAAGTCGCGCAACCCCTGCACCAGCGCTGCCGCCGTACGCGCCATCGCCCGGGCATCCAGGATCAGCAGCACCGGGGTTGCGGTGAGGCGGGCGATATGAGCGCTGCTCCCGGTGTCGTCATCGCCGGAGTAGCCGTCAAACAGCCCCATCACGCCCTCAATCAGCGCCAGGTCGGCCCCCTGCGCCCGCCGCGCCAGCACCCCGGCGATCTGGTCGGGCGGCAGCATCCAGGCGTCCAGGTTGTGGCAGGCCCGGCCCGCCGCCAGCGTGTGGTAGGTCGGGTCGATATAGTCCGGCCCGACTTTGAAGGGCGCTACGCGCAGCCCCTGAGCCACAAACCGGGCAATCAGGCCGGCCGCGATGGTGGTCTTGCCGCTGCCGCTCATCGGCGCGGCCAGCATCAGCCGTGGAAGTTGCATGTGCGATTTCTCATCTTTACAAGAGTTGCGTGGTGGCTACATCAACCGGGCGTTTGCCCTGATAAAGGCAGCCATCGCCTGCGGCAGCATGGTACTTTTGTGTTTTTTTTACGAACCTTTTGCACAAAGTGCAAAAGGTTCGTGAAAAAGCATGTCCCATTCCACCCTGCCGGAGGCGCATCGGCATGTCGGGGGGCACCGCGCAACGCGTGTCATCTTCAGGTATACACACAGGACTTACGCAGTGCGACCTATTTCGGCATAGAGCCAGACATAAACGCCAGATTCGCCTGCCGGAGGCGATACCACTTCAGAAGAGTGACCGCGTAAGTCGTGACACAATGTATTTTGTGCAACAGGTCGTGTAGAATGCGCCGAAGCGCGTCTCTCACGCTTCAGCGCCGACCATCTCTTCGATGGTCAGTCCCAACTTTTGGCGGCGCTCTTCCGCCAGGTGGCGCTTCTCCGCGATAACCTCGTCGGTGACTTCGCGCCCGAAGCTGCGCAGGCCGGCCAGTTCCAGGCCATGCTTCTGCATCAGGCGGTACATCTCCTTGACCCGCTCCATTTCGATCTCGCGGCCCAGCGTGTAGTCCTCAAACTTGCCTTCCATTGCCAGCACCGCAGTTTCGGCAAGGCAGGCATAGGCCGTGCCGGGGGGCAGCGCAATATCAAAGCCAAAGTCGGGCTTACCCGGCAGCACAATTTCCCCGCTCTCGATCACCAGCACATCGGGGCGGCGCGCGGCATCCTCTTTATGCACATTCGCGGGGCGGGCCACATCACAGACCACCGCGCCGGGCTTGAGCCGGTCCACATTGACCAGACCGCCTTTGAGCGCGCTGGTCGTGGTCACCACCAGGTCGGCTTCACCGATGTAGTCAGTTGAGTTGGTCGTTGCGACCACGCGCGCGTCGGGCGTTTCCCGCTCGATCAACTGCTTGAGCGTCAACAGGCGCTCGGGACGCGGGGCAACGATGATCACATCACCAATCGCCTGGGCCAGCAGGCGCGCACAGACCGAGCCAATGCTGCCGGTCGCGCCGATGACCATCGCCCGACCCTGATCGGTGCGCCCGCCCATCAACTGCACGGCACGCTTGGCCGACTCCAGGGTTGCGGCAACCGTCAGCGAGTTGCCACTGGTGACACCAATATCGACCTTCTGCGCGACGGTGATCCCGGCATCGCCGACAACCGAGGTAAACGCGCCCAATCCCATCACGCGCGCGCCCCGGCGTTCAGCGACCCGGGCCGCCTGGATCAGGCGACGATAGGTAAAACTGGGGCGACGGCGCATAATCTCGCGGGCGGTAGCTCCCAGCGTCAGCAGTAGCCCCTCGACCTCCTGCCCATTAGCTTTGCTGCGAATCCCGCGCATACGCGAGAGGTACAACGGCGGCGCAAATGCAACCAGCCACTCAACCAGCCGCTGGGGCAGGTAACGCGCCGCATTGAAGCGCTTATCAATATAAATATGTTTCACCGTCAGCGGATGTACCACAAAGGCGAAAGTGGGCCGGTGATGCGCGCTACTCAGATGTTGGACAGTCGGTTCCCAGCCGGCATCATCGATAAAATCGAGTACGGCGGCCTCGTCCAGCGGCTGATCCGCCTGGGCCCAGACCGCCGTGATCATACCCTCCAGGGCAGCGGTTGCGACAAATGGCCGTTCCGGGCTCAGTGGCGGCGTCATCGTCACCAGGGTAGAAACGCCCCGGTTACGCAGATCGTCGATCTCAGCGGGGGTCGGATCGGTTGTGATCACGGTGCGTCCCCGCAGGTTTGCCGGTGCGCCGCGGCAGACGGTTTCCGCATCACCCACAATCACATCGGCCCAGTTGAAGAGTCGGCGCAACTGCTGTTGCGCGGCAAAGGTGTGGCGTGGCTGGGGGGGCGTTTGCATGAGGGCAGCCAGCGGCAGCGCAACCGCCGCATACTGCTCCAGTTGTGCGAGCGAGCGCGGCACCAGCGCGAAGGGTAGCCCGGTCGTCAGCAGCGGATCGGCAAAACGCAGATTGGCGTCGTACTGCGTCAGCATCTGCGCCAGTTGATATTGCAGGATACCGCTCGTAAACAGAATGCGCCGGTAGCGTAACAGGCCGGGCAGCATGTCGGTAGCGCGCTTGACTGCCCAGCGTTCCAGGGTGGCCCGGAGCAGGCCGCCATCGACCACGGGAGTCTGTCGTGCCTGCGCCACCAGATTGGCGACTACATCCTGCGGGTAGCGCGCCTGACCCAGGCGTACAACCGGCGTAAGCCCCTCCAGGGCGATCACGTCTACCTGACCGTCGAAAGCGCGTACCAGTTCGGCGGCACGCGCCAGACTGCCGTCGCTGCCAAAACGCTGGAGTTTGATCGGTTGATCCAGCACGGTCGTCATCAGGGTATAGTTGCGCTGTGCCGATCCCAGACTGATACTTATAATTTGTTTCATAGAAGTTATATCTGCAAATTATCAGGTTACGGGTTACGGGTTACGGGTTACGGGTTAACTGTTAACCCGTAACCGTTATTATGCAAATGACGGGATTATTGACTCACCAAGTATAGCACAGGTCGTTGTAGACTCTTCCCACATAGACAGTCACGCGGCGGTATGCTACAATCGCTGTCCAGAAGGGATAAACTTTTGTTCACTCCCGGCAGAGATGAGGAGTGGCTGAAAGCGCGATGGCGCTAGTGCGGAGGCAGGATATGCGTATTGAGCGAAACCTCGGTATGGATCTGGTACGAACGACCGAAGCGGCGGCATTACGGAGCGCGCGCTGGATGGGGCGCGGCGATAAAAACCACGCGGATCAGGCTGCGGTTGATGCGATGCGGTTTGCCCTGGAGAGCGTGCCGATGAACGGGGTAGTGGTCATCGGCGAGGGCGAGAAGGACGAGGCACCGATGCTCTACACCGGCGAGCATGTTGGGACGGGCGAAGGGGCGGAACTGGATGTCGCGGTTGATCCGGTGGAGGGGACCACCCTGCTGGCTGAGGGTATGCCTGGGGCAATCTCCGTGGTTGCCGTCGCCGAACGCGGATCGCTCTATACCTGGGAAGGTATCTCCTACATGGATAAGATTGCCGTGGGTGAGCGCGCCCGGGGCGCGATCGACATTGATGCACCGGTTGCCGATAACATCAGCAGTGTCGCCAAAGCTCTAGGCAAAGATGTTGATGATGTGACGGTCGTGGTGCTGGACCGTCCCCGCCACAAAGAGCTGATCCGCCAGATCCGCGCAACCGGCGCACGCATCAAGCTAATTTTGCATGGCGACGTGTCGGCAGGCGTGATGACCGGCATCGAGGAGCCGCCGGCCGATATTCTAATGGGGATTGGCGGCGCGCCCGAAGCTGTGATTACCGCATGTGCGCTAAAATGTATGGGTGGCGAGATGCAGTGCAAGATCTGGCCCAAGGACGAGCGCGAGCGGGCGCTGGTTATTTCGCAGGGGCTGGATGCAGAAAAAATTTATCTGACCAATGATCTGGTGGGCAGTGATGTGGTCTTCTTTGCCGCTACCGGTATTACTCACGGCGAGTTTTTGCAGGGTGTCGAATTTTTCGGCGGTGGCGCGCGCACGCATAGCGTCGTTATGCGGGCTGCGTCGGGAACGGTACGCCATATCGAGGCGACTCACCACTGGGATAAGCTAATGCAGATCTCCGATCTGCGCTATGATCTGGGGCCGGAAGAAGTTCTCGAAGGATAATGCAACGGACACGTATTCAATCTACGCCGCTTGATGATCGCCTGCGCCAGTGGCTACCCCGCACGCATAGCGCCGTCGCCCTGATTGCGCTGGCGCTGGGCGGCGTTATCGGGGGCGCGGCGGCATTCGGTCCGCTCTTTGTGGCCGCCGCGCTGCTGGGGCTGGTTGTGGGCTACGCATTGCTGACCAGCGTGGCCGCCGGGTTAGCCGGCGTGGTGGCGATCATCACGCTCCTGCCTTTTGGTACCCTGCCCTTCAAGGCGATTATTACGCCGAATTTTCTTACGCTGGCCCTGGCCGGCCTGCTGATGGTCTGGGTGCTGCGGCTGCTGGCTCGTAGTGATACCTATGACATCCGCCTGACACCGCTGGGCCTGCCGCTGCTGGGGTTTCTCGGTGTCACCTTCTTCTCGCTGATCCTGGGGGCACGCGGACTGCCGGATACCTTGACGTTACATAACTATGCCAAGTTTGTGCTCGGCGTGCTCTTTTTCTTCAGTATCGTCAACTGTGTGCGCACGCGCGAGCAGGCGCGCTTTATCCTGCGCGTCACCGTTATTTGTGGCGGCCTGGCGGGGTTGCTGGGCCTGCTGCTCTACGCTCTGAATGACCAGACCTCGCTGCAACTGCTGGTTAGTCTGGGGCGCATCGGTTATCCCACCGGCGGGCGGGTGTTGCGCTATGTCGAAGATGATCCGGGTGGCCTGGAACGCGCTATCAGCACTTCGGTTGATCCTAATAGCTACGGTGGGATGCTGGCGTTGGTCGGCGCGCTGGCCGCCGCGCAACTCTTTGCCGAACGTCCGCTATTGCGCCGCCGGCAACTAACGAGTATAGTGGGAGTGATGGGAATCGCCCTGCTGCTGACCTTTTCGCGAGCGGCACTCTTCGGGTTGATTATCGCTATCGTCTACCTGGCAACGCTGCGCTACCGCCGGCTCTGGTGGGCCATGATCGGTGGCGGGGTGCTGCTGCTTGGTCTGCTGGTCGGGCTGGGCATTGCCGAAGAATTTGCATTGCGGGTAGTCGAGGGAGTGCAGTTTCAGGATCAGGCGCAGCAGATGCGTCTGGCCGAGTATCAGAATGCGATCAATATTATTGCGCGCTATCCGGCTTTTGGCATTGGTTTTGGACAAGCTCCCGATATCGATCTGGTCGCCGGGGTCAGTAGCATCTACCTGGCGATAGCGCAGCGCATGGGGTTGGTTGGTCTGCTGGCTTTCCTGAGCATCGTTGGAGCCTGGTTTCTGTTTACCTGGCAGCACCTGTGGCAACTCGACGCGGAGCGGGCCGGGTGGCTCCTGGGCACGCAGGCGGGCCTGGTTGCGGCCCTGGCGGTTGGACTGGCCGACCACTACTTCTTTAACATCGAATTCAGTCATATGGTCGCGCTCTTCTGGGGTTGCGCCGGACTGGGAGCGGCGATTGTGTATCTTCGGGATTAGATCAATGGCGAAATCGACAACACCTCCAACAACTTTCACCCTCGCCAACATCGATCCACGCTGGGTCGGCCTGGCCTACGGGCTGTTTGCTTTGATCCTACTGGTCTACGAACTTTCACTACGACCAGTAGCAGTAGCATCCGGGTTGCCCCCACCGACGGTGCTGCTGCTGCTGGCGTTTCTGTTTACTGCCCCGCTCACCGGGGCGCTGTTATCTCCCCAGACGAAATGGCAGCGTATCAGCGGCCAGATGTTAATTGTCGTGGATACGGCGCTGGCGCTGGGCATTATCACTTTGAGTGGCGGGCATGCCTCTCCCTTCTGGATGGCCCTGTTGATCCCGATGCTGACGGCGCTGTTGCTGCTACCGCGTTCGGCGGGGGTAGGTGTGGCGGCGGCGGTCTGGCTGGGGTATGGCGCGCTGACGCTGCTGGGGCCGGTGGTGCCGCAACGCGCGATCACCATGGCCTGGTTGCTGCAAACGGCGGCGATCTGGCTGTTCCTGTTTCTGCTTGAGCATATCATCAACGGGCAGGAGACGCTGCGCGCCCGCGCCCGCAGTCGTGAGCGTGCCCTCCAGAGCTTCCTGGCGGTCTCGAACCGCCTGCGGGTTTCGACAAAAGTACAGACGGTGCTCGAAGAGGTCGCCGGCGCGGTGCAGGCAGCCGGGGATTTTGATTGTGTGACGCTCAGCCGGATGGAGTGGCGTGTTGGGAAGGCGCAGGTTGCGGTGGCGATTGGCGCAAGCGGCCGCCGTCTCACGGCCGTGGAGGGGCTGACGATTCCCTGGGAAGAGTTTGCGGCGCTGTTTGAGCAGGGCCGTCCGCTCGATGACCAGACAATTACCTGCAGCAAGCTGCCTTTCCGTTCGATCCGCAATGAGCAGCACCTGGTGCTGCCGCTGGTCGGGCAATTTGGCGAAATCCATGGCATCCTGACCGTCTCGCTGACCCGCTTCCGGCAGGCGGCACTGCGTGAGGCTCTGCCGCTGCTCAAGCTGCTGGCAAACCAGGCCGCAGCCGCCCTGGACAACACATCGCTCTTTATCACGCTGGAGCAGCGCGTCCAGCAGTCGATCTTTGATCTGGAGGAGACGGCGAATGATCTGCGGCGCGCGCGTGACCGGGCCGAGGTGCTCTACCATATTGCGCGCGCGCTGGCGGTTACGCTGGATGAGCGACAGGTGCTGGAGCGGGCGCTGGCGCTGGTGGCCCAGTCAACCGGGGCGGAGCGCGGCGGAATTATGCTGGTGGAGCCGGATACCGGGCGGTTGGTATTCCGCACCACGCTTGACCGGCGCAAGAGTAGCAGCCTGCATGGGCTGGAACATGGGCGTGGGCTGGCCGGCTGGGTGTTCCAGCATCGCCAGATGGCGCTGGTCAGTGATACGGCGAAAGACGCGCGCTGGGAGGTGCGTAGTACCTACGACATGCGCTCGCGCTCGGTGCTGGCGGTGCCAATTCTGATCGAAAATGAGCCGCTGGGGGTGCTGATCCTGATCCACTCGGTGACGCATCACTTCAATGATGATCATGCGCAACTGGCGATGGCCGCCGCCAGCCAGGCTGCGGTCGCGCTCTCCAAGGCGCAGCTTTACCGCTATGTCTCGGAACAGAGCGATCGTTTGAGCATAACGGTGCAGCAGCGCGAGGAAGAGGCCAGCAAGAGCATGGCGATTTTGCAGAGTATCGGCGATGGTGTGGTAGTTGGCGACCGCCTGGGGCGCATCCGGCTGATCAACCCGGCTGCCGAGGAGATTCTGGGGATCAAGTCGGAGGTCTTTCTGGGACGGGCGCTGGCCGATCTGCCCGGCGCGTTGCAGGACAACTCCAGTGGCAGTGATAGTCTGCATCTGATTCCGCTGGGGGAGCGCACGCTACGGGCACACTTTGCGCCGGTGGTCTCCGCCAAAGAGGAGTGGATGGGTAGTGTGGTGGTCTACCACGATATTACCCGTGAGGTGCTCGCCGATAAACTCAAGAGTGAGTTTGTTGCCACAGCATCACATGAATTGCGTACGCCGCTGACCAGCATTCGCGGCTATGTGGATATGCTTAAGCTGGGCACCTTTGGCGCGCTGACTGATGCGCAGAAGGATTTTCTCAATATCATCAAAAATAATGTCGGGCGGCTGGTGGAACTGGTGGACGAACTGCTGGATATGTCCCGCGCCGATGCGGGGGAGACACGCCTGCGGCGGGAAGAGGTTGATGTGGCCGAGATGGTACGCGATGTGACGGCGGGGCTGTATGGGCAGTTCAATGAGCGGGAGATCAGCCTGTTGCTGAATATCCCGGAGAATCTGCCGGCAGTGCTGGCCGATCGGCAACGCCTGGAGCAGATCCTGGTGAACCTGGTGGGCAATGCCTGCAAGTATACCCATCCCGGCGGGCAGGTGGATGTCGCGCTCTGTAACGGCCATGGCGAGGTGCGCTTCGATGTGCGCGATACCGGCGTGGGCATTCCAGAGGAGGCCAAACCGCATATCTTCACGCCCTTCTACCGCGCCGACAATCCCCTGCGGGATGAGGCAGGCGGGACCGGGCTGGGTCTGAGCATTACGCGCAAGCTGGTGGAACTTCACGGCGGGCGCATCTGGTTTGAGAGCAGCAGCGGACAGGGCAGTATTTTCTCGTTTACTCTGCCAATCCAGTATGAGGAAAAGTCGATCCAGATTGATATTGATGGAGTAAGTCTCTCGTGACGAACCGAATCCCCGAAACCATCCGCGCATTGGAATTGCGCTCGTACGAGTATGACAATCTGGGCGAGGCGCTTTCTCCCGTAGAGAAACCCTGCCCGCGCCCCGGTAAGGGTGAAGTGCTGGTGCGGATCACGGCGGCCCCGGTCAACCCCTCCGACCTGATGTTCCTGCGTGGCTTGTATGGTGTGCGCCGACCGCTGCCGACCGTTCCCGGCTTCGAGGGTGGCGGCACGGTGGTAGCGGCCGGGGGTGGCCTCTGGGCGCGGGCGCTACTGGGTCGCCGGGTGTCCTGCGGGGTAACGGGCAGTGGGGACGGCACCTGGAGTGAGTACACGGTGGTGCCGGTGACAAACTGCTTCCCACTGGGCAAACACACCAGCAACTTCCAGGGCGCAATGATGCTGGTCAACCCGATGACCGCCTGGGCGCTGGTGGATCTGGCGCGGTGCGGGGGGCATCGCGCAATCGTGCAGACGGCCGCCGTCAGCGCGCTGGGCGGAATGATCCGTCGTCTGGCGGGGCAGTTTGATCTGCCGGTGATCAATGTGGTGCGGCGCGCGGCGCAGGTAGAACAGTTGCGGGCGCAGGGGGCGACCTACGTGCTTAACAGCAGCGCCCCGGAGTTTGATCAGCAGTTGCGCGAGGTGTGTCATCGGCTTGGGGCAACGTTGGCGCTGGATGCGGTCGCCGGGGAGATGCCGGATCGTCTGCTGAGTGTGATGCCCCGGGGTGCGCGGGTGACGGTCTATGGCGCGCTCTCTGGAAAGCCCAGTCCGATTGATCCTGGTGCGTTGATCTTCCGGCAACAGCAGGTTGACGGCTTCTGGCTGACGGACTGGATCAAGCAGCAGTCTCTGCTGGAACAACTGCGGGCGGGCAGCATGGTGCAGCGCCTGCTGCGCAGTGAACTCAAAACCACTGTCCGTGCCGCTCTGCCACTGGAGGATGCGCTACGCGGTATTGATCTCTACACCGAGAATATGTCGGCGGGCAAGGTGTTGCTGGTGCCGGGGCTGCGCACGCGGTGAGAACTGGAGAACTGAGAGACTGTCTGAAAAGATGATTTGCGTCGGTCCCACGGCATGCCGGGTGCCCTGCGACGCCGGACAATGCCCCCGGAGTCCCGGCTTCAGCCGGTTCCGGCCACACACCGGCTGAAGCCGGGACTCCCGCGCCGGGGCCGTCGCCCCATGGCCAACCCGTTTCAGACAGTCTCTGAGAACCGGGGAGCGCAGAAAGCAAGGGGCAACGCGTAGAAGAAACGCCGTATTCCTGTGACTCCTGCAGAAGCATCGGCTTCCTTTTCTCCTGCTCATTCTACCGCTGGCTTGATATGCATTCAGATGAACACCTCATGTGGAACCGGTCGCGTACCTCGTGTCACTGAGAGGAGGTACACGGTCCCTGACCCGGAAGGGAATGTCGCCTCCGGCGGGATGTACCGGACATCATTGTTGGAAAAAACGTGGTTCGGAGAACCACGTTTTTTCCAACAAGCACGCAATTGAACCATCTTTTTCTTTTTCGCAAAAAAGTTGCTCAAAGAGCAACTTTTTTGCGAAAAAGAAAAAGATGTCCCATGCTGCCGCAGGCGAAACGGGCGTCCATCTGGGCACATGTCCAGTTTGGGTATCCACCGCGTACCTCCTGTCACCGATTCGCGCAATGGCGCAAAGACGCCCGGCATATCACCAGAGCTTGCGATCAACCATCGTATCGCGCATCAGGGCGACGAAGTCGATATGTTCGCGTCGATCATTGGCATGCACCGAGAAGGCAGTATGAATCGTGTAGGGGTATGTCTGGGCAAACGCGATGAGCGTCTCGATTGATTGCAGTTTGCGCGTGTCGGAGACGCTGTTGTGGACCGAACGTAACGTGTTGAGTTCCCAATCCCCGGTACAGATCGCCCCGCGAAAAATAATCATTGTATCGGTCCAGCTATGTTTGGGGGCATGCACCAGAAAGAGCGTTTCGCCGGCGAGCTTGAGTTGCATGTTTGCATCAAAGTAGTTGGCCGGGATGTCATCGGTGACGGTGGGTGCAAAGCCCGCTTGCAGCCATAACTCCGCCCGGGGAAATATCTGCGTAAACTCGCGGGCAGTTTTTAGATCAAAATGATCATCATGCGCATGGGAACAGAGCAGATAGATAATCTCAATATTGAACTGTCGCGCAAGCTGCCGCGCGGTAATGGCGGGCGACACCTGATCCCGGTTGTAGGGCGGCAGTTCGAGAATTGCGCCGCTGTTCCCCTGCGTGAGCAACCAGCAGCCGGTGCGCAGGTTATGGTATTGTCCTAATAGATAAATTCCGCTACTCCACTGCTCCATACGCGCTTCTCCCTGCAACATGCCTCTCATGTGTCATAAGTTATGCGGTGTAAACTGTTTCAGCCTTGTGCCGGACCCGAACGCCGGTTTCGCCTATGGCAGGGCGGAGTCTTCTTCCGGGTCAACGACCGTGTAATGTGGGTCAAGACAAAGCCTGCACTTGAGAGCGGCAGCATGCCCCCCTATATTTCCCCATAGATGCGGCAGGCACATAGTTTCGGCCATTATACAACCGTTTGATTTATTATTGGCTCGCGTACGACGATCCGGCACACAATTTGCTAAAGATACAGGCGAACCAATCCCACCGGCGGGCACATGTACACGCGTGACACGCTTGGGAGCGGCATGACTGCTGCGGGTTCTGTGTTGCTGCGTACCAATCAAGCCAATCAAAAGCACGCGTTACGCGGTCTCTCCCTTGGAAGTGGATATCACCTCCGGCAGGGCGGAAGACTCTCGATCTGTGTCACACCATTGTGGCGCGCCGAGCCACAATGGTGTGACACAGGATACAACAGGACTATGCTGCCGCAGGCGAAACCGGCTTCCATCGGGTGAAACGCCCGGTTTGCATGCCCACCGCGCACGTCGTGTAAATAACAGTTTGTTCATCCACCTGTCGATAAGCTGCGAAGTGGCATAATTTCTGCATTGCATAGTGGCGTGCAATTATCGTTACTCGTTGAACTACTAATTAAGGATATCTGCCTATGATTCACCTGGCACTACTCCGGCTCTTCGAAAGTTACTTTCGCCACCGCTGGCTCTATACGTTGCCTGTGGTGCTCATGACCGTTCTGGCCGTTGTTTTCATCGTGCGCCAGCCACCGGTCTATCCGGCCTACGGCAAGCTGTATGTGCAGCGCGAGCCGCTGCTGACATCGCTTACCGGTATCGGCAATGATGGATTTTCGTGGCGGACACCGGCTCAGGCAACCGTGGGAGAGTTGAACGAACTGTTGCAAACCGAGGCGTTTGTTCGCTCGGTGATTGAGCAGACTGATCTGCAGCCGCGTATGGTGCAGGAGCGCGAGGTGGTAAAGGAAACCATTGACGAGTTCCGCGAAGCGGTCTGGATCAAGTCCAAGGGCGAGAATCTAGTCGAGTTTGGCGCGCAGCACGAGCAACCGGAACTGGCGCAGCAGTTTGCGCAGGCAACCGTGGCCTCGTACGTTGATTGGAAAATCAATATCGACCGCCAGGAGAGCGTTGTTGCACAGACTTTCTTTGAAAATCTGATCGGCCCCTACCAGGAGAACCTGGACAATGCGCGGGCGGATCTGCAGGCATACCTTGAGGCGAATCCGGAACCGGTGCGCGGCAACCGTCCAACGCGGGAGCAGATGGAGATTGAGCGGCTGCAAGCAGCTATCGATAAAGCCTCTGAGCGTCTGACGGACGCGGTAAATAAAGAAGAGAATGCCCGTCTGGCGCTGTCTAAGGCTGAGAGCGAGGCCAACCAGACCTACATTGTTGTCGATGGACCGCTGTTGCCCGATGAGCCCCGGGTGTCGGAGCGCGCAATGGCGGCCGATGCGGCGATCTTCCTGGTTATTGGCATGCTGTTAAGCCTGACGGGGGTTGTCGGGGGCGCGCTGCTTGACCGAAGCCTGCGTCTGCCGATTGACATTCGTCACGGCCTGGAACTACCGGTGCTGGCAGCCGTGCCGCAGGTGCGTGCGAATGCCTCGCGGCCCAAACCATCCGACGGTCAGCAGCGCCGTACCCATCAGACTCGGAATAGCGCTATTGGACAGCAATCAATGCCGGAGACCCTGGCAGGGACACAGTCATAACTATGAGCAACACAGGCAAAACAATCGTCAAAAACACCAGTGTGATGATGGGAGCCCAGGCCGCATCATGGATATTCATGTTCGTGCTGATGATCTTCCTGCCGCGCTATCTGGGCGCGGAAGCCTACGGTGCAATCGGCCTGGGCACCTCGATCTGGACCGTCGTCGGCGTAGCAATGGCGTTTGGCATGGATGTCTTCCTGGTCAAGGAGGTGGCACGCCATCCCGAGAAGACCGGGGATCTGATGGGTACCACGCTGCTCCTGCGGGGACTGCTGTTTGGGCTGGGCCTGGGCGCGGTGGCCCTTTACCTGCATCTGGTGGACTATCCCCCGCTGACGGTGCAGGTGGTCTACCTGATGGGGATTACCCATCTGCTCTGGCTGTTCATTAATGGTTGTCATGCGGTGCTCCAGGGGTTGGAGGTGATGGAGTATATCTCGATTGCCAATATCGCCGGAAAAGCGGTCAATACGTTGCTGGCCGTTACGGCGCTGCTCCTGGGGTACGGGATCTACACCATTGTCGGGATCAGCATGCTGGCGGCACTGGTGGTGCTGGTGATGCAACTAACCTTTCTAAGCTGGCGGCATCCACCGCGCTTCCGCCTGAACCCGGCACAGGGCAAAGATTTGCTGCGCGCCAGTACGCCCTATCTGATGATTGCCCTGGTTGCATCGGTCTACATGGAAGCCGATATTGTGATTATCTCGCTGCTGATGGACGAAACCGCTGTCGGCTGGTATGCCTCGGCGCGCCGCCTGATGGGTACCTTTATGTTCTTTCCGGTTGTGTTCATCGGCGCTATTTTTCCGGCACTGTCGCGGGTTTACACGCAGGAGGCGGAGCGACTGCCGCTGCTGGTGCGCAAGAGTTTTGACCTGATGGTGCTGATGAGTATCCCGATTGGTCTGGGGTTGGCAGTTCTGGCCGAGCCGCTGGTCATTCTGCTGTTTGGTGCGGAGTTTGCGCCCGCCGGGCCTATTCTGTCGGTAATGGGCATAATGTTGATTTTTATCTACATGAACACCCTGATGGGCAAGTTTTTGATATCAACGGATCGCCAGAACAACTGGACTGTGGTGATGATTTTCGCCACTATCGTGAGTATCGGGCTTGATCTGCTGTTAATTCCCTGGTGTAGCCGGGTCTTTGGTAATGGCGCAATCGGTGGCGCGCTGAGTTTTCTAGTCACCGAGATCGGGATGGTCATTGTAGGGATCAAACTGCTCCCCAAGGGAACGATGGGTTGGTCGAACTTGCGCTTCTTCCTGCTGGCGCTGCTGGCAGGGCTGGCGATGGTCGGCGTGGTCTGGTGGTGGCGCGATGCCTTTATTGCCATCCCCATTCTGATGGGCGCGGTGACCTACCTTGGTCTGATTGCGCTGCTGCGGGTGGTACCAGCCGAAGATATTGCGCTTGTCCGCAACTTTGTACAGCAGATGATCGACCATGTACGCCGCCGCCGGGCAAAACCAGTGAATGCAGGTGAGACGGTAAGTATAGAAGGAGTATATGCCGCTAATGACTGATACACGCACACGCAAAAAACGCAACCCTGCTCGCTCAGAGGCGCTGACGCTCTCCTCGGTTGAAGGAGTGCCATTGTACACCTTTCCCGCCGATGTCGTGAATGTGTTTCGGCGCACGCTTACCGGGCTGGCCTTCCGTGAGAAGTTACCCCAGCGCCTGTCGATTACCTCCACGCTGAAGAAGGAGGGCGTCACCTATACCACCATGGCTCTGGCGACCACGCTTGCCAGCGATATGGATGTGAATGTCTGTGGCGTCGAGTTGAACTGGTGGTCCCCCGGGATGTATGAGCAGTTGACCCAGTGGGTGAACGGCAAGGCGGGGATGAAACGCCGCCGGCGCGAATCCCTCCCCGACGAGGTTGTAGCGGAGAGTCCCGGCCTGGCAGGGATGCTGAACGATGGCGCAGAGCTTGACGATGTGCTGATACGGACGGATCTGCCCAATCTGGCCTTTCTGCCTGCCGGTGATATGCCGAACGAGCAGCGCCCGATGCTGGCGCGGGGAACGACGCTCCGCGAGTGTATTGATCGGCTCAGCGAGCGCTTTGATTACCTGTTGCTGGATACACCGGCAATTATGGCAACCAGTGATGCCATTGCGCTGGCCTCGCTGGGAGATGCCTGCTCGCTGGTTGTTCGGCAGGGCGCGACGCCCACGAAGGAGGTGCGGCAGGCGCTGGATGAAGTGCAGCATCTGCCGATGCTGGGCATCATCATGAACCGGATGCGGATCGAGACGCCGAAGTGGGTCCGGGCACTGATTCCTCAGGAGTGACGGAGGCAGCCGATGAATCTGTTCCTTGGCTTTATTCTGCTCTGCTTTATCACGGCGATTGTGTTACGCAAGCGCAGTCTGCGGACGAGTGTGTGGATCCTGGGCGCGCTGGGTGTGCTGCTGGGTATCGGGTATTTCTTCTTTCGACAGATCTAATGCATTATGCTGAATGTCTTTCCAACAACCTTTGATAGTGCGACGGTGCAGTCCCGTGAACAGAAGGCCAATTTTATTCTGTGGCTCTGGATCGGCGGGTTGCTCGCCGCAACCGGCATGGCCGGGTTGCTGCTGCTGCGCCGTGGCCCCGAACCGGCGGATCTGCTCTGGGCGATTTACTTGCTTGGTATCGGGGCAATTTTTTACCGCCCGCGCTATGGCATCTACCTGATTGTGTTGCTGGCGCTGCTGGGCGATGCGCGGCTGACCTACTGGTACCCGTTTGTCAAGAATTTCTCCAGTGCCGAGTCGCTGATGTTTGTGCATAACGATCTGATTATTAGCCCGGCGGAGAGCTACATGGGGCTGACGCTGGTCTCCTGGCTGGGCCGGATCTCTATGAGCCATCGGCGGACCTGGTACCGGGGACCACTCTTTATTCCGGCCCTGGTGTTTATTGGCTTTATTACCTACGGATTGATCTACGGATTAGCCCGGGGCGGCAACCTGGTGATCGGGCTGTGGGAAGCGCGCCCGATCTTCTATCTGCCGGTTATGCTCATCCTGGTGAGTAATCTGCTGGAGAAGCGTGACCATATCCACCAGTTGATCTGGGCGGCGATGATTGGCATATTTCTTGATGGGCTGATCGGGTTCTGGCATGTTGCCATGGTGCTCAACTTCGACATGGGGACGGTGGACCGGATTGCCGAACACTCCGCGTCGATCCATGCGAGTTCCTTCTTTGTGCTGCTGCTGGCGGTCTGGCTCTTTCGTGGCTCAACACACAAGCGAATGAGCCTCTTGGTGATGCTGCCGATCATTGCTATGAGCTATCTAGCCAATCAGCGCCGGGCGGCCTTTATTGCCCTGGGTATTGCGCTGGTCCTGATGGGGTTGCTGCTCTACCTGGAGAATCGCCGCCTCTTCTGGCGACTCGCGCCGATTGCCGGTGTGCTGGGGGTGGTCTACCTGGCGCTGTTCTGGAATAGCCATGGTGCGCTGGGGTCGCCCGCGCGCGCCGTCAAGTCGGTTATCGCGCCGACGGCGAATGCCTCGGACTATGCCTCGAATCTCTACCGGCAGCTTGAGAATACCAATATTCATTTTACTATTACAACGGCACCGTTGCGGGGTGTTGGATTTGGGAATAAGTTCTTTATCATCGTCCAGATGGCCGACATCAGTTTCTTTGAATGGTGGGAATATATCACCCACAACTCGATTCTCTGGATCTGGATGAAGGCGGGCCTGGGTGGATTTATCTCATTGATTATTCTGATCGGTATGACCATTGTTGTCGGCACGCGCCGCTTTTTGCAGATGCCGGCGGGTGATCTGCGCGCGATTGTGTTGACGGCCATGCTCTATGTGGTGATGCATTTTATCTTTGCCTATGTCGATATGTCGTGGGACGCGCAGAGCATGATTTACGTGGGCACGATGATGGGCCTGATTAACTGTACGGAGCGCATTGTTGAACGTCCTGTCCCGCTGCCGGCCCGGCGCTGGCCCTGGCAATCCACGCCGCGTCCCGCGCCCGGCTTGCAGCCACTGTAGTTCTGTCGATTTCACACAAGTTACGTGGTACAGTCTGTTCCGGCCCGATGCCGGACCCAAAAGCCTGATTCGCCTGTGGCAGCATGGTACTTGATTATTCTTTTTCACAAGAAATTCGCGGTGCGAATTTCTTGTGAAAAACAGGTTTCTTCCGCCCTGCCGGAGGCGACATGTTCTTCCGAGTCAGGGACCGCGTAACTCGTGTTGTTTATGTCATACAAGTCACGCAGTGAGAGTCCGGATCACGCGAGATACGAATGGACGAACGATGCGAAATGTCCGGTGCCGACATACGTTATGTGCCCCCGCGTTTCGTCAGAACTTTTGCCTCGGCAGGCGATGTTCCGCCGGATACGCTGGTGGTGGGGGTTCCGGCGCGCGTTACCCGCGAGTTGCCATAGTTTTCATTCTGAGGAGATGTGTGAGGGAGATCTGTTGTTGTGAGAGGGAATGTACAAAAACTGCTTCAGGGGTTGAGTGTGACGCTGGTCATCGCGGTCCTGGCCGGCTGTGTTGACCGGCAGGTGGAGGCACCCCGTCCGACCGGAAGCCCCGAGCCGGTGACACCAACCGGCACCCCGGAGCCGGAGGTCGCCATGTATCGGCAGCCGTTTGATGGGAGTCCAGATCAGCCGGATTCACTGCGTCCCACAAACTGGGATGTGACTATTCACTCCCGTGACTCCGCTACCTGGCAGCAACTGGAGCCGATGGAGGCGGCACACAGCGCCGACTGCGGGCCACCACCCGCCACACACCCGATTACCGACTATGCCGATGCGGTCTACCAGTGCAAGGACCATCTGATGACGGCTATCAATGCCTCGGGCTATGGGGTGATTTACCTCACACCCGGTCAACTGGTCGATTTCTCTGAGGGTCTGGCGGTGGTCCAGTTTGATGTTTCGACGTTGCGCACATCTACGCGCGACTGGATCGACCTCTGGATCACGCCCTACGCGGAGAACCTGCAACTGCCGTTGCGGGACTGGGGGCCGGACCTGAGCGGTGAACCGCGGAACGCTGTGCAGATTCGTATGGAAAAGGGTGACGACAAAACGATATTCAAAGCGAATGTCATCCGCGATTTCGAGTCAACCGAAATTGAGGGCAACTGGTGGACCGGCTACGAAGAGTTTTTTACACCCAGCGCCAAGCGGCGCGATACCTTTCAACTACGCATTAGTAAGACACATATCAAGTTTGGACTGCCCGCCCATGATTTCTGGTGGGTCGATACCGACATCCCGGAGTTGTCCTGGGAACAGGGCGTGGTTCAACTAGGGCATCACTCCTACAACCCGACCAAAGACTGCACCGACTGTGCGCCCAATACCTGGCATTGGGACAATCTGGTTATTCTGCCGACCGTGCCCTTCGGCATTATTCCGGCGAACCGGCGCTTTGCCGATGAGACAGACGCCGGCGTAACGTTTGCGCAACCGGCCCCGGACGATGCGCATCTGCGCTTTGCCGGGATCGGTGAAAACCTGGAAGTCAGCTTCGATAATGGCGCAACCTGGCAAACGGCGCAACTGCAAGATCAGGAACGCATTGAGGAGGGTCATTTCCGCTCCTACTGGATGCCGATCCCATCCGGGGTGGAGCAAGTAGCGTTTCGCGGCGAGTCCTGGTGGGGTGGCGGCTGGTATGTGCGCGACCTGTCGCTCTGGACACCGCCGGCACAAGAGCACTAGTGGCATGCAATTTGCATGGGTAAGGTGTACTTGTTTCCAAAACCCGGCAGCACGATGGCATTATTCGCGATGTCCGGGTGAAATATTCGACGTTTATCAACAGATTACGCTGTGTAATTCATTGTAGTAACACGACTTACGCGGTCACTGACCCGGAAGGGAATGTCGCCTCCGGCAGGGCGGAAGATTTCATTCTTTATTCACCAAAATTTTACACAGAATGTAAAATTTTGGTGAATAAAGATAAAAAGCGTACCATGCTGCCGCCGGCGAATCGGGTTTCCACTGGGTGGAACGTCCGGTTTGCATGCTCACCGCGTAACGCGTGTTCGTAACAGATGAAAGCGAGACAGGGTAGAACCGTTGCCATGAGTATAAACAACCGACCAACTATCAGTGTTATTTTACCGACTTACAATCGGCTCAACCGACTTAAACAGGTGCTGACCGCGCTGGAAAACCAGAGTTATCCGCTGGAGGATGTCGAGGTGATCGTTGTTGCGGACGGCTGCCACGATGGAACGGTCGAATATCTCCATACGCTAAAGACCCCGCTGCGGCTGCGGGTCGATGTGAGTGTGAACCAGGGCGTTGCCGCCGCGCGGAACCGGGGGATCAACCAGGCAACCGGGGAACTGGTCGTCTTTATCGATGATGATGTGCTGCCGACACCGACACTGCTGGCGGAGCACCAGCACGTCCACGCGGACAGCAGCGCGGAACTGGTGGTCCTGGGACCGATGCTGAACCCGCCCGATTTCAGGCTGTCGAGCTGGGTGGCCTGGGAGCAGGCCATGCTGATGAAGCAGTACACCGACATGCAGGCGGGGCATTGGCAGCCAACGCCGCGCCAGTTTTACACCGGCAATGCGTCCCTGGCCCGGCGACATCTGCTGGCCGTGGGCGGGTTTGATGAAACCTTTCGCCGCGCTGAAGATGTGGAACTGGCCTACCGGCTGGAGCAGCAGGGGCTGCGTTTTGTCTTTCATCCCGAGGCCATCGGCTACCACTATGCCGAGCGCAGCTTCCGCTCCTGGCTGGATATTCCTTACGTCTATGGCCGAAACGATGTAGTCTTTACGCAGAGTCGCGGGCAGTCCTGGCTGCTGCCTACGGTTATGCGCGAGTTTCACCAGCGCAACCGGCTGATCCGCCGGATGGTGCGGGTCTGCGTCGGACGCGCCCCCCTGACGGCCGGCGCGCTGGCGGCACTCCGGCTGGCCGCAATGACCGGCAACCGAGTGGGCCAGGCCCGGCTGTCACAAATGGCTCACAGTGGCATATTCAACCTGCGCTACTACCAGGGTATCACGGATGAACTGGGCGGACGTAGTGCGTTCTTGCAGCAAGTGGATGGCCCACCACCGGCTCCATATTCACCGGACAACGTGACAATTTAGAAAAGAGGAGAAACGATGGTGATGGATGTTTGCTCAAAGCGGTTGATCGGAGTAGCGCAGTGCCCCGCGCAGCGTAAATCGTAGTGTAAGGCAGGTCAATCGGCATAGAACAATTGTCAATAGTGCCGCTACACACCGATCAGCAGGAGGAATATCAAGGATGCTGCGACCAAATTTTATTACACTCACGCAGAACAGTTCCGCCACGCTCCAGGCGCGAATGCATACGATCCTGGTTCTGATCACACTTCTGTTTGGTGGCGTTTTTCGCTTCTTTGACCTCGGCAGCGAGAGTTACTGGGTTGATGAAATCATCATGCTGCGTCTCGCCGGCGACAATTTTGCCGCGCTTATGGCGCACCTGATTGAGAGTGGTCGTCCGCCGGTGTATGTGCTGGCCGCGCATGTCTGGGTTCAGACGTTTGGCACGTCAGAGACCGTGGCCCGCGCGCTGTCGGCACTGTTTGCCACGGCTGCGTTGATAACAATGTATGCCGTTGGCCGGGAACTCTTCTCAAAAAAAGTTGCCCTGGTCAGCACCTTTTTGATGGCGCTATCAGGATATCAGATCTTTTATGCCCAGGAGTTGCGCTACTACAGCCTGTTTGTGTTGTTTACGCTGCTCTCTTTCTTTGCCTTTGTGCGGTTTCTCCGCCAGAAAAATCTGATCACTGCGCTGTTTTTTAGTTTTACAACCGTGCTGATGTTCTATACACATACATATGGATTATTTGTTATTGCTGCGCAAGGGCTGGCTTTTCTGCTGTTCCGGCCGCGTGAGCGCCGATTTATTGCCTTCTGGGGGCTGTCACAGGTGCTCATTGCCGCAGCCATTGCGCCAATCTTTTTAAAAATGTTCGTCATGGTCGAGAACCAGGGCGGCCCGATGCACTGGATGTCTATGCCGCGCCCGCATGAACCGATTATCACAGCGTATCGCTACCTGTTTGGCTACGACGCACGGCTGACCCCAACTGAACTGGCGGTGGGTCTGGCTTTTCTGCTGCTGGGCATGCTGGGCTTTATCCGCTGGAAAGGACTGCAACACTGGCTGGGCTCAGTGCGGAGCAGTATCCCGGCACTGCGGGAACAGCTTCACCAGAAGCAAGCATTGACGATCACCGGCCTGTGGCTGCTTTTGCCCCTGCTGCTGCCTTTCGCGCTGTCGTTTGTGCTGGGGCCGATGTTCCTGGGACGCTACTCAATCGGGGCTACCCCGGCACTTTATCTGTTGCTGGCGGTAGGTATTGTGAGCGTCCGAAATATTGTTCCGCTGGGTATAACCATGGGAACGGTTGCCGTGCTGATGATACCCGGATTGTATAGCTACTATACACACGATATGAAAGAACAGTGGCGCGATGTAGCTGAGTATATCGAGGGGCATGAACAGCCTGGTGATATGATTGTGTTCACACGCAGCTTAAACAATATGATCCCCGCATCGCTGCGCTGGTACTACCAGGGCGATCTCCCGCAATGCGTTATGCGCGATCAGGGAGCGGGTGATGATCCGGCGATCTATCAGGATCTGGAGCGGTGTACCCGTGGCTCGCAGCGGTTCTGGCTGATTGAACGCCACCGCTCCACAGCATATACACGCTATGTCACAACTGAGTTTCTGGGAAAACGTCATACGACATTTGTAAAAATCGATGAACAGCAGTTTACCGATGTAACGGTCTACCTGCTGCGGACACCCGCTTTCGGTTTCGATACACAGGAAGTTGTGTCCCATTAACATTATTATGAACATGCGTTACGCGGTGGGGTTTGTTCCGGCCTGATGCCGGACCCAAACGCCGGTTTCGCCTGCGGCAGGGCGGAGGCAAAATTCTGCGTCGGGTCAGTGACCGTGTAACGCGTGTTATTAACAGGAGTTACGCGGTGGGCATGCACACCGGGCGTTTCAGCCGATGCCGGCCCGATTCGCCGGCGGCCGCATGGTACTTCTTTAGCTTTTGCCCAAAAATGTTGCACGACGTGCAACTTTTTTGGGCAAAAGCATGGAATCTTCCGCTCTGCCGGAGGCGCAAAGCTCCGTTCGCGGGGAACCGCGTAACTCCTGTAATTCACAGGAGTTACGCGGTCGGTTCCAATCCAGGCGTCTGCCCGGACACATGGCCCGGTTCGCCTCCGGCAGGGTGGAAGATCTTCTTCTTTTGCCGGAACATTTGGCACAACGTGCAAGATGTTCCGGCAAAAGACAAAAACGTACCATGCTGCCGCAGGCGAAGCCGGCGTTTGGGTCTGACAGCGGGCCGGAACAGGCTTCCACCGCGTACGTCCTGTTATTAACGCACGTTACGCGGTGCGTGTTTGGACCACGAACAACACGACATACGCGAAACCCGCGAAACGGTCAATAAGGAGTAACACCATTGTCAATCTTACGCAAACAATATATGCAGGTATGTGATCCGGCACAGCTCTGGCGTGATGGATGGGCCGTGTTACGTGCGCGACTTCATCTGCGCCAGGCGACCGCGGTGGGGCCGCGCGTACGGGTATGGGGCAGACCAGTCGTGCGCAACCGGGGCCGAATGATTATCGGCGACCGCAGCCGCCTGATGTCAACAATTACGCCGCTCGAACTGACAGCGGGACCAAAGGGCACCGTGGAGATCGGCGAGAGCGTGTTTCTCAACTATGGCTGCTCGATTGCCGCCCGGCGGCTGGTGCGTATCGGCGACCGCTGTAACATTGGTACTTATGTCATCATGATGGACAACGATTATCACTGTCTGGAGCCGGAACGGCGGAATGAGCCGGCACCTTCGGCCCCAATTATTCTCGAGGAGAATGTCTGGCTGGGTGCCCGCGTGATTGTCCTGCGCGGTGTCACCATCGGAGCCGGGAGCGTGATCGGGGCGGGCAGCGTGGTGGCAGAGGATATCCCACCACGCTCGCTGGCGGTCGGGACACCGGCCCGCGTTGTCCGGCAGCTTTAACGGTCACGACGTATGCGGTGAGCAATTAAACCGAACGTTTGACCACGCCTGCGGGGTAGAAAAACACTGCTGCCACAGGCGAAACAATTTCTTGCCGCGATCAAATATCTGACTTAAACACTCACTGTATCACTCGTGCTAACAGTAAGGAGCATGTATGATGATGTCAACGGCACCGGCAGCAGGAAGTACCCCCCTGGTCTCGGCAGTGATCTGCACCCGTAATCGTGGTGACAGCGTGTCGGGCACGGTAGAGACGCTGCTGGCAAATACCTATCCCAACTTTGAACTGCTTGTTATTGACCAGAGCAGCGATAACCGCACGGCCCAGGCGCTTGCGCCTTTTTCCGGAGATGCGCGGCTACGCTATATTCAGACCAGCACCAAAGGAGTTGGCCTGGCACGGAATATCGGCCTCAATGAAGCACGGGCAGAATTTGTGCTCATGACCGACGATGATTGTATAATTCCCGCCGACTGGATGACCCAGATGGTTATGGCGCTGCAACAATTCCCTGATGTGGCAGTGGTCTTCTGCGATGTTCTGGCTGCGCCGCATGATCCGCGCGCGGGCTTCGTACCCGCCACTATGGTGCGCGAAAACCGACTGATCACGGGTCTTTGGTCCTGGTGTGCGGCGGGGGCTTCCGATGTTGGCCTGGGGGCGGGGATGGCGCTGCGGCGCTCACTGGTGCAATCGGTTGGCGGCATCGATGCATATCTTGGGTCGGGCGGGCATTTCCGCAGCGGCTGGGAAACCGATGTGGCGCTGCGAGTTCTGCTGCATGGCTACCAGATTTACCGGACGAACCGGGTGAGTGTGCTACACTATGGCTTTCGCACTCACGAGCAGGGGCGCACGCTGATCCGGCGTTATACGTTTGGTACAGCGGCAGCGTACGGAAAGCTGTTCCGGTGTGGATACCGGCGGCTCTTTCCGGTCTTCCTCTTTGAAATCTGGAAGACGTTACTGAAGCCTACTGCAAAGCATCTGCTCCGCCTGCGTAAACCGCCTGTCCTGGGCCGCGCTGTGTCACTGCTCCAGGGTTTCAGCCAGGGTTGGCGTGCCCGAATAGATCGAACTCGGGAAGTATTTCAAATCCAGGCAACCAGTTGAGGTGACAGGTATGGCCATGCAATAAGCCGGCTCCCGTACGGGAGCCGGCTTTGTATTGGGGGGGCACGCATTGCAGTGACAACCATCGTCCCGGCATGCGGACGCGCTGCTGCGCATCCCTGACCATACAATTAGTCTGTGGCGGTAACGTGCAGCGGGACCATCGGGACAGACCACTCATGCACGGGTTGCAGCGTGCCGGGCTGCCGGCGTTGCGCTACACGAATAGCGGCGCGTAGCTCCTGCGATCCCACCGGCTCCATCAAAAAGCAGTTGGCTTTCTGATCGAGGGCGCGCTGTCGATCCTCGGGATAGCCGCTCTCCGAGAAGACAATAAAGGGCAGATCGGCGTTAGCCGCATGCGCGCGTGCCCGGTCCAGCAGCGTCAGACCATCCATTGCCGGCATATGCAGTCGGGTAATAACCATGTCAACCGGTACTGCGGCCAGTTGCGCCAGCGCCTGCTGCCCGTCGGCGACGACCACGACGTTGTGATGCTCCTGCCGCAGCATGTAACTAAAAAGGCGTCGATTTGTTGCACTCGGTTCAACCAGAAGGATTACGGTCATCACTCCACCACCATACATTCTAGAGATACTTCACCAGATGCCAGCGATTATTCCCCGGCTCAGGTTTATAAGTTACTTCATCCATCAAATTACGTACGAGAAAAAGTCCATATCCGTGCTCGTGAGCCTGGTTCAGGTCCGGCGCGGGTATCTGCGTCAGGTTAAACGATTGGCCGGTATCACTGAGCCCGATCTCGAAGCGCTGCGGATCAGCCCAGAGCGTCATTGTCAGGGCAATGCGCCCTTCGGGGTTCTGAGCATAGGCATGGTCAACAATGTTGATGCAGGCTTCATGGGCCGCCAGTTGTACCGCGTAGGTTGTCTTCTCTCGGTCCCTAATCCCCTCCGTTTGCTCCAGGATCTTGGTGGCACAGATACCGACCAGCCGTACATGCTTATGCATTGCCGGAATATTGAGTTTTACGGTTTCTGAATACAGGGTCACGTTACTACTCCACTCCTTTGAGGATAACCAGCGTCTGATCATCATCCTGAGATTGACTGGCTGCAAAATGTTCCAGGGTCTGGTAAATATTGTCGGCAATGGCCTGGGCCGGCTGGTCTGCCAGGCTATCAACCAGGGCGAAGAGCCGCTCCCATCCAAACATACGGCGATCCGGGTTACGTGCATCGCTAAAGCCATCGGTCGCAACCAGCAGCAGATCGCCGGGGCGCAGTGTCACCGTCTGATTGGCACAAAAGCTCATGTTCAATACGCCGATGGCGGTGCTGTCGGCCTCCAGCAGGCGCGGCGGACCATCCACCGGACGGTAGATCACGGGTGCATGCCCGGCATTGGCATAGACCAGCGTGCGGCTATGGGGGTGGTACTGGCCGACGAAGACCGTGGCAAACATACCGACCTGGGTAAAATGCGCGTAGAGTTCGGCATTAACTTTGTGCATAATTTTCTCAGGCGTCGGATCGGGCAGAAATGCCGCCTTACTATGAATTGCCGCCCGGGTCATCGTCATCAGCAGCGCGGCCGAAAGCCCTTTGCCGGTGACATCGCCGATTGAGAAAATAAATGGTTGATCCGTATGTGCAATAAAATCATAAAAATCCCCCCCAACTTGCATGGCCGGCTGGGAGCGGGCCGCGATATCGAGCCCGGCAACGGTCGGGAGTTCCTGCGGCATCAGGCGTGCCTGTACCCGCTGCGCCAGCGTCATCTCTTCCTGCAGGTACGACTGCTCCTCGGTCTGTCGGGTCAGCAGTATATTCTCAACCTGCGCGCTGATCTGGTCGGCAATTGCCCGTCCCAGTTTGATATCGGCAGTTGTAAAGCTCGCGTCCGGTTGATTGATCAACCCCATCCCGGCGATCACAGCACCGCGAATACGCAGTGGAAAAAAGAGCAGATCCTGAATGTCTGTGGGCAAATCCTCCGGCAGGTGCGCCCGGTCAAACAGTCCCTCCCGTGCGTGCGCGTTGATATGCCAGAAACAGCGCCAGATCAGCTTCACGTCAAGCTCGGCTTCCGGGATCTGGACAAGCAGTGGTTGCCGATCCACCGGAACGAAGATAGCGAAGCCGCTCCCGGCCTGAATAATCCGCAAGGTTTCGATCAGCAGGTTGCGCAATATTGCTTCAGGCGTGATATGGTTGTGCATCGACGGCATCAGCCGGTACATCCCCAACAGTTGATCCCGACTCGCGACGAGTTCCTCGGTCATACGCTGCAGCTCATCTTCAAGCTGCGCCAGATCGGAAATGAGCGCGGCCTCAGCGTTCAGGCGATTCTGTGCCACCGCCCCGGTTATACCGGTGACCCGCAGTTCGCCGATAATTTTCTCACCCAGCCGTATCGGTGCCACCAGGCTGGGATTGTACAGGTCACAGATCCCCGGCCAGTGTGCGAGCGGGTGCTCATCGCGCCAGATGCCAAACGCCGTTGCTCCGGCGGCCAGCCAGGTTTCGGCCAGATTTGTAAAGTGAGTGTATCGAGCGTTTAGCAGCATGGTAAGCATAGCCCATGTTCCTTCTGCCGGCGACGCGGATGTAGCAGGATCAGGTGACTGCAAAATCAACACGTTTTTTTGGACAGGTTGCCCACGTACGTACGGCATAACCTTTTTTCTCCTCAGGACTGTGGACCATATATTCATTCCGGATATTGATCAGCAGGAAGCCCGGTATTGGCTCACAGGCGTCCCGGCTTCCGCCGGATCAGGCTTTCCCTTCAGTATGGCGTGGCCCCGGCAGGCATCCGACCGGCTAATGCCGGGACACCTGTGCAATACACGCGTTACGTAGTGCAGCTTATTTCAAGCTATTGACCGACCCAAACGTCAGCTTCGCTTGCGGCAGCATGGTACGTTTTGTCTTTTTCACAAAGCAACGTTTTTGTGAAAAAGAATGTCTCATACTTCGCCTCCGGCAGGGTGCAAAAGATCAAAAGCGTACCATGCTGCCGCAGGTGCATCTAGCTTTCACCTGGTTAAATGTCTCATTTGAGAAACCACCGCGTACGTCCTGTGAATTACAGGAGTTACGCGGTCACTGCCCCGGAAGGGAATGTCGCCTCCAGCAGGGCGGAAGATTCCATGCTTTTGCACAAAACATTTGCACAACGTGCAAATGTTTTGTGCAAAAGATCAAAAGCGTACCATGCTGCCGCAGGCTAATCAGGCTTCATCGGGTCAAACGTTCGGTTTGCATGTCAACCACGTACGTCCTGTGAATTACACGACACATCCGAATTAATGCTTCAAACTTTATCTGCCGGGATACGCGCGCATCTATGACAGCGCCTCCCCACCGGCCAGTTTGCCGGTACGTGCAGGTGATTGTGACGGCTCGCCGGCATCCCCGTGAGCTTCGCGCTGTGCTAAGGGCCGTGTGGCAAAAGTCTTGAGCGCATGGTCTTCGGTGACAAAGATGTCGAAGGCTTTATCCAGGCGCGTCAACTCGAAGATCATGTAGACCGGCTGCTTCAGACAGCAGAGATAGAGATCGCCGCCTTGCTGCTTTGCACGCTTTAGCCCCTGCACCAGCGTTGCCAGCCCGGTTGAGTCGACAAAGTTAACATCGGCCATATTTACCAGGATGGTCGCTGCCGGTTCAACGGTGAGTTGCTCCAGATGTTCAACGACCGGCGGTGCGGCATATTTATCGAAACGCCCCGCGAGGTCGATAACTGTGACATTATCTATCGAACGGGTTTTGAACTGCATGGTAGGTTTCCCCCTTAGTTTAAGGTGTACTTCTAGCTTGATGCGTATCCTATGAGTTAACCTCATCTGGTTGTTGATGATAGGTCGCCGGTTGGATCATCTCTTTCCATGCTGCGCGCCGTCGCCGCAACCAGGCGGCCGGCGTCTGCCAGAGAATGGCAAGATCATCGCGCCAGGTACGCGTCGCGGCGTAGTAGGCATCAATGACCAGGATATCGTCGAGGCTGTTCCGACTGTCCGTCTGCACATACCAGAGCCCGGTCAGTCCGGCAGGATGATCAAAGCGTTTCTGGTGCCACTCTTCGTCGAGTTGGGCCGCTTCCGTCGGGTGTAGCGGCTTGACGCCAATCAGGGCCAGATCGCCCGTCAATACATTCCAGAGTTCCGGCAGCCGTGCCAGCCCCGTCATGGTGAGCCGGCGTCCGATGGGGCTCAGGCTACCATCGGCCTGGCGCGTGCGAAATGCCAGCAGGTGCAGTGGCCGCGTGGCCGCGGCTTGCGCGGACGGCTGCTGCCGGCCCCCTACTGCCGTTGTTCGTTCAAATACTGACTGGTCGGATACGAGGTAGACGATCAGGCTTATCAGCAGGAACAGTGGCAGCGTGATGAGGAGCAGCAGGAATGCAACGGCAAAGCCGGTTATGCGTGTCCTGCGCCGCGAAACCGGTTCCGCGTTGACCGCCAGCAGAAATGGATCGACCACCTCAACACTCTCCGCGGAGTGTGGATCAATAATCGTTGTTTCTTTTACAATCCGGTGATTGAGATTCACCAGTTGTCCCACATAGGCATCTTTCAGGATGGTGCTATGCTGTACCGTGGCCTCCGCATCGATCAGGAGATGCGAACCCAGTACCGTCTCCGGCCCAATGGTGGCCTCACGCCCGATCCAGCAACCCGCGCCGATGCAGATTGGCGGAACCAGTCGCGCTTCCGGGTGGATGCGATGGTTAGCGCCGGCCCAGACCCCCGGCGCGATTTGCCGGCCCTCGATTGAGGGATAGCGTACACGCGGTAATGTGGGATCGGCCTGTGTGGGAAGAGTGGCGGCACAGGCGCTATGCAGAAAGACGCGCTGCGCCTCCTGGTAACTCTCGAATGAGTGCAGCGGATTCCAGTAGCCGGGCATCCGATAGCCATAGACGGCAATATCGCGCTCCAGCAGCGCCGGGATCAACTGCGTATCGATATCATACACAGTTTGCACCGGAATATGCTCCAGCAGTTCCGGCTCGATAATATATGCGCCGGTACTGCACAATTCCGGTTGCGCTTCAAGCGCTCTATCACATGCCTCAACCCGGTTGTTTGGCCCCAGGCGCACCGCGCCGGCGGGGTAGTCGGCAACCGGCGCATGCAGAATCAGCGTTGCCGCGCTCTGCTGCGCGGTGTGAAAGTCCAGCGCCGCCGGGATATCCAGATCCAGGATGGCATCGGCGGGCAGTATCATGGTCGTCTCGTGCAGCAGATGACCGGCCCAGCGAATAGATCCGGCCGTACCCCAGGGTTGGCGCTGGGTGATATAGTCGATATTGACCCCCCAGCGTTTGCCGTTCCCAAAACCGGCAATTATCCGGCCGCCGGCATGACAGAGGCTTACCTTCAGCCGTTTGTGTCCGGCTCGCGCCAGGATTTCAATGGTGCGCGCCATCACCGGCTGGTTGAGAATGGGCAGCAGTGGGCCGGGTGTCGTGTCGGTTAAGGGTGGCAGTTTTTGCTCTTCAGCCGTTGCCAGAAGTAAGACCTGCATGACTTTTTACCTACTCTGCTATGCTGTCGCCGCCGCCTGCACATTTGCAAAAACAGGAAGCACCGTATCCAGACCAACCTGCTGCAAGCTATGCAAAACTTCATGCGAACATCCGGCAATGCGTACCTCTCCACCCTGATTGCCTGATTGCTGGTTCAGCGACATCAGTACCGCCAGGCCCGTACTCGACAGGAGTATAGTTTCCTCGAGATCGATAATCAGGTGGGGCGACTCCTCTATATGTTCTCCGCAGGTTGCGGCCAGCGTATGGGCCGCAGCAGTATCCAGCATACGGGGTGTTTTAATTACCGTCCAGCCGGCATAGTGCCGGGTCGGCTCCGGCATCGGGCGGGTACGCTCCTGGCGAGCAGCCAGCGCTGCGGGGACATCGGCCTGGATGTCGAAGAAGAGCTCTAGCTTGAGCATCTCCAGAATGCGGCGGATCGTGGAGGGCACATGCACCAGCCAGAGCTCACCGCCGGCTTTCCGCGCCTGGTTGGTCAGCGTAACCAGGCCTCCCAGCGCGGAGCTATCCAGAAACTCGGCCTGCGCCATATCAATCACCAGGAAGGGATCGGTTTGCAACATCTGCCCGGCATGCTGCACAAAGGGCGCATAGTTGCTGACATCCATCCGCCCCTGGATCGCCAGGATCGCGGTTTCGGCGCCCATATCGGGTAACTTCGGCTCCGGCGGCGCGGCAGTCGGGGGAGCAGGGGCCGCCGAGGACCGACCGGTTCGCATAGTCCACATTTGCCCCACAAAGAAATAACCAAAATAGAGCATATCGCGCACATAGCGCTTCCAGAGGCGTTGTGGTTCCTGGGCCATCCGGTAAAGCCACTCGCAGCCGATACGCTGCATCCAGTGCGGCGCGCGCCGGGTAACGCCCGCAATCAGATCAAGCGTCCCGCCGATGCCAATACTCAGCGGAACACCTAACTCGCGGGCATACATGCTGATCCACTTCTCCTGTTTGGGATTGCCGAAGGCGACCAGCAGAATATCCGGTTGCGCTGCTTTGATGCGGTCAAGGACAGCGCGGTCCATTTCTAGAATAGAACTTTTGGGAGGCGAATCGACCCCGGCAATGGTCAGGCCGGGATAGCGCTCCTGGAGGACTGCCCCGGCGCGGGCGGCCACGCCCGGCGCTGCCCCCAGCAGGTAGAGCGAGTAGCCCCTGACGGCGGCGCGTTCGGCAATTGCCGGTACCATATCCGCGCCGGTGACCCGCTCGGTCAGCGGTACGCCCAGCAGGCGCGCACCCCAGACCAGTGGCATCCCGTCGGCGGTCGCCATGTCGGCCGCCTGCAAAATATGGCGCAACTCGGGATCATGGAGGGCATTTACCACGAAATCAGCATTCACGGTTGCAACCTGGTGGCTCCGGCCGCCAGCGCGCCCACTGGCGATGAACTCTTCAATTCGGTTAAGTGCCCGGTCCATTGTCAGATCATCGACAGGTACACTGAGCATTATCAACGACTTGCGCATAGCTTTACTATCCTTCCGGTTGAAAGACGAAACTGGTGTAACGAACAACCTGTTATGGTGAGTATTCCATAGTTAAAATGGGTCAGGAGGAAATACAGAGCGACGCTGCTATACCGTATATACTGCTTTGTCATACTACGGTGTGTAATATTTTACTCTTCTTTGAGGTGATTTTTGAAAAGCAAATGTTAGTTTAGTATGCCCCTTTGGTCCAGATAACTGCCGGTATGGTCTTGAGTAGGATTTTAATATCCTGCCATACACTCTGTTCGGAGATATATTGGAGATCCAGCTCAATCCAGCGGTGGAAGTCAAGATCGCTCCGTCCCGATACCTGCTGCAACCCGGTAATTCCCGGTACTGCGTGGAGCCGGCGACTCTGCTCAAAAGTGTAGCGCTCAACCTCGCGCTCGATGGCCGGGCGCGGACCCACCAGGCTCATGTCGCCCTTGATGACATTAAAGATCTGGGGCAGTTCATCCAGGCTGGTTTTGCGGATGAAACGCCCGACGCGGGTAATGCGCGGATCATGCTTCATCTTAAAGACCGGGCCGTCGGCCTCATTTCGGGCTAACAATTCCTGCAGACGCTGCTCGGCATCGATGTACATCGAGCGGAACTTGTAGCAGGTAAAGCTGCGACCCCACTGCCCCACTCGTGGCTGCCGGAAGAGTGCCGGACCCGGCGAGTCAAGTTTGACGGCAATCAGGGTCAGGAGCATTAGCGGGGCGGTTAGCAGCAGCGCGATGCTCGCCAGGATCAGATCCAGTGCCCGCTTCATATGCCGCATAAGTTTGGTGCGAATGCTCCAGAGCAGTAACGTCAGGCGTAACCGCTGGTTGGCATACAGACGGCGAAACTGCCGGCCGGCATAGATATCAAACATGCGAGCGGCTTTCCTATCGTCATACTGGATCATTCTGTTCATTATTTCTCTCCTATCCTATGTTTATTCACTCAGACGTACGTTTGTCGAGAAACCACCCGTAAAAACTATCCGTACAGTAATTAATACGCGATACGCAGTCCCTCCCCCAAACGCTGATATTGTCTCCGGCAGAACGGAAGATTCTATCTTTTCCGCAAAAAATTGCACTCTGTGCAATTTTTTGCGGAAAAGGCAAACGTACCACGCTGCCGCAGGCGAATCCGGCCATTACCGTCCGCAAATGCCCCGTTTGCAGACCCACCGCGTACGTCCTGTAATTGACCGGCCTTCCGGTTAACCGGATCGCAGCAATTGGTAAAATCGTCCTTGTGCTACAATGCCCGTGCAGATATTTGTGGATACTTAAGGTTCAGCGCTATACTACGTGAGCAAGAATCGGGCCAGAATCATTGGCCCGCAGTTTATAATGACAAATCTGTTATCTTTAAATAGGCAAATTATCTTGCAGCGGATGTTGGAGTAGCGTGTTATCCAGCATTGTTGTGCGACAAATACCGGGTTGGCACGGGGATATTCCACGCATCCCGGCAGATGCACATCATAGAGTTAATCCTTCGTCCGACCATGCGCTGCATAGGGAGGCATCTCACGGCAGCCTGGCGGAGGCGAATCGGGCCATGGGTCCAGGCAGATACCTGGTTTGGAACCGCGTAACTCGTGTAATTTACACGAGTTACGCGGTTCCCCGCGAACGGTGCTTTGCGCCTCCGGCAGGGCGGAAGATTCTATGCTTTCTCACAACATTTTTCACGAAGTGAAAAATGTTGTGAGAAAGATCCATGAAGTGCCATGCTGCCGCAGGCGAAGACTGCTGTTGTGGGAGTACGTGTCCGATTTTTATGCCCACCGCGTAACTTGTGTAATTTACACGAGTTACGCGGTTGCTCACGCAAAAGGCATGTTTGCCTCCGGCAGGGCGGAAGATTCTATGCTTGTTCACAAACATGTTGCACAATATGCAACATGTTTGTGAACAAGAGAAAACGAGTACCATGCTGTCGCAGGCGAATCCGGCATCCATCGGGTGAAACGCCCGGTGTGCATGCTCACCGCGTAACTCCTGTAATGTAGGCTATCTCCGCAAAGGATATCCCCGCACGCCGATACTCTACCGACATTGTACCGAGTGTACGTGGCCCATAAGTTGCATTGTTTTTTGCCAACCTATCAGGTATAATGCCAATCGTGAATGTCGTTACGGTCAGTCAGTGACCTCTATTCGCAATCAGAGAGATTGAAAAATAGCCATGGACAACTCACCACTGCGCCAGCGCCTGGGCATGGATGATCCAGCGCGGATGAGTGACACGCCGCTGCAGCGGCGACTCAGTACTGGTCGGCCTACGACCAGCGCGCCAACAGAGGCGCTCCCCGTGATGCACCGTGATCAGCGCACCGATCAACCCCACGAGCATGTTGCCGCCGGATCTGTCCGCAGTGTCGTTAAAGAGATGCTGGAGACGGCGATTTTTATTCTGCTGATCTTCTTTATTGTGCGCGGGATTGTGCAGAACTTCAAGATTGAAGGCTCAAGTATGGAGCCGAGTCTGCACAGTGGGCAATATATTCTGGTTAATAAGCTGGTCTATTTTCACTTTGATGTCAATGCGCCGATGCGCCTGCTTCCCGGCAACGACGATCTGCCCGAAGAGGTGGTCTATCCGTTTCATATTCCTGAACGCGGCGATGTAATTGTGTTCGAGTATCCCAATGATCCACGCAAGGACTATATCAAGCGCGTGATTGGCCTGCCGGGAGAAACCATCGAAATCCGCGACGGCGATGTCTATATTGATAGTCAGATGATCGACGAGCCCTACCTGGAAGGGGCCATGACCAGTTGTAGCTCCGGCTCGGCATGCGGGCAGGGGCCGGTGGTCGTACCGGAGGATTCGATCTTTGTGATGGGCGATAACCGTGCCAACAGCAGCGACTCGCGTGAGTGGGAAGCGCTCCCGCTTCAGCATGTGATCGGGCAGGCCTGGATTCTCTACTATCCGGTGAGCGATTGGGGGATTGTACCGCATACAACCTATGCTATTGATCAATAACCGGAGGTACGCGGTCATTGACAGGACTTACGCAGTTGCCATGCAAACCGGACGTTTGACCAGATGAACGCCAGATTCGCCTGCGGCAGCATGGTACTTTTTCTGTCTTGTTCACGAAAATTTGGCTCGGAGAGCCAGATTTTCGTGAACAAGGAATGGAACCTTCCACCCTGCCGGAGGCGAATCTGACGTTCGGGGTTGGCACGCGGCTGGAACAGTCCGCACCGCGTACGTCGTGTCAGTAACCGGAGGTACGCCGTCACTTATCTAGAAAGGGAGCATGCCTTCGGTGCATATTGCGATTAATGCTCATCTGCTGGCCCATACGCGCTCGTTTCGTCGCGCGGGCGTCTCCCACTACATCGAACAACTGCTGCAACATCTGGCCCGCGTAGACCAGACCAATCAGTACACGATCTTTACCACTCGCGGGCTGGACGCGGCGGCGCTGGGGTTGCCGCCCCACTTCACCGTCCAGCCCAGTCGTTTCCCCACGATTAATCCGCGTGTACGCATTCCCTGGGAGCAGTTCCTGGCACCGTTGATCTTGCGTCGGCATCACGCCGACCTGTTCCACGGCACCTTGAATGTTGTGCCCCTGGCATGCCCCGTGCCCAGCGTGGTGACGATTCACGACCTGGCGTTTATCCGCTTCCCCTACACCTTTCGCTCCTACAACCGGACCTACCTGGATCTGGCGACGCGGGTGAGCGTCCGCCGGGCCACGCGCATTCTGGCCGTCTCGGAGCATACAAAGCGCGAGGTGGTCGGGTTGCTGGGAGTGCCCGCCGAGCGGGTGGTCGTCACGCCCAATGCGGCGCGGGCGCACTTTCGCCCACCTGCGGCTGAGGCACTGGCGGCATTTCGCACCCGCCACCGCTTGCCGGAGCAGTTTGTGCTCTATGTCGGCACGCTGGAGCCGCGCAAAAACTTGACCACACTGCTGGATGCTTATGCCCAGGTTGCCCGCCGGAGCGCGGTGCCGCTGCTGGTCGGGGGTGGCAAGGGCTGGATGTATGACGCCGTCTTTGCCCGGCTGGAGGCGCTGGGGCTGCGCGACCGGGTGCATTTTGTGGGCTACCTGGATGAGGAAGAGTTGCCGCTCTGGTATGCTGCGGCGCGGCTGTTTGTCTTTCCCTCGCTCTACGAAGGCTTTGGGATGCCGCCGCTGGAGGCGATGGCCTGCGGGACGCCGGTTGTCACCTCTAACAGTTCCAGTTTGCCCGAGGTGGTTGGCGACGCCGGCCTGATGGTTGCGCCCACGGATGTTGATGCCCTGGCTGCTGCGATTATGCGCCTGCTCAACGATGACGCGCTGCACGCCGACCTGCGCGAACGTGGTTTGCGCCGCGCGCAGCAGTTTGCCTGGCACACCACCGCCGAGCGCACCCGGGACGCCTACGGGCAGGCAGGTTTGACAGCGCCTATGCATGCGGTATAATGGCATTAGTATGCACAGGCAAGCGCTATACGGCTCTCCGGCACCATCGCATCGTTCCCACAGGCGGCAGGTGTTGTGTTGCTGGTGCCTCGCTTCAGAAACAAACGAAACTAGCTAACAAGGGGTGAAGTATGAGTCTCGGACCCTGGGAACTATTAATTATTCTGGCAATTGTGATCGCTATCTTTGGGGCGGGCCGCATCGCCGGAATCGGCGGGGCGATTGGCAGCAGTATCCGCGAGTTTAAGAAGGCGGTGCGCGACGACGAGTCAACTCAGGCGAAGCTGGAGCGTGCCGAGCAGAACAACGATCAGAAGGCGACCTCATCGGTGACCGAGTAAGCGCAACCCTGTGCGCCGGCCCTTCCGCCCGCGCCGGTGGTTGTTCCGTGAGTTCAGGTTAGCGGTAACTGCGTCAGTAGCGACAGGAGCGCTGTCGGACTGGCGCTTTTTGTTGGAAAGAAATCTATGGCTGGTGAGTTATTCGATCAGGTGACAATTACGGTACGGTCGGGCAATGGTGGGAATGGCTCCGCGGCGTTCCGCCGGGAGAAGTATGTGCCGCGCGGCGGTCCCAGCGGCGGCGATGGTGGGCGCGGGGGGCATATCTACCTGGTGGCCGATCCGCAGTTGAATACGCTGCTGCCCTTCCGTTACAAAAAGAAATTTACTGCCGAGAATGGCAGTCACGGAAACAAAAATAATCAGCAGGGCCGCCAGGGTAGCGATCTGGAGGTGCAGGTGCCGCCGGGGACGCTGGTGCGCGCGACGATTGACGGCGAAACCTACATGATCGACCTGGAGCGACCGGGGCAGCGGCTGCTGGCGGCGCATGGCGGCAAGGGCGGCCTGGGCAATATCCATTTTACGACCTCCACCCGCCAGGCACCGCGTATCGCCGAACTGGGCGAACCGGGTGAGGAACTGGAACTGGAACTGGAACTCAAGCTGATTGCCGACGTGGGGTTGGTGGGCTTCCCCAACGCCGGGAAGAGCACGCTGCTCTCAATCATCAGCGCGGCCCGCCCCAAGATTGCCAACTACCCCTTTACCACGCTGCAACCCAACCTGGGACTGGTCGAGGTGGGCTATGAGCGCTTTGTGGTCGCCGATATCCCCGGCCTGATTGAGGGCGCGCATCGCGGGGTGGGGCTGGGCTTCGACTTCCTGCGCCATGTGGAGCGTACCCGCCTGCTGCTGCATGTGATCGACACGGCGGGGGTGGATGGACGCGACCCGCTGGAGGACTACCATCAGATCAATGCCGAACTGCGCCAGTACCAGCCCGAATTGGCCCGGCGGCCGCAACTGGTCTTGCTCAACAAGCTGGATCTACCCATGGCTCAGGAGAATCTGGAGCGGTTGCAGCGCGAACTGCCGGTGCCCGCCGAAAACTGCTTTACCATCTCGGCGGCGACCCGCCAGGGGATTGACCGGGTGCTGGGGCGCGTGGTCGAGGAGTTGCGCGCGCTCCCCGCTCCCATGCGTGAACTGGTGGAGCCGGACGAGCCGGCGCTGACCTGGCCCGTCCCGGAGGTTGATCCCAATCTCTTCACGATTGAGCAGGATGAAGCGGGCTGGCGCGTGCGCGGGCGCAAGATCGAGCGGCTGATCGCCATGACCAACTTCGACCAGCCGGAAGCACTGGACCGGGTGCAGCGTGTGCTGCGCGCCAGCGGCATCAGCGAAGCCCTGGCCGCGGCGGGCGTCCAGGAGGGTGACACGGTCGCTATCGGCAATGCCGAACTTACCTGGTCTGAAACGGGAACATACGGGTAGGCCGATTTCGCCACTTACCCACGCCGTTGTACCCCGGTTACAACATTCATCATGTAGGCGACCCGGACGGCATCGTTGGGCTGCGGGTCGGCATAGATATCCTCCTTACCGATGCGTGCGCTCCGGGGCTGCTGATCATCGGTGTGGGCATAGACCAGATCGTAGTAGTAGGTGCCATGAATATCGATCAACTGCACCTGGAGCAGGGTTGCATCTTTTGCGCCGGACATGATCATGGCGGATCTCCTTCATATACACGACTTACGCGGTAAGCGATCAAACTGGGCGGTTGCGCCCGATAAAGGCTGGCTTCGTCTGCGGCAGCTTCGTTTTGGGGGAGCAACCGTGTAACTTCCGTCATATACAGGAGTTACGCGGTGGGCATGCAAACGTCCCGATTCGCCTCCGGCAGGGCGGAAAATACGAGCTTTGTGATAAACATGTTGCACAACGTGCAACATGTTTATCACAAAGCCACATACTGTACCATGCTGTCGCAGGCGAAACCGGCGTTCGGGTCTGGCACCAGGCCGGAAATGGCTGCACCACGTAACTCCTGTCATATAGGGGTGCATGGCTGGTCACAGATGTGTAACGCGATAAAGTTGATGAGCATCAAAATGGATGAATCACGAGTTACGCGGTCACTCCTCACAAAAGGAAATGTTGTCTCCGGCAGAGCGGAATGGTACATGCTTTTTCACAAAAATGGTGCATGCCGTGCAACATTTTGTGAAAAAGATCAGAGAAGTATCACGCTGCCGCAGGCGAGTCGGGCGTTCGGGTCTCATACCAAGCTGGAATGAACTTCACCGCGTAACTCCTGTGAATCAATCGTCTGTGCTTCAAAGTTTCGGTGATTTTTGATGTCACAGTTATACCAGCCAGTTGAGACCACGTCAACACAACCTGGACATTTTCTGGTACACTGGCAACCACACACCATACGAAGAGCCACGAAAAACAAGACCGAAACGGTGAGCATTCGTGGTTTGCGTAATGCAAAATAGCGAAATCAAAAGGGAGATAAATGATGACAACCCAAACACCCTTACAGCGCGGGGACTTCCCGGCAGTCGTTGAGGTGGACGAGCGTACCTTCGGTGAGGAAGTGCTGGTGCGTTCGCAGGAAGTGCCGGTCGTCGTCGATTTCTGGGCACCCTGGTGCGGTCCATGCCGTACGCTGGGACCGACATTGGAGCGGCTGGCAAACGAGGCCGACGGCGCATTTGTGCTTGCCAAAATCAATGTTGATCAGAACCAGCGGTTGGCAATGAACTTCCAGGTGCAGGGTATCCCGGCAGTCAAGGCATTCCGCGACGGCAAAGTCGTCGATGAGTTCACCGGCGCGCTGCCGGAAAATCAGATCCGCGCCTGGCTGCGGGGCATTGCCCCCGCGCCCGCCGATAGCCTGGCCGAGGAAGCCGCCAAGTGGGAGGCCAACGATCCGGAGCAGGCGATTGCCAACTACCGCCGCGCGCTGGAACTCGACCCGCAGCACGCGGCCAGCCTGTTTGGGTTGGGGCGGATGCTGCTGGAAACGGGGGATGCGACCGCCGGAGCCGAGATGCTGCGCGCGGTACCGGCGGGCACGCCCTTCTACACCCGCGCCCAGGGATTGCTGGGCATGGCCGACTTCTTTGCCGGCGCGGACGACACCGATCAAGCCAGCCTGCAGGCACGGGTCGCCGACAACCCGAACGACCTGGAGGCACGCTACCGGTTGGCGGCTGCCCTGGCGCAGCAGGAGCAGTACGCCGAGGCAATGGAACAACTCATTCAGATTGTGATGCGCAACCGCGCATTCCACGACGACGGCGCACGCAAGGCGCTGCTGGCACTGTTTGAAACCCTCGGCGACGAGCATCCACTGGTGCAGGAGTACCGGCGCAAGCTGGCGAATGCGCTGTTCTGAGCTTAGAATAAAGAGTAAAAGAACATAGAACCAAGAACAAAGAGTCAAAGAACAAAGAACAAACAGGTCATCCAATAACGGTGTGATGGATGCATTTGTTCTTTGTTTTTTGACTCTTTATTCTCGGAAGCCTCACTGTTGCACCGGCAGTGTCACCGTCGCGGTTGTGCCTGCGCCGGGGGTGCTGGTAAAATCGAGGCGTCCATGGTGGCGCTCGATAATCCCAAAGCTCACGGCCAGGCCCAACCCGCTGCCCACCCCGGCGGGCTTGGTGGTAAAGAAGGGCTCACCCAGGCGCGGCAACATCTCCACCGCCATACCCACCCCGGTGTCGCGCACCGTGACGGTAATCGTATCGTCCTGGCAGGCGCTGGACACCCGGACCTGTCCCTCCCCCGTCACGGCCTGGACTGCATTCGTCAGCAGGTTGAGAAAAACCTGGTTGAGTTCGCTGGGACGGCAGACAATCGGCGGCAGTTCGGCGTACTGCTCCATTATTTCGACCTGCTCCTTGTTCAGTGAGCGCACAATCCGCACCGTGCTTGCCAACCCCTCGTTAATGTTGGCCTCTTTCATCTCGGCTTCGTCTAGTCGGACCAGGTTACGCAACGACTGCACCAGATCGCTGATGCGTTCAACCCCCTGTTGACTCTCCACAACCAGATCATGCAGATCATCCCAGAGATACTCAAGTTCGGCGGCGGCTTCGGCATCGGCGATGGCGGCGCGCTGGGCGGTATCGGCCAGTCGCTTGAGGGGAGCGTAGGCGTCAAATAGCCGGCGCAGCTTGGGCTCCAGTCCGGCGAGGTGCGCCAGGTTGTTGCCGATAAAGGCGATGGGGGTGTTAATCTCGTGCGCTACCCCTGCCACCAGTTGCCCCAGCGCACGCATCTTCTCCGACTGCACAAGCTGGGTCTGGGTAGCCTTGAGTGTGGTATGGACCCGCTCCAACTGGAGCAGTGCCCCTTCAAGCTGCTGGTTGGTTTCAACCAGTCGGGCCGTCAGGTCGAGCGTGCGGGTCAGATCGCGCCCGACGGCGGATACACCCAGGAGCGCGCCCGACTCACGCTGCAGCAGCGCGGTGGTGTAGCCAATCAGCACCGGCGGCGCATCCGGCTGCAGATGATCCAGTTCCCAATCCGCGACCCCGCCTTCGGCCAGCGTGCGCTCAAACATCAACTGCCCCTTGGCCTGGCTAAAGGGATCGAGCACCGTTGCAAACGGCTGCCCAAGCAACTCCTCTGCCGAACGCCGAAACAGGTGCGCGGCGGCCGGGTTCAGGCTGGTAAAGCGTTGCTCCAGATCGAGCGTCAGCATCACCAGGCGCGACTGCTGGAAGAGCAAAACCGGCTCGGTCACTGGTGGCGGCCTCCTTGACGTAGCCGGATTGGACGTTGCCTACTCATGTGTCATCTGAACCTTTGTTATCTGCGCTATTATCGGAACTTTCGATGGCTAACAGATGGAGCCGATAGTAGGTCGTTAGATAGCCCATCAACTCCAGGAGCATCAAGCGGCCCTCTTCGGCGGCAGCCTGTTTGCGGTTGGGCGTTGTTCCGGATACCTTCTGCTTCAAGGCTGTGCTATGGATCTCTACCAGATCACGCGGCCCGGCCCGCAGTTGCCCCAGCCGCTTGCTCAGTGCGCGCAGCTTATCCGAGAGGCGGTGATCGACCTTGAAAGCGCGCTGGTCAAGCGCCAGATCAAGCAGTTCCTCGTATCGCAGCAGAAACTGCTGGAATACCTCCGGCATACGGTCATGCAGATGCGCGCCACTTGCCGCGAGTTGTTCGCGCTCGCGCTGTGGATCTTCTTCCAGGAACAGGCGCGACGCCTCCCCCGATGCGACCATGTCAAGCGCGCGGTAAAGGTCGGCAATCTCATCCTGCATCCGGCTGATCGCTTCCGCCGAACTATGTAGCACCTCCCGGTTGAGGAAGCCGGCCCGGTAGGTTCGCACTGCATTATCCAGGCGATGGCGCAGTTCCGAGACATCCCAGGGCTTGGGAACATACCCCCGCACAGTGCCCAGGTTGATTGCATCAACCAGGGCAACAATATCGGTATAGCCCGAGATAATGATCCCGACCGCATCCGGACGAATATGTTGTGCGCGTTCCAGCAGTTCCACGCCGGTCAGCCCCGGCATGCGCTGGTCGGTCAGCACAACTGCGATATCTTCACGCGCAATAACCTCCAGCGCCTCGGCGGCGGAATTTGCCGTGAAGACAACAAACTGATCCCGCAGACTACGTGCAAGCGAGCGGGTGACATTCACATCATCATCGACAATAAGAATAGCCGGTTTGATCTGCTCATTTGTTTTCTGGTCGTCGGTGTCCAACATTATATAGTAACGTCTCCACTTTTGGCGCAACAGTCGGGCATAACTGTTGGAAGGCGGTATGGATAAACCGGAATCTAAGCCTGTCCCTTTTTGCATGATAGTCATTCAAGGCGGACAATGTCAAGTTGTGTCATTCCATATTCGGGACATGCCGCATTATTCAGGCGGCAGCGTATCGAGGGAGCGCATTGGGGAGGCATCGACGGAAAATCGGGGTTCCGGTTCGGCGGTAGAGCGGAAAAAACCGCATCAGGCGGTTTTTCAAGACACACGGCTTACGTGGCGGGTCTGCAACTCCGGCAATGTGACCCGAGGCCAGGCGGTCTTCGTCTTCAGGAGATGTTGGCACACAGGCCTAACATCTCCTGAATAACAGGACTTACGCGGTTGGTTCTCAACCATGCGGTTGTCTAGATGATCGGCCCGATTCGCCTGCGGCAGCGTGGTACTTCTTTAGCTTTTGCACAAAAAAGTTGCACGTCGTGCAACTTTTTTGTGCAAAAGCATGGAATCTTCCGCCCTGCCGGAGACGACATGTCCTTTCGGGTCAGTGACCGTGTAAGTCCTGTGAATAACAGGAGTTACGCGGTGGGCCTTCAAACTGCACGTTTGGCAAGATGGAAGTCAGATTCGCCTGCGGCAGCATGGTACTTCTTTTTTCTTTTCCCCGAACATGTGGCTCCTTGAGCCACATGTTCGGGGAAAAGAAAGGTCGGTTCCGTCCTGCCGGCGGCGAAATTTCCTTTTGGGTGAGCAACCGCGTAACTCGTGTGAATAACAGGAGTTACGCGGTGCGCATGCACACCGGGCGTGTGACCAGACCAAAAGCAACCGTCGCCGGCGCATCGCAACCGCCGGATGGACAACCGCGTAACGCCGGTGATCCGTCGAGAAACGCATGTCCGAAACATGTGAACATGCGACGTGCAACGTGCAACTAACTTCTCCTACTTAAATATCCGGCGGAACGTGCGAGTTGCCGGGTGCGTCTCCGCTGTCTCGTCCGCGTGGTCAATAAACCAGCGCGTCGCCTCGGCAATAACCGTTCCCGACAGCGCGCCGCTGACAACATCACCTGGATAGTGAACCCCAAGGTACATCCGCGAGAAAGCCACCAGCGTCGCTACAGAGTACCAGAGGGGCGTCAACTCAGGGTAGTGGCGGCGCATCAGCCATGCTCCGGCGAAAGCGGCCGCCGAGTGCCCGGAGGGGAAGGAGTAGCCCCCCGGTTTGCGCCCGACAGCTACCGCCTGAACCACATCAATAAATGGGCGACGACGGCGGAAGTAGTGCTTGATTGGAAACTCAACACTCATCGTCGCAAACCAGAGCGGTGGCACTACCTGGTGCAGCGCCTTGATTCCCCGTGGCCGGTCTACCGCACTTGCCGCCAGCAACAGAATAACCCAACCCCAACCGCCATTCATAAAGTTGGTTGCTCCCTGGATGAGTTTATTCGATACTTTTGTGTGGGGCATATGATTGATCATCAGGAAAATCCGGGCGTCCAGAGATTGTAGCGGCTTCATCCGGCGCAGCATGGCGGCCCGCAGCATATTCGCCGGCTGCTGAAGCGACTTATCAGTGATGCCTTCCTGTTCCGGATTGGTCGCTTCCTGAGTTGCCATTTCAAGCGCCTCCCGCACTTCGCCGGAACTGCCGGCAATCTGTCGCGCCGCCTCCATCAGCACGCGGGCCGTCTGTTCCGGGCCAAGGGCGGCGGCTGCATGTTCAATTGCCGCCTCGGGTGCCATATCAGCCGTCTCTTCTTCCTGGCGGCGCACTTCCGGCTCAGTGGCATCCTCGGCTGCGGCCATAATCTCGTCCACAACCCGCTGGGCATCCTCAGGCGTCTTGATCTCCCGCAGCTTCGCCTGGAGCGCCTCGCGCGCCGGTTTAACCTTGGCCTGGACCTCTGGGGGAATATCGGCCTGCAGCGCGGCTGTGGGCGTCTCACCCGCCGGTTGGTCCACGGTTCGGCTATCTTCTTTGGGGACGGGCGCGTTACGGTTTTGTTGATCAGTCATGGTTCCTCCATACTAGTAGCGCACAGGTACAATGGCAAGCCTATCTGCGCCAGTCTACTTATTCGATGGTTCTTGCTTATCTATTGTGTGCGTGACCGGCACAATGATCCGGACTACCTGGGGCACAACCCGCACCTTTACCGGCGTTTCCCCGATAATCTCGCCATCGCCCTGCACCGGCAGTGACCTGTCGGCATCGATAACAATCCACTCGCGCGCGGGCAGGTAACGAATTTTACGGCTGTGCCGTTGTTGTCCCGTCAACATATGCCATGTCATCCCGATATAGTCCTGGAGCCGTCCCGCCCAGATGATACAGACATTGACCACGCCGTCATCGGGGGTAATATCCGGTCCCCAGCGAAACGGTGGCCGACCAAAGGTGCCGCCATTAGCGATGAGTACCTGAGCGGCCCGTGGGCGACTCTTCTGGTTATCGGCGCGTACCGTAAAGCGGCACGGCTGGTAGCCGACGAGCCAGCGGAACGCGGTCCACATGTATGCCAGCCAGCCGAAGCGACGCTTGGCCTGCTGCTCCGTGTCGCGGATCATCAACGACTCAATGCCGACACCCACATGGAGGACATAGTAAGTTTCGCCCACCTGCATCGCATCAAGCAGGGTCGTTGTGTGTTCACCCGTCAACAGGCGACATGCCGCTTCAGGCTCGAGCGGAATATTTAGCTCTTGCGCCAGAATATTCGCCGTACCTGCCGGAATGATCCCCATTGGTGTGTCGGTGTGGGCCAGTCCATTGGCAACCGTCGAAATCGTGCCGTCACCACCACTGGCGATGACCATATCTACTCCCCGTTCAGCGGCTGCGCGAACAATTTCATGAACTTCGGTATATTCCTCGTGCCCGGTTATCTCATAGAAATCACAGGACCAGTGTTCTTGCGGAAAATTCCGGGTAATGATATCCCGCACCGTTTCAGAGCCTTCGCGCCCGGCACTTGGATTAAGTACCACGAACGCTTGCATAACCTGTTTTTCTGAGGCAATGGCCATCACGCGCTCCTTCATTGTTATATCTACTGGCATATTTTGGCATAATGTGCTATCCTTCTTAACCATCCCTATGGGTATGCAAGATCTGTTCCAGGGAGAAGCGCCAGGGTCGGTCGGCACATGCTGCATCGGGTGGTGGTATGTTGTGGTACCATGTACAGGTTATTCTGGATTACCGATATATCACGCTGGAGTGAATTGGGCATTAAGAAGCCATGTAACCGTTTTGTAACTGTATACGATATCATTACTTGCACTGATACTGAGAAGATGTAGAGTGCGCGAGATCCGGTTTGCAGCAGACCTGCTGCTGTGGTGGGGCTACTATGTCTGAGTAGCACGCCTGACGGTTTCATGTCGAGGGAGACCAGGTATGGCTTCGCAGGACGGATATCAGCCGATCGATATAATCAACCCCTTTGAAATCCGGCGTACCTGGCGCGATATCCAGATCGATGTGTTGACCCCAGGGACCGTCGGCATTGTCAATTCTGGTGCGTTTGCTCAGACACTGGACCTCTATCTGGATCTGGACAGCTACCTCACTTTTGCTACCCCATTTCAGCAGGTTTTGGAAAAACATCAGGAAATAATGCCGGCCCGACTGAACATGCCGTCGCGTACGGGCGTGCGCTCCCTGGCGCAGCGAATGACCGACGTCGCGTTTCGGCTTGATGCAGGCGCAACCCGGTTGGATGAGCTTTTCCCGGTGTGTTGTCCACACTCCGGCAATCGTCGGCATGCCGCGGCACCCGATACCGGGGAACTTGCCGCTCGACTTCAGGCGCTTGATGAGCGCACCGGGCAGGTAATAGAGCAATCCGACTGACGCAACTGCTGTGTGATGATATGAAGTGGTAAATGCTCCATGGGTTGAGTGTTTTCGCTGGTGCTGTACGATCACAGTAGGGGGAGCCTTCCACAGTCAAGACAAAGAGCTTTTGATTATGCCGGTGGCCGTATTGGGAGCAATGCCGGGAGCAGTGCGCAAAAACGGCCCTGGCCTCGGATACATGACTGGTTGGCAGCACGGTCAGACAACTAAGTTTTCCCATCCCTGTTCTTCCGAGAACAGAGAGATATTGCTCGATTCGTTAGGTCGCGTGACCAGGAGTTACGCATGGTTTGGTACTTTTGTAAAGAAGTGTGAGGAGATTCGCAATGCGTCTAAAGGATAAAGTTGCCTTTGTTACCGGCGGTGGTCGCGGCATTGGTCGCATTACTGCGTTGACATTTGCGCGTGAGGGAGCCCGGGTTGCAGTTGCCGATATTAATGGCGAAGCAGCCGAGGCGGTTGCGGCTGAACTGCGCGAGAGTGGGGCGAACGCGATGGGGGTGCAGGTCGATGTCTCGCAGTCCGCTTCCGTTGAAGCCGCGATCAATGCGGTAGCCGAGTGGGGCGGTGGTATCGATATTCAGGTGAATAATGCCGGGATCACCCGCGATGCCCGCATGCAAAAAATGAGTGAAGATCAGTGGGACTCGGTGATCTCGGTGAACTTGAAGGGTGTCTGGCTTTGTGCCCGCACGGTCGCGCCGATTATGGTTTCGCAGGGTGGTGGGTGTATTCTCAGTACCAGTTCGATTGTGGCGCACTATGGGAATTTCGGGCAGACGAATTATGTGGCAACAAAGGCGGGTGTTATCGGTATGACCAAGACCTGGGCGCGGGAACTGGGTCCGAGTGGCATCCGGGTGAATGCGGTTGCACCGGGCTTTACGGCCACCGAGATGATCCAGACGGTACCACAGAAGGTGATTGATGCCATTAAGGACCGTACGCCGATGCGCCGTCTTGGGGAACCTGAAGATATTGCAAATACGTTTCTCTTCCTGGCCTCCGACGAGGCGACGTTTATCACCGGCCAGGTGATCTCTGTTGATGGCGGGTTGATTGTCTAAATCTGGTTGTAGGCGCGGTTGGTAGCCGTGTGTATATCTCAATGCGTGCGGCCTGGTGAGCATTGAAAAAACAGTCCGGATATGGCGTTTTGTCGCCATGCTGTTCTCACAGCCGCGATGTACACAGTGCTCCGTTCAAACCGGACGTTTGATCCGGTGGAAGCCGGAAGCGCCTGCGGCGGTATGGTACATGCCGGATCTTGTGCGGGAAATCTTAGCGCTCAGCACCAACATTTCCTGAACAAGGATGTCCGGTTCCGCCCTGCCGGAGACGGGATCTTCTGTCGGTTCAACGACCGCGTACGTCCTGTCACAGCCAGGAGTCCCGGCTTTAGCCGGGTTGCGGCCATTAATCGGTTGCAGCCGGGACTCCTGGGACACATGTCCGGAATTAATGCTCAACATTCATATAGCTGTGTGGCTACAAGCCGCACCTGCACTCAAATGAGTCAGGCCGCTGCCAATCGGCAGCGGCCTGAACTTTCTTCTGAGAG
>JGI12109J20283_10080995_pt1 | contig 50515 bp, 43 predicted proteins | sample ElkSlonscriptome_12_FD_20283 | JGI IMG/M metagenome (IMG submission 20283)
CGAAGGCGCCGTCCCGGCGAGGCGGAACGACGCGGCGTAGCCATAGCTACGGCAAGAAGTTCCAACGACGAGCGCCCCGTGTGGGGCGCGGTCCGGGGCGGATGTCTGCGGCTCCGAATAGCAGCAGAACTTTGGCGACACCACACTAGTCCCGGCGAGCCAGCGCGAGGGCCAGCTGCGCGGCGCCGCGGGCGGCGTCCACGACACGGTCGGACACCTCGAGGCCTCGTTGTTCGAGTTCGACCGCGAGGCGCGCTCGGAGACGGCCGTCCGGAGGGGCGACGAGACCTCCGGCCAGTACGACATCCGCCGGACCGACCCACGGTCCGAGTCGATCTCGAAGCGTGGTCGCATGGTCGGCCAGCGCCTCAACCGCGCCCCTCACCACGCGCCCTGCCGAGGCATCGCCACGGTCCGCCGACGTGACGACGATCTGCGCGAGTGCAGCCACCTGCGCCTTCGATGATTCGGCGATCCAGGCGGGCAACTCGGCGGCCCCCGTACACCCCGACGCCCCGACCAGCGCAGGCAGGAGGCCCGTGGGGTGCTCTCTGCCGTCGGTCATTCGCATCGCGGCCCGAAGGCCCGCCAGCGCGATGCGGTACCCCGAGCCCTCGTCCCCGAGCAGTGCCCCCCAGCCCCCCACGCGGACTTCGTGGCCACGAGCATTGCGTCCCGTCGCGACCGAGCCCGTCCCGGAGATCAGAAGAATTCCCGGGTCTTCGGGGAATGCGTCGCGGAAGGCGGCCTCCAGATCGGTGCCCACGACGATCTCACGCGCGAGATCTCCGGCACGCAGCGCGTCTTCGACTGCGCGGCGGGCCCGTTCGTTTCCCGCGCCCGCCAGCCCTGCCCAGACCGCCGCGACGGGCCTCGTCGGGTCGGACGAGCCGCCAGACGCCGCGAGTGCCCCGCGTACCGTCCGCTCCACCACCGCTGCGGCGTCTTCGGGGTGCAACGGATCGATCAGCGCGGCGTCTCCGACGGCCCGTCCGATCTCCCGCCCCCCCTCGTCCACGACGACGACGCGGGTCCGGGTCCCGCCTCCATCGACCCCGACGGCGATCATGCCCACCCGATCATGCCCACCTCCGTGTCCCGCGCGAGAGCGCATCGCCCGCGCCCGCGCAGCGACGGGCTTCCCACGTCACGACCCACCCCGCGACTCCAGCGGTGCCCCACCCCGCCCCATGGCCACCCCGACGGTCCAGGTGATCAGTGCGCCCACCGGCACGAACCACGTCCACGCGAGCGCGAAGGGGAGCACGTCGGCGCGGCCCGCCACCCAGATCACCGCGATCACACCGATCCCGGCCGCCATCCCCAGCGTCGCGCTGCGGCCGTCGGCACGGGTCGAGAAGAGCGCGAGCAGAAAGGCCCCGAGAAGCCCGCCGTACACGAGAGACGCCACGGCGAGCGCGACCTCGACCGCGGTCGTCCCGAGACCGAACGGAATGAAGACGATCGCTCCGCCGATCAGCGCCACCGCCCAGATCAGCGTGAATACGCGGCCGGCCCGCAGCGTACGGGCGTCGTCGTCGACCGCACCCACCGCGGGCGCCCAGAAATCGTAGGCGGTGGCGGACGCCAGCGCATTGATCGAACTGGACAGCGAGGACATCGCCGCGGCGAAGACGCCCGCCACCAGCAGTCCCGTGACCCCCGGCGGAAGCGCCTCGACGACGAAGGTCGCGAAGATCGCGTCGTTCGATTCGAAGGCCCGACCTCCGAAGTACACCCAGAGTCCGAGCCCCAGCAGCAGGAACACCAGGAACTGACCGATCACCGCCACACCGGAGCCGACCAGGGCCCGCTGCGAGTCGCGCAGCGACCGGCAGGTGAGGAGCCTCTGAACGATCAGGTAATCGGTCCCGTGGGAGGCCATCGTGAAGAGTGCGCCACCCAGAACGCCCGCCCAGATCGTGTAGGCGACGCCCGGATCGAGGCTGGTGTCGATCACGGTGAGCTTCCCCGCGGCACCCGCCTGCGCCACGATCTCGCCCCACCCACCCGGCACCGCCGACTGGAGGGCCATCGCCGCGATCAGGGCACCCCCCAGATACAGGACCATCTGGAGCGCGTCGACCCACACGACGGCGCGAATGCCCCCGGCGTAGGTGTAGATGACCGTCAGGCCGCCGATGACCGCGATCGAGGTCGGATACGACCAGCCGGTGATGAGCGCCAGCGGGATCGACGTCGCGAAGAGGCGCACCGAGTCGGCCAGCAGGCGCGTGACCATGAAGATCCCGGAGGTGAAACGGCGAACCCCGATCCCGAAACGCCGCTCCAGCATCTGGTACGCCGTCGAGATTTCCCCGTGGGCGTAGGCGGGCAGCATGAACGCCGCGACCACGACACGCCCGAGCAGATACCCCGCCGTGAGCTGCAGGAAGGTGAGTGCGCCGAGGTACGAGACCCCGGGAATGCTCAGAAAGGTGAGCGTGCTGGTCTCGGTGGCGACCACGGAGAGCATGACCGCCCACCAGGGGAGGTTCCTTCCGCCGAGGAAGTAGTCCTTCGCGCCACGGGAACCACGGCCGAGCCACGACCCCCAGACGGTGACGCCGAGAAGCCAGACCGCCAGAACCAGAAAATCGAGCGGCGTGACCGCCTCGCTCACCGACCGCCTCCCGCGGGTACGCGGGGATCGACCTCACGATCCGTGAGCGCCTGCACCGCCAGATTGGCGACTTCACGGCGCATCGATGCGTGCCGGGTGTTCGACCGTGTGGGGTTCACCCGGTTCGTCAGCACGATCACGAAGAGGTCCAGTTCGGGATCGATCCAGATCGACGTGCCCGTGTAGCCGGTGTGCCCGAAGGCGTGCTCGGTCATCCACCGCCCCGCCGACGAGTTGGCACCCGAGGGCGTGTCCCAGCCGAGACCACGGGTCGAAGACGCTCGCTGTCGGGCGGTGAATCGGCGAACGGTCGACGCCTCGAGGAGCCGCTCGCCCCGATGGGTCACGCCCTCCCGGAGCATCATGCGGGCGAACCGCGAGAGATCCACCGCGGTCGAGAAGAGGCCCGCGTGACCCGCGATCCCGCCGTAGGCGTGCGCATTCTCGTCGTGGACTTCCCCGTGGACGTGGTAGCGGCGATACACCGTGTCGATCTCCGTCGGCGCGATGCGACCCAGCAGCGACTCGGGCGGCGCGAAGTGGGTGTCTGCCATGCCCGCCGGCTCGAACAGGCGCTCCCGAAGGAGTGTATCCAGGGACCGGCCCGACACCGCCTCCAGGACGCGCGCGAGCGTCATCACGCCGATGTCCGAATAGACGTACCGCGCACCCGGATCCGCCTCCAGCGGCTCCATGTCGATGGCGCGGTCGTACGCCTCGCGCCCCGCCATCTCCATGTACCAGCGCCGGAAGGCGGGTAGTCCCGCCCGGTGAGTCAGGAGCTGCCGGATGGTGACCTCCGCCTTTCGTGGGTCGCCATCGGCCCACGTCGGCAGATGCTCGACGACCCGGTCGTCCAGCAGGAGTGATCCGTCGTCGACGAGCATCATGGTGGCCGTCGTCGTGCCGATCACCTTGGTGAGCGACGCCAGGTCCCAGATGGTGGTGGGCGACGCGGGGACGCCCGCCACCGGTCCGATCGTGTCGAGAACCCCGTAGCTTCGAACCCAGGTGAACTCGGCTCCGGTGACACGCCCGATCGCCACCACGGCGCCGGGAGCCACGCCGTCCGCGACCGCGGAGTCCACGAAGGCGTCCACCCGCGCGAGAACGTCGGGAGCGAACCCGGCCCGTTCGACGGGCGACGCACCCCTGTCCTGCGCCGCCATCGGGCCGGCGAGAAGCACGTTCAACGCCACCGCCATACAGATTCCCGCCGCGGCCGATACCGTCGCCGAAGGCCGCCCGATGCGACTCATCGCCGCCCCTCGCGCGCCGGGATCCGAAGCCCCGAGCCGATCCCGAGCTCGTCGGTGACCCGGGTCGGAGAGGTCCCGGTGATCGTGAAGTCACCGAACAGCCCCCCGGCCGCCGCCCGCTGACTCGCCTCGCTGCCGCTCCAGGCGAGCATGTAGGACTGGACCCCGTCGAGCTCGCGCAGCAGATACGGATTCCCGAAGGACACGACCACGTGCGGCACGCCCGCCTCCGACAGCGCCGCGAGGAAGTCGGTCGTCGCCTCGGGCAGCGCGACGGTCCCCTGGTACGAGAGCGCGGTGATGTAGAGCGACACCACGACGAGGTCGGACCGACGGGCTTCGCGCAGCAGCGCATCGTAGGTCGGCCGCGATGTCGCGCGCCCGATCGTCTCACGCCGGAGCCGCGGATACCGCGAACTCATCGCGGCATCGAAGTACCGGCTCGCGAAGAGGTCGCTCTCCCGCCGGTACGTGACCGACATGACGCGCGCGGTCCGGGTGCCGAGGAGGGGGAGGAGGTTCCGGTCGTTGCGCAGGAGGGTGATCGACTTCCTCGCCACGTCGTCGGCGATCGACTGGTGCGCGGGAATCCCCACGACCTCCGGGACGGCATCGATATCGACCATCCGTTCCTCGACGAGCCCGAGTTGCGCCTTCCGGGTGAGGATCCGACGAACGGATGCGTCGATGCGCTCCTCCGCCAGACGCCCGTCCAGCACGGCGCCGACCACCGCATCGATGGTACCCGGTACCGAGGGCGGCATCAGCAGAACGTCCGCTCCCGCCTCGACCGCCAGCACCGCCGCCTCGTCGCGGCCGTACTCCCGGTCGATCGCGCCCATGTCCATGGCATCGGTGAAGAGGAGCCCGTCGAAGCCGAGTTCCTCCCGAAGCAGGCCGGTGAGCACCGGCTCGGAGAGGGTAGCCGGCCGGTCGGTGCCCCCATTGACGGACGGGACGGTGATGTGTGCGGTCATGACGCCGCTCATTCCGGCGGCGATCGCGTCGCGGAAGGGGCGCAGCTCGACGGAGTCCATTCGTGCGCGATCCACCTGGATGGTCGGCAGCCCGATATGCGAATCCGTCTCGGTGTCGCCGTGACCGGGAAAGTGCTTCCCTGTCGCGACGACGCCGTGCTCCTCCATCCCGCGAACGAGCGCGGTGCCGAGGCGGGACACCGCGGCCGGATCTTCGCCCAGGGACCGCACGTTGATGATCGGATTGTCCGGGTTGTTGTTGACGTCGAGCACGGGCGCGAAGGCCACGTGGACCCCCACGGCGCGAGCTTCCTCCGCCGTGATCCGGCCCATCTCGTAGGCGAGGCCGGCGTCCCCGGTGGCCCCGACCGCCATCAGCGTCGGGAAGTTGGTGGCGCCACCGAGCGAAATGTTGGTGGAGGCGTGAAGAATGCCGGCGAGGCGGAACCCGGCCCCCGTCTCGAAGTCGCCCGCGACCATCAGCGGCAGCCTGGAGTGCGACTGGAGGTCGTTGAGCTTGAGAGCCACGCCCATGGGAGAGCCGACGGACATGACGAAGCCGCCGACCTCGTACTCCTCGATCCACTCCCGGAGACGCTCGTGCTCCGCGCTGCCCTTGGGCGCGTAGGTGCCGAGCACGAAGGGCATCACCATCTGCCCGACCTTCTGATGGAGCGTCATTCCCTCCAGCTCCCGGTCGGCCCAGGCGTCGGGATCGAGCGCGGGGAGCGACTCGGGTCCCGGCCCCGGTTCGGGGACGGGGTCCACGGCCCGGGCGTCCACGAACTCGACGGGTACGGAGTCGGGCTCCTCCTCCGACGCAGCGGGCTCCTCGACGGGGTCCGTGACCGGGTCCGGATCCGGATCGGGCGCCGGACCGGGCGCCGGCGTCGAGCCCGCGCACCCGAACATCATGAGGGAGGCGGCCATCACGGCCAGGGGCATGAAATGGTGTCGCAGGGAGGGTGTCACGAGAAGCCTGAGGCGGTCTGGGAGGGAGGAGGACATGGATGGCACGCGGCGCGGCGGAGCGGAGATGGGTGCCGCCGATCGACAGCGTTCGGCCCGCGCGGCGCACGGCGGGCTTGCGGGGAGATCGACGGCCCGGCCATTTCCATACCCACTCGCCGCCAAACTAGGTCGCTCCCACATGCATCGACAATCCCACCTGGCCGCTCTGGTCACGCTGCTCGCCGCGACGTCGCTCGTCGGATGCGAGGCGTCGTCCGCCGCCTCGGAGGCCGGGCCGTCCCAGCCCGACGCGCCGGTCGCGAATACGCGCGCAGGAGCGGAGGTCCTGGTCGACGATTCGCTGTCGCTCGTCGCCGGGCGGCGTGTCGGCCTCATCACGAACCACACCGGGCTCGTGGGGACGGATTCCTCCGGAGTTCGTTCGACGGCCGACGTTCTGGCGGAGCTTCCCGACGTCGACCTGGTCGCGCTGTTCGCCCCCGAGCACGGAATCCGCGGCGAAGCGGAGGCCGGCGTCGCGGTCGAGGACGCCGTCGATGCGGCGACCGGCGTCCCGGTGTACTCGCTCTACGGGGGTACTCGCGAGCCGTCGGCGGACCTTCTCGCCGACCTCGACGTTCTGCTCTTCGACATCCAGGACATCGGGACGCGCTACTACACCTACGTATGGACGATGTCGCTCGCGATGGAGGCTGCCGGTCGAGCCGGCGTACCCTTCGTCGTCCTCGACCGGCCGAATCCGATCGGCGGCACGATTCAGGGGAATGTGCTGGATCCCGAGTACTCCACCTTTGTGGGGCGCTACCCGGTGCCGATGCGTCACGGGCTGACACCGGGCGAGCTCGCGCGCCTGCTGGTCGGCGAGTTCGGGGTCGCGGTGGACCTCACGGTGGTGCCGTCGGACGGGTGGACGCGCGACCAGCCCTTCGGCGCCACCGGACTCCCCTGGGTCCCGCCCTCCCCGAACATGCCGAGCGTCACGAGCGCCCTGCACTATCCGGGCACGTGTCTGTTCGAGGGCACGCCCCTCAGTGTCGGGCGCGGTACCGCGATCGCCTTCCAGCAGATCGGCGCCCCGTGGATCGACGCGGCGGCCCTCGTCGAGGCGCTGGACGCGTACGATCTCCCCGACACCGAGTTCGAGGCGGTCACCTTCGTGCCGGAGAGGCCGGGAGACGGGAAGTTCGGGGGCGAGGAGGTCCACGGGGTGCGCTTCCGAGCGACCGGCCCGGCATACGACCCGACCCATGCCGCCGTCGCCGTCCTGATCGAAACCCACGCTCAGTCCGGGGACCGATGGGAGTGGCGCACCGCCCACTTCGACCGACTCGCGGGCACGGACGCGCTCCGACTCGGAATCGAAGACGGGGCGACGCTGGATGCGCTCACGGCCGACTGGCCGGAGCAGCTCGCCGCCTTCGACGCGCTTCGGCAGCCGTACCTGATCTACCCGGAGACCCCATGACCGACGCGGCGACTGGTCCCACCCCACGAAGCGGGCGCCTCCGACCCGGAGGCCCACGTCCGGTCATCGACGCCGCCACCTCGGCGCTTCTGATGGTGGCCGCCGTGGTCGCCCCCCACGCGGCGGAGGCGCAGACACCGGAGCAGGCGATCGCGCAGATCGAGGCGGCCCAGCCGGACGCCGAGCCGGGCTCTCTCGGGGCGCTCACGATCGAGGAGCTCCTCGACTCGCTGAACGTGCCCGGGCTGAGCGTCGCGGTCATTCACGACTTCGAGATCCACTGGGCGAAGGGGTACGGTATCCGCGACGTCGCCACCGGCGAACCCGTCGACACGGAGACGATCTTCCAGGCCGCTTCCATCTCGAAGCCCGTCGCCGAGCTGGAGCGGTTCGTCGGCTCCTACGAGCGGAGGGACGACCTCCCCATCGTCGTGGACCTCCAGGAGGGCGTGCTGCGTGTGGCCCCAGAGGGCGAGGGCGTCTTCACGCTCCGGCCGGTCGGAGACGCGACCTTCCGGATGGAGGAGGCCAACGGCGAGATCGTCTTCGACGTCACGGGGGGTGAGGTGTCCGGCTTCCTGCTCAGGACCGGCGGCACGCAGCGCGCCTGGGTGCGCGCCCCTGGCTGATCAGGTCTCGTCGTCGCGGGTCCCGTCGTCACGGGTCCCGTCGAGAACCCGCTCCCAGAGCCCGACCAGGTCCTCCCGGATCGCCATCGTCCGGACCCGCTCGAAATCGATCTGCTCGGGTGAAATGCGGAGCATTGACGCCACGTCGCGAAGGTGCGTGTCCGACGCGCCCTGATCGTAGTAGTGGAGCTTCTTGATGATCAGCTCCTCCGGCCGGGAACACCACGCCTCGACCCCGGGGAGGATCGGACGACGGAGCCGGCGCTCGAGCTGTGAGCCCTCGATCGGGTCGCCGGCAACGAAGAAATCCGCCTCCATCCCGGATCATGTCCGTCGCGGCGAGTCCGGCCGACACCCGCTCGGCGGACGACATCTTCCGATAGACCTGCACCAGGGCCGGGTCCACCCGTTCGATCCGAGGCCGGGAGGGGTCGGCTGACCGAATGCCTCAGTTCGCCGTGACCGTCGACTCCGCGACGACCGCGTCCACCCTGGCCCGGAACGCCTCCGCGAGCCGCCGCGTCACCGGCCCGACCGTCCCCGAGCCCACCGGCTCTCCATCGATGCGGGTCGTGGGACGAATCTCGCTGGTGGTCCCGGTGAAGAACGCCTCCTCCGCGTACTGCATCGACTCGACCATGATGGCCCGCTCCTCGACCGGAATCCCGATATCGTGAGCGATCTCGAGCACGTACGCGCGGGTGATTCCGTGCAGGATCACATTGCTGGCCGGGTGGGTCACCAGCGTTCCGCCGAAGACGGCGAAGAAGTTCTGGTGCGCGCCCTCGACGGCCATCCCGTCGCGGACGAGGAGCGCATCGTCCACGCCGGCGTCGACCGACGCCTGCTGTGCGAGGACGTTGGGGAGCAGGGACACCGTCTTGATGTCCGCCCGCGCCCAGCGACGGTCCGGGACGGTCACCGCCTCGAACCCCCTGTCCCACCGCTCCTCGGACGGGCGACGCCAGCGCTTGGCGAACGCGTAGACCGTGGGCGGAACGGGGTCCTTCGGGAACGCATGCGTACGGGGCGCGGCACCCCGGGTGATCTGCAGGTAGACGAGCGCGGTCTCCTCGTCGAGAAGATCGTTCTCCTCCAGCAGACGATGGTGCATCGCCTCGAGGCCGGACACGTCCTGATCGATCCGGAGTTCGCACAACCCCCTCAGGAGGCGCTGCATGTGCCGCTGCCAGCCGAACAGGCAGCCGCGGTAGGACGGCGTGACCTCGTAGATCCCGTCCGAGAAGAGGAACCCCCGGTCGTCGACGGAAATCTTCGCGTCGGCGACCGGGAGGTACTCTCCGTTCAGATAGACGGTGCTCATCGACCGGACTCAGGCCTCGGCGTTCTTCTCGAGGCTCTTGAAGTGCTCCAGGAGTTCGGCCTCGGAGACCCCGTTGTCGTCCTCGGTGTCCCCCTCCTCGACGGCTTCGACCTCCGCCTCGACGACATCGGCATCGACGGTCTCCTCGGAGTCGCCCGCCTCGAGCTGGCGGATCTCCTCCTCCTCGGGCGCGGACAGCAGGCCCATCTCACGCTTCAGCTCGAGCAGCCTGCCCTCGACCTGGCCGCCGGCACCACCCGCCTCGAGCTTCTTGAACTGGTCGTCGAGAGAATCGCCGGTGAGGTCCTCGTCGATCTGAGCGGCGGCAAGACTCTTCCGCTCGCTCTCCTCGATCTTGTCGGCCATCCGGTTGAACGCCTCGAAGGCGGAGGTGTCGGACAGACCCGACATCGTCTCGTGGATCTTCCGCTGGGCCTGGGCGCGCTTCTGCTTCGCGATGAGCAGATTCCGCTTCCTCTTCGCCTCCTCGATCTTCTCGTTGAGCTGGCGCAGCGAGCCACGAAGCTTCTCCGTCTCGGCCGACTGGGCGCGCCAGGTCTCGTCGAGCTGCTTCGCGCGGCCCGCGTGCTCCTGGTGACGCATGAGCGCCTGCTTGGCGAGGTCGTCGCGGCCTTCCTTGACCGCGAGCATGGCCCGATTCTCCCACTCCTTGGCCTGTTTGAACTCCTCTTCGAGCTGACCACGCAGCTTGTGCTCGTCCGCGATGGCGGCCGCGACCTCGCGCTTCGCCTTCGCGAGCTGGTCGCGCATGTCGAGGATGATCTGATTCAACATCTTCTCGGGATCTTCGGCCCGATTGATCAGATCGTTGATGTTCGACTTGATGAGCGTCGAAAACTTGGAAAAGATGCCCATGTTCAGTCCTCCTCGATGCCTGTCATGGACCGGATCCGGTCCATGTGGCCCGAGGCTGCCAGCTGGATGCTCTCCACGGACGCCTGGAGTTCGGTGAAATCCAGTGTCTCGAGTTCGAGCGTATCACTGAGAATGAGTTCGCCGTCCTCGAGCCCGTAGGCTCCATGGACGACGTCGGTCACATTGAGTTCGAGCAGCATGCGGTAGAGGTCGACGCTGCCCTCTCCGGATGGGAGATCCATGACCTTCATCCGGAGGACGACCAGAGGGTCGGAGTGGTGCACGACGATCGGGTAGCCCCCGTTGCCGGTGCGCACCAGCCACATTCCCTCGTCCAGCTCCTCGTGGTCCGCATCCATTCGGATGAGGAAACTCTCGAGATCCTCTCGAGTCTTCATCTGCCTCTCACGTTCTGGGGAAGCACACCCGACCCTGTGGCCGAGCGCGACTTCCGTGTTTCCGGTTCCGGCCCTACGAGAGGTGCCGTGCCGCGGTTTCCCTGACGTTCGCCAACGTAACGACTACGGACACCGACCGCGATGCCTTCACACGCTCGTTACCCGGCCTCGTATCCGGTGCCTTCATCCCGTCGTCGCAGTCGCGCGCTCGAGCAGCGGGGCGAGATACTCTCCGGTGAACGACTCGGGGTGGTCCGCCACCTGCTCCGGCGTGCCCTCCGCGACGATGAACCCACCGCCCGACCCACCCTCCGGACCGAGGTCCACGAGCCAGTCCGCGGTCTTCACGACCTCCAGATTGTGCTCGATCACGACGACGGTGTTCCCGAGGTCGACCAGCCGATGGAGGACACCGAGCAGCACGCGGACGTCCTCGAAGTGAAGCCCGGTCGTGGGCTCGTCCAGGATGTAGAGGGTGTTGCCCGTCTGACGCTTCGCCAGCTCCGTCGCGAGCTTCACCCGCTGCGCCTCGCCCCCCGACAGCGTCGTCGACGACTGACCCAGATGGATGTAGCCCAACCCGACGTCGAACAGCGCCTGCAGCTTGTCGCGGATCTTCGGAACCGCGTCGAAGAACTCCAGCGCCTCCTCGACCGTCATGTCGAGTACGTCGGCGATGTTCTTCCCCTTGTAGCGGACGTCGAGCGTCTCACGGTTGTAGCGCTTGCCCTTGCAGACGTCGCACGGGACGTACACGTCCGGGAGGAAGTGCATCTCGATCTTCACGAGCCCGTCGCCGGAGCAGGACTCGCACCGTCCCCCCTTCACGTTGAAGGAGAAGCGGCCGGGCTGGTATCCCCGCATCTGCGACTCGGGGAGGTTCGAGAAGAGGTCGCGGACGGGGGTGAACACACCGGTGTATGTCGCGGGGTTCGAGCGCGGCGTCCGGCCGATCGGCGACTGGTCGACGTCGATCACCTTGTCGACGAGATCGATGCCCTCGATGGCGGCATGCGGCTGTGGCGCCGCCTTGGCCCTGTAGAAGTGCCGCGCCAGCGCGGGGTAGAGCGTCTCGTTGACGAGCGTCGACTTGCCGGATCCGGACACGCCGGTGACACAGGTGAATACACCCAGCGGGAAGCTCACGTCGAGCGACCGGAGATTGTTGCCGCGTGCGCCCCGGACCCTCAGGACCTTCTCCGGGTCCGGCTCGCGTCGCTCCTGCGGGACCTCGATTTCGCGTTCGCCCCGGAGGTAGGCTCCGGTCAGCGACTTCGGTGCGGCGAGAACGTCGTCGAGTTCGCCCTCCGCGACCACGTCTCCCCCATGGCGTCCCGCTCCGGGTCCCAGATCGACGATCCAGTCGGCGGCGCGGATCGTGTCCTCGTCGTGCTCCACCACGAGAACCGTGTTGCCGAGATCACGGAGAGCGCGGAGCGTGCCGAGCAGCCGGTCGTTGTCGCGCTGGTGCAATCCGATGGAGGGCTCGTCGAGGATGTAGAGGACCCCCACCAGCCGGCTCCCGATCTGCGTGGCGAGCCGGATCCGCTGGGCCTCGCCGCCCGACAGGGAGCCGCCGGATCGGCCGAGCGTCAGGTAGCTCAGCCCCACGTCGGTCAGGAAACGCAGGCGCTCCCGAACTTCCTTGAGGATCGGGCCGGCGATTTCCTCGGGCAGGTCCGGCGATCCCGCCTCGAGCGACTCGAAGAAGGCGACCGCGTCGCCGATGGGCAGCTCGACGATGTCGCCGAGATTGCGGTCCCCCACCGTTACGCCCAGCGAGACCGGCCGGAGGCGGGACCCGCCACAGTCGTGGCAGGGCAGCGTCGACATGTAGTCCTCGAGCTGCTTCCGGACGTTGTCCGACGACGTTTCGTCGTACCGGCGCTCGACGGACGCGACGACGCCCTCCCACTGGTCCTCGTAGTAGCCGTCCGTCTTCTTGCCGCCCGACTTGTACGGGAAGCGGATCTTCATCGAGCCGGAGCCGTCCAGAATCGCATCGCGCGTGACGTCGTCGAGGTCCGCCCAGGGCGTGTTCGGATCGAACTCGTACGCCTCGGCGAGCCCCGGAATGACGGATCGCGCCAGATGACCACCGGGCGCGCCCCACGGCAGGATGACCCCCTCCAGGATCGAGAGGGACCCGTCGGCGAGGAGAAGCTGCGCGTTGACCTCCTTCCGGGTGCCGAGCCCGTCGCACTCCGGGCACGCGCCGTAGGGAGAGTTGAAGGAGAACTGCCGCGGCTCGAGTTCGGTCATCGAGGTGCCGCAGCCGGCGCAGGCGTACTGCTCGCTGAACAGGTGGGACGTGGGCGCGGCATCCCGACCCTTCCCGTACTTCAGAACCTCCAGCGTACCCTCGCCCGTCCGGAGCGCCGTCTCGACCGAGTCCGCGAGACGCTGACGATCCTCCGCATCGACCTTCAGCCGATCCACCACGACCGCCACATCGTGGTTCTCGTAGCGGTTGAGCTTCGGGGGGTCCGTGAGGTCGTACGTTTCGCCGTTCACGTGGACGCGGACGAAGCCCTCCTTCCGGGCACGCTCGAAGACTTCACGGAACTCGCCCTTCCGACCCCTCACGAGCGGCGCGAGCACCTGGAGCCGGGTTCCGTCGTCCCACTCGAGGATGCGATCGACGATCTGCGAGGCGCTCTGCCGGCGAACCGGCTCGCCACAGTCGGGGCAGTGCGGGATTCCCACCCGCGCCCAGAGCAGGCGGAGGTAGTCGTAGACCTCGGTGACCGTCCCGACGGTGGACCGCGGATTCTTGGAAACGGTCTTCTGCTCGATCGAGATCGCGGGCGACAGCCCCTCGATCGCGTCGACGTCGGGCTTCTCCATGAGACCCAGGAACTGCCGGGCGTAGGCCGACAGCGACTCGACGTACCTGCGCTGGCCCTCGGCGTAGATCGTGTCGAAGGCGAGCGAACTCTTGCCCGACCCGGAAAGCCCCGTGACGACGGTCAGGCGGCCGCGAGGAATGCGAACGTCGACGTTCCGGAGATTGTGCTCGCGGGCGCCACGGATGACGAGGTGGTCGGTCTTCATGCGGATGGGTGGAGGGAGGCCTCGTGCCCGGCTGCGGACGACGGGGAGGTCGTGCTACACGCCGAGAGTCCTCGGGTTCGCCGGTCCCTCACTCCGCTCGGATCAGCCCCTCATGAGGCGGTCGATCCGCTCGTCCATCGGCGGGTGCGTCGAGAACAGCTTCGAGATGCCTCCCTTGCCGCTGAAGGGGTTCACGATGGCAAGCTGCGCCCCCGCCGGATTGACGTCCATCGGAATCTGCCTGGCGCTCGAGTCGAGCCGCCGAAGGGCGTTCGCGAGGCCCTGCGGCGTCCCCGCGATCTCGGCGGCGGTTCGGTCCGCCTGGAACTCGTTCTGTCGGGAGATCGCGAGCTGGACGATCACCGCGGCGAGCGGTGCCACGATGCTCATCGCGATGATCGCGATCGGATTCCGGTCCCCATTCCGTCCGCCGGCGAACATGGCACCCCACCGCGCGACGGTGGCCAGCATCGTCACCGCACCCGCCATGGTCGCGGCCACGGTGCCGACGAGCATGTGACGATGCTTGATGTGGGCGAGTTCGTGGGCGGTCACACCCTCGAGCTCGTCGCGGGAGAGCGAGTCCAGGATGCCCTGCGTGAAGCAGACCACGCCGTGCTCGGGGTTCCGCCCCGTCGCGAATGCGTTCGGCTGCTGCTTCGGAGCGATCGCCACGGTCGGCATCGGGAGGTCGGCTCGCCGTGCCAGCCGTTCGACCATCTCGTACAGCTGCGGCGCGTCCGAACGCTCGATGATCTGCGCCTTGTACATGCGCAGCACCACCCTGTCGCTGAACCAGTAGGAGCCGACGTTCATGACGAGCGCGATTCCGAAGAACACGATCGCACCCGTCGAGCCCGCGAAATAGCCGCCGGCCGCGACGAGGAGCACCGTGAGGCCCGTCATGAGTGCGAAGACCTTGAACATCTGCATGTCGACACCTGCGCTCTCGCGCTGGATCAGGGGTGGAATCGGGAACGGAGGGGGACGGGCTCGTGGCCGACCGCACCCATCCGGCCACGCGCCTTCTACACGGCTATCCGAACTCCGGATCCGGACGACGGTCCGTCAGTAGCCCCACTCGCGCACCAGCGCGAAGCCGAACACGTAGGCCGAACCCGCGCCGAGCTCCGCGAGCCCGACACTCGCGACCCGGAGGAAGCGGTCCTCGAAGAAGGCCTCGACATGGAACTGCTCCGACGACTGCCACTCGAGCCGGGCACCGCCGACGGGCTGCGTCCCCAGGTCGGCGGCCCGGAAGACGACGGCCCCGAAGATGTCCCCGCCGGCGAAGTAGCGACCCACCTCGACCTGCGTGGAGGAGAGCGGCGACCCGATGCCGCCCGCGACTCCCGCGTCCGACGCGCCGGTGATGGAGAGATAGTCGATCACGTCGGTCTGCTGTGCCGCGAGGGCACCGAGCCGGGAGAAGATCGTTCCGGTCAGCAGCGATACGCCGGTCCCGGTGACGGCCCCGAGTGCCCGGTCGCCGGACCCTGCGAGGCTCGACGTGATCCCGGACGAGGGCTGGCCCGTGAGCAGATAGCTGATGATGTCCGACTCGGACAGCGCCTCCTCGTCGGCGGAGAGCTGAACACGCGGCTCGACCAGGGTGCCCAGAACATTGGCGGTTACCGCGAGGTCGCCGAACTCCTGCCGGCGGACGCGCGTCGTCGCGGTGATGTCGAGAATCGGATTGATCCCGGGGGTCCCGATGAAGCCGACGGTTCCGTCCTGGACCTGGAAGGTGCGTCCGAGCGTCGTGTACTGGCCGCGGCGGGCCTCGAGCTCGCCGTCGAGAGCGAAGTCGCGGGCCCGACGATCGAAGACCATCGTGACGTTGCCCACCATCTCGACGTCGAGGTCCCTGCCGCGCAGCCACGTGTTGCTCTCCACTTCGAGGTCGATGTTGGTGCGCAGGCCGTTCATGAAGGGATTGCCCGCGATCTCCAGCAGGCGGTTCCCTGCCTCCTGCCCCAGCAGCCCGGAGAGACGCGTGCTGGTGAGGTCGACCACCTGGGCGTTACGCACGAACTCGTCCAGGAAGATCGTTCCCTCGTCCACCGAGAGCGGGCCCTCGATCAGGGGGCTGCGATAGGTTTCCGTCAGCCGGACGTTCCCGGACACGACCCCCACGATGTCGCGACGATCGACGCCCTGGAACTCATCGAACTCGAACCCGAGGTCGAAGGTCGGGTTGGTTGGCGTGTCGAGGTCTATCGTGCCCTCCACCTCGACCGTGCCGCCCGCTCTCGCGGTCACCGTCATGTCGAGCACGTTGTCCTGGTCGAGCACGGCGGTGCCCTGGACGTCGGTGTGGCGCACGCCGAGAGACCCGACCGTCCAGGCACCGTCGTCCAGGGTGAGAGATCCCGACGTGCGAGGCGTGCGGACCGTGCCGGCGACCTCGAGTCGACCAGATACCCGCCCCTCGACGTTCTCCAGATCCTCCAGCGGCGCGACGGTGGCCCCGGCGGGGAGATCGTTCGCCCGGATGTCGACGGACATCTCCTCCTCCGGAAACCGTTCGGTGCCCGGGCGGAGCGATAGATCGAAGGGAACCCGGCCCGTCACGTCGAGGACGATCTCACCGTCACGGGTGGCCCGGACGTCGAGGTCGGCCAGCCGATCCGTGTAGTCGATGCGGCCGTTCAGGCTGCCGACCTCCAGCCGCCGCCACCGGAGGTCCTCGGCACGGACCGAAGCGAAGGCAATGGGCGATGCCGCCGTGCCGGTGATCGACGCATCCAGGTCGACCCGCCCTCCCACATCGATATCGGTCCGCTGGAGCACCTGGGTGAGCCGGTCGAGATACAGGCCTTCGACGGACACGTCCAGGTCCACCTCGCCCGTCCGGGGGAGCGTCCCGTCCGCGCGGATCACGACCGGGTCCGACCCGAGTCGCCGGATCTCGAAGTCCTCGATGGTCAGCGCGGAATCACCCCATACCACCCCCGCGGTCCGCTGCAGCTCGTACTGGAGGGAGTCGAACCGGGCGTTCAGCTGGTCGATGCGCACGCGGCGGGTCGACGCCTCCAGCTCGTACGTACCCGAGGCGCCGTACTCCTCCGCCGTCCCGCGCTCCAGGCCCAGCGTCACGGCCCCACTCCGACGTCCGAACGTCCCCTCCGCGCGTGCGCTGGAGAACGAGCGATCCAGAACCAGGAGCGAGTCGGCGGTCGCCGAGACCTCGAGCTCCGCCTCCGAGCCCGGCAGACGAACGCCGCGCGCGACGAGCTGGACGGAATCCACCCGATTCGGCCCGATGCGCACGTCGCTGGCCACGGCCGTCCCGTCGAGCGAGAAGGACTCGATCCAGCCGGTGAGGGTCGCCTCGCCGCGAACCGCGCCGTCCCACTCCACCTGTTCGGGACTCGGAAGCGTGTCGGGGTCGATTCCCTCCGCCTCGAGCGCGCGACGTTCCAGCCCGTCCTCGGGTCGCGCGAGGATGCTGTCGCCGAGGAAGGTCGAGCGGAGGCCGAGCAGCGATTCCGTCTCGAACCTCGTGCGGATCGTGCCCGACCGCACCGTGTCGGACAGCGCCAGCGCGCCGGAGGCATCGACGGCGAAGCCGCCCAGGGTGCCGCGCAGGGAGTCGAGCTGGAGGCTCCCTTCCGCCACGGCGCCGCGGAGCACGAGGGAATCGAGGTCCACACCGGAGATCCTCGAGTCGTCGAAGTCCGCGGTGAAGACGATGTTCGATCCGGCCAGCGTCGCGCCACCACCGGACACCGAGAGCGCACCGGTGAGACGGGTCGAGGGACCGAGCGCCGTGAAGATGTCCCCGGAGAGGCCGTCCACAACCCCTGAGATCGAGTATCCGGTGGTCGGGTCGTCGGGGTCGAACTCCGCGTCGACGCGGAGATCTCCCGTACCGTCGCCGAGGTCCGCCGAAACGCGCAGACGATCCGTCCCGCCCGTGACACGCACCGACCCGCTGAGCGTTCCCCGGATCGGGAGATCCCGCTCTCCGGTCGAGTCGGGCTCCAGCCGGATCACGTCGAGCGCCAGGGGAGAGAGGTCCGCGGAAAGATCGAGCCCGAAGTCCCCGTCCTGCTGCCGCACGATCCCATCCAGGAGAACCCGGGACGCCGGGACGCCCGGCCGGCCGAGGTGGCGCGCCTCCCCCGATACTCTCAGCCCCGATTCCAGGCTCCCGAACAGATCGGCGCGCACGGACCCGGGCCCTTCGATCGGCACCGGCAGTCCGGCGGAGGTCCGGAGTGTCGACCACTCGAAGGGTCCCACGACGGCGGAGAAGTCGTCGAACCCGGGGACGGCCCCACCGCCGAGACCCGTCACGCCACCCCCGCCCTGCAGGGCGACGGGTTCCCCCTCCGGCGTGGTCCACGTCACCTCACCATCGACCTCCAGGCGGGCCAGTGACCCCGACACCGTGGCGCGTCCACCCAGACGCCCCCCCACGTCGAAGGCGTCGGGAAGCCAACGGTCGAGCGACCCGACCGGAAGACCGGATGTGCTCAGCTCGACCCCGGCCAGGCGAAGCGCCGACCCGGTGAGCCGGACCGTCCCGCCGCCGCGTACGTCCGCCCCATCCCAGACCAGGTCGGCATCGGCTGCCGTCCACTCGCTCCCATCACGACGCACGACCCCGTCGAGGCGGGTCGAGCCGGTGACCGGCGGCATCTGCGGAGAGATCCACTGGAGCGGGCCGAGATCGAGGTCCGTGAGGTCGAGCGCGAGCTCGACGGTGTTCGCGGTCGTCGAGTCGAGGGAGACGACGACCGATCCGGCCGCCTCGGCCTCGGGCAGGATCAGCTCCCGCAGCTGGACGGCCACGGCGTCCGGTCCGACGGTCACCCCCATCGCGAGCCGCTCGATGAAGATCGGCTCCGAAAGGATGTCGAGTCGGCCTTCGGCCCGCCGCACGTCGAACTCGGTCGCCTCGCCCGCTCCGCCGATCCGAATCCGAGGGAGCCGGGCCTCCTCGAGCATGAGGTCGAGGGCCATCCGGGGGGTGCCCGTCGTGTCGACCCGGACCAGGCCCTCCGGCTCGAGTTCGGTCGGAAGTCGCATCCGGAAGGCGACGTCGGTCAGCGCGACCCTCGACAGGGAGAATCCGGGGAACCCGCCGGTCGTTCCTTCGCCGGGCGACAGCGTGTCCTGCGCCACGGCGACGGAATCGGCCGCAGCGATGGAGTCTGCCGCCGTCGAGTCGGCCCCTGCGCCGCCGATCCAGGCCGCGAGCGTCGACGGTGCCCCTGTGGACGGCTGCGACACATTCACCCACCCCCCCCACAGGTGGACGCCGGAGACGCCGAGGCGGCCACCGATGAGCGCCCGGAGTGACCAGGATGCCTCCAGGGAATCCGCCACGACGAGGGTGTCTCCCCGAGGCGTGAGCATCCGGATGTCGACCAGGCGCCCCCCCTCCAGAAGATTGCCGGAACGGATCTCACCGACCTCCAGCGTCCCTGCGACGCTGCCGCGAACTCGATCGAGCCCCCACTCCAGGACGATCTGATGACCCATGGCCGTCCGGAGGAGGAGGAGAGCGAGAAGCACGAACCCGACCACGATCCAGCCGAGCGCCTTGAGCGTCGCCCGCCCCCTTCCTCGACCCGGCCCCTTCCCTCGGTCACCCTCCGACCCCGGGGGGGGAGAATCCGGCACCTCCCCCTCCGCGGGAGGGAGGGGGTTGCCGCCGGGGTCGCGAGCCTCGGAGCTCATCAGAAGGCCTGCCCGATCGAGATGTGGAGCTGGAGTCGGTTGAGAAAGCCGGAGCTGGACCCGAACTGGACCCGGGGGTCGAGGAAGATCAGATCGGATGTGGCGACCCAGTCGATCGGTTCGAGCGCTCCGCCGGGGCCCTCGACCTCGATCCGGTCTCCGGGACGATCCGCCACGGGATCAAAGGGCCGAAGACCGCTCGAGATCACCTGAACCGCACGATCCCGATCGGGACGCATGCCCAGATCCACCCGGATCGGACCGACCGGGCTGAAGTACCGGATGCCGATCCCCGGCGTCACCGCGACGTCGGAGAGTCCGATCGACTCGTTCCGGCCCCAGACCTGACCAGCGTCGACGAAGGAGACGAACTGGAAGCGATTTCCTCCGAAGGGCAGCCGGACCTCGAGGTTGGCCTCCAGCAGACGGTCGCCACCCGTGGGTCGCGCGGTGAACCTGTCGAAGGGGACCGAGCCTGCGTCGCAGGTCCCGTCGAAGACCTCCTGCGGCGCGCACGCGGACCCACCACTCGCCACGGGCTGCAGGAGTCGCCCGGCGTCGACCGAGAGCACCTGTGGCCCGAGTCGATTCTCGGCATAGCCCCTCACCGAGCTCGCGCCGCCCGAGTACAGACGCTTTTCCGGATGGATGATGCCGACCCGATCTTCCGCCTCCACGAGCCGGAAGAATTCGCCCTCCGACACGATCCCACCCGCCGTTCTCAGTGCCACCACGGCTCCGCTCCCGAGCTCGGTGTACCCCACGACGACGCCGCTCGCGCGTCGATACGCGAAGTCGGAGGCCGTGAGGCTCGACGCCGTCTCGAGCCCGAGCGTCGCCTGGTACCCCCGGGTCGGGTTCAGACGCTGGTTGACCCGCTCCAGGCTGAGGGTCAGCCCCAGCGGCGCGAGCCAGTTGGATGCACGGAAGAGGTCGATGTCGTCCTGCGTGCAGGCACGGAAGCTGGAGCAGAAGAAGATCTCGGCAGCATCCAGCCGGGTAATCTGGGGCTCGTAGGAAAGGGTCGCGGTAGCTCCCGTCCCCAGCGTGCGCGACAGGGAGACGTTCACACCCAGCGCCTCGCGGATGAACACGTCCGTGAGGCTCTGGCGCTCGACGAAGGCGCTCGCGCTGAGCGAATTCCGCGGCGAGAAGATCCAGGGCTGGACGAGCTCGACCTGCAGCTGACCATTCAGATCCGCGAAATCGCCGGACCCCGTCTGCGGGCACAGGTTCTGATTGAACCTCTGCGCCAGGATGTTCGACACCCGCGCGCTCACCTGCAGCCTGCGCGCGCCTCCGAAGAAGTTCCGTGACGCCCATCTCGCTTCGAGGTTCACACAGTCCGAGGTACTCCACCCGACCGAGGTCCGGACGCGATGCAGGTCCCCCTCCCGGACCGTGATCTCGACCGGCATGACCGTATCGAGCTCTACGCCGTTCTCGAAGACGTCCGCCGTGCGGACCAGATCCAGGGTGTAGAGGTTTCGCTGCCCCGCCTCCAGTTCCCGCCGCCGGTACAGGTCTCCCTCCTGGAAGGGCACCATCCGGCGGATGGCCGTCTCGTCGAGGATGCGGTTGCCCTCGACCCGGATCTCCCCGATCCGGACCAGCGGCCCGGGATCGAAGACGAACTCGACCGTCGCCTCCCGTGAGCCCGCCGGGATGAACTGGTCGATCAGGACCTCCGCATGCGCGTAGCCTCGATTGCGGAGGCGGGTGATGACGACGTCCCGGGCACGGTCGATACGGATGGCATTGGCCGGGTCACCCACTCCCACGGGAAGACCCTCGACCAGGCTCGCACGCCCGTCCGCCGGTGTCTGCTCCAGGCCGATGAAGCCGAGCGAGTCGATGAGGACCGGCTCGCCCTCATCGATGTCGAATCGCACGCCCACACCCTCATCCAGCTGGACGAGAGCGGTGTCCACCTCCGCCGACCTGTAGCCGCGTTCGGCGTAGTATCGTTCGAGTCTCAGCGCGTCGAGGGGCAGCTGCCGCGGGACCAGAAACTGCTGGTCCAGAAAGGTCTCGGCGCCCACCCAGCAGAGCGGCTTGAAGAACAGGGACCGGCAGTCCGTGGCGCGGTTCACGATCGCCAGACGGAGCGAATCGTCCGGGAACGCCGCATTGCCCTCGAAGGTGACCCTGAGGAGCTCCGGTCGATCGGTCTGCGCCTCTGCCGAGGTCGGCAGGAACAGGCAGGCGAGCGCGATACAGCCGGCTGCGACCCGACCGATCCCCCGCGAAGTCATGGGCCGGCACGCTCCCGGTTCGAACGTCCGGGACGCTCGAGCGCGGGAGGCCGACGGTCGCTCCCCAGAGGCAACTCCGGCGGCGCGATCCGGACGACGTCACGCCCCAGAAGCGTGCGCGCCAGCCAGAAGGCGGTGGCACCCACCACCGTACCCGCGGCCACCGCGATCGCGAGCGCCCGCGCGTCCTCCTCGGGCGTCGTCTCCCGTGGCCTCCAGCCGGATGTCACGACGCCCCTCCGAGCGCGTCGAGCATTCGTGCGACGACCTGGGTCGGCAGGGCCGCCCGGGGCCGGCGCGGAAAGACGTGAACGCTGGTGGGCCGGAAGACGTCCCGCTCACGGTCGAAGTGGTGATGCGCGACCTCGATCGTCTCCCGACCGACGCGGAGGACGTTGAACGAGCAGCGGAGCTTCTCCCGCGCTCGCCCCCGGGACGAACTCGTGGTCCCCGACTGGACGATCACGACCGGGTGCCGCTGCTGGTCCCCCGGGAGCACGTCCAGCGAGTTCCCGATATACGCCCTGTGGAGATGCCCTCCGAGCACCACGTCGACCTCCATCCGCTCGAAGGCCTCGAGGTGGCGTCGGGCGTTGGGAATCGGCTTCCCCCCTTCGTAGTCCGGGGGCGGCGCCAGCTGATGGTGGGCGACCACGACCCGAAGGTCGCCCTCCTCGCCCTCCGCGAACGCATCCGCGGCGAAGTCGATCTGCCCGGACGACAGACGGCCGTTCACGATCGCGGTCCTCGGAGCGGCGGTGTTGAGCGACACGAGCGTGCACCCGGGAATACGCGTGACCGTGTCGAGCTCCTCCGACACGAACTCCCGGTAGTTCCGGAAGGGCGTGAAGATCCGCTCGAAGATGCGGTACAGCGGCACGTCGTGGTTTCCCGGCGTCACGACCTGCGGGACGTCGGGGAGGCCCTCGAGGAATTCCGCCGCCTCGCGGTACTCGCGGACCTTCGCACGCTGCGTGAAGTCCCCGGACACCACGACCGCGTCGGGATCCGTATCGTGGGCGGCCCGAACGAAGGCGTCCGCCGCCTTCGCGTCGTGCGGCTCGCCGAAGTGCACGTCGGAGGCGTGTACGAGCGTGATCATCCCTGGGCGCCCACCTCCCCGCCGGCGTCTGCGTCGCGACGCAGACGGGCCGCCCACGCGAATCCGACGACGATCAGGCCCAGACTGATGACCTGGGCGAGCGTCAGGACGCCGAAGAAGCGGTCGTCCTTCGCACGGAAGAACTCGACGATGAACCGCTCGGCGCCCGCGAGAGCCAGCCAGATCATGAAGAGCCACCCCGCAGCGTGTCGGTGCCGGCGGATTCGCCAGAGGAGGAGGAAGATCAACGTCGAGAGCGCCACCTCGTAGATCTGCGTCGGGTGCACGGGGATGACGTTCCCGTACGTCTCGATCAGCGCGGGATCGACCGCGATCCCGAACGCCTCGATGTTCTCCACAGTGGTGGGCGGCGCACCCTGCGGGAAGGTCATGCCGACCCATGAATCCGTCGGCCGGCCCCAGTCGTCCCCGACCAGCAGGCAGCCGACACGTCCCACGGCGTAGCCGATCGCCAGAGCGGGCGCCACGTAGTCGGCGACCTTGCCCAGCGGCACCGGAGACTTCATCGCGGCTCGCACCACCAGAGCGGTCGCGAGCAGGAACCCCCCGTACCAGACCATCCCACCACGCGACAGCACGAAGGACAGTCCTTCGGCCTGAAGGCGATCGAAGTTCAGCAACACGTAGTAGCCCTTCGCGCCCACGATGCCGCCGACGACCCCCCAGAAGACGTAGTCCCACGCCAGTTCACCGTCGTGGCCCTCCCGCTCGAGCTCGGCTCGGATCACCATGCCCCCGACGATGAACGACAGGAACATCATGACGCCGAAGGACGTCACGTACTCTCCACCCAGGAATGGGAAGCCCTCGGGGAAGCGGAACAGGTTCGGATACATCGCGAGTCTCGGTGGTTCAGCTGGGGGGGGACGCCACGGGAAACTCCCGCGCGAGGTCGTCCGGAACGGTCTCGATCAGGCCCGGGAACGGCATGGACGACGACGCGGAGACGTCGAGAGGCGCGACATCTCCCCGGTCGTGTCGAAACAGCGCGGCACGAGCGACCATGGCCCCGTTGTCCATCGACAGACGGGGAGAGGCGTGAAACAGGTGTCCCTCCACCCCGAGGCGTTCCCGCATGTCGCGACGGAGCTTCCGGTTCGCCGCCACCCCGCCCCCCAGAAGAACACGGCTGCACCCGGTGAGTTCGACCGCGCGCATCGTCTTTGCGACCAGCACGTCGACCGCCGCCGCCTGGAAGGACGCCGCGACGTCGGCACGCCGCTCCTCGAAGACCCCGTCGTCGTGGATGTCCCGGACCGTGTGCAGCACCGCCGTCTTGAGGCCGGAAAAGGAAACATCCAGGTACCCGGGGTCCCCCGGCGTCCGGGAGCTCGACAGCATCGGGCGCGGCAGAGGGAATGCGTCCGGATCGCCACCGTCCGCGAGGTCCGCGACGGCCGGTCCACCCGGATAGGGGAGGTCCAGCATCCTGGCGACCTTGTCGAAGGCCTCGCCCGCCGCGTCGTCCCGGGTCCGACCGAGGAGGTGGTAGCGCCCCCACTCCGGCACCCAGATCAGAAGCGTGTGGCCGCCGGACGCCAGCAGCGCGACGAAGGGCGGCTCGGCCTCGGGATCCTCGAGCGCCGGCCCGAAGAGGTGCGCCTCCATGTGGTGGACCGCCACGAGGGGACGCGCTCGCGCCCACGCCGCCGCCTTCGTCCACCCGAGGCCCACGAGCAGCGCCCCGATCAGACCGGGGCCCGCGGTGGCCGCGAAGATGTCGATGTCGTCCAGTCCGACGCCCGCCTGCTCGAGTGCCGCATCCACCACCGCGTCGATACGCTGGAGATGGTGCCGCGCGGCGAGTTCCGGGACGACCCCGCCGAACACCTCGTGCACATCCTGAGAGAGGATGATGTGGCCACGAAGGTCCCGCTCCCCCTCGAGCACCGCAGCGGAGGTCTCGTCGCAGCTCGTCTCGACGCCGAGAACCAGGGGAGAACGACTCAACGGGACACCCCGCCTCCGGCAGGGTCGGACCGCTCGGGATCGAGCCCCGCGGACTCGACGCCCTCCGGCCGGAACACCGTCACCGAGTCGGACATGAGGACGGGACGGAGCAGGTCCGGCACCCCGGCGACCGATACCGCTACACGGCGTCGCTCACCGACCTCGAGCAGCCCGATGTCTCCGGTGTCGACGTCGAAGGAGATCGTGGAGAGGTCGGCGGTCTGGAATCGGACCTCGGCGCCCGTGATCGTCATCGGGAGGGACTCGGGTTCGACCCTGTACTCCACGGCGCCCGGACCCACGAGTCGAACCGGCACGGCGGGCAGGTCGCGCTCGATCGCCTCGTCGACGCGGAAGGCCACCTGTACCTCCCGGGGGTCGAGCAGCGTGGTCCCAAGGCCCGAGGTGTCGACCGGGACGGTACGAATTCCCGACGACGTCACCGAGTTCAGATCGATGGGAAGCGTGGAGAGGGCGTCCAGCGCGTCCAGCACGCGCCCGGGTCCGCGGGCCCGTATCACGGAGGGCGTGACCTGGATGTCGGATGCGAGTGCGACGTCCTCCGGCAATGCTCCCGACGTTCGAAGATTCACGACGAGCGCCGTCGAACTCACCGGCTCGAAGGACAGCTGTACGGAGCGGGGCAGAATCTCCTCGACCACGAGGCCGGACGTGCCACCCAGCGTCACCCAGTCCCTTCGCAGGGTGACGGAGGTGTCCGCGCCCGAGACCGTCTCCACCGGCACCCGCACCGCAGCCCGCTCACGGGCGAGCTGGATGATCTCCCGCGCCGGACCGGAGACCCGGATCTCGACCTCCGCCGGGAGGGGAGAGCCTGCGATGGTCCAGTCTACGTCGGCGACCTGAACGCGGACCGGCACGGATGTGAGCGATTCCTGCTGGGTCCGATCTCCCGGGGCGATGACCCAGAGAAAGACCGCCGCCACGAGTGCGGCGATCTTGAGCATGACGTTGTGCGTGACGAAGCTGGGAAAGAGGCTCACCCTCGGCCTCCGCTCACGCGTCGAGCAGTCGCTGGATCTGCTCGGCGTAGCTGTCGGCGTCCCACTCGGTGGCTCCGGCCAGACGCTTGTAGATGCGTCCGTTCCGACCGATCAGGAAGGATTCCGGTAGACCGGTGGTGTCGTAGATCTCGCAGATCTCCCCGGCCGGGTCGCGCAGGATGTCGAAGGTCAGGCCGAGGCGATCTACCCACATCGGCACGTCCCCACCCCGGAAGCCGCATGCGACCTCGCCTTCGAGCGCATCGACGGAGACGGCCACGATGTGGAAGTCCTCCGCCTGAATGCGTTCCTCGAGCCTCTGCATCGAGGGAAGCTCCTGCAGACACGGTGCACATCCGGTCGCCCAGATGTTGAGGAGCACGACGTCGCCGCGATAGTCGGCGAGCGACACGGATTCTCCCTCCATCGTCGTGGCCTCGAACATCGGCGCATCGACGCCGGCGATCATCTCGACGGGACGACTCGCCGACCAGGCGAGCACGATGACGGCTCCGAGCGCCAACAGGGTCAACGCGTAGGGCAGACGGGACGGGCGTTTCGATTCGGATCTGGACACAGTCACCTCACGAGGATTCGTACGTGTGCCTGAATCTAATGTTCCTGCGGGATTCCGCCTCTTCGGCCGATCTGGAGGCGGACCTCGGCACCCCGCTCGAGCTCGGACCCCTCGACCGGCTCCTGCGTGACGACGCGTCCCTGATCGCGACCGAAGCGGAACACCTCCTGCACCTCGACGACCTCGAGCCCGAGGACCCCGAGCGTGTCACGGGCCTCCTCCTCGGGCAGCCCCAGCACGAAGGGCATCTGGACCGTAGGTGGTCCCAGACTCACGGAGAGTGCGACCCGCGCGGGCATCACCATCGGGGTGCCCTCGGCGGGCCGGATGTCCACTACGCGGCCCCGTGCGACCGGACTGTCCACCGAATCCACGACGACATCGAAACCGGTGGCCCTCAGCAGGTCGACGGCGCGGTCGCTACGGAGGCGACTCACCTCGGGTACGGGCCGCCGCTCCGGTCCCAGGCTGACGACGAAGTCGACGGTGTCGCCGGAGCGCGCCAGCTGCCCGGGGAGCGGAGACTGACCCAGGATGCGCCCGGAGTCGACCGAGGGGTGCCGAAGCGTCCGTACGTCCCCTGCCACGAGGCCGGCCTCGTCGAGCAGACCGGTGGCGCCGGCGACGGGGCGATCCCGGAGGTCGGGCGCGGGCCGGAGGTCGCGGGGAGGCCCGGGGGCGGGAAAGAGCACGAAGATCGCGAACAGATAGCCGACGACGAGTCCGAGGAGTCCGATGCCCACGAAGCGCGCGACCGGCTGGAGCGCACCCCCCCGCGAGGCCCGGCGACGGGCCTTCGATCTCTTCTTCCGACGACCCGACCCACCGGATCCGGGCCGTCGGCCCCTTCGTTTCGCTGTCACGATTCGTCCACCGTGTTCGTTTCGTCTCGTCTCATCCGCATCGCCCATGCACCATCGGTGCCCCACCTGTGCGGCAGGACCTCGAGGGCGCCGTCCACCATGGGGAGGGCGTCGTCTTCGGGCGGAGCGGGGGCGAAGTCGGGCCGTGCCTCGAGGAACCGATCCACCACACCGCGATTCTCCTCGGGCTCCAGCGTGCACGTCGAGTAGACGAGCACCCCACCCGGCGCTACCGCGTCCCCTGCACCGAGCAGGATCCGTGCCTGCACCTCGGCCATCCGGGCGGGATCCTCGGGTGAGAGGCGCCACCGCGCATCCGGGTGACGGCGCAGCGTACCCGTCCCGGTGCACGGCGCGTCGACGAGGACCACATCCGCGTCCCGCACCGGCGGGGTCTCGGCCCGGGACCGCACGACGCCGATCGGCGCACCCAGGCGTCGCGCATTTTCACGCACCAGCCCGAGCCGCGGCTCCGACGGATCGGCCGCGAGGACATACCGGGCCACCCGGGACGCCGACAGCGCCTTGCCGCCAGGTGCCGCACAGAGGTCCGCGACCAGGGCGCCCTCGGGAATCGCGGCATAGCGCATGACGAGGGCCGCCGCCGGATCCTGCACGAAGCTCGGGCAGGTCTCCAGGGCGCGCAGGATGTCCGAGGTGTCCACCTCGACCGTCCCGGAGAGCGGCTGGACCCCGACCTCGAAGTCGGCCGCCCGGAGCGCCCCGCCGGCGGCCTCGACGTCTCCGTCCATCGGCACCAGGTGGAGCGTCGGCACCTGATTGTCGAGGTCGACCAGCGTCGCGACGTCGTCGAACGACCATCGCTCCAGCCAGCGTTCCACGAGCCAGCGGGGGTGGGAGCCCCGGACGGACAGCCACCCTGCTGGATCGCTCGCCGGATCCGGCCACTCGTCCGCGTCCGATCCCGCGCGATCCAGCGAGCGGAGGACGCCGTTGACCAGGCCGGAAGCCCGGCCGACCCCGACCGACCGGGTGAGGTCGACGGTCTCGGAGATCGCGGCGTAGGCGGGCACGTCCATGGCCCGGAGCTGGTGGGCGCCGATGCGGAGCAGATCCAGCACGGCATCGTCCAGGCGACCCAGGCCGCCGCGCACATGGCGTTCGAGCAGATGGTCCCAGCGACCGCGCAGCCGGATCGTTCCATACGCGAGTTCCCGCGCGAAGGCACGATCACGGGAGTCCAGACGCGCCGCCGCGTCGGTGAAGGCGAGGTCGAGGCGGCGTCCGCGGTTGGCGGCGCGGACCGCCTCGAAGGCGGCGCGGCGCGCGGACGGGCTCGACGAATCCGGAGCAGTCAGGCGAGCATCCCTCGCTCCGGGGAGGACGGCACCGCGATTCCCCGTGCCGGCATCCGACCCGCACGCCACGCGGCGCGTCCCGCATCGACGGCGAGTCGCATCGCCCCGGCCATGCGCACCGGGTCGTCGGCTCCCGCGATCGCGCTGTTGAGAAGCACGCCGTCCACCCCCTGCTCCATCGCGTAGCAGGCGTCCGAGGCGGTGCCGATCCCGGCATCCACGATGACCGGAACGGCCAGGCGACGCTTGACCTGCCGGATGAAGTGCGGATTCACGATTCCGAGCCCCGACCCGATGGGACTCGCCAGCGGCATGACGGCGGCGCATCCGGCGTCCTCCAGGCGAAGCGCGGTCACGAGATCGTCGTTCGTGTACGCCATCACGCTGAATCCGTCGTCCGCGAGAATCCGAGCCGCCTCGATCGTCCCCTGCGGATCCGGGAGGAGGGTCTCCTGATCTCCGATGACCTCCAGCTTCACGAAGTCGGTGAATCCGCTCGCCCGCCCCAGGCGGGCGTACCGGACCGCCTCGTCGGCGGTGTAGCAGCCTGCGGTGTTGGGCAGCAGGAAGAACTCGTCGGGGTCGAGGTGATGGAGAATCGCCTCGTCCCGGCTCCGGTCCAGATCCACGCGGCGAACCGAGACGGTCACACACTCCGCGCCGCTGGCCCGGATCGCATCCACCATCACCTCGTTCGACGCGTACTTTCCGGTTCCGACCAGCAGCCGGGACCCGAAGGTGCGCCCCCCGATCACCAGAGCGTCGGCGGAGGAGTTCATCCGCCCCCCACGAAGTGCACGAGCTCGATCACGTCACCCTCCTCCACGGAGACGTCGGTGTAGTCGTCCCGGCGCAGGATCGATCGATTGCGCTCGACCACGATCATCTCGGGCGAGAGGTCGAGGGAGACGATGAGGTCCCGGACGGAGAGGTCGGACGAGACCTCGCGGTCGCGACCGTTCAACTGGATCTGGATGGGCTCGCTCACGGTGTCGGCGTCGAGTCGGGAGTCGGATCGAGTCTGACCGCCTCAAGATAACGATGGAGCGCCTCGATCGGGTCCGACGCGTCCCAGACGCCCCGCATCACCGCGACACCTCGCGCTCCCGCCCGCACGACCTCGCCGACACGCTCGGGGGAGACGCCTCCGATCGCGATGGTCGGTCGGGTGGTGACGGCCGCCACCGCACCGAGGAACGCCGGGCCGGCCCCCGGCCGCTCCGGGTGCGACGGCGTCGCGTAGATGGTACCGACGAGCAGCCAGTCGGCGTCGTCTGCGGCCGAAGCCGCCTCGATCGTGTGCACGGAGACTCCGACCCGAAGGGCGCTCGAGGCCTCGGGGAGTCGCTGAACCGGAAGACTGCGGCCTCCGAGCTGGACGGCGTCCGCATCCGCGGCGACCGCGACATCCACCCGGTCGTTCACCACCAGCACGACCCCGCTGTCACGGGTCGGACCCCGGAGGCCGAGCGTCCGACGATACAGGGTCCGTCCATCGGTGGAGGGGCCCCGAACGTGCAGGGCGACGTCGCTACCACCCGCAGCGACCAGGGCATGGCCGACCGCCATGAAGTCCGGCCTCGCGAGGATCGCGTCGTCGGTGATCAGGTGGAGGCGCGGGACCGCCTCCGGGCTCGCCGGTCGGGGGCGCCCGCGCGTCGCCGGTTCGGGGCCCGAGCGCGCGAGGCTCTCGCGCGTCCCGGGACTCGCACGCGGATCCGAACCGACCTCGGGATCCGGATCCCGATCAGTCCCCGAGTCGGTCACCCGTCTCGATGCTCCGGCCCCGAAGCCAGGCAGCCACCGCCATGCGCCGCTTGCCCGGCGGCTGGACCTCGGCGAATCGCACGACACCGTCCCCGGTGAGCACCGCCAGTCCCGCGTCGCGATCGGGGTCGGCGTCCACGACGGTCCCCGGCTCGGAGTCGGCCGACGGGACGTGCGCGGGATCCCCGATCTCGGGAGAGGGCGAGAAGAGCTTGAGGGGCTGTCCATCGCGCGTCGTCCAGGCGCCGGGCACCTCGTCCATCGCCCGGACATGATTCGCGACCTCCCGGCCCGGACGTGCCCAGTCGATCGCCGCCACATCGCGGGAGACCTTCGGCGCATACGTGGCCTCGTCGTGATCCTGCTCGACCTGGTCGGGACTGCCGAACTCCAGCAGCGAGAGCGCCTCGATCATCGCGCCCGCGCCCAGCCCTGCGAGCCGCACCGCGAGGCCCGACGAGGTGTCGGTCGGGCGAATGGGCTCGACCCGCCGCACCAGCATCGGTCCGGAGTCGAGACCCTCCTCCATGCGCATGACCGTAACGCCCGTCTGCGAGTGTCCGCGCGCGATCGCCCAGTGGATCGGGGCCGCCCCCCGCAGCTTCGGCAGGAGGGAGGCGTGGACGTTCCAGGATCCGCGGGTGGGAAGCTCGAGGACCTCGGGAACGAGGATGTGCCCGTAGGCGACGACCACCGAAACGTCGGGTTCGAGCTCGCGAATTTCGGCCATGAATTCGTCGCCCCGCGGCTTCTCGGGTGTCAGGACCCGGATCCCCTCCGCCTCGGCCACCTCACGAACCGGAGTCGGTGTCGGCGTCCGTCCGCGCCCGCGAGGACGATCGGGCTGCGTGACCGCGCCGACGACGTCGTGGCCCTCGCCGATGAGCGCTCGCAGGGTCGGCAGCGCGAAGTCCGGCGTGCCCCAGAAGAGAACCTTCACGCCGGGACTTCCTCCGCACGTCGCCGCGTCATCACTCCGCGTCCTCCTCCTGCAGCTTCTTCCAGCGCTTCACCGCCATCCGCCGCTTCAGCGGGCTGATCCGATCGAGAAAGAGCACGCCATCGAGATGATCGGCCTCATGCTGCAGGGCCCGCCCCAGCAGTGCATCTCCCTCCATCTCGAACCACTCGCCCCGCACGTCCTGGGCACGGACCCGCACCCGGGAGGGCCGTTCGACGACCTCCTCGATCCCGGGGATGGAGAGGCACCCCTCCGTCCCCTTGTCGGTCTCCGTGGAGTGCTCGACGATCTCGGGGTTGACCAGCACGAAGCGTCCCCGCTCGGGATCCGCTTCGTCGCGGACATCGAGCACGAAGATGCGCCGGGAGATCCCGATCTGCGGTGCGGCGAGTCCGATGCCCTCGGCCGCGTACATCGTCTCGAACATGTCCTCGATCAGGGCCGCCAGATCCGCGTCGAAGGATTCGACCGGGTCGGCCTCACGCCGAAGAACCGGGTCACCCATCAGGACGATGCGTCGAAGCGCCATCGGGCTACTCGGAGTCGGTCTCCGGAGAGACCTTCTGCGCGATCCGACCCCGATCCACGATGATCTCCACACCGCCGGAGCGAAGCGTGAGACGTGTGGGGTTGGCCTTGGTGATCTTCCCGACGAGCCCTCCGTTGGTGATCACCTCGTCCCCCTTCACCAGCGTCTGAATCATCTCCTGGTGCTTCTGCTGCTCCTTCCGCTGGGGGCGGATGAGAAGGAACCAGAAGATCGCGATGAAGGCGCCGATCTGGAGGGCGAAGACCCCGAGGCCCGGCCCGCTCGACTGTGCTGCCTGGAGAAGTCCAGTAACTGGAATCATGAAGCGTGATGCTCGTGGTCGTTGGTGGTCGGTCGCGCCGCCCGATAGCGCTCGAGCCAGTCGGTGGACCAGCGATCGAATTCGCCGGCGGCGATGCGTGTGCGGCACTGCTCGGCGAGACGGAGCAGGAACCGTAGATTATGTATGGATACCAGGCGCTCGCCGAGACGTTCGTTCGTCGCGATGAGATGCCGGATGTAGGCGCGGTCGAATCGCCGGCAGGTCGAACAGTCGCACCCCTCGTCGATGGGCGTGCGGTCGCGCTTGTACCGTGCGGCCTTCAAGTTGACCTGGCCCTCCGAAAGCGTCCAGGCGGAGCCTCGCCGTCCGTTTCGCGTCGGTGCCACGCAGTCGAAGAGGTCACAGCCTCGGCGCACCGCCTCGACGAGATCGTCCGGGTAGCCGACGCCCATGAGGTACCTCGGGCGATCCCGCGGCAGCTCGGGCTCCAGCACCTCCAGCATCTCGTACATGTCGGGCTTGGCCTCCCCGACGCTGAGTCCTCCGATCGCGAGCCCCTGCCATTCGCCGACGGAACGAATATCGCGAGCGTTCTGCCGCCGGAGGTCCGCATACACATTGCCCTGGATAACGGGGAAGAGCGCCTGCGCGGGTCCCTCGATCTCTTCGGCGGCCTCGTCGAAGGCGACCCCGCATCTCTTCAGCCAGTCCAGCGTGCGACGATTGGCCCGTTCCGCCGTCGCGCGGTCGGCACCGCCCGGTGGGCATTCGTCGAAGGCCATGACCACGTCGGCACCCAGGCGGCGCTGGACGCGCATGACCGACTCGGGGGTGAACAGATGTCGACTGCCGTCCAGATGGCTCTGGAATTCGACACCCTCGTCGCGGATCTCGCTGATGGCGCCCAGGCTGAAGACCTGGAATCCCCCCGAATCCGTGAGGAGCGGCCGGGGCCAGCGCATGAAGTCGTGCAGACCGCCGAGTTCATGGACCAGCTCGGCTCCCGGGCGCAGGAAGAGATGATAGGTGTTCGCGAGCACCATCGTCGCCCCCATGACCTCGAGCTCCGAAGGATCGAGGCCCTTCACGGTCGCAAGGGTGCCGACCGGCATGAACGTCGGTGTCGGCACGTCGCCGTGCGGCGTCGCGAAGGTACCGGCGCGGGCGGCGCCGTCGGTGGCGTGAAGCTCGAATCCGAATTCGCTCACGAGGCGGTACCGGTCCGGGGGCGGGCAGGGGGAATCAGCATGGCGTCGCCGTACGAATAGAAGCGGTAGCCCTCCCGGACGGCGGCGCGGTAGGCCGCCATCGTCCGTTCGTATCCGGCCACCGTGGCGACCAGCATCATGAGCGTCGACCGTGGCAGGTGGAAGTTGGTGACGAGTCCGTCGATCACCCGCAGACGGCCGGGGGGGTGCAGAAACAGCTGCGTCGCACCCGATCCGGCGCGAATTGCGCCCTCGCCGTCCGCGACGCTCTCCAGTGTGCGCACGACGGTCGTCCCCACCGCCCATACCGCCCCGCCCCGCGCCCGGCATGCCGCCACGGCGTGGGCGGTCGCCTCCGGCACGTGATAGACCTCCGTGTGCATCTGGTGCTCTGCCGGGTCCTCGACATCGACCGGCCGGAAGGTCCCCGCACCGACGTGCAGCGTGACCGCCGCCCGATCGACGCCGGCCTGCTCGAGCCGCTCGAGAACCTCGTCGGTGAAGTGGAGTCCGGCGGTAGGGGCGGCGACACTCCCCGGCACCCGGGCGTACACCGTCTGATACCGGTCGGCGTCCTCCGGCCCGGGCTCCCTCTCGAGATAGGGAGGAAGGGGAATCTCACCGTACGCGCGCATGACCTCGACCGGGTCGACACCGGGCGGGAAGCGAACGTGGCGAACGCCCTCCGCATGTGGATCGTCGACCACCTCGAGTGCCAAGTCGTGTGGCTCGAGACCGCCCTCGCTCCCCTCCACGGCCGTCGGAGAACGCTCCAGCGTCACCCTCTCGCCGGCGCGGAGCTTCCGACCGGGCCGGAGCAGCGCCGTCCATACCGCGCCGCCGCCTGTGCCCGCGCCGCCGCCAGTGCCCGCGGAGTCGCCAGTGCCTGCGGAGTCGCCGCTGCCCGAGACGGAGCCGGTCACCGCCGCGTCGGCCGACATCTCGACCGACACGTCGACCGGCGCCAGCAGGAGCGCCTCCACCCGCCCGCCGGTGGCTCGGCGAGCATTGAGGCGCGCCGGGAGTACGCGGCTCTCGTTGACCACCAGCAGGTCGCCGGGCGAGAACCACTCGACCAGATCGGGGAAGCCGCGGTGCAGGAAGTCGTCTCCGTCCCGATCCACGACGAGAAGGCGGCTGCCGTCCCGCCGTGCCGCGGGGTGGCGTGCGATCCGTCCGTCCGGGAGATCGTATTCGTAGTCGGAGGTGCGGGACCCGTCGGGGACCCGAGCCCCGGCCTCGCCCCCGCTCACTCGGCGTCGAAGAAGGTGCCCTGCCCCGCCGACAGGCCGGGGGGCGGAGTCATGCCCATCCGCTCGTACGAGCGTCCGGTGGCGACGCGGCCTCGGGGCGTCCGCATCAGGAAGCCCTCCTGGATGAGGAAGGGCTCGTAGACCTCCTCGAGCGTGGCCTCGTCCTCACCGAGCGCGACGGCCAGGGATCCCAGCCCGACCGGGCCACCCTGAAAGGTCTCGATGACCGTTCGGAGGATCCGGGAATCCATCTCGTCCAGGCCGTACTCGTCGACGTCCAGCATCTCGAGCGCGTCCATCGCGACTCGACGGTCGATCCGCCCGTCCGCCTTCACCTCGGCGAAGTCGCGGACCCGGCGAAGCAGGCGATTCGCGACCCGCGGCGTACCTCGGGCTCGGATCGCGATCTCGGACGCGCCGTCCGTGGTGACGTCCACACCGACCACCTTGGCCGAGCGCTCCACGATGTCCTGGAGTTCGTCCGGCGGGTAGAAGTTGAGCCGCTGGACGATGCCGAACCGCGCCCGCATCGGAGCGGTGAGAAGACCGAATCGCGTCGTGGCTCCGATGAGCGTGAACTGCTCGATCGCCATCGTCATCGTCTCCGCGTGCGGCCCGTCCGCGAGCCGGATGTCGACCCTCCAGTCCTCCATCGCGGGGTACAGGAACTCCTCGATCACCGGCCGGAGGCGATGGATCTCGTCGATGAAGAGGATGTCGCCTTCGCGCTGATTGGTGAGGATCCCGACCAGGTCGGCGGGCTTCTCGAGAACGGGCCCCGACGTGGACTTGAAGTTCACGCCGAGCTCCCTCGCCATCAGCGAGGCGAGCGTGGTCTTGCCGAGCCCGGGAGGACCGTGGAAGAGAACGTGGTCGAGCGGCTCGTTGCGGCCCCGCGCCGCCTCGATCGCGATCGAGAGTGCGTCACGTACCCGGTCCTGACCGACGAACTCCTCGAGTCGCTGCGGGCGCAGCGTCGACTCGACGGGAGCCTCGTCCTCGAGGACTTCGGGCGTGGTGATTTCGATGCGGTCGGCCATGCGGGAAGATGTTCGGGGTGTCTACGGGGAGCAACGGGGGGCGCCGAGGGGGGAGCGACGCGGGCCTGGCTCAGGTACCCCGAAGCGCCAGACGGATCAATTCGTCGGTGGAGGCCGGCTCGGTGTCCTCCGCCAGCGCCGCCCGGACCGCCCCGTCCGCCTTCGCGAAGTCGTACCCGAGCGCGACGAGCGCGGCGATGGCCGCCTGCACCATGTCGCCCCCGCCCCCGGTCGGTCCCGCGGATGCCGCGATGTCCTTCACCTTGTCCGCCAGGTCGATGACGATGCGCTCCGCGGTCTTCTTCCCGATACCGCTCACCTGGGTGAGCGCGGTGATGTCCCGCTCGGCCAGCGCACGGGCCAGTCGCTCGGCGGTGTAGGTCGACATCATGGCGAGGGCCAGCTTGGCGCCGACACCGCTCGCTCCCAGAAGCCGCTTGAACAGGGTGCGCTCGTGCGCCTCCAGAAACCCGTACAGCGAGGCGTCGTCCTCCCGCACCACCTGGAGGGTCCGCACCTCGATCTCACCCCCGGGACTCGGAAGTCGGCGCAGCACCGTCGTGGGTACCTCGATCTCGTAGACCACCCCGGAGGCCGTGGCCACCTCGACCGTGTCGGCCGAAGGCTCGAGAAGCGTTCCGCGAATTCTGGATATCACCGGATCATCTCTCCCGTGGGAACGAGGCGAACGAGCCCTTCAGGCAGTGGCAGAGCGCCGCCGCGACCCCATCGGCCGCATCCGCGGGCGTCGGCGCCTCCTTCAGGCGCAGCTGCTTCATCACCATGAACCCTACCTGCTGCTTGGTCGCGGACCCATGGCCCACGACCGCCTTCTTGATCTCGGCCGGCGTGTACTCGGCGATCTCCACATCGCCGAGAGACCCGGCCAGGATGATGACGCCCCGGGCATGTCCGAGGGTGAGGGCGCTCCGCACATTCCGCCCCTGGAAGACGTCCTCGACGGACATCGTGTGGGGTCGATGACGGTCGATCAGGCCGACCACCCCGTCGTGGACCTCACGGATGCGGTCCGAAAGCGGCTCCCCGGCGCTGGTGCGGATCACGCCGCACTCGAGCAGGCGGACGGACCGGTCCGGTCGCCTCTCCACGACTCCGAAGCCGGTGATCGCCGTGCCGGGGTCGATGCCGAGGATTCGCCGGATACCGTCGTCCTTCACGGCGTCGCGTCACATCGCAGCGAGGGTTTCCTCGTCGATGTCGGCGTTGGTGTGCACCTTCTGGACGTCGTCGAGGTCCTCGAGCGCCTCGAGCAGGTCCATCGTCTTCTCGGCGTCCTTCCCCGCGACCTCGACCTCGTTCTGCGCCACCCAGGCGAGCTCCGCGGAGGCGACCTCGACGCCCTGCTCCGTGAGGGCCTCCTGGACCGCGTGAAAGTCGGTTACATCGGTGAGCACGAGGAACTCGTCGTCCTCGCTTCGGATCTCCTCCGCACCCGCCATGAGTGCGGCTTCGAGCACCGCGTCCTCCGTGTATCGATCCGCGTCGATGTAGATCTGTCCCTTGCGGGCGAACTGCCAGGCGACCGATCCACTCGTCCCGAGCGATCCGTTCTTCTTGCCCAGCGTGTGCCGGATCGCCGCAACGGTACGATTCTGATTGTCCGTGAGCGTCTCGATGAAGAGCGCCACGCCGTTCGGGCCGTAGCCCTCGTAGGTGACCTCCTCGTAGTTCACGCCCTCGAGTTCGCCCGTGCCCTTCTTGATGGCGCGCTCGATGTTGTCCTTCGGCATCTCCTCGCCGTTCGCCGTGTCGATGGCGAGGCGGAGCCGGGGATTCATGTCGGGGTCGCCCCCTCCCTCCCGGGCGGCCACCGTGATCTCACGAATCAGCTTCGTGAAGATCGCTCCCTTCTTCTGGTCGTTCGCGGCTTTCTTCCGCTTGATCTTCGACCACTTGCTGTGCCCGGCCACTCTACCTCCGAATGCTTTCGTTCGTGCACGTCTTCATCCGCCAGGGCGAGCGCCTCGCGGGAGGCTGAACCTAGCCCGTGCGGGGTATCGGGATCAATCTGTCGCGCCGACGTGGCGGCGGAATCGCCGCGGCCTCAGGACACCCGGCTCGCCTCGGGCCAGTCGTTGAGCTGAACGACACGGATGTTCAACGCCGTGGCGAAGAGGCCCCAGGCCAGATACGGGAGCATGAGCAGCGCCGCGGCCGTGGAGACCGTCGCGAAGGCCCAGATGTTCGCGATGATGGCCACATCCATCACCAGCAGGACCCACAGCGCCGTGGGCGGATCACGACGGCCGAAGAAGGCCGGCGACCAGAGAGCGTTGAGTACCAGCTGGAGCACCCAGAGCCCGCCCGCGAGAGCGACGGTGCCGGTGGGCGCCTCCGACCCGAGAACGAGCCACATCGCCGTCCCCATCATGATGTAGAGCACCGTCCAGACGGGCGCGAACAGCCAGTTGGGCGGCGTCCACGGCGGCTTCGAGATGGTGGGGTACCAGTTCCTGATCGACTTCCGGGTCGCGTAGCTGTTGGCCATGCCCACGGCCATCGGCGCGAGGATGCAGACGGCGAGTATCCAGATCGAATCCATGCGTCGGTGATCTCCGGTCAGCGGATGAGGCGTGCCATGCGTGTGCAGCGGATCGTCACCCCGCCTCGTGTTCGACTCCCGTCCTCGCCGGTCACGACGAAGCCGAGCCGTTCATAGAAGGGGACCGAGTTCTGCGAAGCGTCGAGCCAGACGTTCTCCAGCCGGTGCTCGCGCGCCACCTCGAGGATGTGTTCGACGAGAGCCCGTCCGATACCCCGGCCGGCGGCTTCCGGCGCGACGTAGACCGAATCGACCTCGAAGGTAGCCGGGTCGAGACTCGCGTACCCGACCGTACGTCCCTCCTCCTCGGCGATCCACACCTCCGCCTTCTCCACCTTCCCGGCGAACCCGTCGCGGTTGAACGCACCGGCCCACGCGTCGATCGCGTCGGCCTCGTAGTGGTCCCCCGTGCCATGTCGGATCGCGTCGCGCTGCAGTCGCTCGATGGCGTCCACATCCTCGGCGACCGCCGGCCGGAACTCGATCGTGGCCTCCATCACATCGAGGGGCGCTGCTGCCCGAACCGGAACTCGGCCGACGGCTCTGCGCCCAGCAGGTGCTCGACGAAGTAGTTCCATCGCCGTCGCATCATGTAGGGCGTGTTGGCGAAGCCGTGTCCCGCGTCGGGGAGAATGATCATGTCGAAATCCTTGTCGGCCTCGATCAGCGCATCCGCCACGAGGAAGGTGTTCTGGACGGGCACATTCGCGTCGACCGCGCCATGTGCCAGAAGAAGCTTACCCCGGAGATTGCCGGCGAGACGCTGGTTGGCCTGATTGTCGTAGCTCGTGGTCCCGTCCTCGTACTCCACCAGCAGGCCCTGCCACTTCTCGCCCCAGTCGTCCTCGTAGACGCGATTGTCGTGGTTGCCGGCCTGTGATACCGCCACCGTGTAGAAGTCCGGGTAGCGGAGGATGCCCGCCGTCGAGGCGAACCCACCGCCGGAGTGACCCCAGATACCCACGCGGTCGAGATCGATCCACGGGTGCCGCTCGGCGAGCTGGCGAATCGTGGTGACCTGATCGGGCAGCCCGTTGTCCCCCATGTTTCCGTAGTACGCCTCGTGGAAGGACTTCGACCGACCCGGGGTCCCCATCGCGTCGACCTCGACGACGATGAAGCCGAGCTCGGCGAGCGCCTGATGATCGCGGCGCGCCGTGCTGAAGTTCCGGCTGCCGACGCTCCCGCTCTGCGGTCCGGGGTAGAGGTAGTTCACCACGGGGTACCTCTTCGTCGGATCGAGATCCGAGGGGGTGTACATGAGGCCGTGGAGATCCGTCACGCCGTCGCGCGCCTTCGTGCTGAACGGGATCGGCGGCTTCCACCCCGAGTCGGCGAGCGCGCTCGCGTCGGCCTCCTCGACCTCGACCAGCACCCGGCCGTCGTCCGCACTCCGCACCACCGTGGTCGGAGGAATCAGCGGCGTGGAGTAGCGGTCCGTGAAGCTGGTCCCGTCCGGCGACAGCTCCACCACGTGATTGGCGGAATCCGGCGTCAGGAGCGTGATGTCCCCCGAGTCGATGTCGACCTTGTAGAAGTACTCGAAGTACGGATCTCCGGGCTCACGACCCGCTGCCGTGAACCAGACCGTGCGACTCTCCTCGTCCACCCGGCGGACCTGCAGCACCACCCAGTCACCCCGGGTGATCGGTCGGATCTCCTCGCCGGTGTCCAGGTCGTGCAGGTAGAGGTGGCCCCAGTCCGACTTGGCGGAATACCAGATGAACTGCTCCGACTCGTCCAGCGTCGACCAGTTCACGTACCCGTCCCCCGACTCGTAGAAGGTCTCCTCGACCTCCTCGTGGACCGTTCGCACCTCCCCCGTCTCCGGATCGGCGATCCGCAGCGTAGCGACCTTGTGGTCGCGGCTGGAGGAGACGTAGGCGAGGGCCTCCGAGCCATTCCGCCAGTCGACGTCCGCGAACTCGCCGTTGCACCAGATGTGGTCGCAGACGGTGGAGCGGTGCTGGTCGATCGGCGCATCGAGCATCACGATCTCCCGCGTGGGGACATCGATCACGGCCCGCTCGATGCGGAAGATCACCGAGTCCTCGGGGAAGGGATACTTCCACGATTCCAGCTCGGGGCGACCCTCGCGGGTCCGAAGCATGTGGAAGACCCCGATCCCGCGGGAGTCGTGGCGGAAGGTCGCGAGCTTCCGGGAGTCGTCGGACCACTTCACCACGGGACGCGGGCTGCGGGTCCACCCCGCGTTGTTCGTGCCCCAGCCGAGTTCGTCCGTGCCCCCCTCGGTCAGACGGGTGTCCTCGCCGGTCCGCAGATCCCTCACCCAGAGATCCCGGTCCTCCTGGTACGCCGCCCGGTTCCCGTCGGGTGACACCACCGAGAATCGGGGAACATCCGGCCCATCGACCGTCGGGATCGGCCGGCAGGACGAGGCGTCGAGAGAGCAGGCGAAGAGTCCCTCTCCATCCCGAATGTGAACCTCGCCGGCCGCCGGATCGACGGCCTCGACGTCGAGACTCTCCGGCGCCGTCCCCAACCCCGTCGCCTGATCGAGCGCCCGCGCCATCGCGGACGCGTCGAAGGCGAGCTCGCGGGTCCCCTCGTCGGGGTCGACCAGATACCACGCCGCGGACTCCACACCGCTCCGGTACCAGAAGGCGTCACCGTCACCGACCCAGTTCTCGGAGATCGCGCCCCCTCGGACGAACGATCGGGTGAAGCTCCGGAGAAACCTCTCGGCCTGCTCGTAGCGTACCGTCGGGACGGAATCCGGCGTGTACGGCTCGAGGTCCTGGGCGGACATCGGTCCCGGTACGCACCAGGTCGAGCACAGAAGGACGAAGAGAGAGGCGATTCGTGAACGCATGTCGGGGTGGGCGGGCGGAAGAAGGAGCCGGGGCGGCGGACCGCGGGAATCCACGCGAATCCATTCACCGTCCGGACCGGACGAAGGGGTTCGCGGGTGCACGCGCCACACCTACCCCCGTGCAGTAGAAGGGTAGCACCGACCGCGAGCTGGCGAAATCGGCACCACGCATGGCCAAACCTTCGCCGCACGCCCAGTTTTGAGCGTCTCGACGATCGGCGTGTCATCAGGGGGCCAGGCTCCCGGTGCCGTTCCATATCCCCGCCTCGGGCCGTCTCTCGAGCCGCCCCGCCCACCCGGAGTCCGATGAAGTGGCGTGAAATCGGCATCCTGTACCGCCACGAGCTGCGTTCGGCTCTGCGGGAGAGGACGATCGTGGTGAATGGCATCCTGATCCCGATCTTCCTGTACCCCGTGATGCTCTGGGGGATGTTCACCGCCGTCACCTTCGTTCAGGGCCTGAACGAAGGCTTTACGTCGCGCGTCGTGATCGAGGGGCAGCTGCCCGCGCTCAACGCGGAGCTGCGCGACTCCCTCGCAGCGCTTCCCGACGTCCGGATCGAAGACGACGTGGCCGACCCGCGCACGGCCGTCAGCGAGGGGCGTCTCGACGCGCTGGTCACCCTCTCCCCGGCCTCGGGCACCCCCGGGGCGCTGCCCGGCAACTTCGCCGTCGACGTCGCCTTCGACGGGTCCGAGACCCGCAGCGTGAACGCGCGCGACCGCGTCGAGGCCGTGGTCGAGCGGTGGCGGGCCCGCTGGCTGGGCGAGCTCGGGGAGGATCTCGGCCTCGATGCCGCCGATCGCGGGGTCTTCGTGCTGAGAAGCGACAACGTGTCGACCGCCCGGGACGTGAGCGAACAGCTGCTCGGCTACATGCTGTCCGTCTTCCTCATCATCATGGTGGCCGTCGGGTGCTTCATCCCGGCCGTCGACACCACCGCCGGCGAGCGGGAGCGATCGACCTGGGAGACGCTGATGACGGTCGGTGCCGACCGCGGCTCGATCGTCGTGGCGAAGTATCTCTACGTGGCCACCCTCGGCGTCGTCGCCGGCGCGCTCAACGTGGTGGCGCTCATGGTGTCCATCGGAGCGGTCCTCGAGCCTCTGCTCGGCCAGTCCGGCGCATCCATCGAGGTCGCGCTGTCGCCGATGGCCGCGCTGGTGATGGTCGGAGCCGCATCCCTCCTGGCGCTGACCTTCGCGGCGGCGATGATGGTGTTCGCGAGTTTCGCCCGATCCTTCAAGGACGGGCAGGCGATGGTCTCGCCGGTCATGTGGCTGATCTTTCTGCCGATCCTTCTCGGCGGCGAGGGGAGCGACGTGAACCTCAGCGTGAACACCGCCCTCGTCCCGCTTCTCAACGTCTCGATGATGATCCGGGACGCGATCCGTGGCGTGTTCATGTGGGAAGGCATCGCCATCACGCTCGGCGTCTCCGTCGCGCTGGTCGTGGTCCTTCTCCTCATCGCCCGTCGTATCCTCTCCTTCGAGGAATTCCTGACGGGCTCCTTCGACGGGTCGTTCTGGCGCTTCGCGAAGGATCGCCTCCTGACCCGCGGATGATGCGTTCTTCGATGCCCCCTGCCCCGCTCCCCCACCGCGCATGACCACCACCCATCTGCAGACTCCAGCGGTCCGCGTCCGTGATCTCCGCAAGACCTTCTACGAAGAGCAGCGTGGCGAGATCGCAGCCGTCGACGGGATCTCGTTCGACGCGGTCCCGGGCGAGGTGTTCGGACTGCTCGGGGCGAACGGCGCCGGCAAGACCACGACCCTCCGCATGCTCTCCACCGTTCTCCGCCCCACCGGCGGATCCGCGTCGGTGATGGGGCACGACGTGGTCGAGGCCGGGGAGAGCGTTCGCCAGAACCTGGGATTCTATTCCGCATCCACGGCGCTCTACCCCAGGCTCACGGCGCGCGAGACACTCGAATTCTTCGCGAGAATCAACGGCTACCCCGAGGCCCGCGTGCAGACGCGAGTCGATGAACTCGTCGATCGATTCGGAATTCGGGAGTACGAACACGGTCGCGTCGAGAAGCTCTCCAGCGGCATGAAGCAGAAGGTCTCGATCGCCCGCACCATCGCCCACGATCCCCCGGTCCTGATCTTCGACGAACCGACCGTCGGGCTGGATGTCATGAACGCCATCGAGATGGTCCGGGTGATCGACGACCTGAAGGCCGACGGCAAGGCGGTCCTCTACTCGAGCCACATCATGAGCGAGGTCGAGAAGCTCTGCGACCGGATCGGGATCCTGCATCGTGGTCGGCTGCTCGCTCTGGGCACGCTGGAGGATCTGCGAGCGAGCACGGGCGAGCACTACCTCGAGGAGATCTTCGTGAAGTTCGTGACCGAGGTGTCGGGCTCGGAGGCGGCCGAGCCCGGGGCGTTCGGTGAGATGACCCCTCCCCGCTCATGATCGGAACGCTCCTCCGCAACGAGCTGAGGATGCTGCTGCGGGACACCCGCACCATTCTCATCGCCGTCGTCGCACCGCTCGTCATCCTGCCGGCCTACATCCTCATCACGGGGGCGGTGGACGAACGCGAGTCGGAACGCATCGAGTCCGCCACCTACGGGTGGGCGATCGTCGGGGACGAGGCGCAGTGGGGAGAGCGAACGGTGCGGGACGCGCTGGAGCTTCCGGCCGACTCCGGAACGACGCCGGCGAGCTTCGACTTCACGACTCTCGCCGGTGACCTCGACCGCCGCGAGACTCTGGCCGACTCCCTCCTCCGGGCGGGTGATCTGCAGGTCGTCGTCGAGGCACGTGCGCCGATGCCGGCGGACTCGCTCGATACCGACGCCCCCGTCCTCTCGCTCCGGTACCGGTCCGACAGCGACCTCTCCCGTGCGGCGCGCGATCGACTGGGCCGGCAGCTGCGTCTCCTGCGAGAACAGACGCGGGATGCGCGGTTCCGGGAGGGGGGACTGCCGGTCGAGCGCGACGAGGTCGCCGTCGTCACGACCGCGAACATCGCGACGGCCGAGGACGAGGGGGGACGGCTGCTCGCCCGTATCCTGCTGCCCTTCGTCCTGCTCCTCATGCTGAGCGGCGGATCGATCATCGCAGCCGACACGATCAGCGGAGAGAAGGAGCGCGGAACGCTCGAGACGCTTCTGACGAGCGCGGCCGGCCGGCGGGACATCGTTCGGGCCAAGCTGCTCGGCATCGTCGTGGTCGGGCTCGCGGTGGTGGTCGTGAACGTGATCAACCTCGCCCTCTACCTGACGATCGGGATCCTGGATCTTCCCGAGGGTCTCGCGATCGGACTCGCACCGACACAGCTCGTTCTGCTCCTGCTTCTGCTGGTTCCGATGGCCGGACTCGTCGCGGCCGCGCTCCTGCTCGTCAGTGGACTCTCGAAGAGCTACCGCGAGTACCAGCTCTACTCACCGGTCCTGTTCATCGTCCTGCTGCTGCCTTCGCTCGCGGCGGTTCTCCCCGGCATCGAACTCGACAGCGTCGTCGTCGCCGTCCCGATCGCGGGCCTGTCCGTCGCGGTCAGCGCCGTCCTGGGTGGCGGCTGGCAGCCCCTCTGGGGTCTCGCCGCCGTCGGCTCGACCGGTCTCGCCGCCGCCTTCCTGGTGCGCCGCGTCGAGATCGTCCTGTCCAACGAGCGCCTGATCTCCAGCGCCGGCTGGGACGAGGCGGACTTCCACGGCGGTGCGGCACTGTTCCCTCGCCGTGTCCTCACGTGGTTCCTGGGCTTCTGGGTCCTGTTCTTCCTGGTGAGCCTCTGGTTCGGCGAGTCCCTCGGAATCCGCGGTCAGATCGTCGTCAACCTCGTCGGCGTCTTCCTCGGCGGATCCGCCTGGCTCATTCACCGGTACCGGCTGGATCCGGTCCCGGTGCTCAGCCTTCGGGCCCCGGGGTGGACCAGCTGGCCCGCCGTCCTGATCGGAGCCCCCAGCTTCCTCGTCCTCGGCATGGGCGTCGGCCAGCTGGTCAACACCTACCTGTTCCCCATCCCGCAGTCGGTCCTCGAGAGCTTCGCGCGCGGCCTGACGCTGGATCTGGGCCTGATGCAGCTCGTGTTCTTTCTCGCCGTCCTGCCCGGGATCCTCGAGGAGATCGCCTTCCGTGGGGTCCTCCTGCACGGCCTTCGCCGCCGTCTCGCCTCCCCCTGGACGGCCGCGATCGCCTGCGGCGTCATCTTCGGGCTGTTCCACGTGAGCCTCTTCCGAATCGTCCCGACCGGCCTGCTCGGCGTGATGCTCGCGGTGGTGGTGATCCGGACCCGCTCGATCTACCCCGCCATGCTCTGGCACTTTCTCAACAACGCGATCGCGCTGGTTCCGACGGAGCTGGGGTGGGTCGATCCGAATGCATCGATCCCCGGGTGGGGATTCGCGCTGGCCGGCGGCGGGCTCGTGATCTCCTTCCTGCTCCTGACGCCCCGACCGGATCCGTTCGCCGCGGCCGAGCGACTCGACCGGAGGGCTTCGGGCTGACATCCCAACGTTCCGTCCTCCCCGCCTGTGCTCGGAGTGCGCCGGGGACGTGAGCGGAGTCTCGTCGGCGCCGCGTGCGCCGCGCTGGCACGTGCGCCACGTCACCACGCCGCGTGCGCGATCACCACGTGCGCTACCACAATGAATCCACACCATCGACAGGAGTGCAGATGAGGGGAGAGGGCTCGAAGGAGGCACCGCTTCGGTGCGGACGGACGCGCACGCGGCGACTGGGTTGGATGGTGGCCCTGATGGGGCTCGTGGGGCTGGTGATCTCGTCGCCGGCGGTGTCCGCACAGACACCGATCGACGAGATGGACACCATGGGTCTCTTCGACCAGGATCCGGCCCCACCCATCATGATCTGGGGTTCGTACGGACTCGGCTCCGCCTTCGTCACCGACGGGGGTGACCCGCAGGACGAGGCACAGGTCGCCCGGTTCGTCATCGAGCGAGGCTCGAGCTCCCTGATCCTCCACTACGCCACCGTCGGCCAGGCCTTCGGGCCCGGATCGGACGAGGTGAATGAAGTGGGCGCTCTCTACGGCCGCGCGCTGAACCGCGGCCTCTGGAAACTATGGGGCGGCATCGGACTGGCGCGTCTCTCGGGGTTCGAGTGCCTCGAGGCGGAGGATCCCAGCGAGTGCGACGGGAGCGGGACCTTCGGGTTTCCCGCATTCCTCGAGTTCATGGTCCGCCCCGTGCCCTTCATCGGCATCGGCGCCCAGGCGTTCACGACGGTCTCGCCCGACGGCTCGTGGGGTGGATTCGGTCTGATCGGGCATATCGGCCGCCTCCGCTGACGCGACCGACCCGCCCCGTCCTCGACCGGTGCGCCGGCCCCGGAGCCGCTACTCTCCCTGCCCGAGCGAGTAGCCGCGCTCCCCGTCGAAGGTGTAGAGGTGCTCCGTCTTGATGACGTCGAGCTTCACGAAGTGCAGCGCGGCGAGCAGGTCGAGCACCTCGTCGAAGGTCGCCTCCTCCGTGTCCAGCGGGACGAAGCGGCAGCGCCAGTGATCGGTGTGGAAGGTCTCGGGCAGTCCATCCGGATAGACCTTCACGCCCCGATTCGTGATCATCTTGAGCTTCCAGTCGGAGGCTGCGGCCGCCGCTTCGAGCATGCCGCCGATCACATCCGAATTCCGATCGTGGTCGTCCCAGTCGACGAAGACGTCGATGCCCACCAGCCGCTTGTCCTTCCGCGGGACGGGGCGAGGTTCGATCCGGATCCCGCCGGTCGATCCGCCGGTCGTCCCGTACGCCGCCTTCGGCAGCGTCTCCGGGGCCTGCCCGAGGCGGTCGACGACAGCATCGGTGAAGCCCTCCGTGCCGACGCGCTCCTTCGAGTATCCATCCTCTTCCCGGTAGATGTCGCCCGTGTGGATCCCGTCCTCCAGCGTCCTCAGCCAGGCGTTGGCGATCTTCGTGGCGTGGTCGGGCAGACCGAGGTGCACCAGCATCTGAATCGCGCCGAGCAGGAGGCCCGAGGGGTTCGCGACCCCCTGGCCCGCGAGATCCGGGGCGGAGCCGTGAACCGCCTCGAACATCGCCTGGTCGAGCCCGACGTTGGCCGAGCCGCCGAGTCCCACGGATCCGGTGATCTGTGACGCGACGTCCGAGAGGATGTCACCATACAGGTTCAGCGTCACGATCACGTCGAAGTCGCCGGGCGCGGTCGCCAGGCGAGCCGTCCCGATGTCGATGATGTGGTGATCGGCCTCGATGTCGTCGTATTCGGCCGCGACCTCGCGGAAGATCTGGTGGAACAGACCATCCGCATGCTTCATGATGTTGTCCTTCGTCATGCAGCTGACCTTCTTCCTGCCGTAGGCACGGGCATACTCGAAGGCGTAGCGGATGATGCGCTCGGAGCCCGGACGGCTGATCAGCTTCAGCGACTGCACAACCTCCGTCGTCTGCTGATGCTCGATACCCGCATACAGGTCCTCCTCGTTCTCGCGCACGATCACCAGATCCATGTCCGGGAAGGGCGAGTCCACGAAGGGGTGGTAGGTCCTGGACGGACGCACATTGGCGAAGAGGTTGAGCGACTTCCGAATCGTCACGTTGAGCGACTTGTACCCGCCCCCCTGCGGCGTGGTGATCGGCGCCTTCAGAAAGACCGGGTTGCTGCGGATCGTCTCCCACGCCTTCGCCGGGATTCCGCTGGTGTGCCCCGACAGGTAGGCCTGCTCACCGATCTCGACGTGGTCGTAGTCGAGCGCGACCTCGGCAGCGTCGAGGATGCGGAGTGTGGCATCCATGATTTCGGGGCCGATCCCGTCGCCGCGGGCGACGGTGACACGGGGCGTGGAGCTCATCTGGGGATATCCGGAAGTTGGATCGGGAGGCGGGTGCTCGCGGGCCGTCTCGATGCGAGACGAACGCGGAGAGGCCCCAGGCCGCTTCATGCGACCCGGGGCCTCCAAGCTCGACGGAACCTCCGCCGAGTTCAACCCGAGCCTGTTCCGTCAGGGACCGGCTCGGGCAGGCGGGGACGTCAGTTCACGCCGCCCTCCATCTCCTCCTCCATGGTGAGGCGCTCCGACTCGCCCTTCACGTAGGTGTCGAGCCACGCCGTCCAGCGCGCCCAGAGGTCGAGGGTGGTCTCACGCGTCGCGGGGCCGTGCTCCTCGAAGGGGTACATGTAGAGCGACGCAGTCTTCCCCAGCACGTTCAGCGCGTGGAACATGCGCCGCGCGTGATCCGGGTGGGTTCCGACGTTCGGGTCGTCCATTCCGTGGTACATCAGGAGGGCGCCCGTCAGCCGATCGGCGTAGAAGAAGGGGGACATCTCCGTGTAGATCTGCTCCGCCTCCCAGAAGTAGCGACGCTCGCGCTGGAAGGCGGCGGGCGTCAGGGTCCGGTTGTAGTTGCCATCGCCCGCGATGCCCGCCTTGAAGAAGGGTGTGTGCACCATGGCGTTTGCCGTCCCGAACGCACCGTACGAGTGACCGCCGATGCCGAGCTTCGCCCGATCGGCGAGGCCCCTGTCGTCCAGCGAGTCGATCACCGTCGCCAGCGTATTGCGAAGGTCCTGCTGGTAGTTGTCGTTGTAGAGTCCGTCCTCGCCGACGATCGGCAGATCCGGTTCGACGACCGCGTAGCCGTGCAGGGTGAGGATCTCCATCGAGCGCGTCCCGAGATTCGGGAAGTCGTTCGCGTTGTAGCGCTCGAAGCCCTCCGAGTAGTCCTCCTGGTCGGAGTACTCACGGGGGTAGAACCAGAACATCGCCGGCGGCGCCGGGTCTCCGGGGACCCAGCCCACGGGCATCGCGACCTCGACCAGCGACTCGAAGCCGTCCGGCCGCGTCACCATGAACCGCTCGCGGTGCGTGGCGGTGATGTCGGGCGTCGGATCCTCGTTCGCGGTGACCTGGCGGTCCTCTCCGGTCTCGAGATTCACGTAGAACTGATTCGGGTACATCGTCGGCGACTGGCGCTCGACGATCATCTCCGTCATGTCCCGGTCGATCACCGTCTCGATCGACTCGTGGACGTCCGCCGCACTCTGCCAGATTCGCTCGGTCTCGCCGGTGCGGATCTCGACCCGGTCCGCGAAGGGCCGCGGGGCCTGCTCGTTCGGATTCTCGAAGTACTGAGTCCCGGTGAGGAAGGCGTACTGGCCGTCGGTCGTCGTGCGCACGACCCGTCCACCATTCGGCCCCTCCATGTACGCGAGGCTGCCGGGCTCTTCGGTGATCTCGACATCGCCCTCACGCTCGTAGACGAGGAACTCCTCGTCGGGTGCGGAGAGGTCCACCGCGTGCACGGTGGTCGTGGCATTCTGGCCGCCCCCCTCGCGACGTGTCACGAAGAGCATCTCGCCGGTCGCGTCGAAGGCAACACCCTGCATCCGGTCGTCGGTCGCGTAGACCTCCTCGATCGAGTCCTCGGTGTAGGGCGGGAGCCAGAAGTAGAGGCGGTCCATGCGGGGCTCGGCGTCGTCGGCCTCCTCCTGCTCCTCCTCGTCCTCCTCGTCGCTCCCCTCGGGCGCCGCGTCGCGGCGGAGGAACATGAGGCCCTGCCCACCATCCGTGCGCCACGTGAGGCCTCTGCGCTCCGGCTGCTCGTCCTCCTCCTCGTCGTCGTCGTCGTCCGTGACGGCGTACTCGCGGATCTCGTCGGTCTCCAACACCTCGATCACGGTCCCGTCGCGCGACCAGAGCTCGGTCTGCGAGCCCACGCTGGAGGCCGGCACGATGTAGGAGAACGGCCCCTGCATGTACTCGACCTCGAACACCTGGCCGTCGGGCGAGGCGTCCATCCCGTCGATCATCCGCACCGGGCCGATGCGCTCCACGTCACGCGAGTCCACGTCGATGGCCGCGAGCTGTCCGCTCGAGTAGTACTCGATGGTCTCGATCTCCCAGGGATCCTCGAGAAGATCGAAGTAGGTGCGAAGTCGGTTCTCCGTGTCGGTGGTGAGGCGGACCATCGGGGTCTCGGGCACCGCGGGCTTCGCCGGCGGCGCGCCCATGTCCTCGGGGCGGAGCACGACGAAGATCTCGTTACCATCCTGCGACCACTGGAATCCCGTCACGTTGGTGGCGAGCAGGTAGTCGCGGGTGATCTGACGGCTGTCCCCGTCGGAGGCATCCGCGACGTACACGTGCGTGCCGTCGTCGAAGTGCGCGAGAAAGCCGACCCGTGATCCGTCGGGGGACCACTGGGCACCCGAGACACGGGCCTCGTCGGGCACGTCGATGTCGATGGTCCGATCGCCGTCCCTGTGGACCAGCCGGTACCCGACCGAGCTACGGGTCGTGAGACGCCGGTTCCTGTACGCGGCGGGGTCGATCTGCCAGGCGCCGAGGTTGAGGTGCGGCTTCGCGAAGGACTCGAGCGAGGGCAGACCGTCCGACACCGTCTGGAGAAACCAGGTGTTGCTCGGATCCCCGTTGTTCAGGCTGACCTCGTCCCCGGTCTGGGCGAGAACGGCCGCGGCGATGTGCGCCGGCGGTTCGATGTAGTCCTCGTTGACGATGGGAGTCGGCACGGACGCGAGTTCGTCGCGCGCCGCATTCTGGGCGTCGACCGGCGAAACACCGGCCAGCATGGTCACCCCGGCTACGAACGCACCGAGCCTGAGATCGAAGATTCGACGATCCACGTAGGGACCTCCATTCGGGTTTGGCGAAGAGATATCGGTCGCGCACAGCTTCGAGCGCGTACTACAACTGGCACAGTACGGGGACACCCGATCGGGGGCAAAACGCTGAGAGGCGCGGAGTTGGACCTCCGCGTCGGGGCACGTC
>JGI12109J20283_10059006_pt1 | contig 50506 bp, 57 predicted proteins | sample ElkSlonscriptome_12_FD_20283 | JGI IMG/M metagenome (IMG submission 20283)
CTAGTTGATATACCGGCCCAGCACCTCGACCACGACATCGTCGGTGTTGTCGACGGTATAGCGCGCTGCATCTTCCTGGATGGTATAGGCGATAGCCACACCCGCCACGATGAACATCACAACCGCCTGCACCGGCAGTCGCCGGTCCGCAAAAGCGCTGACGAGCGACGGTATCGCAAAGGCCCCGACCAGCAGGCCCGCCACGAATATCAGATCAAGGTCCATCTACCCTGCCCCATCTGTCATGCCCCCGCGCTGCACACTACTCTGAAGCGGCCGCGAAGATCAAACTCTCCGAACAGGGGGCGACACGCAGGATATTGGTCGATCCCGGCGTGTTGAAGGGCACACCCGCCGTGACGACGATCATGTCGTCCTCGCCTGCCAGTTGTTGCGCCTTGGCCGCACGGACAGCAGCGACGACCGCATCCTTGAAGCGGTCGACCTGCCCGGTCAGCACGCAGTTCATACCCCACGACAGGCACAGCCGCCGGGCGGTCTCGATCTGGGTGGTCAGCGCGATAATCGGGACGCGCGGCCGCTCGCGCGAGACAAGCAGCGCCGTCGTGCCTGACTGCGAGAAACAGCAGATCGCCTTGACGTCGGTTTTTTCAGCGATCTCGCGTGCCGCCGAGACGATCCCGTCGGCCACTGTCATCCCCGCCGACTTGCGCGATGCCTCGATGATATCGGTATAGGTCGGATCGGCCTCGACCTCGTAGGCCACGTTGTTCATGGTCGCGACCGCCTCGATCGGATAGGAACCCGCCGCAGATTCCGCCGAAAGCATGATCGCGTCGGACCCCTCGTAGATCGCCGTCGCCACGTCGGAAACCTCGGCCCGTGTCGGCATGGGCGAATCTATCATGGATTCGAGCATCTGCGTCGCCACGATCACCGGCTTGGCAGCGGCGCGGCACTTGCGGACGAGCTGCTTCTGGATCGGGGGCACGTTCTGGACGGGCAGTTCCACCCCGAGATCACCCCGCGCCACCATGATCCCGTCAGAGGCCGCGAGTATTTCGTCAAAGGCCTTTACCGCATTCGGCTTTTCGATCTTCGACAGGATCGCGGCACGGCCCTTCGCCAGTTCCCGCGCCTCCTCCACGTCGGCACGGCGCTGTACGAAAGACAGCGCCAGCCAGTCGACACCCAGATCGCAGACGAATTCCAGATCCTTGCGGTCCTTCGGCGACAAAGCGGCCAGGGGCAGCGTGACATCCGGGACATTCACGCCCTTGCGGTTGGAAATCGTGCCACCCACGACAACCTCGCAGTCGGCGAAGGTCGCGCCGCAGTCCTTGACGCGCAGTTTGATCTTGCCGTCATTCACCAGCAGATGCGCACCGGGCTTTAGCGCGTCGAAGATTTCCTTGTGCGGCAGCGTCACGCGGTTCACGTCGCCCTCCGCATCGTCGAGGTCAAGCCGGAAGGCCGCACCTTCGACCAGCTCCTCCTCGCCATTCTTGAAAACACCCACACGCAGCTTGGGCCCCTGCAGGTCGGCGAGAATCGCGATCGGGCTGTCGAGGTCCTTTTCCACCTTGCGGATGATCTCGTGCCGCTTGCGGATTTCACTGTGGTCACCGTGGGACATGTTCAGGCGGAAGACATCCGCACCGGCCTCGTGCAGGGCGCGTATCATCTCGTAATCGTCCGAGGCCGGGCCCAGTGTTGCGACGATTTTCACGTTGCGGTGGCGTCTCATCATCAATCCTTCAAATATTTGCGCCGTTAGCGGTAACGGCACGGTCGCGCTCTTATTGCGCAATTCCATCCGCCGTTCAACTAGCCTATGAGGCACAACAAATGAATGACATGACGATAACAGATAGCCCTTTCGAGGTCATCGGCGCGGACAGACCGGGCCGCTGGCTTGTTGCCTGCGACCATGCAACCAATATCGTGCCCGATTGGGTGCATAATGGCGATCTCGGGCTACCACCCGCAGACATGGACCGTCATATCGCCTATGATATCGGCGCCGCGGGCGTGACCCGCAAACTGGCCGCATTGCTTGACAGCCCCGCGATCCTGTCGCGGTTTTCGCGCCTGGTCTGCGATCCCAACCGCGGCGAGGACGATCCGACGATCATGATGCGTCTTTACGACGGCACCATCATCCCTGCCAACAAGGATGCCGACGACGCCGAGGTAGAGGAACGACTGCGTCGCCTTTACCGGCCCTATCACGCGGCCTACGCCGATCTGGCCAACAAGATCGACGACCCGGTGATCTGCGCAATCCACAGCTTTACCCCACGCCTGCGCGGTCGCCATCCGCGACCATGGGAAATCGGAATCCTGCACGCGGGCGACGACCCGCTGTCAGCCGCGCTGATCGATGCCTGCCGTGCCGAAGGCTGGTGCACCGGCGACAACCAGCCCTACGCGGGCCACCTGCCCGGTGACGCAGTGGATCGTCACGCCCTGCAGCACGGTCGGCCGAATGTGCTTATCGAGTTACGTCAGGACCTGATCGCGGACGCCGCGGGCCAGACCCTCTGGGCAAATCGTCTGGCCGGGATATTATCCCAAGTGTTGAAACTCACCCGCCTCTGAGGGGAAATCATGGACAGCCAGACCAAACTGGAACTTGAGGCAGCCGCCTTTCGCCGCCTGCAAAAGCACCTGATGGAAGAGCGCACGGACGTGCAGAATATCGACATGATGAATCTGGCCGGCTTTTGCCGGAACTGCCTTTCGCGCTGGTATCAGGAAGCCGCGAACGAACGCGGCATTCCGATGTCCAAGGACGAGGGCCGCGAGGCCTTCTACGGCATGACGATGGACGCGTGGAAAGCCAACTACCAGACCGAGGCCTCCGATCAGGCCGCGACAACGTTCAAGGACACACACGGGTAGATCATGCTCGAACGGCTCAGAGCCTTTTTCCGCAATCCGTCGGGGTATCACACACCGCTGCCGGCTTCCGACGCTGCCCATGCCATGGGCGCGCTGCTGGTCCGCGCCGCCAAGGCAGACCACGCCTATGTGTTCGAGGAAATCGCCGCCATCGACAAGGTGCTGGCAAAGCGCCACGGCCTGAATCCCGTCGCGGCCGCCAAGATGCGCGCCGAATGTGAATTGCTGGAACGCGCCATCCCCGAAACGCAGGACGTGACGGTTATCCTCGACAGCGCGATCAACACCGAAGAAAAGGAAGCCGTGCTACTGGCACTTTGGGAGATCGTCCATGCCGACGGCACCAAGCACGCGGTCGAAGATGCCCTGTTGCACCGGGTCGAGGACCTGTTCGGCGTGACAGCAGAACGTGCAAGACAGTTGCAGAAGCAGGTCACGGGCTGAACCCGGCGGCGTCCATTCCATCCGATCGCCGAAATAGGAACATTCCGCCTTCCCCCGAGGCGGAAATGATGCCAGTTGACCCTCTGCGCGAGGCAACGTGGAACAACGTTCTGCGCGTGAGGGTCACGCGCCGATACCGTCCCTGCCCCCCGCTTTGACATCAAGCTCCAAAGATCACAGGTCAGCAGGATCGTTTTTCCGGCAGGTGCTTCAATGTTGCTCGACCACATCAATCCCGCGCTCAACGTACAGCTTCTTTTCGGTCTTTTGCTCGGCCTGATTTTCGGTGTGGCCGCGCAGATCACACGCTTTTGCCTGCGGCGCGCGGTTGCCGGTGATGCCGGGATCGATCGCGGGGCGCTGGCGGTGTGGCTTTTTGCGCTGGCAGTGGCTGTGACGGCGGTACAATGGGCGTCGGCCACGGGCCTGGCCGCACTGGACGGTCACCGCTTTCTGGCCCGTGATGTGCCGGTGGCGGGTATCCTGTTGGGTGCATTGATGTTCGGCGCGGGCATGGTGCTGACGCGCGGCTGTGCGTCACGACTGACTGTGCTTGCGGCCTCGGGCAACCTGCGCGCGCTGACGGTGCTTGTGGTCTTCGGCCTGACGGCGCATGCGATGATGAAGGGTGCATTGGCCCCGCTGCGCACCGCCCTGAGCGAGCCGAGCCTCGCTCTGCCCGCAGGCACCCTGACGGCACTACCGGGTGCCGTGGTGATCATCCCGCTCATCCTTCTGGCCGCCGTTGTCTGGCTGGCGCGCAAAAGCGAGGCGGGCTTCACCCACATGATGCTGGCCGCGGTCATCGGCCTTGTCGTCGCTGCGGGCTGGGTCGGCACGTCAACGCTGCTGATGGATGATTTCGACCCGACCCCGGTGCAATCGCTCGCCATGACGCAGCCATGGGGCGAGACCTTTTTCTGGATCGTTGCCGCGACCGCGATTCCGGCAGGTTTCGGCCCCGGTCTGGTAGCCGGCATTCTGCTTGGTGCTTTTCTGAGTGCATTCGCGCGGGGCGAATTGCAATTGGCCAGCTTCGAAACGCCGCAGCAGACGCTCCGCTACGGTGCCGGTGCCGTCCTGATGGGTGCGGGCGGTGTGCTTGCGGGCGGCTGCACGCTGGGCGCGGGTCTGAGCGGAGTGGCGACACTCGGCATGGCGGCGATCCTTGGGTTGGCGGGCATCGTGATCGGCGCGATGGCCACCCGGCAGATGCTGATCGGACGTGCGGGGTTCAAGACCACCGCCCGGGCCTGACACCTGACAGATCAGCCGCCCGGGCGATCGGCACACCGGTCTGTGAAAGGGCCTAAACCGCCGCCTTGCGGCTTTCGTCAAGATAGACCTCGCGCAGACGGCTGGCCACCGGGCCCGGGACGCCATCGCCGACCTGCGTCCCGTCGATCTCGACCACCGGCATCACGAAGGTGCTGGCCGAGGTGATAAACGCCTCGTCCGCCGCTTTCGCCTCTTCAATGGTAAAGCTGCGCTCCTCGACCTTCATCTGCGCCTCGCGTGCAAAGCGCAAGACGGCGGCGCGGGTGATCCCGTGCAGGATCTCGTTTCCCAGATGCCGCGTGATGATGGTATCGCCCTTGACGATATAGGCATTGTTCGAGGTGCCTTCGGTCACGAAACCGTCCTCGATCATCCATGCGTCATCGACGCCGGCCGCCTTGGCCATCATCTTGCCCATCGACGGATAAAGCAGCTGCACCGTCTTGATGTCGCGCCGCGCCCAGCGTTGATCGGCAATGGAAATCACCTTGATCCCCTTCTTGGCAGCAGGGCTGTCTGCAAGGCCGGGTTTGTCTTGCGTAAACAGTACAACCGTCGGCTCGGTGGTTTCGGGGTCCGGAAATGCGAAGTCACGATCCCCCGGGTCACCACGTGTGATCTGCAGATAGATCATCCCTTCCTCGATGCCGTTCAGGCGCACCAGTTCGCGGTGAATGTCGAGAAGGTCCGGCAGTTCGGCCGGATGCGGCATCTTCAGTTCGTCCAAGGACCGCGCGAGCCGTTTGGCGTGACCGTCGAAATCGATCAGCTTGCCGTCGAGGACAGACGTCACCTCGTATACCCCATCGGCCATAAGGAACCCGCGGTCGAAGATCGAGATCTTGGCGTCGTTCTCGGGCAGGTAGTCACCGTTGACGTAAACTGTGCGCATGGTCATCCCCAAAGTGAAGCAGAGGGCGGGTGCACCCCGTCCTGATCGAATTGCAAAGGCTGCTCACGGTCTTCGGCCAGAAGCAGCGGCCCGTCAAGGTCGGTGAACGCCGCACCCTGGGCGAGAAGGGTCGCAGGCGCCATCGCCAGCGAGGAGCCCACCATGCAACCGACCATGACGCCATACCCCTCGGCCACCGCCTGACGTTTCAGCGCCAGCGCCTCGGTCAGGCCGCCCGTCTTGTCGAGCTTGATGTTCACCATATCGTACTTGCCCTTCAGCGCGGGCAGGCTCGTGCGGTCGTGACAGGATTCGTCGGCACAGACAGGCAGCGGCCGGGCGATCTCGGCCAGCATATCATCCTGTGCGGCTGGCAGGGGCTGTTCGACCATCCGGACCCCGAGCCGGATCAGGTGCGGGGCGAGATCGGCATAGACATCGGCGGTCCAGCCTTCGTTGGCATCCACGATGATCGGCGCATCAGCGGCACCCCGGCGGACCGCTTCGAGACGGGCCATATCGTCAGGGGTGCCCAGCTTGATCTTCAAGAGCGGACGATGTGCGTGTCGTGCAGCCTCGCGCTCCATCGCCTCGGGGGTGTCGAGCGACAAGGTATAGGCGGTGATCTCCGGCTTGGGCGCAGGCACGCCGAGCAGCTCCCAGACCCGCCTGCCCGCACGTTTGGCCGCGTGATCCCAGAAGGCGCAGTCAAGCGCGTTGCGTGCCGCGCCTGCCGGAAGCGCATCGGGCAGGTCGGACCATGCGCCGGTGAAGCCCTGGATCTGGTCGGTGACACTGCCGAGGCTTTCATCGTAACGCGCGTAGGGCACACACTCGCCCCGCCCGCGCGCGTCCTCGCTCTCGACCGTGACCGTCAGCACCTTTGCCTCGGTCCGCGACCCGCGACTGATGGTAAAGACCTGCGCCAGTTTGAACACATCGCGGGTGACGCCGATCTTCATGCTGCCCTCATCATCTTGCCGAAAATACTCGGATACGACCTTTACAGATCGCGCAAGGCATCCACCAGACGCCCCGCACCCTGCCTGTAGGGGTCTATCGTCGGCAGGCCCATGCGTTGCTCGACCCCGGCCAGGTATTCCAGCGCCTCGTGCTGGGACAGATGCTGGGTGTTCACCGATATACCCACGACCTGACAGGCCGGGTTGGCGACCTGCGCCAGCGGCAGGGCCATATCGCGGAGCGCCTCGAGGCTTGGCAATGCGTACTCGGGCAACCCGCGCATGTGGCCGCGCGTCGGTTCATGCGCGAGGACCAGCGCATCGGGCTGACCGCCATGGATCAGCGCCATGGTCACACCCGAATACGAGACGTGAAAGAGGCTGCCCTGCCCTTCGATATGGTCCCAGTGATCCGGGTCATTGTCCGGCGTGAGATATTCGACGGCACCGGCCATGAAATCGGCGATCACGGCATCGAGCGGCACGCCGCCGCCGGTAATCAGGATGCCAGTCTGTCCCGTCGGACGGAAAGTGGATTTCAGCCCGCGCTTCTGCATCTCGGCATCCATGGCAAGGCCGGTATACATCTTGCCGACCGAACAATCGGTCCCGACGGCCAGACAGCGCTTGCCGGTGCGCTTGACACCATTGGCGATGGGATAAGCCACATCGGGGATGCGCACATCGAACAGATTGCGCCCGTTGCTATCGGCGGCGGCGACCAGTTGTGGCTCGTCGCGCAAAAGGTTGTGCAGGCCGGAGGCGATATCATAGCCCATGTCCAGCGCGCGCACCAAAACGTCCTTCCAGGCCTGACTGATCACGCCGCCACGGTTGGCAACACCGATGACGAGGGTCCTGGCACCTGCGGCGCGGCCCTCTTCGAGCGTCATATCCGCGATCCTCAGATCCGCGCCGCAGCCGTCCATCCGGAACTGGCCAACGGCGTTTTCGGGACGCCAGTCCTTGATCCCCTGGGCGACCTTGGCGGCAAGCTGGTCCGGGGCATCGCCCAGAAAGAGCAGGTAAGGGGTCTGGATCATGTCATGGACTCCGGTCGGTGTGATTCTTTCCCCGTGACGATATCGCGCGTCGATACGAAAAGTCTTCGCAGATCACGGCGGCCAAGGACAGCATGGCGCAAATTTCGTGCACCAGATTGGCAAAATAGCGCAGACCCTGCCAACAAAAAACCCGGGCGCGAACGCCCGGGTGATGCTCTAAAGGCTGTACTGGAGAGAGGGAGGTCAGCCTTTGGAGAAGTCTGGATATGCTTCCATGCCCAGTTCGGTCACGTCGAGGCCGTTGATTTCGGACTCTTCGGTCACACGGATACCCATGATGCCTTTCAGGATGGTCCAGACAACCAGCGCGACCACGAAGGTGAAGACACCATAAGCGATGATACCCGTGATCTGTGCACCCCAGTTGCCGGTGTAGAAGGCCACGGCCAGCGTGCCCCAGATACCCGCGAAGAGGTGGACGGGGATCGCACCGACAACATCGTCGATCTTCAGCTTGTCCAGCATCGGGACCGTCAGGACAACGATCACACCACCGATCGCACCGGTGACAAGTGCACCGAAGAGCGAAGGCGCCAGAGGCTCGGCAGTGATCGATACCAGACCGGCAAGGCAACCGTTCAACACCATCGTCAGATCGACCTTCTTGTAGAGGATCTGCGTCAGGATCAGCGCGGCAACAGCACCGGCGGACGCGGCCATGTTGGTATTGGCGAAGATGCGGCCAACGTCCGTGATGTCACCGACTGTACCGGCTGCAAGCTGCGAGCCGCCGTTGAAGCCGAACCAGCCCAGCCACAGGATGAACGTGCCCAGCGTTGCCAGAGCGAGGTTCGAACCCGGCATCGGATTGACCTTGCCATCCTTGTACTTGCCCAGACGCGGGCCAAGGATGATGGCACCGGCCAGAGCGGCCCAGCCACCGACAGAGTGCACGATCGTCGAACCGGCGAAGTCGGAGAAGCCCATCTCGGACAGCCAGCCGCCGCCCCACTGCCACGATCCGGTGATCGGATACATGAAGCCGGTCAGCACGATGACGAAAATCAGGAACGGCCACAGCTTGATACGCTCGGCCAGCACACCCGATACGATCGAAGCGGTTGCCGCGACGAACATCAGCTGGAAGAAGAAGTCGGATGCGACGGAGGCGTAGTCGAGGGCGGCATCAGCAGCGCCAAGGCCCACGGGCTCGAGCACTGTCGGCACGAAGTTCGGCGCGAAGTAGCCGTTGAAGTCGCCGGGGTACATCAGGTTGAAGCCCACCAGCCAGTACATGATCGCGGCAATCGAAAACAGCGCGATATTCTTCGTCAGCTGCATCGCCACGTTCTTGGACCGCACGAGGCCTGCCTCGAGCATGGCAAAGCCGGCTGCCATCCAGAACACCAGAAAGCCGCCCACGAGGAACAGCAGGGTTGTCATGATGTAGGGGCCGATTTCGTCGAACCCCGGTGCGGCGTCCTGCGCCAGCGCGAAAGTCGGAAGCAGCGTCAGCGCTGCACCAACCGAAAGATACTTAGTCAGTTTCATTGGTTTACCCTTCAGTTCACGCGATCAAAGCGCGTCATCATTGGTTTCGCCGGTCCGCACGCGAAGCGCGCTTTCCACGTCGAGAACGAAGATCTTGCCGTCGCCGATCTTGTCGGTCTTGGCGGTCGAGGCGATGGTGGAGACGACCTGTTCGGCCATGCTCGCCTGAACGACGATTTCCAGCTTCACCTTCGGCACAAAGTTCACGGCGTATTCCGCACCACGATAGATTTCGGTGTGGCCCGACTGTGAGCCGAAGCCTTTGATCTCAGACACCATCATGCCGCGCACGCCCACGGTGGTCAGCGCTTCGCGGACCTCCTCGAGCTTGAACGGTTTGATTGTCGCAATGATGAGTTTCACTGTCTTCCCCTTGCCATTTTCATGCGGGACACCCTTGGCCAGTACCCGCTCGCACCCGAACAAAGAGCGTGCAGTGCCGTGACGAACAAGAATGCTGCAGGTGCAAAGGGAACGGATTTTTAAGGTATTTGCACAATTTTTGCACATAACGATCTTCACGCCCAATAATTAGGCATGTAATAAAGCGCACGTCGGCGGTTCTCCGCGCTCTACATTCCCGCCGAGTCGCGCTATGCTTTGCCAAAATCGGACTTGTAACGGTCGAGCAGAGCATGAGTGGAAACGGAAAGAAGCGGGCGCCGCTTGTGGCTGAACGTCGCTATCCCGCGGGAAAGGGCAAGGCGAAACAGCCTGCGCCGAAAAAAGCCGCGCCACGGCGCAAGACCACGCAGAAGCGGGCCGGACCGAAAGGTTTTCTCTACTATCTTCTGCTGCCGTTCCGCTGGCTTTTGCGGCTGGTCTGGGCGTTCACCTGGCGCATCGGCGCGATCGTGGGCGTGATCGTACTGGGCTTTGCGCTTTATTTCGCGGCCGGGCTACCCGATGCCGAAGAGCTGATGGATGGCCGTGCGCGCGGTTCGGTCACCATGACCGATCTCTCCGGCAGCGTCTTTGCGTGGCGCGGCGACCAGTTCGGCGGCATGATCACCACCGACACGGTTTCGCCCTACCTTCACGATGCGGTCGTGGCCACCGAGGACCGCCGCTTCTACCGCCACTTCGGGATATCGCCGCGCGGCATCGCTTCGGCCATCCGGATCAACCTGCGCGAGGGACGCGGGCCGCTGTCAGGCCATGGCGGTTCGACGATCACGCAACAGGCGGCCAAGCTGCTTTGCCTCGGTGTGCCCTACGACCCCGCCAAATGGGAAAGCGAAGCGGCCTACGAGGCGGACTGCCGCCGCACGACGCTTTGGCGGAAAATGCGCGAGGCGGTCTTCGCCATCGGGATGGAGATCAAGTATTCGAAGTCGGATATCCTCAACCTGTATCTCAACCGCTCCTACCTCGGGGCAGGCAGCCGCGGATTCGAAGCGGCCTCGCAGCGCTATTTCGGTATCTCGGCGGCCGAGGTGAATCCCGCGCAGGCGGCGATGCTGGCCGGACTGCTGACCGCCCCGTCGGCCAATGCACCGACGCGTAGCCTGCAGCGTGCGCAAAACCGCGCCGCAGTGGTGATCGGCCTGATGGAAGAACAGGGATATCTGAGCGAGGCACAGGCGCTCGACGCGCTCGTGAACCCCGCCACCCTGTCCGAAGCCGCACGGGCCGAATCGGGCGGCTTCTTCGCCGACTGGGTCATGGACAGCGGGCCCGAGTTCTTCACCCGCAACACCACCGAGGACGTGATCATCCGCACCACGCTGGATCAGCGCATCCAGTCGGCGGCCGAAGAAGCGCTGGTCTCGGTTTTTGAAAACGACGTCCGCGAAGGGTCCGAGGCACAGGCCGCCATCGTCGTGATGTCCGCAGATGGCGCGGTCCGCGCCATGGTGGGCGGGCGTAACATCAGCGCCACCGGCGCATTCAACCGTGCGACGCAGGCTTTGCGCCAGACCGGATCGGCATTCAAACCCTTCATCTATGCTGCCGCCCTTGATCTGGGGATGTCGCCATACACGATGATCGACGACCGCCGCACCTGCTGGCAGCGCCGCGGAAGCCCCGAATGGTGCCCGCAGAACTATGACAACGAATTCATCGGCCCGGTGTCGATGGTCGATGCATTGTCAAGCAGCCGCAACATCCCGGCGATCCTCGTCTCCGAAGAGGTGGGACGCGGCTACGTCACCGAGGTGGCCAGCGGTTTCGGGGTCGAGCGCGAATTCGCCGCTGGTCCCGCCCTCGCGCTGGGTGTGACCGAAAGCACCCTGCTGGAGATGACCGGGGCGTTCGCCGGCATCCTCAACGGCGGGTCACGGGTCGAACCCTACGGGCTGATCGATTTGCGCTTCATGGGCGAGGATACCTCGTTGATGGACGCCTCGACGGCGGGTATCGGCGAGAGGGTGATCAGCGCCGAGGCCGCACGCACGCTGACCTGGATGATGTCGCAGGTCGTCACGCGCGGCACCGGCAGGCGCGCGGCGGTCGACGGATGGGAGATCGCGGGCAAGACGGGCACCACGCAGGGGTCGCGTGACGCTTGGTTCATCGGTTTCACCGGCGACTACGTGACCGGCGTCTGGATGGGCTATGACGACAACCGTCAGCTTTCGGGGGTCACCGGCGGAGGCCTGCCCGCCACGATCTGGCGCGAGACGATGGTCCGTGTGCTTGAAGGCCAGACACCGACGCCGCTTCCGATGTACATTCCGCAACCCCCCGCCGAAACCGGCCTTTTGCAAAGCGAGGGTGGCGTCTTGCAGGATCAGGAGGTGCTCAACGTGCTTGACAGCATCCTCAGCGGGGCTGCCGGCAACTAGGGATCAATCCGCGTCGACCTCGGTTGCGGCGGGGATGTCGCACCGCTCGTAGCGGAAGGCGTAGCCGTCCCAGATCATGTAGAGCCCCGGCTCTTCGGCGTCGGCCATCAGGATCGCGCGTTCTTCCCAGGTCGAGCCGTCACCGATGCAGGCCATGTCGTAGAGCTTGGCCGTCATGCCTTCGATTTCCACCGGATTGGTCATGCGGCATTCCACCTCGACACCGTAAAAGATGTCACCCTCGATCCGGAGGGCGCCGCCATCGACACCGACCAAACCGCATTCGCCGTTTGCGGTCTGTTTGTAGGTGCCGTCAAACGGACTGGCGGCAAGGATGACGGGTGCAAGGGCGAAGGCGGCGGCAAGGCGCAGGGCTGGTCTTTGGGTCATGCGACCGAGCTTGCTGCAAAACCGCGCACCGCACAACGATTTCCGCCGTGACGGGCGCCGACTGCGCACCTTCGTCTTCGCCTGTCTCACGCAGGCAACGCATATTGCGCCGCCGCGCGTAGCTGGATAGCGTCGCGCCAGACAATGGAGGACCCAATGAGCACCATCGAAGCGCGACTTGCCGAACTCGGCGTGACCCTGCCGGACGCACCCGCCCCGGCGGCCAACTATGTGCCCTATGTCATCGCGGGCGACATGGTCTACGTCTCGGGACAGATCTCGGCCGGTGCGGACGGCATGATCAAGGGCAAGCTGGGCGACGATATGGATGCCGCGGCGGGTGCTGCGGCGGCGCGGGTCTGTGCGATCAGCCTGCTTGCGCAGCTGAAGGCAGCCTGCGGCGGCGATATCGACCGACTGGTGCGGGTTGTGAAGCTGGTGGGCTTCGTCAATTCCACGCCCGATTTCGATGCGCAGCCCAAGGTGATCAACGGGGCCTCGGACTTCATGGTCGAAGCCCTCGGCGACAAGGGGCGCCACGCGCGTTCGGCGGTAAGTGCCGCCAGCCTGCCCTTCGGCGTCGCGGTCGAGATCGAAGCGATTTTCCAGATCGCATGAGCTTGCCCGAGGGCCTTCTGACCATTCCGCTGGCCCACCGCGCACTGCATGACCGCAAGGCGGGGCGGGTCGAGAACAGCCTCAGGTCGATCGCGGCGGCGATCGATGCCGGCTACGGGATCGAAATGGATCTGCAGCTATCCGCGGATGGTCATGCGATGGTGTTCCATGATGATCTCCTCGACCGGCTGACCGCGCAAGCCGGTCCGGTCAAGGCCCGGACAAGAGCCGCGCTGGAAATGATCCCCCTCAAGAATGACGGCGGCACGATTCCCGCGCTGGAGACGGTTCTGGAGCGCATCGCGGGCCGTGTCCCCCTGCTGATCGAAATCAAGGATCAGGACGGCGCAATGGGCCCCGATGTCGGTCCGCTGGAGCATGCGGCGGCACGGGCGCTCGCGGGGTATCGCGGCGATGTCGCGGTCATGTCCTTCAACCCACACAGCGTTGCATTGATGGCCGAGATCGCGCCGGACATCCCGCGCGGGATCACGACCTCGAGCTACAAGGCGATGTGGTGGCCGAATGTACCGAAAGCCACGCGCAACGCTCTGCGCGGAATACCGGACTATGATCGCGTCGGGGCGTCGTTCATCAGTCACGAGGCCGCGGATCTCGACCGGCCGCGCGTCGCGGAACTGAAAGCCGCGGGTGCCGGCGTGCTGACATGGACGATCCGGTCCCCCGAGGCCGAAGCTGTCGCCCGCCGCATCGCCGACAATGTGACATTCGAGGGCTATCAGGCTTGACCGCGCTGGCAAGGCGCACAAGTTGCAATCCATGACGGAAGCCCCAATCGAGATCACGGCACATACGACGATCAACGCGATCGATCCCACGGATTGGGATGCCTGCGCCTGCCCCGAGGCTGCCGATGGCGGACCCCCGCTTGATCCTTTCACGACCCACCGGTTTCTCAAGGCGCTTGAGGACAGCCGGTCCGTCGGCGCAGGAACCGGCTGGCAGCCGCAATATCTGACGGCCGAACAGAACGGGCGGGTCATCGCAGTGGCCCCGCTTTATGCCAAGGGGCACAGCCAGGGTGAATACATCTTCGATCACAACTTCGCCCACGCCTACGAGAACGCGGGCGGCCGATATTACCCCAAGCTGCAGATCGCGGTGCCGTTCACCCCTGCCACGGGCCGACGGTTCCTGACCCGTCCCGACCATGACGCGGCTGGCACGGCGGCCCTGATACAAGGCGCTGTCCAGATCGCCGCGGACAACGGGTTGTCGTCGGTCCATGCAACCTTCTGCACCGAGGCCGAGGCTTTGGCGGGCGCCGAGATGGGACTGCTTCACCGTGTCAGCCAGCAATACCACTGGGTCAACGATGGCTATGAGGACTTCGATGGCTTTCTGGCCTCGCTTTCCAGCCGCAAGCGCAAGACACTGCGCAAGGAACGGCGACAGGCCAATGATTTCGGCGGCGAGATCGTGGCCCTGACCGGTGACCAGATCACCGAAGATCACTGGGACGCCTTCTGGGTGTTCTACCAGGACACCGGCGCGCGCAAATGGGGGCAGCCGTACCTGACACGCAAGTTCTTCAGGCTGGCGCAAGACTCCCTGCGCGATGACATGCTGCTGGTGCTGGCGATGCGTGACGGGCGACCCGTGGCAGGCGCGCTGAATTTCATCGGACGGGAAACGCTTTACGGCCGCTACTGGGGCTGCACGGAACACCACCCCTGCCTGCATTTCGAAATCTGCTATTACCGCGCCATCGACCATGCCATCGAAAACGGCATGAAAAAGGTCGAGGCGGGTGCGCAGGGCGAACACAAACTCGCCCGTGGCTATCTGCCGGTGGCGACCCATTCGCTGCACTGGTTCGGCGATGGCGGTTTCAAAGATGCTGTCGCGCGCTATCTGGAAGCGGAACGTGAGGCCGTGGATCACGAGATCGAGGTGCTGACCTCGTACGGTCCGTTTCGCAAAGCAAACGTGGAGGAACAGGAATGACCGCAGAAATGAACGACACCGACCGCAATGCCCTTTTGGAGAGCGGTTGGGAAATGGTCGACGGGCGTGATGCGATCCACAAGACATTCACATTCGCTGACTTCATCGAGGCCTGGGGCTTCATGTCCCGCGCGGCGGTCTGGGCCGAAAAGCTCAACCATCATCCGGAATGGTCGAATGTCTACAAGACAGTCGAAGTGACGCTGACCACGCATGATATCGGCGGGCTGAGCGAGCTTGACGGCAAGCTGGCCACGAAGATGGACGCACTGGCGGGGCAATAGTTCAGGGGCTGGCTTGCGGGACGAAGCTGGCTTTGGTGCGCCAATAGCAAGTGGAGGCCTCAGACCAAGTCTCGTCGGTCAAGGTGCCTCATAGTTCCTTGGCGAAGTAGTGCAGGTGCGGCCGCAGCATTGGTTGATCCTTGTATGTCGTCGTCTCTATGGGCTCGTCCAATTCCACAAAACCAAGTTTGGGATATAGGTTGCGCATCTCCACATTGGGCGTGAGCGTGTCTGCTACCAGACGCTTCAAACCCATGTTCCGCGCCGCCTGCTCCCGCGCTTCGATCAATGCTTTGCCTGCGCCAGTCCCCCGAGCGCTTTCGATGACAAAGACCCTCTTCAACTCACCTGTGTGTTGATCGAGGCACTTCAGCATTCCACACCCCACGATTTCGCCAGCGCTGTTCCGTGCAACAAAGAGACAGCCCTTCGGGGGCAGATAGTCGTCTGAATTCGCCCAGAACTCTGCAAGCGCACTTTGCGGCGCGGCTGGGTCGATATCGAAACCCATCTCCCGCATCCTCACCACGATCAGTTCATAATATTGCGATAGAATGCCGTTGAGTGCGTCTTTGGGCGGCAGGCTTCTGCAGAATTCGATCTCAATACCTTTCATCAAGTTGCTCCCAAATCCAGCCATGCCCGATTAATCGTTCAGCCTTTTCCATGGGATGATAGAGACCGGGTCGCTCGAATGATAGGAATTCATCAAGTCCATCATATCTATGCGCCGTCAATCACCCCGCGCTCTCACCCGCCATTCGCCGCAATAATCTCGCACACGCGCTTGGGACGCGAACCGGTGTCTCGGGACATGCGCCACCCGGTCTTGACCCTTGGTCGTAGTCATGGCCTAAGGCCCTGCAAATTCTGACCAAGTTGCCGGAGCGCGCCATGGAGACCCTGATGAACACCGAAATCTGGAACGGGCAGACCCTCGCGGATTTCCTGACACTCGAATTCCTCGCGTCGGCGGTGGGCAATGTCGTGGCCGCCATCGTCATCATCCTGATCGGTTTCATGATCGGAGGATGGGCGCGCAAGCGGGTCGTCGGTATCGGTGGCAGACATGCGCAACTCGACGTGACGCTGTTCAACTTCCTGGGGAACATCGTCCGCTATACCATCATCGGCTTCGCCTTTCTCTTTGTTCTCAACACGTTCGGGGTGCAGACCACGTCCATCGTCGCGCTGATCGGTGCGGCGGGTCTGGCGATCGGTCTGGCGCTGCAGGGCACGTTGTCGAATGTGGCGGCGGGCGTGATGCTGGTGTTTTTCCGCCCGGTGAAAATCGGCGACTTCGTCGTTGTAAACGGCGTGATGGGCACGATCGAGGAAATCACGCTGAACTATCTTGTGCTGGCGGACCTGTCGAATGCGCAGATCATCATTCCCAACAGCGAGGTCTGGGGCAACACGATCGTCAACTATTCGACCAATGACAGCCGCCGCGCCGAATGGACCTTCGGGGTCAGCTACGGTGCCGACCTCAAGCTTGCCGAAGAGACGATCCGCAACACGATCATGGCTGACGAACGGTCATGGTCGGATCCCGAACCGTTCATTCAGGTCAACAATCTGGGCGATTTCTCGGTCGATTTTCTTGTACGGGTCTGGTGCAGCAGCGCGGACTACTTCCAGTATCAGGCCGACATGAAGCGCAATGTCAAAGAGGCGCTGGATCAGGCCGGCGTCGAGATCCCGTTCCCGACGCGCACCGTGATGCAGGTGGGCGAGGGTTAGACCCTCGCCCCGCCGGACCTAGCCCATCTGTTCCAGCAGGGTCTGACCTGCAGAAACATCGCATTGGCCGCCGTCCTCTTCGAGATTGAAAAGCGCGACCGTTCCGTCTTCGACCAGCATCGCGTAGCGCTGCGAACGGTCGAAAAAGCCCAGGTCGGGGACGCTGAACGTCAGACCGAGCGCCTTGGAAAAGCTGCTGTCGGCATCGCCCAGCAACGTGATTCCGGCCTCAAGGGCACCTGTCGACTCGCCCCATGCAGCCATCACGAAGGGGTCGTTGACGGATACGCAAATCACCTCGTCCACGCCTTTCGCCTTCAGATCGTCCATGACGGCGATGAAGCTGGGCAGGTGCGCCGCAGTACAGGTGCGGGTATAGGCACCCGGCACGCCGAAGATCACCACCTTGCGGCCCTTCAGCCTGGGGCCGAGGGCGACCTTGCCCGGCCCGTCCGCGCCAAAGACGAGCAATTCTGCATCGGGCAGTGTATCCCCTGTCGTGATTGTCATATCGGTATCTCCTGTTCACGATTGTCCCTAAGGTTTTCCGAGATGTAGTGTGCCGCTGAACGAACACCAGACGCAAAGGGGTTTTCATGTCGCATGTCGTTGTCGTCGGAGCGGGACAGGCCGGGGCCTCATGCGTGGCCAAGCTGCGCAGCGAAGGATTCTCGGGTGCGATCACGCTGATCGGGGCGGAAACCGTGCCGCCCTACCAGCGCCCGCCGCTGTCGAAGGCCTACCTGCTGGGCACGATGACGCAAGAGCGGCTCTACCTCAGGCCGGAAAGCTTCTACGCCGAGCAGGACATCTCCTTGCGCCTCGGCACCTGGGTGCGGACCATCGACGCGGCCGCACGAAGGGTCACGCTCGATCAAGGCGAGGTGCTTTCCTACGACAACCTTGTTCTGACCACGGGATCGTTCCCGCGCAAGCTGCCTGCCGCGATCGGGGGTGAACTGAAGGGTGTGCTGACAGTCCGCGATCTGGCGGATGCCGATGCCATGGCGCCACAATTCGTAGCCGGCAAGCACCTTCTGGTGATCGGTGGCGGCTATATCGGTCTCGAGGCGGCGGCGGTCGCCACCAAGCTGGGACTGCGGGTGACGCTTGTGGAAATGGCAGACCGCATCCTGCGACGGGTCGCGGCACCCGAGACCTCGGACTATTTTCGCGCCCTGCACAGCGCACATGGCGTCACCATCCGCGAGGGGGTCGGGCTTGCGCGGCTGACCGGAGACGACCATGTGACGGGCGCGATCCTCAGCGACGGTACCAGGCTCGACATTGATTTCGCCGTGGTCGGCGTGGGCATCGCGCCCGCCACCGCGCTGGCCGAAACTGCCGGTCTCGCAGTGGCCGACGGGATCATCACGGACGATCAGGGCCGCACCTCGGACCCGCACATCTGGGCAGCGGGCGATTGCGCGACCAGCAGCTTCAAGGGCCGGACGATCAGGCTGGAAAGCGTCGGCAATGCGATCGACCAGGCCGAGGTCGTGGCCATCAATATCGCGGGCGGCGACAAGGCCTATGTGCCTGCCCCCTGGTTCTGGTCGGACCAATACGATTGCAAGCTGCAAATCGCGGGATTGAATGCGGGTTACACCGATGTCTACATCCGCGAGGGTGACGGCGATGCGCGGTCGCACTGGTACTATGACGGCGACCGGCTGATTGCGGTGGACGCGATGAACGACGCCCGCAATTACATGATAGGCAAGCGGCTGATCGAGGCCGGCAAATCTCCCGCGCCGGCGGCGATCACCGATCCCGACACCGACATGAAGGCGCTGCTGCGCGCGTGAGGATCATCGGCGGCATCCATCGCGGTACGGCGCTGGCCGCCGTGGGCAAGGGCGATGCGGCAGCGCATCTGCGCCCCACCACCGACCGTGTCCGCGAGACCCTTTTCAACGTGCTGCAGGGCGGGCGTCTCGGTGATCCGGTAAGCGGGGTGCGCGTGCTCGACCTGTTCGCGGGAACCGGTGCGCTGGGGCTCGAGGCGCTGTCGCGCGGGGCCGCGCATGTCACCTTCGTCGAAAACGGCCGCGCGGCGCAAAAACTGATCCGCGCCAATATCGCCAAGCTGCGGTGTGCGGCCAGCACGACACTGCTGACGACGGATGCCGCGCGACTGCCACCGGGCACGCCTTGCGCACTGGTGTTTCTCGACCCTCCATACGGCAGGGGCATGGGCGCCAAGGCGCTGGCACAGGCGGCTGCGCAAGGCTGGATCGCAGCCGATGCGCTTGTGGTCTGGGAGGAAAGCCAACCCCAGATCGCGCCCCAAGGCTTCAAGGCTGTGGACCAGCGCCGCTACGGGGACACATGGATCACCTTCCTGCGCCGCGTGGTGTGATTTGCCTCGTGTGGAAGGGATGCTAAGATCGTTTTCATGACAGATGCCACCGATTTCACCGCAGTACCCTATGTGCGCCGTGACACGGCGCAATCGCTGCCCCTGCCGCAGCCCGTTCCCTTCGGCGCCCCGGTCCTGATTTCCGATTGCGCCAATCCGCTTGGCGGCGAGACGCTGCTCAGCCTCTTGTGGAAACGCATGGACGGCGCCTACGACGACTGAAGCATGTCGGCCGCGGCCACCCACCATCCGGGATTGGCCCGTCCGATTTCGCGGGCGGCCGCCTCGGCCGCCTGTAGGTCGGCAAAGAGCGCATAGCACGTGGCCCCCGACCCGGACATCGCGGCAAAGACCGCGCCCTTTTGCGCCGCAAGCACCGCGATGACGTCGGAAATCACCGGGGCCAGGGCAATCGCCGGTGCTTGCAGGTCGTTGCGCTGCACGCCCAGCCATCCGACCAGATCACCAAGCGTGCCGATATCTTCCAAAGGCGCCATCGGCCCCCCTTTTGTGCTGGAAAGCCCCTGAAAGACGGGCCCTGTCGGCACGGCCACCGGGGGACGTGCCAGCACCAGTGCCGCTTCGGGCAGGGGTGGTGCTGACGACAGCTGTTCGCCGATGCCTGCCATGCGCTGCGGCGCGGGACCGGCCAGACAGACCGGTACATCGGCACCAAGGCCCAGCACCGCCGGATCATCGGGTGCCAGTGGCGCGACACCCCAAAGCGCCGCCAGCAGTTGCAGCGTCGCCGCCGCATCCGACGAACCGCTGCCGATCCCAGCCGCATGGGGCAGGTTCTTTTCCAGATGCAAAGCAGCGCCGCCGGTCAGCCCGCGCGCGCGCGCAAGCAGGTCGGCCGCGCGCAGGATCAGATTGCTTTCATCGACAGGCACGCCTTCGGCAAAGGGACCCGTAACCGTCAACGACAGGCCATCGGCCTTCTGCGCAGTGATGACGTCGGCCACATCGGCAAAGACCACCAGACTGTCGAGAAGGTGATACCCGTCATCCCGGCGCCCCGTCACATGCAGGGTCAGGTTGACCTTGGCTGGCGCCCTAGCTGTCCTCACCGACGCTGTCTTCCCCGGCAAATCGTATCGGATCGCGACCTTCCTCGGCCAGCACCGCATCCAGCCCGTCATCGAGCTTGGCCCTGATCCGCACCGCTTCGTCTTCGGCCGGTCCGAACGACAACGCGCGCTGCCACTGGAAACGCGCCTCGATCACCCGCCCCACGGCCCAGAGCGCATCACCGAGGTGGTCGTTTATCGTGGGGTCGGCGGGTTCGAGCGATGCGGCATGTTCCAGATGGGCGACCGCGTCATCGAAACGGCCCAGCTTGAAATAGACCCAGCCGAGGCTATCGACGATGGCCCCGTTATCGGGTCGCGCGGCGACGGCGGTTTCGATCATCGCCAGCGCCTCGTCCAGTTTTTCGCCCCGCTCGACCAGAGAATAGCCCAGATAGTTCAGCACTTGTGGCTGCTCGGGGCGCAAGGCGAGGGCGGCCCGAAAGTCGGCCTCTGCCGCCTCCCAGTCGTCCAGCCGGTGATGGGTGATAGCGCGTACATAGTAGACGAACCACTTGGTCCGGTCGAGATCGTCGTAGCGCGCCAGCGCCTCGGTGTAGGCGCGGTTGGCTTCGGCATAGCGCCGGGCTTCGCGGAGCGTGTCACCCTTGGCGGCATAGACCTCGGCCAGTTCGGGAAAGCGCCGGGCCAGCCCGTCCAGCACTTCGACCGCGGCCTCATCGCGACCGGCGGCGCGCAGGGCCTCGGCCCGGCCCAATTCGGCGGCGTGATACAATGGGTCGTCCTGCGGCACACGGGCATAGGCCGCATTCGCCAGATCGTATTGCCCGACATCTTCCAGCAACCGCGCCGTCATGAGCTGTGCACTGGCGTGATCGGGCCAAAGATGGTTGGCCGCCCGGGTATAGACCAGCGTGAATGCCGTCGGGGTCTCATCCTCGATGAGGGTCGCTATGACGTGGAACAGATCACCCATGGCCTGCGCCGGTGTCCGCACGGCGTCATAGGCGACCGCCTCACCCGCGCGAAGCGCGTCGCGCATGGCGGCCAGTTCGGGGGCAAGCCGGGTTCCGAAGATGCTTTCAAGCAATTCTATCGCACTGTCGTTCTGTCCAAGCTGGCTGAGGATCTGGGCATGGGCCAGCGCACTTTGGCGGCTGTAGCGCATCCCATCGGTGCCGTTGACCAGCAGCCTGTGGGCACCCTCGAAGTCACCGACCGCGGCCAGCGCGTAGGCCTTGTGGGTCAACCCGTAGTAAACCATCGACTCATGCGCGATCACGGTATCGAATGCAGCCATTCCGCTGGCCATGTCCCCGCGCCCGATATAGGCCCAGCCGCGCGAAATCCCGTCGACAAGCGGGCCGATCGAGTGGCCCGCATCCAATGACGCCAGCACACCGTCCCAGTCACCGGCGGCGAAGTCCCGGGTACGCAGGATAAGATGGCTGACTGAATTGGCCTGCCCCTGATCCACAAGGGCCTGTGCCATGGGGACCGCGTTTGCGAAGTCGCCTTGCGCGACATAGGCCCGCTGCGCGCTGTCGCGCATATCGACATGACCGGGATCGGCCCGCAAGCCCAGGACGTAGAACCGGCCGGCCGCATGGAAATCATTGACCGACTGCGCATACTTGGCGGCAAGATAGGCGCCCGTGTCGACATCCGCACCGGCAGGCGCGGCAGTGAACAGACACGAGGCAAGAGCCGCGATCGAAATGAATCTCTTTTGCAAGGGTACTGCCGCTCGATTGGTGTTGATGAATCACGCTAGTCAGACAGCGACCCCAAATGCAAATCACGTCCGGCGGGGGGTGGCGAATTGTTGCAGATTTGGATCATACCGGACACAAGAAGACAGGCCATAAGGCCCGCCCACTCGCCCTGCCAAGACTGCTCGCCCACGCCTGTTCTTACGACGCTTTGCGTTGCAGAGAACCTAAGCGAAGTGATGATTCGCAGTCAATAGACTGATTCGCGAAACGTTCAACTCAATGGCGCATAGAGGCGGCATTCGGGATCGACGGGAATGGTGCTGACCAGAAACGGGGTTTCGGGCGGCATGCCGCTTTCCTCGACCCAGACACCGTTGAGGCAGAAGTCCTGCGCGTAGTTGCCCAGATTGAAACCGAACCCCGGGTCACCGCAATCATCCGCCGTGCCGCCCGCATTCCACGCCTGACTGACACCGACGCCGAGTTCGGCGGGGGTGAAGAAGGCGAACGCCGCGGGATCGAAGGTCAGGAACCACGGGTCGTCCGGATCACGGGTCGCCTGATCCCATTTGCCGATCAGGATGCCGTCCTTGTAGCCCGCGATGCGGAACTCGGTCACGTCATCCTCGGTGACCAGCACCTTGTCCTGCGCACCTGCCGCAAGGCTCATCTGGCCGGTCATCGTGTAGCCGTTGGCACCTTCCCAGCAGAAATAGAACTCGGCCGCATCGAGTGTCGATGCGCAAAGTGTCAACGCCAGCGTCGTTGTGCGGATCATTCACCGTTCTCCCTCAGGACATGGCCTGCCAGATAGAGCGATCCGCAGATCAGGATACGCGCATTGGGGTCCTTTGCGGTAATGGCCGTGATCGCCTCCTGCACACTCTGTGCAGTGGTGGCGGTCAGGCCGACGTCACGCGCCGTCCCGGCCGTTTGATCGGCACTCAGCGTGCTGGTCGTATCGGGGATGGACACCGCGGTCAGGCTTCGGGCGACCTCGGCCAGTGGCCTCAGGTAGCCCGCGATATCCTTGGTGTTGAGCATCCCGCAAATGAGATGCGTCGGGCGGGCGGGCTGTGTTTGCAAGGTGCCCGCTATAGCGACCCCCGCTGCCGGATTGTGGCCGCCATCCAGCCATAGCTCGGCTGGCGCGGCGAGATCCACCAGCGGACCGCTCGTCATCCGTTGCATACGCGCAGGCCAGACGGCCGAGGTCACTGCGGCCTCGCAGGTATCCTCGCCCATGCCGAGCGCACGCAGCGCGGCGATCGCGCTGCCGGCATTCATTACCTGATGCGGGCCGGGCAGGTTCGGCAAGGGCAGATCCAGCAGCCCGTGGTCGTCGCGAAAGACGAGCCGCCCGTGTTCGGTGCCGACATGCCAGTCCTGACCATGCACCATAAGGGGCGCGCCGACCCGGGCCGCGACCTTCTCGATGACCTCCAGCCCCTCGTCTTGCTGGGGGCCCACGACACAGGGAACTCCGCGTTTGAGGATACCGGCCTTCTCGCCGGCGATAGCCCCCAACGTGTCGCCCAGATACTGCTGGTGATCCATGTCCACCGGCGTGATCACGGTCAGCTTGGGCCTGTCCACGACGTTCGTGGCATCAAGCCGCCCCCCGAGGCCAACCTCGAGCAACGTGTAGTCGGCAGGCGTCTCGGCAAACGCGAGAAGGGCGGCTACCGTCGTGATCTCGAAATAGGTGATCGGGTCGCTGCCGTTGGCGTGATAGCAGCGGTCGAGAACCTCTGTCAGCGCAGCCTCGCCGATCAGCGCGCCCGCAAGCCGGATGCGTTCGTGAAATCGCGCCAGATGCGGCGAGGTATAGGCATGGGTGGTCGCACCCCCGGCTTCGAGCCCCGCACGGATCATGGCAAGCGTCGATCCCTTGCCGTTGGTGCCCGCGATATGCACCACCGGCGGCAGTCTCAGGTGCGGGTCTCCCACCGCCCCGAGCAATCGCCAGACACGGTCCAGTGTCAGGTCGATGACCTTGGGGTGCAGGGCCATCATCCTCTCAAGGATCACATCCGAGGATTGGTTCACTTTTCAGCGTCCGCGTCGGCGATGACATCGGCCGGCTCAGGCCGTCTTTCAGCTTCGGGTGCGGGCAGGTCGCCCTTGACCGGTGGCGGCGCGTTCATCAACATCCGCACGATCGTGACCAGTTCCTCTTTCAGGTCGGTCCGCTTCGTCACACGATCGAGCATCCCGTGGTCCAGCAGGTATTCGGCGCGCTGAAAGCCTTCGGGCAGTTTTTCCCCGATCGTCTGCTCGATCACGCGGGCACCCGCGAAACCGATCAGCGCATTGGGTTCAGCGATCTGCACATCACCCAGCATCGCGTATGAGGCCGTGACCCCCCCTGTGGTCGGGTGGGTCAGCACGACGATATAGGGCAGCCCCGCCTCCTTGAGCATCTGCACGGCGATGGTCGTGCGCGGCATCTGCATCAGACCGAGGATCCCCTCTTGCATCCGCGCGCCACCGGCAGCCGAAAACAGGATCAGCGGACGTTTCGACGCGACTGCGTGTTCGGCGGCGGCGACGATGGCATTGCCGACATACATCGACATCGACCCGCCCATGAACGAAAAGTCCTGCACCGCAACCACGACGGGCGTGCGGCCCATCTCGCCCTCGGCCACGAGCATCGCGTCCTTCTCGCCGGTCTTGCGCCGTGCTTCCTTGATGCGGTCCGAATAGCGCTTCTGGTCGCGGAAATGCAGCGGGTCGGGAACGGGATCAGGCACCGCGACCTCTACGAAGGTGCCACCGTCGAAGATCGACTTCAGCCTGTCCCGCGCCGTGATCGCCATGTGGTGGCCGCAGTTGGTGCAGACGTTGAGGTTCTCCGACAGTTCGCGGTGGAACAGCATCGTGCCGCAATCGGGGCACTTGGTCCAGAGATTGTCCGGAACCTCTCGCCGTGAGAACAGCGAGTTTATGGTCGGGCGGACGTAATTCGTGATCCAGTTCATCGGCGCGCCTTCATGATGTGACGGCTTGTCAGATAGGCCGCTGCGCCCTGAAATGCAATCAGCAGCGCAAGGTGATCCGGGCGGCGAGCCACATGATATAGGTGGTCAGCGCCAGCACGATCGCCTCGAAGATGATCTGCGGCTGTCCCAGCGCCTCGAGCCCGCCGGCATAGATCTCCGGATCCTGGTAGGGGTAAAGGAAAAGGGCCACCCCGGACGAGGGCCAGCCGGCAATATGAACGACCAGCAGGGCAAAGGCATTGTTGGCCAGATGCAGCCCGACCGCAGCCCCTATCGTGCCCGTCCGCGCCGTCAGATCGGCGCAGGCCAGACCCAGCGCGGTCGCCCAGACAGCCCAGACCAGCCCCTGTGCGGCGCCTTGCCCGTTCCAGTAATGCAGCCCGCCGAACATCACCGACGGCACCACCATCCAGACCAGCGGGTTGCGCGACAGGGCAGCGAACTGCTGTTGCAGGTAGCCGCGGAAAAACAACTCNTCGGTGCCGACCTGCACCAGAAGCACCACCAGCGTAACCGGCACCAGCGCAAGCCAGACGACGAAATGATGCGCCATCTCGACAGCGGCGGGATCGAACCGGGGCGGCAGCACCTCGATCAGCACCAGCCAGAAGCTCACCCCCAGCATCACCGCGACCAGATCCTGCCTGGCGCGGGCATGGGGCCCGATCAGGCTGCCAAGCCCCCGCCCGTGCAGAAGGTTGAGCAACATCAGCAGCCCCGCAAGCGGCACACCGAAAGAGGCGAACTGCGCCAGGGTGCCAAAGGTCGTCACGCCGTCGAAGTACTGCGTCCGCAACGCCTCGCCCGGCAACAGCGCCGCGAAGATCTGCGGGGACAGCACGAAGACCGCTTCGAAGCTGACGATCATGACGATCACCCGCCAGAACTCTGGTGCCTGCATGGCGGGGCGGACGTAGGCGTCATGGGCGGCATAGCGATTGTACATGGGCGACCTTTGCCTGGGACAGTTGTGGCCCGCAAGCACCCTTCGTGGGGCTTGCACCGGGCCTGTGCTCTATTTAGACCCTTTCCAAAGGTTTTCTCGGAGGAGTGTTTCAAAATGTCCCAAGGCAAGGTCGACAAATCCCGCCTGCCCAGCCGCCACGTGACCGAAGGTCCGGCACGTGCGCCGCATCGGTCCTACTTTTATGCCATGGGACTGGACGAAGAGGAGATCCATCAGCCATGGGTCGGCGTCGCGACCTGCTGGAACGAGGCGGCCCCGTGCAACATTTCGCTCAACCGCCAGGCGCAATCGGTGAAGGTGGGCGTGAAAAAGGCCAACGGCACCCCGCGCGAGTTCACGACAATCACCGTCACCGACGGCATCGCCATGGGGCACGAGGGGATGCGCTCATCTCTCGCCTCGCGCGAGGCGATCGCGGATACCGTGGAACTGACGATGCGCGGGCACTGCTATGATGCGCTCGTCGGGCTTGCAGGCTGCGACAAATCGCTGCCGGGGATGATGATGGCCATGGTGCGCCTCAATGTGCCATCGGTCTTCATCTACGGCGGATCGATCCTGCCCGGCCGTCTGGACGGCAAGGACGTGACGGTGCAGGACGTCTTCGAAGCCGTGGGCAAGCATCAGGCCGGCAACATGACGGACGCCGAGCTGGATGTGCTGGAACGCGTGGCCTGTCCGTCAGCCGGCGCCTGTGGCGGCCAGTTCACCGCCAACACCATGGCCTGCGTATCCGAGGCGGTCGGACTGGCGCTGTTGAATTCCTCCGGCGCACCCGCCCCATACGAAAGCCGCGACGAATACGGCGTATCGTCAGGCGAGGCGGTCATGAAACTGATCGAAAAGAACATCCGCGCGCGTGACGTCGTCACCCGCAAGAGTCTCGAGAACGCGGCGCGTATCGTCGCCTGCACCGGTGGCTCGACCAATGCCGGCCTGCACCTGCCTGCCATCGCCCACGAGGCGGGTATCGATTTCGACCTGATGGACGTCTGCGACATCTTCCGCGACACCCCTTATTTCGTCGACCTCAAACCAGGTGGCCAGTATGTCGCCAAGGACCTCTACGAAGTGGGCGGCGTGCCGATCGTCATGAAGGAACTGCGCAAGGCGGGCCTGATCCACGAAGACTGCATGACGGCCTCGGGCCGGGTGATCGGCGAAGAACTCGACATGATCCGGGGCGAGGCGGACGGCCGCGTCATCTATCCTGTCGAAACTCCGATCACGGCAACGGGCGGTGTCGTTGGCCTCAAGGGGAACCTCGCCCCCGAAGGCGCGATCGTGAAGGTCGCCGGCATGTCCGAAGCTGAACAGGAATTCACCGGCCCCGCCCGGGTCTTCGAATCCGAGGAAGACGCCTTCGCCGCCGTCAGAGCGCGCGAATACGAGGAAGGCGAGGTCATCGTCATCCGTAACGAGGGCCCCGCCGGCGGTCCCGGAATGCGCGAGATGCTGGCCACGACCGCGGCGCTTTCGGGTCAGGGCATGGGCAAGAAGGTGGCCCTGATCACCGACGGCCGGTTCTCGGGTGCGACACGCGGCTTCTGTGTCGGGCACGTCGGCCCCGAGGCGGCGCATGGCGGCCCGATCGGGCTGCTCAGGAACGGCGACGTGATCACGATCAACGCAAAGACGGGCGCCTTGTCGGTGGATCTTTCCGATGCGGATCTCAAGGCCCGGCGCGAGGCCTGGACCGGCCCGCGCGAGACGATCTATGCCTCCGGTGCACTTTACAAATACGCACAGCTTGTGGGCGGTGCGCGTCTGGGTGCCGTGACCCATCCCGGCGCGAAGGGCGAAAAGCATGTGTATATGGATCTCTGACCGCCGATGCTGCGTCGCCTGACCGCCTTTCTGGGCTGCGTGGTGCTGTCAGCCTGCATGCTGACGGCACCCGAACGCGCGACCACATTCGCCGACGGGGCCATCCTTCTGCAGGCGCCTGCGGGATATTGCGTGGATACGGTGACGAGCCGCTCGGCCAGCGACTTCGCGGTAATGGCCCCTTGCGCCACGCTGGGACTCGAGGCGCCCGCGCCGCAGATCGTGGGGCTTGTGACCGCGCAGGCAGGTGCGCCGGAAAGCGGTGCGATTGTTACAGACGAAATCGCGTTGCGGGACTTTCTGATCACCGACGCCGGGCGCGCGTTGCTCAGCACGACGGGTGCGGCAAGCGAGATCACCGTGCTTTCGACCCAGGCATTCGACGATCAGGTCATGGTCCGGTTTCGCGATCAGGGACCGCCGCCACTGGCCGGTTTGCAGAACGAGGAATGGCGCGGCTTCGTGCAGGTGGACGGACGGCTGGTCACTATCAGCGTGCGTGGACTTGCGGCAGCGCCGCTGCAGGACGGACCGGGTGCCGCGCTGCTCAAGCAGGTCATCGCCGGGCTGAGCCCGACCAGCAATGCGGACCCCGCAAGCTGACCCTTCAAAAAGCCCGCCGCGCCTGACACACTTGGTTACGGGCCATCTCACGAGGATTGCGATGCTGTTACCGCCGCACGGTCTGATCGGACGCTTCCTGCACCGCCGTTCGGTGGCGAGATGGCGTGCAGCGGCACGGGCGGTTCCGGCAACGCGCAACGGCGATCTCGAGGTTCAGGTGCAGATCGCCCGCAGGACGATGCGGCGCTTGCGTGACTTCGATGCCGCCGCCGGCGCAAAGCTCGCCCTGCCCCGTCCGGGGTCGACCACCTTCCCCCGGCCCGCCGGCACCGACTGGTCATGGCGGCCGAAGCCCTGGCGTCTGCCATGTCCCGAACTGGGGCTCGCCCCGGCCTTGCCCAAGGATGAAATCACAAACGAACTGGTGGTCTTTCACGATTGCAAGCGACGCGAAATCATACTGCGACAGATACGGAATACCCGGGAAATTGATTTATCCCCATACGGATGGGACTTGGAAGTGTTCCATTTTGACGGGACTTATCTTTCATTGGTGCTTGAGGTTCCACCAGCGTCTTGTGAAGGCCTCAGGAAAAGGCATCTTTTCCAGCTGGCGCTGAACGTCATGCGCGAAAGGCCCACCAAGATCCACACCCGGCTCAATGTCAAACACGGTCCCAACGTCGAGCAGATCCTGCTGACACTGCCGGACGAAGAAGAGGCAGCGGTGGAATTCGACCTCGCCTACACGCAGTTGAACGAGGCCCGGGCGGAGCGGATGTGGGTCGATCTGATGATCGAGGATCCTGCTATGAACCGTATCACCTTCCGCGACCTCACCATGTCGCGCTACCCCCGCGCGGAGATCTGAGCAATGCAGCCCAAGATCATCAATGCGGAACTGCGCGCGGGCGTCTGGTCGGGCGAACTGATCGGCGCCGGGGCCGCGACGATCCGCGTCATCCACAACGGCCGCTCGCTGGAGGGCGTGACCCTCACGCCCCTGCCCGACCGCGAAAGCCAACGGATCTCCGTCGATGTGCCCGCTGCATCTGTCAGCGATGGCGTACAGACATTCCTTGTGCAGGGCCCGGACGGAGAAACGCTGCACAGCTTCGCTATACTGGCAGGCGATGTTCTGGCCCATGATCTGCGCGCCGAGGTGGATCTTCTGCGCGCCGAACTCGACATCCTCAAGGCTGCCTTGCGCAAACATATAAATTCTTGAAGGGGTGCATTACGGCTGGCGACGCATTCTGGATCACAAAAATACAGTTAATGAACTCCTGGTGAACGGCAGAACCATGCGGCGCATTGCCGCGTAAAAGCGATACTTACGAAAGGGACAATGAAAGGACTTCCCATGAATCGCCGTTTTGCACTCAAGTCGACAATCCTTGCCGCCGGTGTCGCTGTGGCCGCTGCCTGTGCGCCCATGATGGAAAGCGAACCCGATATCGTCGATATCGCCGCATCCAACGACGACTTCAGCACGCTTGTCGCCGCCGTGACCGCCGCAGGTCTGGTGGACACGCTGAAGGGTGACGGACCGTTCACCGTCTTTGCACCCACCAACGACGCATTCGCCGCACTGCCCGAAGGTACCGTCGAAACGCTGCTGATGCCCGAAAACATCGACCAGCTGACCGCGATCCTGACATATCACGTCGTTCCGGGTGCGGTGACATCCGACCAGTTGGCCGGCCAGCATCTCGATGTGGCCACCGTCAATGGCGCCGAAGTGCGCGTCAACGGCACCGATGGTGTCATGGTCAACGATGCGACGGTCACGACCGCCGATATCATGGCCTCGAATGGCGTGATCCACGTCATCGACACGGTTCTGCTGCCCTGATTGCCCGACATCGGTCCCGCCCGCGAGGGCGGGGCCCTTGCATCGTTTGGATCCCGGGGGCGGACAAACGGTCCCTAACGCTGGCGGAACAGATCGAACTGGTTGCTATCGTCCATGCGCAGGATACGGCTGTCGTTATCGCGGTTCAGCTGCCGCGGCCGGTCACGATCCTCGCAATTCACGCGCACGGGTGAAATCGCCGACACCGCTTCGCTGTTGCAAAGACCTTCGGACGAAAACAGGACGGCCCAACTGCCGTCTTCTTGCATCTGCTCGAAATTGATCGCGACATAGGACGCCATGGCGATTGCGAAGACACTTGCCCCCAGAAGGGCCGGCGCGCGCCAGCTGCGGCCATGGGCCCGTTTCTTGGCCTTCTTCTTGCGCTCGATGTAAAGCGCGATCAGTTCATCCTCGAGCGCCTTTTCTTCAGGGTCCGGCAGGCCCGGATGCGCAGCGCCCGAAGACGCCGACAGCCGCTCGACGGGGCGTGGTTCCTCGTAGTCGTCGTCGATATCATCCGCACCGGCTTCCAGGCGCGCCGCCTCGCGGGCCGCGATTTCCTGGGTTTCCTGATTGAACTCGTCGCGCCAGACGGGGGGCCGTCCACCCGCCTGCGTCGCGCCGGTCAGGACCAACCTGTCCCCACCGGCACCGGTATCAGCGCTCAGGACATGCCTGTTGGTTTCGGCGACGATTTCGCTCAGGGAAGATTGCCCCGATCTGCCGGACACCTTGGCAGAGGTCTCGTTGTCTGTGACCTCTTCGGCAAGAACGGTCAGCCAGTCACGGGCGAATTGAAATCGGTCAGGAACCCGTAAAGACAGCGCCTTATCCACCGCGGCAAGAAAAACCGGGGTGAAACCCGGAAAGCGGCCCGCAAGCGGAACGTAAGGATCAGGCTGGCCCGAGGTGATTTCCGCATGGCGCAGCTGGCTGTCGGGGGGCGGGTCCCCGGTAATCAGGTGATACAGCGTGCCGCCCAGCGCATAGAGATCACTGGCCGGGCTATGGGCCGCGCCGCGTACATAGAATTCAAACGGCGAATAGCCGTCCTTGACGAACAGAAACGCGGTTTTCGGACGCGCCCGGTCCGAGGCAAGCTCTCGGGCGGAACCGAAATCGATCAGGATGGGCTTGCCCTGCGCATCCAGCAGGATGTTGTCCGGCGAGATGTCACGGTGCAGCATGTTATGGTCGTGCACCATGGCGAGGGCTTGGAGAACCTGCAGCGCGATCGACCTGATCTCGGCGGCAGACAGGCTGCGGTCGGGATCGTCCGCGATCTCCAGAAGGTCGTCGCCATCGATGAAATCGAGCACCATGTAAGCGGTATTGTTCTGCTCGAAGACGGCATGCACCTTGACGATATTGGGATGCAGCAGGCGCGCGATACTGCGCGCCTCGCGCATGAACATCTCGATGCATTTGGCGAACTGCGATGCGGCTTCACGTGACGTCGCGACCACATTGGGTCCGCTACGCGTGCAGATCATCTCGGGAAAGCATTCCTTGACCACCACGGCGCGATCAAGCGTGAGATCCCGCGCAAGATAGGTGATCCCGAACCCACCGCGACCGACGACCCCCTCGATGACATAGCTTTCGTCCGCCAGAACCGTTTGCGGAACAAGCGCATCGACGAGATCGGACCCGTCCGTGTCATCTCCGGAACTGGTAAGCGGTTGCATTTGTGCGTCAGATACTGATTAATCGGAACTTAATCAGTGTAGCTAGCGCATAATCACCTGTGCGCAAAGCGTTTTGCCTTAAGATGATGAATCACTTCGGTGTCATGGCAACACTTTATGCCTGTTGCGTAGACAGTCGCTTCTGCATCGCAGCATTGTCGATCCCGACACAGGCAGTCCGCAGGATCGCCCGGAAATCAGGCATCCTCTTCAAGTTCGGCCCATATCCCTTCGACCCATTGCTTGATCACTTTCGCCTCTTTCCAGCGATCCGACATCTCGCGGCCCTGTGCGTCGGTCATCGCATATTCCGGCGGGCCAAGCTCGCAGACGAAAACGCAATCGCCCGTCGCGTTCCGCGCACGCCAGTCGGCCAGCCCTTCGCGCCACCACCCCTTGAACAGCTCCACCCACTTCTGGTGTTGCGGGAAATCCAGTTGCAACTGTATTTGCTGGCGCGACGCGACGCGGCCCTGAAAACTGTCTGAACGCTGCAGGATCCGGCTGATCAGGCCCAGATCATGTGCGGACAGCGGAAACCAGAATTCGCGATCCACGACATAATGCGACAGGTCCGCACAAATCCGCATGTCGGGAATACGGTCAAGCAGTTGCAGCGTTGTATATAGGTCGTTGGTGATGCAATTACGGTGAGTCTCGAACTGGATGGGCACGCCGATCCGGTCGGACATCGCCATCCAGGTCTCGATCACCGGCACCATGTCATCGAGCGCAACAGGCATCACCTGCCCGATGACATCCACGAAAGGCGCACCGAAATCGGCCGCCATGTGCAAGGTATCTTCGAGGCTTTCGATACTCTTGGGAAAGGCGACGATCAGTGGCGTCAGACCGTGTGCCTCCATATGCGGGCGCACGGCGTGGGCGGTGGCCACATCGGACGCCCCCAGATCGATCGCCATGCCGTCGAAACCGGCAGCGGCAACCATTTCGCAGACCTTGTCATGGGGAAGCTTGACGCCCGACGGATCATGCGGCTGCATTGCCCAGAGCGACGTGTATACCTGTAACCGCCGCACCTTTACCCCCTTGTCAGCCGTCCACCTGCTGCAGCATCCACCACGAAAGCGGAAGCGTCCAGATCAAGGTCGCCGCCACAGCGAGTTTTTCGAACAACCCATCCACGTCGTCAGGCGATAATTTGAAAATGGTGGCAAGGATCACCCAAAGGACCGCGGACACCACGAAGGCGATGGCCAGGCGCGGCTGCCCCTGCCGCATCACCGAGGCCATCAGCAGCGGTCCGACCAGATAGAGCGGCCCCAAACCGAAGGTAAGCCAGGTATGTACGCTCCTGCCGTCACCTTGCGCGGTCCGCCCGAAGGCGTCCCACAGGCCGATCGCCACGATGTTCAGCGCCAGAAGCGACAGGCACAGGATCGCACCGGTCCAGAGCTTCCGGCCGCCGTGCAGATTGGCGGACCCCAGCGCGAGACCCAGAAGCGAGGCCGCATTGATGAAAAACCCCGTATCCATGATCACACCGTGTTGGCCCCGGCCAAGATCGCTGATCGTGTCCGCAAGGAAATCATGCTGCGAGATCAGGCCACCCCATACCAGCGTGACCGTCGGCGCAAGGCTGCCCACTATCCCCAGAATAGCGCAGGTATAAAGAAGAAGGGGCTCGGGGCGGGTTTGGTTTTCGGATATGGCCATCGGCAGTCCAACCCTGCCGGATGACCTTTCGTTCCCCTATTCCGCCGGCATCCGCGTGACACGCCCGCCAGAGCGTGGGATCACCCAGACCTCATCCATCGGATACTGGCTTTCGTCCTTGGCCATCAATTTGCCGATCACCTCGATCTGGAATTCGATCCAGCCCATCCGGTGCACCGCGCCCGCCTTGTCCTCGATCCGGTCGTTGAGGTCCTTGAGCTTCCAGAACGGTACGGCGGGAAAGGTGTGATGGGCAGTGTGATAGGGCATCTGCCAGCACAGCCAGTTCTGCAGGGCGTTGGCGCGGGTCGACCGGGTGTTGGCAAGGATATCGCTCTCATGGCTCAGGCCGAGATGCTCGATGGTGTTCTGCAACTGGTGCACCGGCTTGGTCAGGATCATCGGCAGCAGCCAGAAAGTCAGCGCGGCCCACGACTGCGTGATGACCGAGACAAGGGCGATCAGCGCATAGCCCGCCAGATGCATGCGGCTTTCGAAGATGACCCGCGCCTCCTCTTCCGCCCGGATATATGGCTCGATGATGACGCCTGCGGCCCGCCGTACCAGCCCGACGACGCGGTTGCGCCAGTAAGTGATCCCCGACAACCACAACAGATACGTCCGAAGCGTATAGGGTTCGCGCACCAGTTCCCCGTCGCGTTCCCAGTCCTGCGTATATTGGTGATGCGCGAAGTGCATGATCTGGTCGAAATCACGCGGGAAGATCTGGATGAACCCGATGATGCGGCCGAAGACCTCGTTCAGCTTGCGGGTCCTGAACACGGTCGCGTGCGACAACTCGTGCTGGGCGGCGTAAAGGAAATTCAGCAGCACGCCCAGAGCCGCACCCGTCAGCCAGACCCACGCAGTGCCAAGGGCCTGCCAGTGCAAGACGCCGACCAACAGGATCGCCCCCAGATGGCTTGCCATCTGGATCGCGCCTCGCGCGTCCGAGCGTTCGGTCAATGCACGCAACTCGGCAGGTGTCAGCAGCTTGCGGCGCGAGAAACTGGCTTCCATGATGATCTCCTTCGCCGGCAATTCTAGCCTCACACTTCGTCAGCGCAAATCAATTGCGTGTATGTACGGCGTCTGTACATCTGCCATACGCTGTCTGCACAACAAATCGGCAGCGCACTGACGTGACGTTCAGGGATGACGCGCACGTCAACTTTGGCCATTGTCACGCCAAACCGGAGGACACGAATGACCGATTACCCCCATCTTCTCGCCCCTCTCGATCTGGGGTTCACAACGCTGAAGAACCGCGTGTTGATGGGGTCCATGCATACCGGTCTGGAAGAGACGAAAGACTGGAATCGTGTGGCCGAATTCTATGCCGAGCGCGCGCGCGGCGAGGTCGGCCTGATGGTCACCGGTGGCATGGCCCCCAACGCCGAAGGCGGCGTTTTCCCCGGCGCGGCGGGCCTGTTCAACGATGACGACATCGCCAACCACAAGGTCGTGACGGACCGAGTCCATGACGCCGGCGGCAGGATCGCGATGCAGATCCTGCACGCGGGCCGCTATGCCTATTCTCCGCACTGCGTCGGCCCCTCTGCGATCAAATCCCCCATCTCGCCTTTCGCGCCGAAAGAGCTGGACGAGGAGGGCATCGAAAAGCAGATCGCCGACATCGTCACCGCTGCCGCCCGCGCGCGTCAGGCAGGTTACGACGGGGTCGAGGTGATGGGATCCGAGGGGTATTTCATCAACCAGTTTCTTGTCACCCACACCAACAAGCGCACCGACCGCTGGGGCGGATCCTATGAAAACCGCATGCGCTTGCCGGTCGAGATCGTGCGCCGTGTCCGCGACGCAGTAGGCCCCGATTTCATTGTGATTTACCGCCTGTCGATGATCGACCTGATACCCAATGGCTCGACCTGGGAAGAGGTCGTGCAACTAGCCAAAGCTGTTGAAGACGCAGGCGCCACGATCCTCAATACCGGAATCGGCTGGCACGAGGCACGCATCCCCACAATCGCCACCTCCGTGCCCCGCCGCGCCTTCGCGTGGGTCACGAAAAAGCTGATGGGCCAAGTCGATATCCCTGTCATCACGTCCAACCGGATCAACATGCCGGACGTGGCCGAAGGCGTGCTGGCAGACGGCTGTGCCGACATGGTCTCGATGGCGCGGCCTTTCCTTGCCGACGCCCACTTCGTCGCCAAGGCCATGGCGGGCAATGCCGATCACATCGCGCCCTGCATTGCCTGCAACCAGGCCTGTCTGGATCACACCTTCAGCGGCAAGCTGTCGTCCTGCCTCGTCAATCCGCGTGCCTGCCATGAGACCGAAATCGTGGTCACCACAGCCCCGACCCAACGGTCGGTGGCCGTCGTCGGCGCCGGCCCTGCGGGACTGTCGGCGGCGCTCACAGCCGCCGCACGCGGCCATCATGTCACCCTCTTCGACAAGGCAAGCGAGATCGGTGGGCAGCTCAACATGGCCAAGCGCATTCCCGGCAAGGAGGAATTCGTTGGACTGGTTGACTACTACCGTACGATGGTTGCCCAGTCGGGCATGACGCTTCGCCTCGGCACGACGGCGGATGCCGAAATGCTCGCCGATTTCGACGCGGTTATCATCGCCACGGGCGTGCTGCCCCGCGACCCCGAGATCCCCGGGCAGGATGGGCCGAACGTCTTGTCCTACATTGATGTCCTCCGCGGCAAGGCAGAGGTCGGTGAACGCGTGGCGATCGTCGGCGCGGGGGGGATCGGGTTTGATGTGGCCGAGTATCTGGTCACCGATGACAGCCCGACCGAGGATCTTGATGCCTGGCTTGCCGAGTGGGGCGTGGGCGATCCTGCCAAAGCGCGTGGCGGCCTGCGCCCCGAAGGCCCCAGACCCGACGCGCCCGCACGGCAGGTCACCCTGCTGCAGCGCAAGGCCGAAAAACTGGGCAAGCGGCTTGGCAAGACCACCGGATGGATCCACCGCGCCGGCTTGCAAATGCGCGGCGTCAGGATGGTCGGAGGCGTGAACTATGAAAAAATCGATGCCGACGGGCTTCACATCAGCTATGGCGAAGCGCGCGAGAACCCCGAAGTCATAAACGCGGACACGGTCGTGCTGTGTGCCGGTCAGGTGTCTGAACGCAGCCTGGCCGAGACGCTCGCCGACGCGGGCAAGACGGTGCATGTGATCGGCGGCGCCGATGTTGCGGCCGAGCTTGACGCCAAGCGGGCCATCGATCAGGGAACACGACTGGCCGCAGGGCTTTGAGCCCTATTTCATTGGGCTAAGCCGGCACAGTCGAGGGACGCAATGCTGTTTCCACTTGCGCACCAAACGAATACATACCCCCGTATTGTCAGGCATTTGTCCCAATCCTGCCTGATTTGAGTGCGACCAATCATCTACTGGAAATTAGTCAGTACGGATGAGTGCATGGATCGCCTGACCGAAATGGAAGCCTTTGCCACCGTGGTCGATCAGGGCGGCTTCACCGATGCGGCGAAGAAGATGGGCATTTCGAAATCAGCCGTCTCCAAGCACGTCTCATCGCTCGAGGCGCGTCTGGGTGCGCGCCTTCTGAACCGCACGACACGCCGCGTCAGCCCGACCGAGATCGGTCTGGCCTACTATGACCGCGCGCGCCGGGTCCTCAATGATGCCGGCGAGGCGGACGCGCTTGTGTCGTCGATGCAATCGGCCCCCTCGGGGCTTTTGCGGATCAGTGTGGCCACGGATTTCGGCGTGAACCTTATGTCACCGGTGCTGGGGCAGTTTCTCAACGAATATCCCGACATTACCGTCAACATGGTTCTCAACAACCGGTTCGTCGAACTGATCTCGGAAGGGTTCGACATGGCCGTCCGGATCGGCGAACTGGAAGACAACACGCTCCGGGCCCGCAAACTGACCGAGACGACGACCCGCATGATCGCCAGCCCCGCCTATTTCGCGCGCTACGGGCGACCCGAAAAGATCGATGACCTGAACGAACACAAGCTTTTGCACTACTCCAATCAGGCGAATTCGGCCGTCTGGAAGCTGACCGCGCCATCGGGTGAGAAACGCCAGGTGCGCACGGCGGGCTGGCTGACGGTCAATGACGGACAGTCGCTGCTGAACGCCTGCATCAGCGGCCTCGGCATCGCCTATCTGCCCAGTTTTCTTTATGCTGACGCGATGGAGAAAGGGTTGGTCGAAGATGTCATCCCCGATCTTCCGGTCGAGACCAAAGGCATTTTCGCGGTCTATCCGCCTGGCCGGTTCACACAGCCGAAAGTGCGTGCCTTCATCGACTTTCTGGTTCATGCCTTTGCCGAGAAAGGCCCCGATCGCTGGTAGCCGATCGGCGTCGCTTCCTCATTAAGTAAATTGCAATTCGATCACGATATGCCGCTCTCGTTCGTGGAGCTGGTAAATGACGGATTGGTTGATGCAAGTTTTGGCACCGCGTGGTGCATCGGGCTTCGTTGTGCGGCTGGTGTTGCTGACAGGCATTGTTGCATTGGCCAATCTTGGCTTCAGCGCGGTTGTCGAGGATGAGACCCATCCATTCGCCTTCTACCTCGGGCATGCTCTTTTCGTCGGCATGCCGCTGATCGCCTTTTTCCTGACGGTGTCGCTGTTCCAGATACGGCTGCAACGCAAGCTCTGGCGGCTGTCCCGCAAGGACCCGCTGACAAAGCTGAACAACAGACGGTCCTTCTTCGAGATCACGCAGAAGATCCGTGAGGTCGACGCACGCGGGATCCTGTTGTTGCTGGATGCAGATCATTTCAAGGCGATCAATGATACCCACGGACATCTGACCGGTGACCGGTGCCTTGAATCCATTGCCTACACGATCAAGCGCGGTGTCCGGAAAGAAGATGTCGTCGGGCGTATCGGCGGCGAGGAATTCGCAGTCTATCTGCGGGCCACGACACGCGGCCAGGCCAAGGTCATAGGGGAACGCCTGACCCTGCCGATCTCGTACCGGGCGGCCGACGATACTCCGCTGTCCGTGACGCTGTCGATCGGTGCGGTCGTGGCCACACATGAAGAAAGCCTTGATGATTTGTTCGCACGGGCCGACCGCGCGCTCTACGATGCCAAGCTTGAAGGACGGGCACGGCTGGTTTTCGCCTTGCCGGGCATGGCCGCCTGACGATCATTCAGTGGCAGTGATGATAACCTCGACGCGCCGGTTGGCCTCGCGGCCTGCTTCGGTCAGGTTGCTTGCGACTGGCGCCAGATAGCCCATGCCCTGCGCTTCCAGCTGACGGCGCGGGACGTCGTAGCGGGCAACCAGTCTTTCCAGAACGGATGCCGCCCGCCGCCGCGACAGGGCGATATTGCCCTCGAGCCCGCCTGCAGAATCGGTATGGCCGACAAGGGCGACTGTCCGCTCGGGGTAGCTTGCAAGATATTCCGCAAGTGCGGCGAGCGAGGCATACCTTTCGGGCCCCAATTGGGCCGAGCCGGTTTCGAATGACAGATCGGACAACACGCTGCGTCCCGTCGTGTCCAGCTGGTCGGAAAGCGCGGCATCCGGCATGCCGCCAAAGGCGCGCAGCGGCGCGGCACCCGTTCCGGCGACCGGCGGCTCACCGGCGGCAACAGGTGTGATGGATGTCACTTCCACGAAACCCGCCTCTGCGGTCCGGCTTACGAACAGCGCGAGATACGCCGTGCCGTTGTCCGTCTCGCGTTCGGCAGCCAGAAAACGGAAATCACCGATGTTGATCCGCATCTCGGGCGGGGGGAATGTATCGACCGAGAACCGGAAATCGAAGCCCCCGCAGGCCTCGGTCTGGCATTCGAAGATGATGCGATAGCGGGCGTTGCGCAACTGCTCGCGCAAAGGCCTCAGAAGTTGCAACGTCGTCAGCGAAGGCGCCGCGACACGCCATGCCTGCCGCGTGACCTGTCCCTCGACCGTCCGGGTCGGCAGCGCGCCAGCGTCCCAGATCCCTGTCGGCAATACGAAACTGTCCAGCGCGCGGGTTTCCTCGCGCGTCAGCTGGGCATTGCCGGGAAACTGAAGGCTCTGCGCGGTGGCCGCACCTGCCAGCCCCACCAAAAGGACGAATGCACGACAGATCATCTGGCCTGTGCGTGGTAGTCGTCATTCGGACGCATACCGGTCGCCGACGCGATCCGGTTGCTCATGTTGAAAAAGCCCGCCGTTGCCGCGATGTCCCAGATATCGCGATCCGTGAAACCGACCTGCCGCAATGCATTGCGGTCGGCGTCGGTGATCCTGGCACTGGTCACAGTTGTCATTTCGGCAAATTCCAGCATCGCGCGTTGCCGCGCATCCAGAGGGGCCACGCGCCAGTTCATCACCAGCATTTCGCCAAGTGCGGGATCACCGGACAGCTTGCGCACCGCGGCACCATGCGCCGCAAGACAATAGTAGCACCTGTTGATCGCAGAGACCGCCACCGCGATCATTTCGCGCTCCAGCTTCGTCAGGCCACTATCGGCCAGCATGACGTCATTGTAGAGCGCGCTGAATGCATTCAGCTTGTCGATGTCGAAGGCATAGGCACGCAGCACATTGGGCACCATCCCCAGCTTTTCCTCGCAGGTGTCGAAATACTTTTGCGTCGCTTCGGGCAGTGGGTCGACGATTGGCAGATCAAGGGCTGTGGGTTGGTCGGTCAAGGGCGTCCTCCGGCAGGATCCGATAGTGATATTGTCCCACAACCGTCATGCCGAGGGAAGAGTAGAGCGCATTGGCGCCCGCGTTCGCTTGCGTGGTTGCCAGCGTCAGATACCGCGCACCCTGATCCTGCGCCCAGAAGGCCGCGGCCTGCGTCAGATGCCGTGCAAGACCCTGTCGCCGCCCGTCCCGCGCGATTTCCAGCGCGTGGATCATGGCACAGTCCTTGGCGATGCCAACGAAGACCGTGCCAGTCGGCTGGTCGTTCAGCCGCCCCAGGATTGTCGTTTTGGGCGGCCGCGCCCGATCCATGATATCCAGCCGCCCTGCGCCGACGCCCCCGGCCGCCCAGAGCTCTGCCTGCACCGCCAAGGGCGGCCAGACAGCAAATGCCGTCACCGGCGGGGGGCGCTGGATAGCGATATCCCGCAGGGGCGCAGCATAGAGATTGACGGGGTCCTTGACACAGTAGCCCCGCGCAGCAAGCAGGGCGTCCAGCGTGTCGTCTCCCTCGCGGATCATGAAAAGGGGGGTCTGGTGGACGTCCCGCATCGCTTCCTCGGCCAGAGGGATGTGTTCATCGCCAAAGTCGGCCTCGGCTGTCGTCGCCGAAACACGACTGCTGCCGCTGCTGTCGATGCGAACCGTCCATGGGCCCACCGCGCGTTTGGCCACGGAAGGCCAGGTTCCGTCGATCACGGCATAGAGCAGGTGGGCCGAAGGCAGCGTCATGCCTCGAGACGGCCCGAAAGCTCTTCCATTGCCGCATCGAGCTCTTGCGGATCACTGCCGCGTACAACGATATTCGATCCGTAAATGCCGTCCTTTTGAAACGGGTAGGACCCGACCGAAAGCGCGGGATGATCTTCGGCGAATTTTCCCAGAGGTTCGGCCAGATCGCCTTCGCCGCGCATCATCCGCAGGGTGCGCGACAAAAGCGGCGCGCCACCGGTCAGCGTGGGCAGCACGCCAGCCACCATCGCCTGAAAGATCGAAGGAACACCGGCCATGACATGCACATTGCGCAAAACGAACCCCGGGGCGGCGCTGACGGGATTTTCGATCAGCGTCGCACCGTCGGGAATGCGCGCCATGCGCAGGCGTGCGGCGTTCAATTCCTGCCCGTTGCGGTCGTAATGATCTTTCAGCATGGCACGTGCGTCGTCGCGCACGTCGATCGGAAGGTCGAAAGCCGCCGCGATACACTCGGCCGTGATATCGTCATGGGTCGGCCCGATACCGCCGCTGGTGAAGACATGATCATAGCCTTCCGACAGGGTTTTCACCGCAGCGATGATCGCTGTGCGGTCGTCACTGACCACACGGACTTCGCACAGGTCTATTCCGCGGGCGGTCAACTCTTGGGCGAGATGCTGCATATTCGCGTCGCGGGTCCGGCCCGAAAGGATTTCGTCACCGATCACCAGCATGGCGGCGCGGGGGTTGGGCATTGCGCGGTTCTCCTGACTGTTTCGACAGGTTATAGGGCGAACATGAGATTTGACACTCCCCTCGTCCCGGCCCGTCTGGTCAAGCGTTACAAAAGATTTCTGGCGGATGTGCGGTTGGAGGATGGCCGCATCGTGACGGCCCATTGCGCCAATCCCGGTTCGATGATGGGGCTTGCACAGCCGGATACCAAGGTATGGATCGAACCAAACGATGACCCGAAACGCAAACTGCGCTACGGCTGGCGACTGGTCGATCACGAGAACGGCCATTACACGGGCGTCGACACCGCGCTTCCCAACAGATTGCTGAAAGCAGCGCTGATCGCGCATGAGGTGCCGGGCCTGCCACCTTATGATCTGGTACGCGCCGAGGTGAAATACGCCAGGAACAGCCGCATAGATTTTCTACTGACCGGCACCGGACCGGATACCTACGTCGAGGTGAAAAGCGTGACGCTGTCGCGTCGGGCCGGATTGGCCGAATTTCCCGACAGCGTGACGGCACGTGGCGCCAAACACCTCGGTGATCTGCAGGCGATGGTGGCCGCGGGTCACCGGGCGGTGATGTTCTATCTGGTGCAGCGAACCGATTGTACCAGCGTGACGCTTGCTGGTGATATCGACCCCGGCTACCGGACAGCGTTTGCCATGGCGCAGGATCATGGTGTGACGGTGCTTGCGCAGGGCTGCCGCATCACGCCCGAGGCGATCACATTGGGCGCGCCGCTACCTTTCATGCCCTAGAAGTAAGCGCCGTTTTCCCCTATGTGGCAGTCAATCAGGTATAAGGACGTGCACTTTGGAGACCAATCAAGCCCATCTGACCAAGGACGGCATCCGTATCTACGAGACGGCCGACTTTGACGGTATGCGCAAGGCCGGGCATCTTGCCGCTACGATCCTCGATGATATCGCACCGCATGTTTTCCCGGGCCAGACGACCGGCGAGATTGACAGGATGATCACGCAGATGGTGTCCGATGCCGGGGCGATATCCGCCACGATCGGCTACAAGGGCTATCAGCACGCGACCTGCATCTCGGTCAATCACGTGGTCTGCCACGGTATCCCCGGCGACAAGGTGATCAAGGACGGCGATATCCTGAATATCGACGTGACCGTGATCGTCGACGGCTGGTTCGGGGACAACAGCCGGATGTATGTGGCGGGCAAGCCCTCGCGCAAGGCCGAGCGGCTGATCCAGGTCACCCATGACGCCTTGATGAAAGGGATCGAGGCGGCCCGACCCGGCAACACCTTCGGCGACATCGGTTATGCGATTCAGCTTTATGCCGAAAGCCACCGTATGTCGGTAGTGCGTGATTTCTGCGGACACGGATTGGGCCGCGTTTTTCACGCCCCGCCCAACGTACTGCATTACGGACGGCCGGGCACGGGCGCGCAGCTGGAAGAAGGCATGTTCTTCACCATCGAACCGATGATCAACCTCGGCCGCCCCGAGATCAAGGTGCTTGCCGACGACTGGACAGCCGTGACCCGCGACAAGTCGCTGTCGGCGCAGTTCGAACATTCGGTCGGGATCACCGCCGATGGGTGCGAGATTTTCACGCTGTCGCCTGCCGGACTGTTTCACCCGACCTACCCGGTATCGTGATACCGCAGACGCAGGACGAAGGTTCAGGTAATGCGCGCCACGACGTAATCGGCAAGATCGTGCAGCATTTGGCGCAGCGGATGCGCGGGCAGTTTCGCGATAGACACCTTGGCCTTGCCCGCCCAGCTTAGCGCTTCGTCGCGGGTGCTTTCCATCGTACCATGTCTGGCCATGATCGCCATCGCATGGGCGAGATCGCCGTCTTCCTGACGTCCCTTGCCGATCGTGCGGTCCCAGAAGGCACGTTCATCGGCGTCGGCCTTGGCGATGGCGCGGATCACGGGCATTGTCAGCTTGCGCTCGCGGAAATCGTCGCCAAGGTTCTTGCCGATCGCCTTGGTCCCCCCGTAGTCGAGAAGGTCATCGACAATCTGGAACGCAATGCCCAGCGCGTCTCCGTAGTCGAAAAGCGCCTGTTTGGTCTCCGCATCCTGCCCCGCGATTTCGCCACCGACCTCCATCGCCGCTGAAAAGAGCGCGGCGGTCTTGCCGCGTACAACCTTGAGATAGATGTCTTCCGTCGTGGCCAGATCACTGGCGGCAGTCAGTTGCAGCACCTCGCCCTCGGCGATGGTCGCGGCGGCATTGGCAAGAATATCCAGCACGCGGAGGGAACCTGTCTCCACCATCAGCTGGAAAGACCGCGCAAACAGGTAGTCACCGACCAGAACGCTCGAGGTATTGTCCCAAAGCAGGTTCGCCGTGGGCCGCCCGCGTCGCTGCCGGCTTTCATCGACCACGTCATCGTGCAGCAGGGTGGCTGTATGGATGAATTCGACCGTTGCCGCCAGATGCACATGGTACGGGCCCTCATATCCACACATCCGCGCGGCGGCGAGGGTCAGCATCGGGCGCAGGCGTTTGCCGCCTGCCTCGACCAGATGTGCGGTGACTTCCGGGATACGGGGGGCATGTTCGGACGCCATCCGCGCCCGGATAAGCGCGTTTACCGCAGTCAGATCATCGGCCAGCGCGGTGGCGAGTTGTTCATGCGGTTTGGTGGCGGCGGCGGCGTCGAGGCTCATGCAAGTTTCCGTCATTCGATAGACAAGGCGAAAGCGTCGTCATAGGACTTCATTATGAAAGAGCTTTTGCGCACCAACGACCCGACTGTCATCGCCTTCGCAACCGCCCTTTTGGACAGCGAGGGTATAGACTGGTTCACATTCGACGTAAACATGAGCGTCCTCGAAGGCAGCATTGGCATAATGCCGCGGCGCCTGATGGTGTTGGATCGTGATCTCTTCATGGCCGAGGCGGTGATGCGCGATGCCGAGATCGATCTGGGCCGTGACTGAAGATCTGACGCGTGACGCCTTTCTGGGGGGACGGTTGCATGTGTGGCAGCCGCGCAAGGGCTATCGGGCCGGGGTGGATGCTGTGCTGCTGGCGGCCGCCGTGCCCGCGCAGGCGGGTGACAGCGTGCTGGAACTCGGGTGCGGTGTCGGCACGGCCGCCTTGTGTCTTGCTGCGCGGGTCAGAGGGCTGACCCTGACGGGCGTCGAATTACAACAATCCTACGCCGACCTTGCCCGGCGCAATGCCATGGAAAACACGATGGATATCGCGGTTCTTACCGCCGATATCGCTGCTTTGCCGGATGATTTGCGTCAAAGACAGTTCTCTCATGTCATCATGAACCCGCCCTATTTCGACCGCAGCGCGGGTACCGCGGCCGCCGATGCCGGGCGAGATAAGGCGTTGGGCGGCGATACACCGCTGGCGGTCTGGCTGGATGTCGGTATCAGACGGATCGCGGCAAAGGGCGATCTGGTGGTGATCCAGCGGATGGAACGCCTGCCGGATGTTCTGGGGGTGATCGGCGGCAGGCTGGGCACGATCGTCGTCTGCCCAATCACAGGGCGCGCGGGCCATGCCCCCGAGCTTTTCCTGCTGCGGGCAAAACAGGGCGGACGCGCCCCCTTTCGCATGACGCCCCCGCTGGTTCTGCATGACGGGGCGGTCCATACCCGCGATGCCGAAAGCTACACCCCGATGATCCGCGATGTGCTGCGGAACGGGGCGGCTCTGCCGATCTGGGATTAACGAATAGGTAAACCCTCGCTGACAGGGTGGGATTGCTGCCGTGCGGCGTGACAGGCCAATCCGAATATGTTGCAATCGGCATACAACCAACCAAGAGGAGTCCACATATGAGCTTGAGTTCGCATTTGCAGGAACTGAAGAAGAAACATCAACACCTCTCGGACGATGTCGAACTGCTGCAACGCAGTCCCGGTGCAGACGACCTCGAACTCGCTAAACTCAAGAAAAAGAAGCTATTACTGAAAGAAGAGATCAACCGCCTGAGCGCGCACTGATCCTTTGAACGCTTTGACGGCGCAGTCATTCTGGCGCTGTCAAAGCAGATCGGTTGCCGGAATCAGCCGACGGCCTTCTGCGAATCTGCGTGACGTCTTTATTTCATCCATGACCCATGCCTCGAACGCCGCGATATGCGGACGTGTTTCGAAACCGGCGGGGCAGATGAACCGGAATTGCGCCTGAGAGATCACGCCGATCTCGAACGGGGCGACCAACCGGCCTGCCTCAAGCGCGCGCGTCGCCAGGGACACCCGCCCAAGAACAACGCCCGCCCCCCCGATCGCGGCATCCAGCGCGTGATCGGCCTGTGAAAACCGTGGCCCATGGGTGTGGTCAAGCGTGACACCAGCCGCCTTGCCCCAGGCCTCCCACCCCATCGGCACCTTGAAGGAACTGATGGAATCGTCATGGATCAGCGTGGCACCGGCCAGCTTTTCCGGCCTATCGCATTCTGCCGCCATGGCTGGCGTCATCATCGGCGTCATCCATTCCTCGATCAGCGGCCGGCTATAGACATCACCGTCATTCCCCAGGCCGAAACGAATGGCGACATCCACCTCGTCACGGTCGAAATCGATGATCCTGAGGGTGGCGAGAAACCGCAATTCGATCTCGGGGTGGGCCTGTGCGAAATCATACATCCGTGGCGCCAGCCATTTGGACGTGAACGCAGGACCTGCGGTCACCGTCAGCACACCGTTATCGTTCAGTCTTTTTGTCGTGCGCCATGCGGCCTGCAATGCAGCGAAGGCGTCTGTGGTTCCCGGTGCAAGGCTGCGTCCCGCTTCGGTCAAAGCGACGGCGCGATTGAGGCGGCGAAATACGGGCATTCCCAAATCCGCCTCTAAGGCCTTGATCTGGTATGACAAAGCAGCGGGCGTGACATTCAATTCCGCCGCAGCCTTGGCAAATGACATGTGACGCGCGGCCGCTTCAAAGGCACGCAGGGCGGTAAGCGGGGGCAATCTATCGGACATGGTTCAGTTTAATATAGCTTAACCGAAGCAATAGAAAGTCTCGTTTGTCGGCACGCCGGGGGACGCGCATATAGGGTACAGGACAAGCAGGCGCCACGACGCGCCACAACACAAGGACCAGACCCATGTTCGAGACAACGACCAGCCCCCGCGTCCGTGAAGGCATTCAACGCGCGCACGAGGAACGCGGCGACGCCATCCGCAAGGCATTCCGCTGGATGCTCTTCCGCCACGTCTGACACGACCGATACGACCAGCAAAAAGGGCCACACCGACCGGTGCGGCCCTTTCTGCTTGTCCGAAGCCTGCGGGCGTCAGGACATATACTGTCCACCATTGGCCGACAGCGTCGACCCGGTGACGAAACCGGCCTCATCCGAGGCGAGGAAGACGACCGCACGGGCGATCTCCGAGGCTTCACCAAGGCGGCCGACCGGTATCTGCGGCAGGATCACCTCGTTCATCACCTTTTCGGGGATCGTGCTCATCATTTCGGTATTGATGTAGCCCGGGGCCACGACATTGACGGTGATACCGGCGCGCGCGCCTTCCTGTGCAAGTGCCTTGGTAAAGCCGATATCACCGGCCTTTGCGGCGGCATAGTTGGTTTGTGCGAATTGGCCCTTTTGTCCGTTGATCGAACTGATCGTGATGATCCGGCCGAATTTGCGCTCGCGCATACCCGGCCAGACGGGATGGGTCATGTTGAAGACGCCGGACAGGTTGGTATCGATCACCTCTTTCCACTGCTGCGGCGACATCTTGTGGAATGGCGCGTCGCGCGTAATGCCCGCGTTGTTCACCAGCACCTCGATCGGGCCGATGTCAGCCTCGACCGCTGCGATCCCCTCGGCACAGGCCTCGTAGTTTCCCACGTCCCATTTGTAGGTCTTGATGCCGGTCTCTTCGGTGAAAGCCGCGGCCTTTTCATCATTGCCGGCATAGGTGGCGGCAACGGTATAGCCCGCGTCCTTCAGGGCCGTGGAAATGGCCGCGCCGATTCCGCGCGAACCACCGGTGACAAGTGCAACTCGTCCCATTTGGGGTCTCCTCCTCATAGTCTGTTAAAGGGTGGTCAGGCGGCGCCCTCATGCACCGCCCCGTTTCAGGTCAAGGGCGCTCGACGCAGAGCGCCACGCCCATGCCGCCCCCGATGCACAAGGTTGCAAGGCCTTTCTTGGCGTCGCGGCGCTGCATCTCGAAGAGCAGGGTATTGAGCACGCGGCAGCCCGACGCGCCGATGGGGTGGCCGATAGCGATGGCGCCGCCATTGACGTTCACGATGGACGGGTCCCAGCCCATGTCCTTGTTCACCGCACAGGCCTGCGCTGCGAAGGCTTCGTTGGCTTCCACAAGATCGAGATCATCGACGGACCAGCCTGCCTTTTCCAACGCCTTGCGCGAAGCGTAAATCGGCCCGACCCCCATGACCGACGGGTCAAGTCCGGCCGTCGCGTAGGATGCGATCCGCGCAAGCGGCGCGATGCCCCGCTTCTCGGCCTCATCCGCCGACATCAGCAGCGTCGCGGCGGCCCCGTCATTCAGACCGGACGCATTGGCCGCCGTGACCGACCCGTCCTTGGTAAAGGCAGGGCGCAGCTTTTGCATGGCTTCCATTGTTGCGCCGTGGCGGATGTATTCATCCTTGTCGACGATCGTTTCGCCCTTCCGGGTCTTGATGGTGTAGGGGATGACCTCGTCATCGAACTTGCCTGCCTTCTGCGCGGCTTCGGCCTTGTTCTGGCTGGCGACAGCGAATTCGTCCTGCTGATCGCGGCTGATCTGCCACTTTTCGGCGACGTTCTCGGCCGTCTGGCCCATGTGGTAGTTGTTGAACGCATCCCACAGACCATCACGGATCATGGTGTCGATGTACTTCATGTCGCCCATCTTGTGACCGGCCCGCAGGTTTGCGGCATGAGGGGACAGCGTCATGTTTTCCTGACCACCCGCGCAAACGATCGTCGCGTCGCCCAGCATGATGTGTTGTGCGCCCAGTGCGACCGCGCGCAGGCCCGACCCGCAGACCTGGTTGATGCCCCAGGCAGCCGACTCTTGCGGGAGGCCTGCATTGATATGCGCCTGCCGTGCCGGGTTCTGACCCTGCGCCGCAGTCAAAACCTGACCGAGGATCGTTTCACTGACTTCCGACTTGTCGACGCCCGCACGCTCGACGACAGCCTCCAGCACGGCAGCGCCGAGATCATGTGCAGGCGTGTTGGCGAATGCACCCCCAAAGCTGCCCACGGCGGTACGGGCGGCAGATGCGATGACGACATTGGTCATGAATGGTCCCCTTCAGGTCTGTTCCTGACAGGACGGTGCCATCTTGACGCAAAAGGCGCAAGACAACTCCGGCGGGCGCTTTCCCGCGCGCGCGCCTCGGAAGAGCACCAGAGACAAATCGAGGCCCGGCGCGGCCGCTGCTTTTCAGCCAAAGTCGAAGGTCGGCGTTCCGTATAGATACCCTTGCATGCAATCGACTCCGATCCCGCGTAAAAACCGCGCTTCTGCTCGGGTTTCCACCCCATCGGCGATGGCGAGCATTTCGAACTGGTGGGCCACGGTGACCAGTGCCTCGGCCAATACCTGGTTGTCTGGGTCGGCGTCGATGCCCCGGACAAAGCTCTTGTCGATCTTGGCGATGTCGAAGAAGAAATCCTTGAGATGCCGGAAGGCGGTGAAGCCGGCCCCGAAGCCGTCAAGCGCGAAACACACCCCTGCGGGCTGCATCTCGTGCATGAAACGGATGACATTGTCGGCCAGAAGCATGGCCGAGGTTTCGCTGATTTCAAGGATCAGCCGCGGCCCGATATCCACCCCGGCCACGAGTCCGCGATCCAGCGTCCGCCGCCATTCGCCGTCGCCGATCGAACGCGCCGAGACGTTGATCGACAGGCGCAGATCGGGGTGTTTGGCAAGCTCACGCAGGGCCAGCCGCAATGCTGTGCAGTCAAGCCGCCGCCCGTGCGTCGTTTCTTCGACCTGCGGCATGAAATGGCCCGCGGGGATCACCTGCCCGCGTTCATCGCTGAGCCGCAAAAGCCCTTCGTAAAAGGCGACGTGCGCCTCGCCGCTGGCCGAGACGATGGGATGGAACGCCAGCCTTGCGCGCCCTGCATTCAGGGCATCGTCCACAATCCGCAACAAGCCCGCGTCCCGGCTTGCCATGGCGTAGGACAGCGGGTCGCCCAAGGCGTGGATGTCCATGTCGTAGTGGCTGAGCGTGGTGTTTTGCATTTCGGGCCCTCATACTGGGGCGAGGATGGACGCGAGGCATCTAACAGGTGGTTAAGGACAGCGCGAAATGAGCGAAAGATGCGGCTGGGCGGGGCCCGAGCAGATCTATATCGACTACCACGACACCGAATGGGGCGTGCCCGAGTACGACAGCCGCGCCTTGTGGGAAAAGCTGATCCTCGACGGGTTCCAGGCGGGCTTGTCGTGGATCACCATCCTCAAGAAGCGCGAGAATTTCCGTGCCGCGTTCGAGGGGTTCGACCCCGCCGTGATCGCCGGATGGGGCGAGGCGGACGTGCAGCGCCTGCTGGGGGACGCAGGGATCATCCGCCACCGCGGCAAGATCGAGGCGACCATCGGCAATGCCCGGGCGTGGCAGGAAATCGAGGCGCGACAAGGGTTTGACCGGTTCCTGTGGGGCTATGTCGACGGGTGGCCACTCCGGACGACGCTGGCGGACCGCGCCGGGATGCCGACCGAGTCCACACTCTCGGCCCAGATCTCGAAGGACCTCAAGAAGGCCGGTTTCCGGTTCTGCGGGCCGACCATCGTCTATGCCTTCATGGAGGCGACGGGGCTGATCAACAACCACCTGACGACCTGCCCGCGCCACGCACCCTGTGCGGCCATGGCCCGCGATCCGGCCGAGGTCTGGGGCCAGCCCGCGCAACGTCCCGGGGGTGTTGCGGGCCGAAACCCGCGAATCGCGGGTTAACGCCCGTGTTTGTTGGGGTCGGGCGGTACACAATGCGTACAGATTGCGTACACCGGCTGTGCACCGCGCGTACATACGCGCGGCATACATCGCG
>JGI12109J20283_10001116_pt1 | contig 50417 bp, 39 predicted proteins | sample ElkSlonscriptome_12_FD_20283 | JGI IMG/M metagenome (IMG submission 20283)
CCGGTGGATGGGCGTCCATCGGGCGGATGGTATCGGAGGTGGAGAGTGGGCTTGAGAAGACAGCGGCGGCCAATAACCGCCTGTCCTGGTGGGTCTTTATGGCCTATTCGGGGCTTCTCAGTGTGTGATCAGCCGATCTGCGGGTCGAGAGCGGGTTTGGGCGTGGACTTCTGCCGGCGCACCCGTATGATCGTACCGGATTTCATGTAGGTGAAAGACGAGCGCGACCGTTCGCGTCGCGTTTTGGTGTGGACAGGGCGCAAAGAAGTTGACTGATCGCGAGCCATCTCTTGTTGCAACACGACTCTCCACTTGAACCGCGGGACGATCCGGGCGATGCTTCGGGAGTCTCGCGTGACGGATCGGCGTCGGCTGGACCGGGCGATCCGGTTGCGGACGGTCGTTTTCCGGCGGGAGGCGGGGTGCGTCCGCCGAGGCCGTCGGCGGAGGACGTTGCGTTTCTTCCGGGCTCGCCTTTGTCGCCTGTGCTTGGAGCTGATTCATCGCCTGAGGTTATGTATCGAGGTCTGAACACATTTCTGGCTGAGACGACGAACGTCAGCGTGCTGGTGACGGACCCGCAGGGCCGCATCGTGTGGTGCAATAAGGGTTTCGAGCGGATTTCGGAGTACAGCTTCAACGAGATCCGGGGGTTGTCGCCCGGGGTGATTCTGCAGGGCCCTCGGACGGATCCGGAGACGGTTGCGTTCATGAGCCGGAAGCTGCGGGCGGGGGAGCCTTTTCAGACGGAGATTTTGAACTACTCGCGGACGGGGCGGGAGTATTGGGTGGCGATCGAGGTGCACCCGGTGTTCAACGCCGAGGGCGAGCTGACGAACTTCACGGCGATTCAGTACGACATCACGCGGCACAAGGACACGGAGTTGCTTTCGCGGCAGCGCGAGCGGCAGCAGGCGGCGCTGGCGCGTCTCGCGCAGACGGCGTTGGTGGATCCGGAGCCGGAGACGTTGTTGCAGCAGGCCGCGGAGTTGACGGGGGAGACGCTTGAGATCGGAAAGGTGCTGATTCTGGAGTTGTTGCCGGGCGGTCAACGTCTGGTGCCGCGTGCGGGGATCGGTTGGCGGGACGAGCAGTTGGAGGGGGTGACGTTCCGGGCGGACGAATCGACGCATCCCGGGCAGGCGCTTCTGGCGCACAGCCCGGTGGTTGCGGCGGACCTCGAGCGTGACGCGCGGTTCGCGGACGCGTCGTTCGCGTTGGAGCACGGCGCGAAGTCGGGCGTGATGGCGCCGATCGACGGTCCGGTGTGGCCGTTCGGCGTGATCGCGGCGCACGACACGCGTGCGCGCCGGTTCACGGTGGACGATCTGAACTTCATTCAGTCGGTGGCGTCGCTGGTGGCGCAGGCGTTGATCCGGGCGGGCGCCGAGGACGAGCTCCGGCGTGTTCATGCGGAGTTGGAACACCGGATCGAGCTGCGGACGCGGGACCTGCGGGAGGCGAACTCGCGTCTGGAAGAAGAGATCCGCGAGCGGCAACGGGTGGAAGACGCGCTGCGCGGTTCGGAGACGTTCCTGCAATCGGCGCTGGACTCGCTTTCGGCGCACATCGCGATTCTGGACGAGTTCGGAACGATTCTGGCGGTGAACAAGGCGTGGCGTGTGTTCGCGCAGGACAACGATTTTTCGGAGGAGTCGGCGGCGCTGGGGATGAACTACATCGACGTATGCCGCTCGGCGATCGACGCGGGGTCGGCGGAGTCGGCGTTGATGCTGCGCGGGATCGAGGACGTGCTGACGGGTCGCCGGTCGCACTTCTTTTTGCAGTATCCGTGCCACGCGCCGCACCAGGAGCGTTGGTTCCAGGCGCGGGTGTCGCGGTTTACGGCGGCGGGCGAGCGTCGTCTGGTGATCGCGCACGAGAACATTACGGAAGCGAAAGAGCACGAGCGTCGGATGCTCGAGCACATGGAGGCGCTGTCGCACGTGCAGCGTCTGGAGACGATGGGGGAGATGTCGGCGGCGCTGGCGCACGAGCTGAACCAGCCGCTGGGGGCGATCAACAACTACATCTCGGGATCGCTTCGGCGGCTTGAGCGGGTGGAGGGGCTCGACGAAGAGATCCCGGAGGCGATGTCGCTTGCGAAGGCGGAAGCGACGCGGGCGGCGGACATCATCAAGCGGATGCGTCGCTTCAGCCGGAACGCGGCGATTCAGCGGACGGCGACGGACGTGAACGGCGTGGTGCGGGAGACGGTGTCGCTTGTGGAGCCGGACGCGCGGCTGCGGGCGACGAAGATCCGCACGGAGTTGGCGGGTTCGCTGCCGATCGTGCTGGCGGACGTGATTCATTTGCAGCAGGTGCTGATCAACCTGATCCGGAACGCGATGGACGCGATGTCGGACACGCCGTTCCCGCAGCGTGAGATCGTGGTGCGGTCGTGGACGGAGGAGGGTCGGGTGTTCGTGTCGGTGGCGGACCACGGGACGGGGATCGACGAGCAGGCGCGGGCGCGGCTGTTCGACCCGTTCGTGTCGACGAAGTCGGACGGGATGGGTCTTGGTCTGGCGATCTGCCGATCGATCGTGGAAGCGCACGACGGTCGGATCTGGGCGGACGACAACCCGGACGCGGAGAGCGGCGCGCGGTTCATGATCGCGATTCCGACGGCGGCGAACCAGACGGACGCCGGGCCGGGCGCGGGGGGCGACGGTCCGTTGGAGATCGAGGGTCGCGAAGCGGCGGCGGGGTGACGGGGGGCGGCGGGGCGAGAAGAGTGACCGGGTGAGGGGGCGGCCGGGTGGGGGGAGGGGGTCTGTCGAACTGGTGCGTGAACGATGCAAGCCCGCGCGGCGGGGCCGGCGGGCTTGTCGTTCGAGCATGGTTTGTCGGCGGCGCACGCTGTGATTCGTGCGCGCGTGCGCGGCGGCGTGCGTTCAGCCTTCGGTGGTGGCGCGGTGGATCTTGGTGGCCTTGATGGTGAGTACTTCGGGTGAGGGTCGTGGGCCGACGACGCCTTCGATGACGACGACGTCAAGGGGTTCGAGGGACTGGGTGAGATCGACGGCGAGTGGCGAGCCGGCGTCGTCGACGAGTTGGACGGTGGCGGAGTTGGCGGTGAGGGAGTCGCGGGGTTCGCAGCAGTAGTCCCATGGCATGGGGCAGTTGTCGCCCGGGAGTTCGCCGCAGTGCTTGAGGCTGAGGTCGACGACCAAGAAGACGGGTGAGTCGGGGGACATGGGTTCGGCGCGGCCGCCGATGCGAGCGCGGACGAGGACGGCGTCGCCCTCGGCGGCGGCGGCTTTGACGTCGGCGAGTGCGGCGGCGCCGGTGGGTTCGCCGTCGGCGAGCCAGTCGGAGGCGGTTTGTTGGGTTTCGGCGGCGCCTTGGTTGGCGTCGAGGTCGGCGGCGTCGTCGGTGTCGTTGCAGGCGACGAGGGAGACGGCGAGGCCAAGGGCGGTGAGGGTGGTGAGAGCGTTGGTGAGGTGACGCATGTGGAGTCCTTTCGGTTCGAGCTTCGATGAGCCGGTTGGTGATTGTGGTTTCAGTGTGCTTTGAGCGCTTGTGTGATGGGGAGTCGGAGGCATCGGAGGGCGGGCGGGATGGCGCCGACGAGGCCGACGAGGAGTCCGCCGAGGACGCCGAGGAGGAGGACGGGCGCGTCGATGGTGACGGCGAAGGCGCCCATGGAGAAGCGGACGGCGAGTCCGTTGAGGAAGGCGAGTCCGATGGCGGCGCCGAGGAGGGCGCCGCAGGCGGCGGCGAAAACGGATTCTTCTGTGAGGCTGGCGACGATGGCGGCGCGTGTGTAGCCGAGGGCTTGGAGCATGCCGACTTCGCGGACGCGGGCGGCGAAGGCGGCGTACATGGTGTTGAGTCCGCCGAGGACGCCGCCGAGGGCGATGAGGGCGGCGGTAACGACGATCATGACGCGGATGGGGCCGTAGAAGGCGGCGATGGAGGCGTAGTAGGCGCTCTCACGGATGGCGGCGATTTCGAGATCGAGCCGGGATTTGGCGAAGAGATCGACGTCGGTGAAGGAGGCGTCGTCGAGGGTGACGACGACGGTGGAGAGGGTGGCTTCGCGGTTGGTGGCGATCTGGAGATCGGTGAGCGGGATCCAGATTTCGGCGTCCATGACGGTGTTGGGCGCGGCGAAGCGGCCGACGATGGTCCAGTCGCGGTCGTCGAAGCGGAGCGTTTTGCCGAGTGCGAGGCGTGTTTCGGGGACGCCGAGGCGTGTGGGGGCGAGCGAACCGAGCATGATTTCGTCTTCGCCGGCGCGTGGGAAGCGGCCTTGGAGGATTTCGACGTCGGGGTGGACGAGGAGTGCGACTGGTCGGACTCCGCGCATGACGGCGGGGCGGTCGGTTGGGTCGTCGGCGTCGAGACGGAGGGGGAGGGCGGCGTGTATTTCGGGCGAGGCGTAGACGACGCCGGCGCGTTGTTTGAGTCCGCGGATGGAGGCGGCGGCGATGCCGGCGACGGAGGCGTCGATCTGCGAGCGTTCGACGCCTTCTTCGCTGCCGACGCCGAGGATCATGACGTTGTCGTGGAGGGATTGTTGGCGGTCGAGGGTGAGCTGCATTCCGCGGACGAAGCCGCCGGCGGCGAGGACGAGGAGGACGACGAGGGTGGAGCCGAAGAGGGCGGCGCCGAGCCGGAGCTTGGACCTGCCGAGGTTGCGGAAGGCGTAGGCGAAGGGGAGTTGGCGCATGGGTCGGCTCTTGGTGGAGGGTTCAGGCGGCGCGGAAGCACTCGGCGATTTCGCGTCTGGAGGCTTGGAGGGCGGGGACGAGTCCGGCGAGGACGCCGATGACGCCGCAGACGAGGAGGCCTGTGAGGAGGAGGGCGGGATCGGCGACGATGGGTATGGAGGTTCCTTCGACGGAGAAGGCGAAGGAGCCGTAGCGGCCGACGGCGATGGCGGCGGCGGCGCCGAGGAGTCCGCCGGTGAGGGCGAGGGCGACGCCTTCGGCGACGATGAGGGCGGCGATGAGTGGGCCGGGGTAGCCGAGTGTTTGGAGGACGGCGTGCTCGGAGACGCGGGATTGGACGCCGAGGACGATGGAGTTGGCGACGAGGGCGAGTACGGCGGCGAGGCAGCCGAGTCCGAGCCAGCGGGCGAAGCCGACGAGTTCGACGATGTCGTCGGCGACGCGGCCGATGAAGGCTTGTTCGGTGAAGGTGGCGGTGGGTTCCTGAGCGGCGTCGAAGATGGCGTCGATCTGCTTGGCGACGGGTTCGAGGAGGGCGGCGTCGGCGACTTTGACGTTGAACTGGGTGACGACGCCGAGGTCGTCGCGTCCGGCGAGTTGGACGAACTCGAGGGAGGTGTAGGCGACGTTCTGGTCCTGGGCGTCGTCGGAGCGGAGGACGGCGGCGACGTAGGCGGTGATGCCGGCGGCGGTGAAGCTCTGCCCGGGCTTAAGCCCGCGTCTGTTGGCGAGGGTTTCGCCGACGAGCGCGGCGTCGGTGCGGCGTTTCCAGTCGTCGAGTGAGCCGGCGACGACGTCGAGTTCGCCGCGGCGTTCGTCGATGAAATCGTCTTTGGGTACGCCGCGGAAGGTGACGACGTCGAGCGAGGCGCGGCAGTTGGAGACGACGACCTTGATGGGTATGGCGGCGGTGACGCCTTCGACGCGTTCGATGCGGGACTGGTAGTCCTGCGGGAGCCGGCTGGTGGCGGGGCAATATCGGTCGGCGCGGTAGACGACGAGGGTGGTGTCGTTCGCCTTGGCGGAGGTGGCCTCGGTGACGCCGCGGTTCATAGCCTGGACGGCGGTGAAGAGGAACATGGCGATGGCGATGCCGACGACGGTGAGCAGTGAGCGGACGCGGTGGCGGACGACTTGTTTACTGACGTAGGGGAAGCAGCGGAGCAGTTTCATGGGCGGGCTCCTTCCAATGGGCGGGCGGCGCGGGGCGAGGTTTGGGCTTGTTCGGTCGGGCGATCGTGGTCGGTCTCGGTCTGAAGCGTGCCGGCTTCGGCGAGGCGGCCCTTGTCGAGGTGGAGCGTTCGTTTGGCGTAGTCGGTGGTGTGGGGGTCGTGCGTGACCATGATGATGGTCTTGCCGAGTTCGCTGTTGAGTGATTGGAGGAGGAGCATGACGGCGTGGGCGGAGGCTTTGTCGAGGTCGCCGGTGGGTTCGTCGGCGACGATGATGTCGGGGTCGGTGACGATGGCGCGGGCGATGGCGACGCGTTGTTCTTGTCCGCCGGAGAGTTGGCGAGGGAAGTGATCGGCGCGGTCGGCGATGCCGACGCGTTCGAGGGCCTGAGCGACGCGGGCGTGCCGCTGGCGGCGGGGGAGTTTGTGGAGCAGGAGGGGGAGTTCGACGTTCTCGTAGGCGGTGAGGACGGGGACGAGGTTGTAGAGCTGGAAGACGTAGCCGACGTGGGCGGATCGCCAAGCGGCGAGCTTGCGGCGGGAGAGTTCGCCGATGTCGACGCCGTCGATGGTGAGCGTGCCGGCGGTCGGCGAATCGATGCCGGCGATGAGGTTGAGGAGGGTGGTTTTGCCGGAGCCGGAGGGTCCCATGAGGGCGAGGAGGTCGCCGCGCGGGACGTCGAGGTCGAGCCCGTCGAGTGGCTTGATGAGGTTGTCGCCTTTGCGGTATTCGCGGGTGAGGCCGCGGCATTGGATGAAGGTCATGAGCGATCTCCTTCGGTTTCGGGGGCGCTCTCGGCGGGGGCGGCGGCCTTGGCGGCGATCTGGTCGGGAGCGTCGGCGCCGACGACGCGGACGCGGGCGTTCGGCGCGAGTTCCGCCGCGTCGATGGCGAGGAGTTCGCCGGGCTGTACGGCGGCGAGCACGTGGACGTAGCCCGGCGCGACGTCGGCGGCGGTTGTGGGTGATTCGACGGGTTCGATGCGGACACGGTGGAGCGTGCCGCGGTCGCCCCGGCGTTGACGGACGGCGTAGACGAAGCGGTCGTCGGGCCCGCCGAGGACGGCGCCCGCAGGGACGCGGACGGCGGCTCGTTCGATGACGGGCGGCGCGGTTCGAGCGGCGGCATCGGCGGCAAGGCCGCGCGAGCCGGCGTCCGCCGAGCGGGGCGAGCGGTCGTCGGCGTCGCTCGCGAGGAACTTGACGCGCGTGAGCATGTCGGGCTTGAGTAGCGGCGAGGGATCGAGCACGCGCACCTTGACCTCGAGGGTGTTCTTCTGGAGGTCGGCTTCGTGGGTGACGCGGGTGACTTCGCCGCGGAAGGTGCGGTCCGGGAGGACTTCGACGACGACTTCGGCGGTTTGACCGACGCGGACGTGAGCGGCGTCGGCGAGCGGGACGTCGACGCGGACCTGGATGCGGCTTGGGTCGTAGATGTGGAGGATGTGAGCGGACTCGGGATTGTCGGCGCCGAGCATGACTTTGTCGCCCGGCGATTTGAGGCGGTCTTGTACGAAGCCGGCGATGGGAGCGCGGACGCGGGTTCGATCGAGTCGGAGCCGCGCCTCGTCGCGTTCGACCTGTGCGTGGCGGACGTCGGCATCGGCGCGGGCGAGTTGGGCCTTGGCGGCGGCGAGGCGGCGGCGCTCGGCGATGCGGAGTTGCAGGTCGCGTTCGGCGGCGCGGCGTTCGGCTTCGAAGCGTCGGAGGCGGGCTTCGAGGATGGGCCGCTGGGCTTCGAGGGAGTCGACGTGGGCGGTCTGGGCGGCGAGGCGTTCGCGGGCGATGATGATTTCGAACTCGGTGGCGGCGCCGGAGGCGAGGGAGCGCTTCGAGCGGGCGAGTTCTTCCTGGAATCGGCGGCGCTCGGCTTCGGCGGCTTCGATGAGATGGGGGAGCCGATCGAGTTCAGCGTTCGCCTCGGCGAGCTGGGCGGTCGTGGCGTCGAGGGCGCGGCGTTGGTCGACAGGCTCGTCCCAGTCGGCCCGAGCGGCGTCGGCCTCGGCGGCGGCGACGTCGCGGCTGGCGCGGGCTTGGGCGAGCCGGGCCTCGGCCCGCGCGAGGGCGAGTTCGGCGTCTTCGTCCACGAGCGTCGCGACGAGCTGGCCGGCTTCGACCGATTCGCCTTCGAGAGCGTGGATGCGAGCGACGACGCCGTCGATGAGGCTGGTGGCGGATTCGTAGAAGGGGTCGGCTTCGAGCCAGCCGGGGGCTTGGACGGCGCGGGTGATCGGCGGCGGCGCGTCTTGAGGAGGCGCGTCGGTGGGGCGGGGGGCGTCTTGCTGCGCGATGGCGGCGGCGGGCGCGGCGTCGGGGGCGAAAACGGCTTGCGCGACGCGCACCTCGGGCAGCGGCTGCACGGTCGGCCAGGCGGCGTAGGCGAGCAGCGCGGCTGTGGCGAGCACGACCAGCGCCGGCAGCACGAGAGCGATGCGGGAGCGTGCGGGCGGTTGAACGCGAGCGGCTGCGGCGTCACGCGCGGCAGCGGGAGAGCTGGATTGCATGGGATGATGTCCGTGACGGTGGTTCAGCGAGGGATGCGACGCGCGTCGGAAGCGCGGCGCATGCGACAGCGGTCAGGCTGCGGTGCTGAACCTCGGCGGACGTTCGAGCGCGAGGAGCGAGCGCGTCGGGGCGGCGGCGGGCGTTTCGACCACGGCGGCTTCGAGCGTCTGCGCGGAGACCACGGCCGCGGGGGCGGGGGTGGTGGCGGGGAAGACCGAGGGCCCGGCGCAGCAGGCGCGGGGGCACGAACAAGGCACGCCGGGCGTGCAGGGCTCGTGCTGGTCGGGATCGGCGGGCGCCGCTTCGGCGGTGTCGCACGGAGCCGGGTCGCCGGGGAGGGTGTCGGGTTGCCGGTCGGCGCAGCAGCCGCGATCAACGGTGGCGTCGGCGGTGAGGTTGGCGTCGGCGAGCGGGTCGTGCGAGTCAGGCGCGGCGGCGGCGCCCGGGCCGGCGGCGGCGGTGCAGCACGCGGAGGCGGCGAGGGCGCCGGCAGCGAAGGGCTGGAGAAGCAAGGCGAAAGCGATGAGCCATGAGATGAGCCGACGCGGGATCACGGTTCGAGTGTAGCTCCGGTTGGGGCGTGCGTGAACGGTGTCGTGCTGAGAATGGGGCCGCCCGAGGGTTTAACGACGCGGACCGGGCGATTGTTCGGACGAGGCGGCGGTCGGAGGGCAATCGGGGTGGGCAGGCGGGCGTACGGTCGGCGGCGTGCTGGCGTGTGCGGCGTTGCGGCGGGGGCTGAGGGGTTCAGGCGTGCGACTTTTCGGACGCTTGGTGTCGGAGGAGGCGCTCGGTTTGTCGTCGGCGGCGGGAGATGGCGTGGGCGCGACCGAGCCAGACGGCGAGGACGGCGAGGATGATGAAGAGGATCTGGGGCATGCCGGCGAGGGCGAAGGCGCAGCCGGCGGCGACGGCGATACAGGCGAAGCCCGTGGCGCGGAGCTGCTTTGCTTTGCGGAGTTGTTCGGCGCGTGCCCAGTCGGCGTCGGTGGCGCCGTCTCTGGCGGCGATGGCGGCGGCGTCGGGGTCTTCGGGGGCGCCGAGGTCTTCGGTGTCCCAGTCGATGTCGACGGCGCCTGCTTCGGCGTCATTGAGCGCGGCACGGGCGCGGCCGTATTGGTTGGCTGGGACGCGGACGCGGACGGGCGTGCCGACGGAGACGCCGAAGGGGGGGACGCGGTCGTGGGCGGGGGAGTAGTCGGCGTCCACGCCGGCGTCTTGGAGCGACGGTCGCATGGCGGTGGCGATGGCCTCGTTGGGGAAGACGGCGAGTTCGACGAGGCGCTCGTCGTCGGCGGCGGACGGACGATTCATAGAGCGGGGCCTTTCCGAGGCGGCGAGGGGTCGGGTGCGGCGGCGGCGGGGCTGGCGGAGGGGGCGGAAGACCACCAGCGGTCGCCCCAGATGGCGAGGTTGATCATCGGCCATGCGAGGTTCCAGTGTCGCTCGGGTGCTGCGGCGACGAGTTGGACGGCATCGTCGGTGAAGAGCGCGCGGGCGAAGCCGGAGGATCGCACGCGTTCGGCGAGCGGGCCCATCCAGCGTTGGAAGGGGAGGGGGAAGCTGGCTTTGGGTCGATCGACGACGCGCTGCGGGAGGGCGCTGCGGAAGGCGTCGCGGAGGACGGTTTTGGTGAGCGGCTGGGCGTGGTCGTCGGCGGGGGGGGTGAACTTGAGCGCAATGGGCAGCGACTCGGCGAGGCGGGCGACCTTGGCGTCGGCGAAAGGCGTGCGGCCTTCGACCGAAGCGAGCATGGTGGCGGTGTCGAGCCGCTGGAGGAGGCCGGTGAGGTTGATGCGGCGTTGGAGGCGGAGGTGTGCGGCGAGGCCGTGGTTGCCGGTCTCTTCGGCGGCGGCGGCGAACTCGCTGTCGAAGGCTTGGAGGAGGGCGGCGTCTTGACCGATGGCGTCGTAGACATGGGGTTTGAAGACGGCGGGCTTGTGCTGAAGGGCGATCCACGCGCATTCGTCGAGTTCGAAGCGGCCCGGTGAGACGGCGCGTTCGTCGGCGGGGGTGGAGAGGAAGCGGTGGGAGGAGGAGAGGGGGCCGGCGTAGCCCGCGAAGAGTTCGTCGGCGCCTTCGCCCGAGAGGGTGACGACGCAGCCGTCTTGTCGAAGGCGGGCGGCAACGGCGTGGATGGCGACTTCGTTGGGCGTGGAAAGGGGCACGCCGAGGGCGGCGATCATGGCGGGCCAGCGGGCGACGAACATGTCGCGCGTGACGACGGCTTCGGCGTGATCGGTTTGGAGGACGGCGGCGGTTTCGCGGGCGACGGCGAGGTCGTCGTCATCGGCTGGGTCGTCGTCGTCGTCGCGGGCGCCGGCGCAGTAGGTGCGGAGGGTCGGGTGGGCGTCGCGGGCGACGCGGGCGGCGACGGAGCTGTCGAGCCCGCCGGAAAGGAGGCAGCAGATGGGGACGTCTGAGCGGAGGTGGGCGTTGACGGAGTTGGCGACGGCGCCGCGGGTCCACTCGGCGGCGACGTCGGGCGAGACATGTTCGGTGAGTTCGGTGGGGCCGCGCCAGTAGAGGCCGGTGGTCGCTTGGATCGCGCCGTCGGCCATGGAGGCTTGGAGCACTTCGCCGGGGCGGAGGGCGTGGACGCCGTCGAAGAGGGTGGAGTTGCCGATGACGGTGCGGATGGTCGAGGCGTAGGCGCTGACCATGGGGAGGTTGGGCTGAGCGGAGATGCGTGGGCAGTTGAGCAGCGGGCCGGGCTCGGAGGCGTAGGCGAGTTCGACGCGGTCGGCGGCGTAGTAGAGGGGCTTGACGCCGAGCGGGTCGCGGGCGAGGAGGAGGGTGTGCGCGATGCGGTCGTAGAAGGCGAAGGCGAACATGCCGCGGAACTCGCCGACCGCGCGGGGGCCCCACTCGACGAGCGCTCGGAGGACGGTTTCGGTGTCGCAGGCGGAGGCGAAGCGGTGGCCGCGCTGGACGAGGGCTTTGCGTAGGGCGGCGTCGTTGTAGAGCTCGCCGTTGTAGGCGAGGACGAAGCGGGCTTCGGCGTCGCGGGGCGAGAGGGCTTGGTCGGCGGTGGACGGTCCGCTCGGCCATGTTCGGAGGAACGCCCCCCCACCGTCGTCATCGGTATCGGTTCGTCGTTCAGAGGAGTGGTCGGTCGGATCGTTGGTTGGCTCGTTGGTATGGCCGCCGCCGAAGCCCGCGAGCATGGGTTGGCGGCCGGCGGGGCCGGGATCGATGACGGAGAGGCGGCGGTGGGTGACGACGGCGTTGTCGCGTGCCCAGAGTCCGGCGTCGTCGGGGCCGCGGTGGGTGAGCAGGTCGCGCAGTTCGGCGGCGCGGCGGGGCGAGACGCTTGGCGAGAGGCCGTGGGCGGCGACGACGCCGAAGAGGCCGCACATTAGGAGGCCCCCGAACGTGCGCGCGGATGGCGTTGGTGATCGAGGACGGTGAAGGTCCATTCGCCGCGGGGCGGTGTGGAGTCGCCTTCGGGTTGGCGGGCGTCGCAGGTGCGGTGGGCGTCGAAGAGGGATCGACCCGCGCGGTGGTGTATGACCAGTGAGAGGTGGTCGGCGTCGGCGGGTCGTGCGTGGTCGGGGTGTGGGCCGAAGGCGACGTGAAGCGCTTCGAGCCGGCGGATGAAGCCGCGGTCGGCGGACATGGGGCCTTCGAACGTGAGGTAGAGGCGGCGATGGTCGCGGAGTCGTGAGGCGGCGAAAGTGGCGCCAGGCGAGGCGAGCGGTGGCAGGTCGGACAAGCGCCAGGTGAGGAGGGTTCGGGCGTCGGGGTCGCGCGACGCGTCGCCGGGCGGGGCGATCATGAGGTCGACGTGCGGCGGCTGGGCGGCGGGAGTGTGTTCGAGGAGGACGGCGGCGCAGAAGCGGAGCGGCGTGGGACCGGCGGCGGCGGGCTGTTGGGCGGCGTGCTCGGCCATGCGAGCAGGGTAGTCGCGGTGCGGGGGGAGTGGGTCCGATACACTGAGGGTTCGGCGTGTGATCGGCAGGCCTTGGCGGGTGCGGGGGCTGGGTTGTTGGGGCGGTTGGGTGGGGTGTGTCGATCGCGTGTCGCGCGTCGCGGAGGCCGCGGCGGCGGATGACCGGAATGCGCCGGTGGACGGCGCCGACGAAGAAGAAGAGGACTGCTGACGCATGAGAGTCGTACGAAAGAGCAGGGGTCGGTTCGGTGGCACGGTCGGCGGAGCGGCGGCGGCGGTCGCTGTCGCGGCGACGACGCTGGTCGGAGCGGGTCTCGTCGGTTGCGAGAACACGCCGCGGCTGCGCGAGCGTGTGTTCACCGAGCGGGCGTCGTACGCGCTGGTGAACGACGGGGATCGTGCGCTGGAAAACGACCAGCCTGAGATGGCGCGGGCGCACTACCGGGCGGCGATCGAGCAGCACCCGGGCAACTTCGAGGCGCGGAAGAAGCTGGCGGAGGTGTTGATCGACTTGGGCGATCCGGCGACGGCGCGGGAGCATCTGGAAGTCGTGCTGACGGAGAAGCCGGACGACGAGGAGGTGCTGGATCTGATGGCGATCGCGCTGGCGCAGACGGGCGACGTTGAAGGGATGGACCGTTGGATTCGGTCGGTGGCTGAGCGGACGAACGAGGCGCAGGCGTGGGCGCGTCTTGGGAACGCGTTGGCGTTGATGGGTGACGCCGACCAGGCGGAGGGGGCGTTGAAGCGGGCGGCGGCGGTGGACGAGGGCGAGAGTCTTCGTTACCAGTTGTTGCTGGGCGATTTCTACCGGGCGCTCGGGAACGACGGGGAGGCGCTGCGTCGGTATCGGATGGCGTTGTACATCGACGTGATGAACGATCACGCGCGTGCGGCGATCCGGGATATGGGCGAGATTCCGGGGCCGAGTTTCACGCTGCGCCCCGCGGAGCGGCCGGGTTCGTGACGAATCGGCGGGGGCGGGGGGCTCGGCGCGTGGGCCGGGGGGCTCGGCGCGTGGGCCGGGGGGTTCGGCGTGAGGCTGGGGCTGGCGCGAACGGGTTGGTGCGGGGCGGCCGGTCGGTTACAACTGAACGAGACACATCCATCGGTCGTGGCGTCCTGTTGTAGAGAGACGCGTCCGCCACGACCCCGACCAGCGCGGCGTGATCCGGGCGTTTGTGACGCGCTTCGGCGCGGGCCGCGCGAGACAACGGGAGTTGCAAGAGATGACAACGATCAAGAAACTGGCCGCGGCGTCGCTGCTGGCGACGGCGGGAGCGGCGTATGCGCAGCCCGTCGCGGCGGAGTTGATATTGCTTGAAGGCCGCGACTTCGGCGGGGCGACGATCGACAATCTGGGCCAGCCGGTCGTCAACGGGCTGAACCAGGTCGGCGTGTTCGTGAGCTTCGACAACGACACGCACGGCGTGTGGCTGGGCGACGACTTCATCTTCCGCTCGACGGAGGTGGACGATTTCGCGCTGACGGGCGGCGAGGCGAACATCGGCGTCGGGAACAACGGCGAGTTCGTCTACAGCCCGTCGGTGGACGGCGACGACGCGGTGTGGGGCGAAGGCGGGTTGATCGCGCGTGAAGACACGCAGGCGCCGGACTTCCCGAGCGGGATCAACTCGACGTTCCACAGCCGTCCGTCGATGACGACGAACGGGGCGGCGTACTGGGTGAGCGGCATCAACGACGGGTTCGGCGGCACGTCGACGACGGCGCGGCAGATCTACCGCCAGGACCCGACGACGGGCGCGATCGAAACGGTGATCCGCGCCGGCGACACGTTCGGCGGTCGGCAGGTCGCCGGCTTCGGCGGGCTGGACTTCGATTTCGCGATCGCCCCCGACGAATCGAGCAGCATCTTCGTCTTCAGCGACGCGAACTCGCCTTCGACGTCGGACGGGACGCTGGTGGTGAACGGCTCGGTGATCGCGACCGAGGGAACGCCCTCGGGCGGCGGCGATAACTGGGACAACTTCGACCGCGTGGACGCGAACTCGCTGGGGAATTACGTCTTCAGCGGCGACACGGACGGCTCGGTCGCGACCGACGAGTTCATCGCGTACAACGGCGAGATCAAGCTGCGCCAGGGCGACGTGATCGACGGGCGGACGCTGGACACGTCGGTGGACACGCTGGCGCTGAACGACCTCAACCAGTTGGCGTGGATCTGGAACACCGACCTCGACGAGACGCTGTTCTTCGCGGCCGACGCGGCGGACCCGGCGTCGAGCGTGGCGCTGCTGTCGGTGGGCGACAAGATCGACACCGACAAGGACGGTGTGGCTGACTTCACGGTGACGGACTTCAACGCGTTCGACTCGGAAGACCTCGGGTTCGGGGACGACGGGTTGATCTACGTGAACGTGGACGTGGAGGACGCGGACGGGTCCACGAACGAAGCGATCATCAGCGTGGTGATTCCGGCGCCCGGCGCTGCGGCGCTGCTGGCGGCGGGCGGCTTGCTGGGCCTGCGTCGCCGACGCTGATTTGCGATCGGCGCGGGCGTCACCGACGAGCGTCCGCGTTGAACGAGTCAACGAAAGCGAGCGTCCGCGTGGATCCTGATCGACGCGGACGCTCGTTTGTTTTTTGTTGAACGGGCGCCGCGTTTTCTGGTGGGAGCGCTGCGGCGCCGTTCGAGGCGGGCGGGGTTTACTGGACGTCTTTGCCTTCGACGACGTCGGTGAAGTGGGGCGCCTTGTGGGGGCCTTCGGCTTCGCCGGACTTGATTCGGCGGAAATAGTCCTTGTAGGCGTTCATGGCTTTGGCGCCGAAGATGAGCATGATGGGGATGTTGGCGACGAGCATGACGCCGAGTCCGAGGGTGGTCCACATGTCGAGTTCGGCGTCGGTGCCGATGAGGGGTCTGGCGACGCCGTCGGCGCCGGTGATGATGGGCATGGCGGCGATGGTGGTGAGGAGGATGAGGCCGCAGTAGATGAGTTTGTAGGCGACGACGATGTTGTTGGTGGCGGCCTCGCCGAACGAGTTGAAGAGGTAATAGACGCCCTGCTCGCCGTAGTAGGACCAGGAGATCATGGTGGAGACGGCGAAGAGCCAGGCTGCGATGGAGACGAGCCACATGCCGAGGCCCGGTGTGGCGCGGTCGAAGGCGTGTGCGGTGAGCGAGGCGCCGGCGTAGTCGACGTAGATCATCATGTCGAGCGAGCCGTCGGCGTTCTTGCGTACGGTGGGCCGCACTTCGGATTCGAGGGTGTTCCACTGGGCGATCCACTGGTCGTCGTCGCTGCGTGTGACGGTGCCGGTGACGCGGCGGAAGTCTCGGCCGGTGTTCTCGTCGAGATCGCCCTGGACGACCATGAAGACGGTTTCGCCCTCGCGCCAGCCGGCGGCGCCTTCGTCGGTCTGCAAGGTGCGGCGGGCTTCGACGGACTTGCGGGGGAGTGCCGGCGTTTCGAGCGTCCACTCGCCTTCGAGGACGGCGCCCTGTTCGTCGGTCGCCTGGACGACCTGGACGGCAACGGGGTCTTCGAAGGTTGCTTCGCCCGGGCGGTTGTAGGCGCCGGAGGAGAGGATGACGAGGGCGGTGAGTGTGCAGACGACGATGGTGTCGATGAAAGGTTCGAGGCCGGCGACGACGCCTTCGCGGACGGGCTCGTCGGTTTTGGCTGCGGAGTGGGCGATGGGCGAGGAGCCTTGGCCGGCTTCGGAGGAGAAGAGCGCGCGTTTCACGCCCCACATGGCGGCGTAGCCGAAGGTGCCGCCGAGGAAGGCGCCGGTGGCGTCGGGCGATTCACCGCCGAGGAAGGTCGGCAGGCCGCTCTTGACGATGAGCCAGAGCATGGCGGGGATTTCGGAGAAGTTGAGGGCGAGGACGTAGAGGGCGGCGAGGACGTAGATGATGCACATGAAGGGGACGATGCGGCCGGCGACGGAGCCGATGCGTTTGATGCCGCCGATGATGACGAGGCCGACGATGATGGCGAGGATGATGCCGGTGACGACCTGGGGAACTTGGAAGTAGGTGAAGGTGAGGTCGGCGACGTTCCATGCCTGGAACATGTTGCCGCCGGTGACGGCGGAGATGAGGAGGGTGACGACGAAGATGCCGCCGATGGCGGCGCCGATGGGCGCGAGGCCCCACTCGGCGAAGCCTTTCTTGACGACGAACATGGGTCCGCCGTGGGGGTTGTCGGGGTCGTCGGTGTTGCGGTAGAGCATGGACTGGGTGACCTCGGTCATTTTGAGGGCCATGCCGAGGACGCCGATGAGCCACATCCAGAGGACGGCGCCGGGTCCGCCGAGGGCGACGGCGAGAGCGACGCCGCCGATGTTGCCGAGGCCGACGGTGGCGGAGAGCGCGGCGGAGAGGGCTTGGAAGTGGTTGATGGCGCCGGGGTCGGCCTTGTCGTCGTACTTGCCTCGGACGACGGCGATGCCGTGAGTGAGGGCGCGGTACTGGCCGAAGCCGGACCAGATGGTGAAGAGCAGGCCCGTGGCGAGCAGGGCGTAGACGGTGTAATCGGAGAACAGGATGCCGTTGAGCGTCCCGATGATGTCGTTCAAGCCGTTCATGTTCCGCGTGCTCCTCTTCTTCTCACCCGCCGGAGTGGGGTATGACGCATCATGGGCCCTGATTCGGATCGACGCAACACCCCGGGGGATCGGATCGAGAACGGGCGGCGTGCGTCGCGTGACGGGGACGCGGCTCGGCGGCGACGACGGGGCGGGGCGCGGCCGTATCATGCGGCGGCGTCGTTCGTCCGAGCGAGGGCGGCCGGCGCGGCTCTTTCATCAGCGCACAGGTGTTTGCGATGCCCACGGTTCAGGTCGACAGTTCATTGGAACGCCGGACGATCGACGAGTTTCGGTTCCCGCTGGGGGTGTATCCGGTGGAGCCGCTGACGCCGCAGCCCGGGTTCGTCGCGGACTTCGAGCCGGCGGACGGTGGCGAGGAAGCGGCCGACCCGTCGGTGGACCCGGCAGGCGCCGGGGAGTGGGAGGAGTGGCCCGACCGATTCATGTACGACGTCCTGATCTCGTCGGAGCGGCTGCCGGCGTTGTGCCGAGCGCTGTTCAGCCTGCTGCCGGGGCGGGTGTATCCGATCCTCGACGTGCTGGGGAACGACGCGTACCGCGAGATCGACCCGTTCATCGCGTACGACCTGGTCGGCATCGAGCGGTTTCTTGACGGCGTGATCCACTTCGGCGAGTGGTTGTTCGAGGACGGCCTGGTGGGCTTCGGCGCGATGTCGATGGACCCGTTCTTCTACATTTTCATTGACGAGCACAAGGCGGTGACGATCCGCGTGGACACGTCGCTTGAGACGACGGTGAAGGGGTTGCTGCGGGCGTTCGATCTGGACGAGGTGCCGGAGATTCTGGGGGCGGACGCGGTGGCGCACGAGCATCGGACGGTGATCGCGCGGACGTCGGACCCGCGGGTTGGGCTGCACGCGGATGAGATCGTGGAGCGGTTGCAGGACTCGTGGCTGTTGCAGTTGAACATCGACACGCAGTCGAACATCGACGACGACGGGAAAGACCTTGGCGTGACGCCGTTTCGGTGCGTGCTGCGGTGTCACCCGACGGATTCGGAGAAGCAGCCGACGTACGCGGAGGTGCTGTTGTCGGCGCCGACGCATGAGGATGCGGAGTCGATGGCGCTGGATACGGCGGCGACGAACTCGCCGCAGGACTCGCAGTTCGCGGAGGTGCGGCTGCTGTCGGCGGACCGGTTCAAGCCGGAGACGTTCGCGGAAGTGTTGCGCGACGCGGAGGTGGCGGCGGACCCGCGCGAGTTGAGCGAGGAGCGGGTCTTTGCGATCCGCTGGTACGAGACCGACCGCTGACCGGGCGGCGGCGGGGCGTGCGGCGGCAAAGCCGAGACGGGAGCCGAGCGTGGCGCAGGGCAGGCGGGTGATGCTGGTGGCGAACCGGGAGAAGAGGTCGGTGTGCGCCGCGCTGGACGGGGTGCGTTCGCTGATCGAGCGGTACGGGGAGGTGGTGTGCGAATTGACGACGCGCGACGAAGTGCCGGCGGAAGCGGGCGAACTCGGCGAGCCGGAGATGATGGTCGTGCTGGGGGGCGACGGCACGCTGCTGGGCCAGATCCGTCGCGCGTCGCACCTTGGCTTGCCGACGCTCGGCGTGAACTTCGGTCGGCTCGGATTCCTCGCGGCGTACGACATGCCGGCGTTGGAACGCCACGCGGCCCGTTTGTTCACGCGTGAAGATTCGGGCGGCGGCTGGACTTGGAACGAGCGGATGCTGCTCAGCGTTCATGCGCGGTGCGGACGAACCGGCGAGGTGCGGTGCGACGAACTGGTGCTGAACGACATGGCGCTGGTGGCGGGCCCGCCGTACCGGATGATCGAGGTGGGACTGACGCTGGACGGCGTCCGTGGTCCGACGCTGTCGGGCGATGGGGTGGTGGTTTCGACGCCGACGGGCTCGACGGGGTACAGCGTGTCGGCGGGCGGCCCGATCGTGGCACCGACGGTGGCGGGGATCAGCGTCGCAGCGATCGCGGCGCATTCGCTGGGCTTTCGGCCGGTGGTGGTGTCGTCGGAGTCTGAGGTCACGCTGCGGCTGGAACGGGCGAACGGCGACGACGGAGCGGACGACGCGACCGGCACGCCGAGCGACGCGGGGACCACGGTGGTGCTCGACGGGCAGGTGCAACGCCGCGTGCGCACGGGAGACGTCGTGACGGTGCGTCGGGCGACGCGGACGGTACGGCTGATCGACAACCCGGATCGCGCGTACTTCGAAACGCTGATGGACAAGATGCATTGGGCGGCGAAGCCGGGCTCGGGGTGAGCGGACGCGCGGCGGTAACGCCGTGGTCGATGCGGCGGTCGTCGATGTAGATGATAAAGCGTTCGGGGTCAGGCGGTCGCGTGCACGCCCGCGTCTTTGAGCTCGAGGATCGCGTCGGCGTGGGCCGTCGGGTCGTAGGGGCGTGTGCCGTTGGGAATGAGGCACACGTCGAAGCCGGCGTCGCGGGCGTCGAGGCAGGTGTCGCGGACGCCGAGTTCCTCGGCTACGCCGGCAATGAAGATCCGACGCACGCCCGATTGCTTGAGGCGAGTTGCGAGGGTGGTGCCGTCGAAGGCGGAGCGTTGGTCGTTCTCCGAATCCTCGCCCTTCGAGATGACGACGGCGTCTTGCGGGAGGTCGAGGCTTGGGTGGAAGTCGACGCCGCGCGTTCCCTGTATGCAGTGAGGCGGCATGTCGCCCCCACGCTGCTCGAAGGAGACGTGATTCTCCGGGTGCCAATCCCGTGTGGCGACGACGGGCAGGCCGCGAGCGACGGCGGCATGCATCCACTCGTTGACGACCGGGATGATCGCGTCGGCATCCGGGATCGGGATCACGCCGCCCGGGCAGAAGTCGTTCTGCACGTCGACGACGAGCACGGCGTCGCCCTCGCGCAGGCTCTCTTTGGGTTCGAAGCGGTCGGGTTGCTGGTCCTCGGCGGGTTCGATCATCACGGTGCAACGTAGGAGTTGCCGGAGGTGATGACGCCTCGGAGCACGGCAACTGCGGCCCGATTGGGAACGGTCGCCCAGGCCCGAGCACGAACGTGGGGGCCGAAACGGGGGTCAACGATCGGGGTCGGGCGCGAAGCGGTCGAGCGCGATGGGTTGCTCGGTGTCTGGATCGAGACGCGACGCACCGAGCAGGCCGGCGTCGACGAGGTCTTCGACGGAGTCCGGCGCGCTTCCGAAGCGTTTGTGGTAACGGACGAGCGCGATGCGGCCCAGCGCGCGGTGGTGGAGCACATGAACCCGATCCGCGGTGCGGACGACCGACGAGAACGCGGGCAGCACGATCAATACGACGTTGTCGCGCCAACTCAAGTCTCTGTCCACGCCCGACGCGACGATGTTGACGCGCCTCCGCCGCTCGACGGTGTCGGTTATTTCGACGGCACGAATGAAATCGCGGTAGATCTCGTCGACGAGGTCGCTGGTGGCGTCGTAGTCCTTGAAGAGCGGGCCGGCAACGGCGCTGACCTCGCCGAGCGTCGAGGCGGGCATCGGTGAACCACCGCCCCACTCTCCCGCGGCTGCGGGTTTGAAGTAGCCGAGCTCGGAGAACGTGGCGTCGACGAACTGTTGCGTAACGATGCGCTCGCCCTCGTACGCGGTCGCGAGGTCGGCGACCGGAGCCGGCCGGTGCCGATCGAGCGTGTCGGCGAGACGGGCGAGTTGCTCGTCGGTCAGCGGCGTATCGAGCGGGATCTCGAGAAACGCTGCGAGACTGAGCGACTCGATCGCCATGCGGACGAGCGACTCGATCAGGAAGGCGCCCGGTTCGAGGAAGCCGGCGAGCGAATCGAATTCGGCGACGAGTTCGGACGCACGTCGCTCGTCGGCCTCGGCGAGGGCGAGCTCGAGGTCGGCCGCGAGAAGCTGCGCGACTCTTCGAAGCCCGCCGTAGTCATAGGTGATGGCGTTGATAAGCAAATCGTCATCGGCGACCGAGATGGTCGGCGCCGGGACGAGCCGCCGCGCGGCGTCGCGCGCGTCGCCGAGCAGGCCCTCGCGTTGCGCGACGAGCGCGGCTAGACGCGGCGCCGCGGGATCGAGGTCGAAACCGCCGAGCGCTTCGGCGACGGTGACGACGCCACGCCCCAGTTCCGAGTCGTCGACCGGCACGCCCACGGCGTCGAACAGATCGGCGTGACGCTGCGGGTCGATCGTCAGCAGTTCAATGTCCGACGCAACCCGTGGCAGTTCGGCGGCGGCGCCCGCCTGGGTCGACGGCGTGTCCGGATACAGTCCGTCAACGAAGCGTTGGAACTCCGCAGCTTGTGCGCCCGGGCCGCGGAGAGGCGATCGAATGAGCATCGTCGCCAGCACTGCGAGGAGAATCGCGGTGACGCCGATCGAGATGATGAACAGCCCGGGCGGGCGGAGCCAGAACGATCGGTAGCTGCCGGCTTCGGCGCCCGCCGCTCGCTCGTCGCCCGATCGGTGATGATCCGTCGCTTTCTCCGGCGCCATGCTGATCTCCTGTCACCTATTGAACCGGTTGGGGAATCTTGCGTTTCACCGAGGGGCACGCTCGCTTCGCGGCGCGCCGACACGATAAACCGCCCGGAGACATCTCCGGGCGGTTCGGGGTGTGGTCGTTCGTGTGCGGTGGGCGGGCCGGGCGGGCCGGGAAGCCTCAGTCCAGGTCAATCGACACCGGCGCGTGGTCGGAGACGCCGATCGAGAGTTCGCGGTCGACGCTCGCCCAGCCGACGCGGTCGGCGGCGGCCGGGTTGCCGAGGAGATAGTCGATGCGCCAGCCGCGATCGAGTTCGCGGGCGCGGCCGCGGTTGGACCACCACGAATACGGGCCGTGCACGCCGTCGCCCCAGGCGTCGCGGACGAAGTCGCGCCAGCCGGAGCCGACGAGATCGTCCATCCAGGCGCGCTCGTGGGGGAGGAAGCCGGAGTTCTTGGCGTTCCCTTTCGCGTAGAAGATGTCGAACTCGGTGCGGGCGATGTTGACGTCGCCGCCGAAGACGACGGGCTCGGCGCGCGCACGCTCTCGGTCGGCCCAGGGGCGGAAGCGGGTCATCCAGTGTTCTTTGACGGCTTGTCGCGCGTCGCCCGAGGAGCCGGACGGCAGGTAGACGGAGGTGAGCCGCAGGCCGGCGGTGCGGACGGTGAGGACGCGTCCTTCGTCGTCGGCGTCGCCCGGTTCGAGTCCGGTGCCGACGGCTTCGACCGGGAAGCGCGACCACACGGCGGTGCCGGCGTAGCCGGGCCGCTGGGCCGGATGCCAGACGACGTGCCAGCCGGGCGGGTCGGCGACGTCTTCGGGCAGTTGGTCGGGTCGGCAGCGGATCTCTTGCAGGAGGATCACGTCCGAGCCGACCGTCTCGATGACGTCGAGGAAGCCCTTGCGGCAGGCGGCCCGCAGGCCGTTCACGTTCCAGGTGGTGATGCGCATCGGATCGGCGTGTGTACCCGTTGTCGGGCTCGGCGACAAGGGGTGGCCCGCTCGCGCGGCGAGGCTCGTCGGGAGGCACGGCCGACGAGCGGGTCCGATCGGTTCTACACTCGCCGACCATGCCGGCGACGGATCGGAACGTGCTCGACGGTCTCGCCTCGTGGCGCACCGCCAACGAGTGGCGGGTGTTGCGCGAGCTGTGCGACTTCTTGTCGCTGCGGAACGTGGCGGGCGAACCGGGGCATATGAGGGAGAACTGCGCGTGGATCCGCTCGGCGCTGGAGCGTCGTGGCGCGCGGACCGAGCTTTGGCGGAGCGCCGCCGAGCCGGAGGCGCCGCCGGCGGTGTTCGGCGAGTTGAACGTCGGGGCGCCGTGGACGGTCGGCGTGTACGCGCACTACGACGGGCAGCCGGCGGACGAGTCGCACTGGACGGTCGGGCCGTGGACGCCGGCGGTGTTCAGCGATCGGATCGACCGCGGCGGCGTGCGGCTCGCGTTACCGAAAGCGGGCGAGACGCTGGGGGACGATTGCCGCGTGTACGCGCGGTCGGCGTCCGACGACAAGACGCCGGTGGTCGCGCTGCTGGCGGCGCTCGACGCGCTACGCGACGCGGAGGCCGAACCGGCGGTGAACCTGCTGGTGTTCATCGAGGGGGAGGAAGAGACGACCAGCCCGCACCTGGCCGAGCACATCGCGGCGCATCGCGACGCGATGGCGGCGGCGGACGTGTGGCTGTTCTGCGACGGGCCGGCCGACACGTTCGGTCGGCGGCACGTCGCCTTCGGCGTGCGCGGCGACGTCGAACTGGAACTCACGGTCTGGGGACCGGGGCACGAGCTGCACTCGGGGCACTGGGGGAACTTCGTGATGAACCCGGCGATGGAGTTGGCGCGGCTGATCGGTTCGCTGAAAGACGCCGAGGGTCGCGTGCTGATCGACGGGTTCTACGACGACGCGGACGCGTTCAGCGAGACGGAGCTGGCGGCGGCGCACGAAGCGGACGGCCTGGACGACGCGTTGCGGCGGCAGGCGGGCGTCGGTCGCAGCGAGGGCGGGAACGCCGAGCCGTACTTCTCGCGGATGCTTCGGCCCAGCCTGAACGTGCGGGGGCTGGAGGCGGCGGGCGTCGGGCCGCGGGCGCGGAACGTGATCCCCGACGCGGCGCGAGCGAGTCTGGACATCCGCACGGTTCGGGGCAGCGATCCGCATCGGCTGGTCGAGGCGCTGCGCGACCACGCGCGGCGGATGGGCTTCGCGGTGCTCGACCGGGCGCCGACCGAGGCCGAGCGCGACGAGCACGCGCGGCTGCTGACGCTGGTCGAACTGGACAGCTACCCGGCGGTGCGCACGGACATGAACGACCCGGCCGCGCGCTGGGCGTTGCTGGCCGTGGAGCGTGCGGCGGGCGAGAAGCTGCTGCGCGTGCCGACGCTGGGCTCGTCGATGCCGATGCACGCGTTCGCGGAAGGCGTGGGCAAACCGGTGGTGATCACGCCGATGGCGAACGCCGACAACAACCAGCACGCGGCCGACGAGAACATCCGGCTTGGTCATTTCTGGGCGGGCGTGCGGATGCTGGCGACCGTGCTGACGAGCCGGGGCGGATGAGGCGAGGCGTGGAGGGGCGTGGAGGGGCGTGGTCGACGGACCGGGCGCCGATCGCGTCCGCGCGACCCGCTCGATCAGGCGGCGTCTTCGATGCGGACAGCGGACGCGACGAGCCGCTCGCGCCACTCGGCGACCGCGACGCGCAACGCGTCGGAACCCTCGACGTTGAGGTGATGCACGCTGAGCAGCGCGTCGAGCAGCGGCAGGCGCGGGTCGCCATCGATGGCGAAATGCGGGCTGAGCGCGTCGAGGTTGAACACGGCCATGTCCCAGCCGGCGGTGAGACGCCGCGGCTGCACGCCTTCGTAGACGATCTCGAAGTCGGTGTGCCGCGGGTCCGCGGCGATGCGTTCCTTGAGGGGCAGCAGCTTGCTCGGCCGCCCTTCGAGGAACTGGAGGAAGCAGCCGGAGCGGTACATCAGGAAGCCGCTGATCCGCGTCCGCTGGTTATTGCGGACCGAGGCGTTCTGGATGCGGCTGAGTTCGCGGGCGTCGATCGGCTGGGTCACCCGCGACAGGTAGACCAATTGCATCATCTGTTCGGCGACCATCGCGACCTCCTCAGTAGTTCAGGGTTCATCGTGCTTTGGGCGGCCGGACTTGACCCGATTCGCGTAGCCGGCGCGCGGCCGACTACAGGGGGAAAACGGCCCCGGTCGAGCCCGCGAGCCGGCCGGGCGCCGTGCAGAGTGGGACGAGCGGAGAATGGCGATCGAACGGTGGCAAGCGGAGGCGGCGAGCGGCGGGGGCGAACGGAGGGAGCGAACGGAGGGGGGCGAACGGCCGGCATCAAACGAAAGCGCGACGCCGAGTGGCGTCGCGCGTGGTGCTTTCGTTGGCGCTTCATCGCTCGCCGGTGGGCGACGGGAGCGTGGGTTTAGTAGCTGTGCTCGCCGAGTTGCACCTTGCCCCAGAACGTCCAGTAAATGACGGCGGAGTAGGCGAACACGAACGGGAGCCCCATGCAGGCGATGATGAACATGTTGCGGAGCGTGTCGGAGCTTGAGGCCGCGTTCTCGATGGTCAGGTTGAAGCTGCGGTCGCCGGCTTCGAAGGCCGCGGGGGCGACGGCCGAGACGTCGATGGTCGAGACCACGAGGTTGGGGAACAGCGCCGCGAAGTACATGAAGCAGAACGCGGCGATGGTGCAGCAACTGCTGACGAACGCGACGGGGGCGTTGCCCTTCTTGATCGCGCGGCTGATGTTGAGGATCGCGAGGAAGGCGAGGATCGGCACGATGGCGAGCCACCAGTGATCGCGGAAGTTGTTGAAGGCCTGATCGACGAAGGCGAAGGTCCAGACGTTGGTGAGGAGGAACATTGCGATGAACGCGAAGTAGGTACGCCACATCCAGGGGACGAGCCGCTCGCGGGTTTCGCCTTCGGTCTTGAGGTAGAGGTAGATGGTGCCGTGCATGGCGAACATGACGACGGTCATGAGCCCGACGAGGTAGCCGAAGGGCTGGGAGAGCTGGTAGAAGAGCATGTCGAAGGCGCCGAGGTCTCCGAAGCCGCCGTCGGCCTGGATAGGCATGCCCACGAGGGAGTTGCCGACCGCCACGCCGAACAGGAGCGCCGCGCCGAAGCTCGAGCCGAAGAAGCCCCAATCCCACACCCGGCGCCAGAGCGCCGACTTGGTTTTCGAGCGGAACTCGAGCGACACGGCCCGGAGTATCAGGCACAACAGCACGAGCATGAGCGCGAGGTAGAAGCCGCTGAAGACGGTGGCGTAGGCATCGGGAAAGGCGGCGAAGAGCGCCCCGCCGAACGTGACGAGCCAGACCTCGTTGCCGTCCCACAGCGGGCCGATCGCGTTCATATACACGCGGCGTTCTCGGTCGCTCTTTGCGGTGAGGTGCATGATGCCGACGCCGAGGTCGAAGCCGTCGAGGATGGCGTAGCCGATCAGCAGCACGCCGAGGAGAAGGAACCAGATGGTGGGCAGCCACTCGATCATCGTGCGCCTCCTTCGTTGATGTCGTCGCTCTCGGGACGTTCGGGATCGTTGCCGGTCATGCGGCCTTCCTCACCCGCGCGTTCGGAGGCGATGCGGAGGAAGCCTTCGCCGCCGGCCTCGTCAGCCTCGCCGGCCGGCTCGTCCGGGCCTGTCTGAATCTTGCTGTTCATCACGAAGAGGTAGAGCGCGAGCAGCAGGCTGTAGATGAGGCCGAACATGATCGTGGAAGCGAGCACGTCGGGCCCCTTCAGGACGCGGGAGGCCGAGTCTTTCGTGCGCAGCCCGGGCTCGAGTCGGACGCGTTGCATCTCTTCGGTGACGAGCGTGCCGGCGGGCACGATCTCGCCGGCCTCGCCCTCGTCGACGCCGCGGCGATCGATCACGCCCTCGCGGTCGGTCGTCTCGCCCGGGTCGGCGTACATCGGGTAGACGATGTACGGCTGTCGCCCGAACTCGGCGGCGCACCAGCCCAGTTGGTTCCCCGCGTACGCGCCGAGCACCATGAACACCCACACCCACATCAGCCATCGCTTCTCGAACAGGCTCCCACGCCACCAGAAGAAACACGTGAGCAGCGTGACGAAGATGAACAGCGTGCCGAGCGCGATCATGATGCGGAAGCTCATGAACGTGAGGAAGACGTTGGGCCGCTCTTCCGGAAGGAAGTCTTTCAGCGGGAGCACCTCGGCGTCGGTGGAGCCCGCGACGAGCCAGTTCATCGAGTTCTCGATGGGCAGATAGACCGCGAAGTCGGTGCGTTCTTCCTTGTTGTTGGGGATGCCGAAAAGCAGGATGCCGTTGTTGCCGTCGCCCTCGTTCCAGTACGACTCGAACGCCGCGAGCTTGGCGGGCTGGGTCTCGGTGACGGCCTGGCCCTGCTGGTGGCCCTGCACGGCGGCGAGGATGCTGAACACCGTGCCGATCACGAGGGCCATCTTGAAGGAGTAGCGGGCGAACTTGTCGTGCCGGCGTTTGAGGATGTACCACGCGGAGATGCTCATCACGAAAAACGAGCCGAGGATGAGCGCGCCGATGTAGACGTGCGTGAGACGGTCGATCGAGGAGGGGTTGAAGACGAGCTGCCAGAAGTCGGTGATCTCGGCGCGCTGGAAGACGGCGCCTTCGTTGAGTTCACGCGAGACGACGTGATGACCGGTCGGCGTCTGCTGCCACGAGTTGGCGACGACGATCCACACGGCGCTGAACGACGAACCCAGCGCCACCATCAGCGTGCTGAAGAAGTGCATCTTCGGTCCGACACGGTCCCAGCCGAAGACGAGCACCGCGAGGAAGCCCGACTCGAGGAAGAACGCGAAGATCGCCTCGGCAGCGAGCGCCGAGCCGAACACGTCGCCCACGAACCTCGAATACGTCTCCCAGTTCGTCCCGAACTGGAACTCCATCACGATGCCGGTCGCCACGCCGAGCGCGAACGTGAGCGCGAAGAGCTTCGTCCAGAACTTGCACGCACGCTCCCAGGCCGGGTCCTTGGTTTTGAGGTACATCCCCTCGAGCCCCACCATGATCACGCCCAAGCCGATCGTCAGCGGCGGGAACAGATAGTGGAACATGATCGTCAGCGCGAACTGAATCCGCGACAGCAGCACCGCGTCCAGATCGGCGAGCGTGAGCACGCTGGTCAACGCGGTCAAGTGTTCGATCAACGCCATGCGTGGGCCCTCCGATGGTTCCCGTCCCCTCGAACGCGTCCGCCTTTCCCCTACAGACCCCACCGATCACTCGTACCCGCCAGCCCCAATTGACTGCCTACAAGCCCGGAACGAATTACTGCCAGCCAGTAGTACGATCCCTGTATACAGGAATTCGGCTGCGAACGCCAGCCCATTTTACTCGGTATCCCCTACTCCCCCAAGGGACATTGAGCGATGCAGCAGTCACAGTGCCACGTAGATCGGCCGCCGGCGCCGCTGCCGGGTTCATCGCCACCGTCGGACTCCCCGCCGGACTCCCCGCCGGACTCCCCGCCGCCCCCCGACCGCCTCTCCGCCGAGCTCCCCCGGACTCCCAGCCCCGCGCGGCCGCGGCATAATCCGACGCATGTCGCCGCCGCTTTCTGATCCGTCCGACGCCGACTCGTTGAGGTCGTCGGACATGCCGCGCTTCGTCTCCCGGGCCGGGGCGAAGCTGCACCACGCCATCTGCGCCTTCGGCCTCGATCCGACGAACGCCGCTTGTGCCGACCTCGGCTGTTCCACCGGCGGCTTCACCGACGCCTGGCTGCGTCACGGCGCCGCTTCAGTCGTCGCGGTCGACACCGGCTACGGCGTGCTCGACTACACGCTGCGCAGCGATTCGCGCGTGCTCGTGATGGAGCGGACCAACGCCCTGCACGCCGACCCGCCTCCCCGACTCGCCGAGCGCGCCGGCGCCCGGTTCGTCTCCGTCGACGTCAGTTGGACGCCGCAGCACCTCGTCCTCCCGAACGCGACACGATGGCTCGACCACCAAGATGCGGCGGCGCGTATCGTCAGCCTCGTCAAGCCGCACTACGAAGCCTCGTCGAAGCGCCGACGCGACCGCTTCCAGCATCTGCTCGAACGAGGCGCCCTCAACGAGCGTGACGCCCGCGCGGTGCTCGACGACGTGCTGACGAACGACCTGCCGCCGCTCGGCTTGACGTGCCTCGCGATCACGCCGAGCCCCATCGCGGGCGGCAAGTCCGGCAAGCGGCGGTCGAAGTCGAAACGCCGCAGCGCCCGAGCGAACCGCCCCACCGCCGATGCCGCAGCGCCGGCGAACGTCGAGTATCTCGCGCTGCTCGCCATCGAGAGGATCGGGCGGCAAGAAGGCGGCGCCGCAGCGTGCCGCCGCAACGCGTCCGAGAACGTCGCTCCCGGCGAATCCGCAATATCCGAACACGCCTGACGCGTCCACGCGATGCTCACCCTTGGTCTGACCTCGGGCCCGCGGTAGACTGGGGGTCCGTGCAGTTGTCGCTGCGCGGACGATCCGCAAACCTTCGCCGGAGCCAGTGCCAATGATTTGTCGTGTCCTCGCCGCACGCTTTGCCGCGCTTATTGTCGGTCTGCTTTCGACAGCCGGCGTTTCGCTCGCCTCGCCCGACGCCGTGTTCTACGTTGACGACGACGCCTCGCCCGGCGGCGACGGCTTGTCCTGGGCGAGCGCGTTTGAATCGCTCCCGGCCGCGGGCGCCGCGGCGCAAGCGTTCGCCACGGCGAACCCGGGCGCCGCGATCGAACTACGCATCGGCCAAGGCCTCTACGTGCCGCCGACCGACAACGGCTTCCTTCTCGACATAGTCAACGGCAATATCTCGATCCGTGGTGGCTACGCCGGCCTCGGCGCCGCCGACCCCGACCTGCAACAGCCCGGCTCGTTCCGCACCGTCTTCTCGGGCGACGTGCTCGGCAACGATCCGCCCCTCGGCTCGACCGCCGACCACACCCTGCCCGCCTTCGACGACAACCGGCGTGTGCTGATTAATCCGGACGAACAGGGCTCCGTCGAGGGGATCACCTTCGAACGCGGCATGGTGGCGATGACGCAGCTTCCGACGCTTATGCGTGACTGCGACTTCCGCGGCATGCTCATCGGCGTCCTCGGCGCGTCACCCACGGACCGGACGGGGATCGTTTCGTTGCGGCTCTTGAACGAAATCTCCGTGATCGAACGCTGCGATTTTGATCAGAACATCGCGGACACGATCGCATCGATCGGGGTGACGTCGCCCACCTTCGTGAACACGCTTCTTTTCGACCGCTGTCGCTTTCGGCGCAACGTGAACAGATCGTCCTATGGCGTGGTCGACGCTGGGCTGAGCAGCAACAGGCGCCCCATCATTATCTTGAACCAATGCCAGTTCATCGCCAACAGGGTCGTCGGGACCGGCTTCCAGACCGGCGCGGTCTTCCTCTTCTTGGGCGAAGGCCTTCGGGTGTACAACTCCTTGGTGTACGGAAACATCGTGCCGGTCGGGACCGGCGCGGGAGTGGGTACGGTTCAGCTTCAAATCTCGCAGAACGAAGATCGACCCGTCGTCCAGAACACCGTCTTCTGGAACAACGTCTCCGAGTTCGGCGACGGGCCGAACGGTGTCATCCCGGCGCCCATGCGGTTTCTAGCGGGCCGCGTGCTGCGGTCGAACCTGATCGAGGGCTGGAACCGTCCGGAAGCGCTCACCGACGTCCAGCCAATCGACGACATCTCCGGCATCCTCGACACGCAGCCGCTCTTCGTCGATCCCGAAGGCCCCGACGGCATCCTCGGCACCGACGACGATGATTTCCGCCCGGCGCCCGGCTCGCCCCTGATCGACGCGGGCGTGACAGTCGCCTTGCCGGGCGAAGTCCGCGCCGGTTTCGACGCGCCGTGGCAGGGCGCCGCGCCGCTCGACGCGGCGGGCAACCCGCGCATCGTGGACGACGCCTTCGCCGTCGCCGCCGACCCCGCCAACCCCATCGACATCGGCCCGTTCGAGTTGCAGCCTTCCGACACGGACGAAGACGGCGACGGCGCGCACGACGCGGCCCAGATCGCCGCCGACCCGTCGCTCGACCTCGACGGGAACGGCCGCCTCGACGCCGCCCAACCGCTCATCGACTGCGACGGCAACGGCGTCCGCGACTCGGTGGATATCGCGCTCGGCGCGGCCGCCGACGGCGACGGAAACGGCGTCCCCGACGCCTGCCAGATCCAGGCCGACCCGTCCCTCGACGCCGACGGCTCGGGCGTGCTCGACGCCTGCGAACCCGCGCTGTTCTTCGTCGACGACGACGCGCCCGGGGGCGGCGACGGCGCCTCCTGGGCGACCGCCTTCAACAGCCTCGACGACGCGCTCGAAATCGCCGAGCGCCATCGTTTCGCCCCGACGGAAGTGCGCGTCGCCCAGGGCTTCTACATCCCGAACGATGACCTGCGCCGCTTCTCGTCGTTCCAACTCTCGACCGACCTCACCCTCCGCGGCGGCTACGCCGGCCTCGGCGCCGCCGACCCCGACGAGCGCGACCCCGACCAGTTCGTCACCGTCCTCTCGGGCGATCTTTATGACGATCCCGACCGCCTCGCGCACAACGTTCTCACCGCCCGCGCCGGCGTGCGGAACGCACGTGTGCACGGTGTTGTTCTCCAAGACGGCGATGCGCGGGGCGGATCCGCGTCGCTGCTCATTGTTGGCTTCGTCTTAGGCGATCAGCCCGGCCAGCCTACGCTCACTCTGACGCACGGAGAATTCGGCGCTGCGCTGCACGCCATCGACGCGCACGTGACCCTCGAGGAAGTGACCATCCGCGGCATGAGATCCGACGCCGGCGGTGCGATCTCTTTGCTCGCCAACTCGAACGTCGTCATCCTCGACTCGACGCTCGAGTCGTCGGCGATTCTCACATCGAGCCATGTCGAGATCGAGCCTTTCGTCGCGTTCTACGCGAAGACGGGCGAGGCGTCGACCCTGCTCGCGGACCGGCTCGTGATCGGCGATCTCGCCGGGAACGTGTTCGACGCAGCCGACGCCGATGGTGAGCTGAATTTATCGCGGCTCTCCTTCGCGGGGCCGCTGACCGAACCGGCCTCCCTCTTCTTCCCGTCCGGCGTCATTACGATCTCCGACTCCGATCTCCTCGACGACAACCTCGTGCTCGCTCAGACGCCGAGTTCGACGAACAACCTCAGGCTCGACCTCGACCTCACCGTCGAGAACAGCGTCGTGGGGCGCGTGAACGAGACGCAGTTCACCCTGGACTCTGACGACCAATCGTCGTTCACGTTCCGGAACAGCCGCATCCTCGGACCCGGAGGCATCACCGATTGGCTGCGCGTCTCCGGCGTCTCCGCGAGCTTGCTCATGGAAAGTACCGTCGCCTTCAACGGATTGCGGATGCTGAACGGCGCCAGCACGATCAAGAATTCGACCTTCCTCCTCGATTTCGGAACCCCCGTCCTCACCGGCCCTCGCACGGTGTACAACTCCGTCTTCCGGCGCCTCGATCAGACGTCCACCACGTTCGCGCTGTTCACGAGCGGAGCAAACGTCGACATCCAAAACACCATCGTCGACAACCTCTCCAGCGACTTCGGCCCCACCGTCTTCGACGCCGACCCGCTCTTCGTCGACCCGATCGGGCCCGACGGCGTGCCGTTCACCGGCGACGAAGACCTGAGCCTCTCCCCCGGCTCGCCCGCCATCGACGCCGGCGCCAATTCGCTCGTCCCGCCCGGGCTCGTCACCGATGTCGCCGGCCTGCCCCGCTTCCGCGACGACCCGCTCACGCCCGACACCGGTTCCGGCGCCGCGCCCGTCGTCGACATCGGCGCGTACGAATACCAGCCGCCCTGCCCCGGCGACGCCAACGGCGACGGGCTCGTGAACGCCGACGACCTGCTCGTCGTTCTCGGCGCCTTCGGTTCGAGCACCCCCGGCGGACCCGCCGCCGGCGATCTCAATGGCGACGGTCTCGTCAACGCCGACGACCTGCTCGCCGTCCTCGGCGCGTTCGGTTCGGGCTGCTGAGCCGACCCGGCCGCGGGGCTCCGCTTGCCCAGCGCGGCGGAACGCGGCGTCGTCCACGGCGCCGTCCGAGACAGGTCGGCCCAGGGTCCGCGGTCCGCGGTCCGCCGGACGCTTCCTACACTGCCCGCCATGGCTCTCTCCGCCTTCGGCGCCTCCATCAAGCGCACCTTCGCCGACTTCGGCGTCTTCCTGACCTTCGCGGGCTACACGTTCGCCGCGCTCACGAAGCCCAACCGGACGTGGTTCCGTTGGTCGTACCTCGCGCCGCAGTTGTTCTTCATCGGATCGAAGTCTGTGCCCGTCATCGCGCTCACGGGTGCGTTCATCGGCGCGATCCTCGCCATCGAAGGTTTGCCGCAGTTCACGGCCTTCGGCCTCGAAACCCGGCTGGGCGGCGTGGTGAACATCTCGGTCGCGAAGCAGATCGGCCCGGTGCTCGCCGCGGTCATGCTCGCCGGCCGGGTCGGTTGTTCGCTCGCCGCCGAGCTCGGCTCGATGAAGGTCACCGACCAGCTCGACGCGATGCGTGTGCTCGGCGCCTCGCCCATCCGCGTGCTCGTCGCGCCGCGCGTCGCCGCCTGCGTGCTCATGATCCCCGTCCTCACCGTCGTCTCGAACCTCTGCGGCGTCGCAGGCGGCTGGATCATGCTCGTCCCCATCGCCGGCGTGCCGAACGTCGAGTACTGGCAGTTCACGCAACAATTCATCACCACCTTCGACGTCGCAAACGGCCTCATCAAAAGCGTGTTCTTCGGCCTCGCGATCGGGCTCATCGCCTGCTTCAAGGGCTTTCACTGCCGCGCGGGCGCCGTCGGCGTCGGCCGCGCCACCACCGAAGCCTTCGTCACCTCGTTCGTGGCGATCGTCATCATCAACTTCGTGCTGGCGAAGCTGCTCAACGACATCGACCGCTTGTTCTTCGCCGAGGGGCTCACGCCGTTCCTGTGAGCCGCCGATGCGCTCCGGCCGGCGACGTCCCGGTCAGCGGCGCTCGTCGCGGCGGCGGCCGACGATGAGGCTCGCGCCGCGGATGTAGAACACGTACGCGTACGCCCATTGCAGCGTGACGATCAGGCGATTGCGGAAGCCGACGAGGTAGACGATGTGAACGAACAGCCACGCGAACCAGGCGAGCGCGCCGCGCAGCTCGGCGCCGCGGACGACGCCCACCGCTTTCCCACGCCCGATGGTCGCGAGCATGCCCTTGTCGAAGTAGCGAAACGCCGGACGATCAAGGCTCGCTCGTGACGGCGCCGACGTAACGCCTCGGCCGTTATGAAGGTCGCGGCGGATCGCTTTCGCCGCGAACGAGCCCATCTGAATCGCCGCAGCCGCGACGCCCGGCACCGTGCCGGCGCCGTTCGCTTTCTCGACGCGAGTCAAATCGCCGAGCACGAACACCTCGGGCCGCTCGGGCAGCGATAAGTCGTCCGCCACACGCACGCGGCCCCGCTCGTCGCGCTCCGCGTCGATGGCTTCGGCCAGCGGCGACGGCTTCACCCCGGCGCCCCAGAACATCGCACCGGCCTCGACCCGCCGCCCGCTCTTCAGCGTCACGCCCTTCTCGTCGATCGCATCCGCCAATTCGCCCGTCACGACCTCGACGCCCAACGCCCGAAGGTCCGACTCGGCCCGCTTACGCAGCGACACCGGATACGCCTCCAGCACGTGCTCGCTTCCCTGCACCAGCGTCACGCTGACGTGCTGCGGCGTGACGTTCGCGAAGTCTTTCGGGATCGCGTTCCGCGCCACTTCGGAAATCGTCCCGGCGAGCTCGACGCCCGTCGGGCCGCCGCCGACGACCACGAAACGCAGCAGCCGTCGCCGATCGGCCTCGCTTTCCGCCGCCTCGGCCCGCTCGAACTGCCGCAGGAACCGCTCGCGGATCTCGATCGCGTCGTCCAGCGACTTCAATCCCGGCGCCTGATCCGACCATTCGTCCCGCTTGCCGAAGTAGTTCGTGGTCGCACCGAACGCGAGCACCAAACGGTCGTAGCCGATCGCTCGACCTTCTTTCGTGCGCACGGCGCGTTCGTCGAAGTCGAAGCCGATCACCTCGTCGAGCAAGACGCGGGCGTTCTTCTGTCGACGCAGCACGCTGCGGATCGGCTCGGCCACGTCGTTCGGCGACAGCGCCGCCGTCGCGACCTGATACAGCAGCGGCTGAAACAAGTGATGGTTTCGCTTGTCGATCACGAGCACGTCGGCGTCGACGCCGCGTAATTTGCGAGCACACGTCAGGCCGCCAAACCCCCCGCCGACGATCACCACGCGCGGCCGATCGCACGATCCTCCAGCAACACCTTCCCCCTCGCCGCAATCGTCACCTTTGATCTCCGTCGCGCTCCCGATGGCTGGGCCTCCCATCGTTCGTCGGCGTCGATGCGGTGCGCAGACATCTGCGCAGCGCATGCACGATGCACCCCGATCGGCCGTGGCCCTCGATGTTCGCTTGCGACGCGTCGCGCGATTCGCCGCGTGCCCGAATGGGAGTTTCGACGCACGTTCGCGCTTCCGGCGCTCATCGCTGTCGAACGGTCCGACCCGCCGCTCAAGTCGGAAGCGAATAAAAACCGCCGCCGGTGTGCACTAACCGGCCACGCTCGGCCAGCGTCCGCCAGACCTCCGGCCCATACTCGCTCGGCGGGACGATCGCGTCGATCGACGACTTCCTGCCGCCCGTAAGCTGCCGCGAGCCAAGCCGCGATTCCTCGTTCAGCCGCGCGAGCTTGAGACGCTTCTTGAACGCCCGCATCGCCGCGGCAAGATCGTCCGACGAAATCTCCGCCCCCGCGCCCGGCGGCGACGCATGAGCCGCGTGCGCGCCGTCGGCTTCGTCGGGTCGCACCGCCGAACTGTCCGCGTCGGCGACGCCGCTCGACCCGTCAGCTCGATCGCTCCCGCCGCCCAACGCTTCTTTCAGCAGCGACAGGTCCTGCGCCTTGATCGCCCGCTGCGCCGCCTCCTGATTGACCGGCGCCCGCGACGCCAGCCGACCCACCAGCGCCCACGCCTCCTGCGTCTTCAGCGCGTTCTCATTCGTCTCGATCTCGTCGGCCAGCGAACGCAGTTTCTCGAGGATGTTCATTGCTTCGCCATAGTACAGGTCGGTCGGCCGACGCCGCACGCCGCGACGCCGCGACGCCGCGACCGCCATCAAAACCTCTTTGAAGCGTCGCGGCCCGCCGATACACTCGATCCACCATGGATGCTCTCGCGCTCGTCATCGGCGCCGCCGCTTTCCTGCTTGCCGGCTACCTGCTCTACGGCCGCTGGCTCAGCAGGCGCCTGTTCGACCTCGACGACGCCAACCCCACCCCCGCGACGACCCAAACCGACGGCCGCGACTTCGTCCCCACCAAACGCTCCGTCCTCTTCGGCCACCATTTCACCTCCATCGCCGGCACCGGCCCGATCGTCGGCCCCGCCATCGCCGTCATGTGGGGCTGGTTGCCCGCGCTCGCGTGGGTCCTCCTCGGCAGCGTCTTCATCGGCGCCGTCCACGACCTCGGCTCGCTGGTCGTCTCGCTGCGCAATAAGGGCCGCTCGGTCGGCGACGTCGCGGGCGACCTCCTCGGTCCACGCGCCCGCTTCCTCTTCCTCTGCATCCTCATCGGCGCGCTCTGGATCGTCCTCGCCATCTTCGGCCTCGTCATCGCCTCCGTCCTCCGGCAGTACCCGCAGGCCATCACGCCCGTCCTCATCCAGATCCCGCTCGCCGTGCTCATCGGCGTGTTCATCCATCGACGCGGCGGCGGCATCGGCCTCGCCTCGATCGCCGCCCTCGCCGCGATGTACGCGAGCGTCGTCGTCGGCGACTGGGGTCCGCTGCACGCGTTCAACGAAGCCGTCGCCGCGGCGCCCATGTGGGCCTGGGTCGCCGGCCTGCTCGCCTACTGCTACGCCGCTTCCGTGCTGCCCGTCTGGCTGCTGCTGCAACCGCGCGACTACATCAACGCGTTGCAACTCGTGAGCTGTCTCGTCCTGATCATGGCGGGCCTCGCCGTCGCCGCGTTCTTCGGCGGCCCCGCCGTTTCGGGCCTCGCCGAAGCCACAGGCGGCGACGGGAGGCCCGAACTCTCGATCGTCGCGCCGATGATCAACTGGCAGCCCACCGGCGCCCCCCCGCTGCTGCCCGTGCTGTTCATCACCGTCGCCTGCGGCGCCTGCTCCGGCTTCCACTGCCTCGTCTCCAGCGGCACCAGCAGCAAACAACTCCGCCGCGAAACCGACGCCAAACCGGTCGGCTACGGCGCGATGCTCACCGAGGCGCTGCTCGCGGTGCTCGTCATCGCCGCGTGTGCGGCGGGGTTGGGATTGGGGGTGCAAAAGGACATCGCGTACCACCAGATTCTCGTTGGCGTGAACGATGCGCCGCGCACAGATCCTCAATCGCAGCAAGTCGAGGCGCAATCATCCAGGCGCGTGTCGCAGGGATCGCTCGAGAGTCCACTTCTGTGGTACAGCGCGATCGTTCCGTTAGAGCCACTCTCTTTCGACGAGACCCCGTGGTCACTCTTCCAGTTTGGATCGCGAACAGCTTTCGGAGATGCAGATCGCCTGATCCCGAACGACCTCCGATGGACAATTCCCGACGGTGCGCCTCCGGCGTTTCTGGTCAATTGGAACGCGGCTGACCAATCGTTGGCTGATTTTGCAAGCACATTCGCGGTCGGAAACACACTTCTACTAGCCACCTACCTCCACATCGACTCGGTCAAGGAATTCTCTCAACTTCAACAACGCGACCCGTACCGCCACGTGTTCGTGAAGAGTACCCCCGCGCCCGGCGCGGCCTCGTTGCCGATCGACCCTTCGTCCACCGCAACGGCGCAGATCGTTGGAACCATCGCCTTCGACACCCAATACGCCTCCTGGCAATCCGCCGGCTCGCTCGGCGCCAAGGTCGGCGCCTTCGTCCAGGGCGCCGCCAACTTCATCGCTTCGCTGGGCGTACCGCTCAACGTCGCCGTCGCCCTCATGGCCGTCATGGTCGCCTCCTTCGCCGCCACCACGCTCGACACGTCCTGCCGCCTGCAGCGATACGTCGTGCAAGAGCTGAGTCGGACGTTCCTTCCCCGGCGTGACCCAGGCATGTGCAAACGCTGCGGGTATGACTTGCGGGGGCAGGGGGCGGCGGATGAGCGACGAAGCGGCGAAGCGACGGAGCGACGAAGGGGGGCGAGCCCTGTTGGGCCGACCGCCGCAACCGCTGACCGACTCGGCGACGCCGGCGTGCCGAGCGAGACGCCCGCACCCGACCGAAGCGCCGCCGCAACCTCCACCCCTCCGTCGCTTCGTCGCTTCCCCTCACCTGCCCCGAATGCAACGCCTCCAACAGCGCCGCCGACCTCGCCGAGCCGCCGCTGAAACACCGCCGCCGCGCCACGTCGCGTTTCAACCCCTTCCGCTACCTCGCCACAACCCACGGCGCCACGCTCTTCGCCGTCGTCACCGCCTTCCTCCTCGCCATGTGGCCCGTCGGCGCCGGCTGGCCAGTGAACCCCGCGACGAATCAACCGCTCCCGCTCGCCGACGGGCTGCAACACCTCCTCGCCACAGGCGGCTCCGGCGGGCTGATCCTCTGGCCCCTCTTCGGCGCCACCAATCAACTCCTCGCCGGCTTCGCCTTCATCGTCATCGCCGCCTGGCTCCTCGCAAAACGCAAACCGATCTGGATGATCGCGCCCGCCGCCGTCATCATGCTCCTCGTCCCCGCCGCCGCCATGTCGTGGCAAGCCTTCATCGGCAACGACGAGAATCCCGCCTGGATCGACTCGGGCAAGCACCTGCTCGTCGCCATCGCGTGCGTCACGCTCGTCCTCGAAGCGTGGCTGCTGGGCGAAGTAGCGATCCGCTGGCGCCGCGGCCTGCCCGGCGTGCTCGACGAACTCGCGCCCAAGAACGGCGCCTGACCGCCGCGCACCACCCCCCCGCAACGCCGACGCCGCCACCCGCCGCCGATACCATCAACGCATGCCACGCGCCATCCTCTACGACGACCGCCTCGCCGCCCTCGAACCGCTCACCGACCTCCGCGCCAGCTTCGACATCCGCACCGGCGCCCTCACCAATCACGAGCGACTCCGCGCCGTCCTCGCCCAGATGTTCTCCATCGAGGTCGCCGCCCTCGTCACCGATCCTGAGCTCGCCCCGATCACCGAGGAGCGCACCAACCTCCCCGTCAACCCGCCCGACCTCTTCAACATCCCCAAGACCCTTTCGCTCTCGCACCCCTCGCCCACCGACAGTTTCAAAGACGACGATCCGTCCACGCTGCTGCTGGTCAACGGCCGGTGCGCGCTGCCGCCGATGGAACTGGCCGAGCTGAAGCCGAACCAGCTTCTGGTCCAGCGCGCCGGCGACGCCTCGCGCGGCCGCTCGCCCGACGACGAGATCGTCGCCGCCCGCCTCTCCATCGAAGACGCCCAGCGCTTCCTCGCCGACCTCCAGACCCTGCCCGACGACGTCACCGCGATCGGCTACGACGACCACTGCCTCCTCACCTACCCCTTCCACACCATCGCCTTCCGCGACGAAGCGCTCGGCATCGACCTCGCCATCCTCATGGGACGCCCCAGCATCGAACTGCCCGACGGCGTCGTTCTCATCCAGCCGCAAGACGACGCCGACAGCTCTTCCGACTCGAACGATGGCGACGCCGCCGACCGACGCATCGCCCACATCTCCCCCGACGCCACCGTCTACCCCGGCGTCGTGCTCGACTGCTCGAACGGCCCCATCGTCATCGATGAAGACGCCGTCGTCCGCCCCGGCGCCGTCATCCACGGACCCGCCTCCATCGGCATCCGCTCCACCGTCCTCGACCGGGCCCTCGTCAAGCCCAACACCGCCGTCGGCCCCGTCTGCAAAGTCGCCGGCGAAGTCGGCGGCTGCATCTTCCAAGGCTTCGCCAACAAAGCCCACGACGGACACCTCGGCGATTCCTGGGTCGGCGAATGGGCCAACCTCGGCGCCGCCACCGTCAACTCAAACCTCCTCAACACCTACGCCGACGTCCCCTTCACCGGCCCCGACGGCAAACGCCGCCGCACGGGTCTCCAGTTCCTCGGCTCCATCGTCGGCGACCACGTCAAAACCGCCATCGGCACCCGGCTGATGACCGGCGTCTGCCTCGGCACCGGCGCCATGATCGCCGCCTCCACGCCGCCCCCCACCAGCACCCCGCGCTTCGCCTGGATCACCGACGACCCCAGCGGCGGCCAAACCGTCTCCATCTTCCGCTTCGCCAAGTTCGCCGACGTCGCACGCACCGTCATGCAGCGCCGCAACATCGACCCCTCCGACGCCTACCTCAAACGCCTCGAATCGCTGCATGCGGCGGCGAGCGCTCGCGCCGCCGACGCTTGAACGACCCCTCGGCGCCCCACGCGCCTCGGCCTACGCGTTTGGCCCCGTTCCCGCGTCTCCAACACCGCCGGCTCGCGACCCTTCCGTCGCGACCGCCGCGTGCTTTACCATGGCCTTCGGTGTTCATCGACCGCACACCCTCCCCGCTCGTCGGCGCGAAGCCGAGCGTCGCCCGTCGAGGCCGACGCCTCGCCGCCGCTTCGCTCGCCGCCGCGAACCTGCTCGCCGTCCTGACCGGCTGCGATCGCGAACCGACCGTCACCGAACGCCTCGTGCCGAAAGGCGTCGAAACCATCGCTCCCGCCGTGCGATCCGACCAGCAACGAGCGGACCGCGCGGACGGTCTCGCGTCGTCGCCCCGCGACTCGACGGACTCCGCCGGCGACTCCGCCAACCCGACGCCGCCCGACTCGACGCCACGTCCCGCGCCCACCGCCGAAGCGCCCGTTCCTTACGAGTTGCCCGACGCTTGGCGCGTCGCGCCGATCGCCGCGCCGATGCGCCTCGCCACCTTCGTCGCCGCCGACCCCGACGCCCCGAACGACTCGACCGCCGAAGCCGAGATCACCCTCACCCGCTTCCCCGGCGACGTCGGCGGCGAACTCGCCAACCTCAACCGCTGGCGCCGACAGGTCGGCCTCTCACCCATCGCCGAACCCGAACTCGAGCAAGCCCTCACCCGCTTCACCACGCCGGGCTTCACGGGCTACACCGTCCGCCTCGAGGGCGAGTCGCACGTCCTCCTCGCCGCCGCCGTCCACGAGACCGCCGCCGACCGCACCTGGTTCGTCAAGGCCGTCACCGACCCGGCCGCCGCCGACCGCATCGAGCCCCAACTCGACGACTTCGCCCGCTCATTCTCCACCGACCGAAGCGACACCGCCGAATGAACGCCACCCTCCGCCGCTCGCTCACGCCCCTCGCCTCGCTGCGACTTACCGTCGCGCTGCTCGCCGCCGCCATGGTCCTCATCTTCGCCGGCACCCTCGCCCAAACGCAGTTCGGCGTCTGGAAAGTCGTCGACACCTACTTCCGCAGCCCCGTCGCCTTCATCGACCCCGCCCTCTTCTTGCCCGGCGCCGACCACGACTCGCCCTCCGCTTTCCTCGTCCCCTTCCCAGGCGGGCTCACCATCGCCGCACTCATGATCGTCAACCTCCTCGCCGCCCACTCCCTCCGCTTCAAAGCCTCACGCAAACGACTCGGCATCATCGTCCTCCACCTCGGCCTCATCGTCCTGCTCGCCGGCGAGTTCGTCACCGGCTTCTTTGCCGACGAAGGCCTCATGCGCATCGACGAAGGCGGCTCCTCCTCCGTCGTCGAAGACATGCGCACGTTCGAGCTCGCCGTGCTCGATCCCTCAGACCCCGACCACGACCGCGTCGTCACCGTGCCCGGCGCCCTCGTCCTCGATGCGCTCAACTCGGGCGAACCCGTCGCCGACCCGCGCCTCCCCTTCCGCGTTTACGTCGACGCCTTCCACCACAACGCCGACCTCGTCCAGGCCGTCGGCAACACGCCCGCCACCCACGGCTTCGGCCTCCAGGTCGCCGCCCAACGACGACCCCAAGCCCGCGGCGTCGATCTCGACGACCAGACCGACGCGCCCGCCGCCTACGTCACCCTCGCCACCAGCGACCGAACCCTCGGCACATACCTCCTCTCCACCCAGTTCATCGCCCACCAACCAGTCAGCCTCGACGACCAGACCTTCGGCGTCGCCCTCCGCTTCCAGCGCACCTACCTCCCCTTCTCGCTCCACCTCCACGACTTCCGCCACGACACCTTCACAGGCACCAACATCGCCCGCAACTTCTCCAGCGATCTCCACCTCACCGACCCGCGCGACGACACCGACCGCGACGTCCGCATCTGGATGAACAACCCACTCCGCTACGACGGCAAAACCTTCTACCAAGCCTCCTACAAACCGGACGGCACCGGCACCGTCCTCCAGGTCGTCGACAACCCGGGCTGGCTCCTCCCCTACGTCGCCTGCATCCTCGTCGGCTCCGGCATGACCTACCACTTCGCCCTCTCGCTCACCACCTTCCTCGGCAAGCGCCGCCGCGGCGAACGCAACGCCGCCCCAGCGAACGCACCCACCACCGACGCCGCCGGCCCGAACCGCCCCGGGCTTCTCCGCGCAATCGCCCTCGCCCTCGCCCTCCTCGTCGCGCTCTCCGGGCTCGTCCGCAACCCCGCGCCCGACGCCCCGGGCCTCAACGACTTCGCGCACCTTCCCGTCTCCGCCGGCGGCCGCGTCAAGCCCATCGACACCGCCGCTCGCAATCTCCTCATGGTCACCGCCGGCCGCCAGACCGCCGAGGCCGACGACCCCGAACTCCCCGAACTCGACGCCGCCGCCTTCTATCTCAACCTCGTCGCCAAAGCCGAATCCATCGCGCCCTACGACGTCGTCCGCGTCGACCACCCCGACCTGCTCGCCATCCTCGACCGCGCGCCCGAACAAGGCGGCCGCATCTCACTCCTCGACATCGAGCCCCACTTCCAAGAAATCACGCGTCAGGCCCACCTCGCCGACGCCGTCGCCCCGCGCGAGCGCTCCGCCTTCCACATCGCCGCCCTCGAACTCTTCAACCGCGTCCAGCAACTCCGCGCCCACGCCCAACTCGTCGAGCCCTTCACCGTCCCGCCCCTCGGTCTCGCCGACGACTGGCGCCCCTTCCCCCAAGCCATGGCCGAGCACCCGCCCAGTTCGCCGCACCCCGCCGTCGCTCACATCACCGCCATCATGTCCGCCGCCCACGACGGCGACGCCGAAACCTTCGCCACCGCCTCCGCCTCCTACCGCGCCCTCCTCGAACGCGACGAACCGGGCCTCATGCGCCGCATGCGCGTCGAAGTCCTCTTCAACCGCGCCTCACCCTTCGCCGGCGCCACCGCCGTCTACGTCCTCGCCAGCCTCGCCCTCGCCGCCAGCTTCCTCCTCCGCGCCCGCGCCGCCGCCGACTCCCCCTGGCCCGAGCGCCTCCGCTCTTCCGCCGTCGCCTTCGTCGTCGCCGCACTCATCGTGCACACGCTCGCCATCGCCGTCCGCATCTATCTGCAAGACCGCCCGCCCGTCACCAACCTCTATTCCTCCGCCGTCTTCGTCGGCTGGGCCAGCGTCCTCGCCGGACTCTTCCTCGAACGCCTCTACCCACTCGGCGTCGCCGCCTTCGCCGCCGCATCCGTCGGCGCGTCAACCCTCATCGTCGCCCACAACCTCGGCGCCGACGGCGACACCATGCAGATGATGCAGGCCGTACTCGACTCCAACTTCTGGCTCGCCACCCACGTCATCACCATCACGCTCGGCTACTCCGCCGTCTTCCTCGCCGGCGCGCTCGGCGCCGTCTACCTCGTCGCGCGATGCTGCACACGCGCCCTCGACCGCGATCGCGCCCTCGCCCTCTCGCGCATGACCTACGGCGTCGTCTGCTTCGCCCTCCTCCTCTCCTTCGTCGGCACCGTCCTCGGCGGCATCTGGGCCGATCAATCCTGGGGACGCTTCTGGGGCTGGGACCCCAAAGAAAACGGAGCCGCACTCGTCGTCCTCATCACCGCCATCATCCTCCACGCACGATGGGCCGGCCTCATCAAACAACGCGGCGTCGCCGTCCTCGCCGTCGCCGGCAACATCGTCACCGCATGGTCATGGTTCGGCACCAACATGCTCGGCGTCGGCCTCCACTCCTACGGCTTCATGGACTCCGCCGCCTTCTACCTCGCCGCCTTCGTCGCAAGCCAGCTCCTCATCATGGCCCTCGCCCTCGCGCCGCCACGCTCGACGAAGCCGAACCGGCCCGCCAACGCCGCCTCCGCCGACGCCGAATCCACCGCCGCGTAAGCCGCGACGCCCCGAAACCGTCCGAGAACGCGCAGCCGACGCTTCCCGACCCGTCCCACGCAATCGCAAGCCGACTCCCGCGTTCGGCCGATTGAAGGAGCGGCGTGACCACCAGCGACCGAGCAACCAGACCCGCCGGCACACCGCCGGCGAGCACTCGGCCTCCCGACTCGGGCGCATCCGCCGACACCGCCCCCGCGCGACCGCCTTCGCCGACTCGCGCCGACGCGTCCTCCCCGATCACACCCGACGAACTCCCGCACGTCCTCGAACGCGCCGCCGCGGGCGACCCCCACGCCTGGCGCCGACTCCTCCACGCCTACGGCCGCCGCGTCATCGCCATGGCCCGCGCTCACCTCAACGACCCCGACGCCGCCGAAGAAATCGCCCAGTCCGTCTTCGTCACGCTCGCCGAGAAACTCCCCGCCTCCGACGGCTACGCCGAACGAGGCCGCTTCGAAGCCTGGCTCTTCCGCATCACCATGAACCGCGTCCGCGACGAAGCCCGCCGACGCAAACGTCGAGCCCGGCCCACAGACCCCCTCCGCTTCGCCGAAGCCGAACGCCGCGGCGCGTTCGCCACCGGACGACCCCGAGCCGACCCGAGCCTCGCCTCTGCCGGCGAACGCCAAACCCCCGACCTCGCCGAACTCGCCCGCCTCCGCGACGCCCTCGAACAGCTCCCCGACGACGACCGCGCCATCGTCGCCATGCGACACCACGGCCAGATGAGCTTCAAACAAATCGCCCAAGCCCTCGGCTGCCCGCTCGGCACCGCCCTCGCCCGTCACCACCGCGCACTCGCCAAACTCCGACAACTCCTCCCGCCCGTTCCCCCGCCCCCCCCGTAGCCGCCCCGCCCCGCACGGCCAATCCACCCGAACGTCCCACCGAATCACGCAATACCCGCCGCCGCTCAGCGTTCCGCTTTCAGAGCCGACCGGAACCCGCCATGCCACACGACGACCCCCACATCACGCCCCAGCACGACCCGGACGCGCCGCCTCGTTCCGCTGACCCCGACCCGCTCGAAGCGAGCCTCGATCGCCTCGCCCGCCGCGACCGCGCCGCCCTCCCGGCCGCCAGCCTCGACCGCATCGCCGACGCCGCCGCGACCCGCGCCGCCGCCGGCCCCGTCCGCGAACCCGAACCCGCCGCCAACCTCCTCTTCATCCCACTTCCTCGACCGGCCGCTCGTCTCGCCGTCGCCGCCGCCGTCGCCATCGTCGCCGCGTTCGGCGTCGCCCGGCTCCTCAACACCGCCCCGCCCTCTTCAACGTCAGACCCCGTCAACATCGCCGACGCCGACCCCGTTCGCGCCGCCACCGACGACGACGTTCCCTCTGTCCAACTCGCTGCCGTCGACGCCGAACTCGACGCCTGGCTCTCCGCCCTCGAAGACGACGACGCCGACACCGTCTTCGCCGACGACGACTGGCTCGCCGCCGCCGACCTTCCCACCGAACCAGCCGCCTTCTGGGACGCAGACGACGACCTCTCCCTCGAAGGGATCGCTTTCTGATGACCACCCGTTCCGCCTCATCGCCGACCGCATCCGCCGCTCGCCGCCGACGCGGCCCCGCGGCCCTCGTCGCGATCGCCGCAACGCTCGCCCTCGTCGCGCCCACCGTCGCCAACGCGCAGAACGACTCGGCGCCCGCGGACGAGCCCGCCGCCGCCTCCGATGCGCCAGCCCCCGGCGACGCAGCCCCCCGCGCCGCCGACCGCGAACGTGTCCGCGACGCCGTGCTCGAACGCCTCATCGAACGCCGCATGCAAGCCATGCGCGACGACTACGAGCGGCTCCGCCGACTCCGCGATCGCCTCGACGCCGGCGACGAACTCGACCCGCGCGAACGCCGCGAACTCCGCCGCCTCCTCCGACCCGCCGACACCGACCAGCCGCTCTTCGACCGACCGCGCGACCGCGACTCCAACCGCCGCCCGCTCCGCCCCGGCGCCGCCGCCGACGCCCAGCCCGATGCGCAGCAGCCCGACGCACCCTCCGACCCCGAACTCGTTCTCGGCTTCCTCCGACAGAACCACCCCACCATGTTCCAGCGGATCGACGACGCCCGCCGCAACGACCCCGACGCCTTCGACACCCTCATGCGACAGCACGGCCCACGCCTCCTCCGCATGGCCCGAGAGTTCCGCAACGACCCCGAACGCTTCACCCTCCGCAAAGCCATGGCCGACGCCGAACTACGCAGCCGGGAACTCCTCCGCGAAGCCGCACGCCGACTCCGCGACCATGCCTCCGACGCGAACGACCAAGCCGACGCCGACGCCGACCCCGGCGCCGACCCCGACCCCGACCCCGCGGCGTCACGTGACACCGTCTATCGCGACCTCCGCGCCGCGCTCCGCGAACCCGTCCGCCGCCAACTCGAAGTCCGTCTCCGCCTCGCCATGCACGACCTCGAACGGGCCCAGGCCGAACTCGAACGCCGCGCTCAAGAACTCGAATCCACCGTCGCCCGCGCCGAGGCCCTCGTCGACGAACGCATCGAAGACTTCATCGCCACCCTGCGACTGATGGAAGCGGGCGACCACACGGACGCCGCATCGAACGGGATACCCGATAGCCGGATGAGGCCGCGCAACAAGTCGCCTCGCTGATTCCGTGTCACAGACGAAACGCCGACGGGCGAGAAAGGCGAATCAAACGCCGCCGCCCGGAACCCGCCGATGTCCGCGTTTCCGAACGCAAATTCTCAATCCGCGCCCGCACCCTCGTCCCACGCTCGCCCCTCTATCTTCCGCTCGCCCCCCTACCCCTTCGCCTCCGCCTCCGCCACTTCCTTCCGCCGCCGCTTCAGCTCCGCGTCGATGAACGGGTCCAAATCGCCGTCCATCACGCCTTGCACGTTCCCCGTCTCGTGCCCCGTGCGGTGGTCTTTCACCCGGTTGTCGTAGAACACGTAGCTGCGGATCTGGTTGCCCCAGCCGCGCGACACGTCGCCGCCCGAGGCGTCTTTGATCTCCGCCGCCCGCCGTTCCTCTTCGATCTGTTCCAGCTTCGCCTGCAAAATCGCCAGCGCTTGCCGCCGGTTCTGCGGCTGCTCGCGGTGCGTCGAACTCACCACCATGAACCCCGTCGGCTTGTGCACGATCCGCACCGCCGACGCCACCTTGTTCACGTTCTGACCGCCCGGCCCCGACGAACGCGCGAACGTCGTGATCTCCAGGTCGTTGTCCGGGATCTCCACCGTCGATTCCTCGAACTCCGGCGTCACGTCCACCGTCGCGAAACTCGTCTGACGCTTCCCCTGCGCGTTGAACGGCGAAACACGCGCCAACCGATGCGTCCCACGCTCGCACTTCAAATACCCGAACGCGTTCGGCCCACGCACATGGAACGTCACCGAGTCCAACCCCACCTCCGTCCCGTGGCTCTTCTCGACCTCCTCCACCTTCCATTCCGGGTGGTGCTTCTCGAAGAACATCACGAACATCCGCGCGAGCATCTCGCACCAGTCGTTCGCCTCCGTGCCCCCGTCCCCCGCCGAGATCGTCAGGTAGCAGTCGCGGTGGTCGTGCTTGCCCGACAGCAGCGACAGCAGCTCCACCTTCGCCATCCGCTTGTCGAGTCGGAACAACGCCTCGTCCGCCTCTTCCAGCAGCTCCGCGTCGTCCGCCTCCTTCGCCATTTCGTAGGCCACCTTCGCGTCCTCGAAACGCTCCATCACCTCGCGCAGCGGCTCCACCTGCGCCTTCACGCGCTTCATCTCACCCACCACCTCCTGCGCCTTCTTCGGGTCGTCCCAGAAGTCGGTCGCGTTCATCCGCTCTTCATATCCCCCCAGCTCGTCCTGCTTGGCGTCGTAGTTAAAGAGAGTCGCGCATGGTTAAGATGCGCGCCTCGAGATCGTCGATGACCGGGCCGTGTGCGTCGTAGTGCATCTCGCCAGTCTACCCGCACCGCCGCGAGCCGTCGATCCCGCAGCCGCCCATCCCGCCCCGCGTTACCGCCTCAACCCGTCGGCCCCCGCAGCAGCGCCTTCAGCGCCTCGCCCGGCGCCGCCGCCTTCATCAACGACTCGCCCACCAACACGATCCGCACACCCACCCCGCGCAACCGCTCCAGGTCCGCCGGCGTCGAAATACCAGACTCCGACACCAGCACCGACGTATCCTCGATGAACGTCGTCATCCGCAGCGTGTGCCCCAAGTCCGTCGTCATCGTCGACAAGTCACGGTTGTTGATCCCAAGCAGCGTGTGCGTCCGATCCGGAAACCCGATGTGCGGCCGCACCCTGAAATAGTTCTCCGGATCGTGAAACTCCAGCAGCACCGTCATCCGAAGCTCGTGCGCCAGAATCATCAGGTCGATCAACTCGCTCTCGCGCAGGCACTCCCCGATCAGCAACACCGCGTCCGCCCCCGCCGCACGCGATTCGTACACCTGCCAAGGCTCCAGGATGAAATCCTTCCGCAACACCGGCAGCTCCACCGCTCCCTTGATCCGCTCGATATACCCCAACTCGCCGCCGAAGAAACGACGATCGGTCAGGCACGAGATCGCCGCCGCCCCCGCCCGCTCATATTGTGTGGCGATCCCCGCCGGGTCGAACGCGTCGTTCGCCGAACCGACTGTCTCCCCCTCGCCCTCGCCGAGCCCCGGCTTGTACTCGTTGCGAATCCAACCCGCGGAAGGACTCTTGCGCTTGACCTCGGCTATCACCCGCACCCCCTCGTCGCCCTCCTCACGCTGCGTCAATGCGCGGAAGAAGTTCCGCGCCCCCGGCGCCGCCTCCGCCTCCGCACGCACCTCACCCAGCGGCCGACGCAGCTTCGCCTCGCGCACCTCCTCCTGCTTGTGCTCCATGATGGGCCGCAAGGCGCCCGGCACCTGCCTCGACACGTCGTCCGCTCCTCCGCTCCCCCACGCCCTCGTCATCCTCGCCACCCTCCTCCTCATCGCGACGACCGCCGCCGCTACACCGCCCACACCTCCCGCCGCCACCCCCCCGGCCGAGACCCCCAACACGCCGCAACTCCCCGCCGTCCCCTCCGACGCCCCCGCCGACGCCCCCGCCGACGCCCCCGCCGACGCCGAATCGCAAAGCCTACCCGCCCCCGACGACCACGCCCACCGAACCACTCCAACGCACGCTTCTCCAACCCCGAGCGCCAATCCCCTGACCCTTCCCGACGTTCAAGGCGACGCCCCGCCGACCCGCCTCTCCACCGTCGGCCTCGCCGCTCGCGTGCTCGTTCTCGCCCTCGCCGTCGTCGCCCTCGTCCTGCTTATCCGCCGGCGCGCCCTGCTCCCCCCAGCCAAGCGCCCGCCGTTCGATTCCGCCGCCTCCGACACCACCCCCGACCCCGGCACCACTCCCGACCCCGGCGCCACCTCCGACCCCGACACCCCCCCGGCCCCCGAGCGCCGCCGCCCTTCCGCCAAGCCTCCCGCCGACCGACCCGCCGCGCTCCCGCCCATGACCGGCACGCAGCTCCTCCTCGCCGCCGTCCTGCTCTGGCTCGCCCTCCAGATCGTCACCGTCATCGCTCTCGGCGCCGCCGCGAGCTTCTGGAGCGAACCGACACCCGGCGCCGCCGGTCCCGCCGTCGCCGACATCCCCCCCATGGTCGGCGCCGCCGTTCTCTGCACCGGCCCGCTCGCCGGCTTCGTCGGACTCGCCGTCCTCCTCCGACTCTTCCCGACCTGCGCTCGACAAATCGGCCTCCGACTCCCCACCGCCGCCGACCTCAAAGCCGCCGCCGCCGCCTCCGCCGCCGTCGTCCCGCTCACCATCGCCCTCGGCGCGCTCGTCGGCGTCCTCGTCGCACTCCTCGCCAGTTGGCTCGGCGACCAGCCGCCCGACCCCGTCACGCACGCCACGCTCCGCGAGATCATCGCCTCGCCCGGCGCCCCGAGCACATGGCTCACCATCGCCACCGTCGTCCTCCTCGTCCCCGCCATCGAAGAAATCATCTACCGCGGTTTCCTCCAGACCGGCTTCCGGAACCTCAACCCCGCCCCCACCCGCAGAACCGTCGTCCTCGCCATCCTCGGTTCCTCCGTCGTCTTCACCGTCAGCCACGCCCCCATCGTCGACCCACACGCCATGCTCATCCTCTTCTTCCTCTCCGTCGCCATCGGCGTCGCCTACGAACGCACCGGCCGCCTCGTCGTGCCCATCGCCATCCACATCGCCTTCAACGCCGCCAACGTCGCACTCGGCCTGCTCCAGTCCGGCCCCGCCGCCTGATACCGCCACGCCGGCTCGCCGCTCCGCCGCTCTGCCGCTTCGGCGTCCGACCGGCGGTATAGTGTCCGCCCGACTCGGCGACACCCGGCCCCACGCCGCCCCGCCGTTCAATCGACCCAACCCGCCCGCCCACCACGCCAAGCGTCAGCTCGGAGCCCCCTTCGATGAAAGCCAACGACCTTCGCCCCGGCGCCGCCATCAACCTCGACGGACGCCTCTACGTCGTCACGAAGTTCGACTTCACCAAGCCCGGCAAAGGCCCCGCCTACGTCCAAGTCAAGCTCAAAGACGTCAAGGGCGGCGGCTACATCGAACGACGCTTCGGCTCCACCGACACCGTCGAAGGCACCACCCTCGACCGACGCACCTGCGAGTACCTCTACGACGACGGGCAGGGACACGTCTTCATGGACGCCGAAACCTTCGACCAAATGACCATCCCATACGACGTCGCCGGCGAAGCCATGCTCTACCTCCGACCCAACTCCCAGGCCACCGTCCTCTTCCACGACGAGAACCCCCTCCTCATCGAACTCCCCGGCTCCGTCGAACTCTCCGTCAAAGAATGTGAGCCCGGCGTCAAAGGCGCCACCGTCACCAACGTCATGAAAGAGGCCATCATGGAGACAGGCCTCAAAACCAAAGTCCCCGACTTCATCGAAGCCGGCGAAACGCTCCGCATCAACACCGACGACGCTTCCTATCTCGGCCGCTCCAAAGCCTGACGCCCCCCTCCCGCCCCT